>Ga0208373_1002047_pt1 | contig 23859 bp, 23 predicted proteins | sample RifOxyC2_FD_184036 | JGI IMG/M metagenome (GOLD analysis project Ga0208373, IMG submission 184036) | Soil microbial communities from Rifle, Colorado - Rifle Oxygen_injection C2 (SPAdes) | ecosystem: Environmental > Terrestrial > Deep subsurface > Rock core/Sediment | place: Rifle, Colorado... | reverse complement strand
TCCTGGAGAGCTGAATTTGCTAATAAGACAATATATTAGCCAGCCATTCTAAGAGGTATTTTAACAAACTTTTCTACAAAATGCTGAAAAATAAAGCATTTTAGGAAAATATTTTAACAAAGGACAGAAAACTTTAGACTCGCAAATACGAGCAGCGCTTTTTCAATGGCTCGGTGAACGTTCTGCCATGAATAGCGGGGTATTTACTTGGAAAGAGCTGACTGAGGAGATAGATTGGTCAATAGAGTATTTATAATAGGAGCAGGAGCTTCAAAAGCTTTTGGGGTTCCTATTGGAAGGGAATACCTGAAAGCGTGTTTGGAGTTTGGAGTAAAAAGTGATTACAAAAATATCCAAAATCTGCTTGAGTATCTGGAAAAGTTGATCCCCGGTGGTAAAGAGCAGTACGAAAAGCTTGCTTTTGAAGAACTTCTCTCCATTATGCAAAAAGACAGGCTACTCACAAATCGTTTAATGGGTCTTTCTATGCCTGTTGATGCAGAAAAGATATTAATCGGGTGTCTATGTAAATTTCTATGGGATAAATCAAATAACGTTCTTTTTGAAAATAGGATTGTAAGTCTGGAACAAATCGCTAATGAAAAATGGCCATATGTTGATTTTATCAATAAACTAGATAATGAGGAAGACTGTATAATAACTACAAACTATGATGCAATGATAGACAGGGCGGCTTGTGTCAGATGGAATAGCTGCAGATATAGCGAATATTCAAAACTGACAGAGAAACTGGACAAGCCTATTGCCTTATTTAAGCCGCTTGGCTCTATTGCATGGATTCCGGGATCGTTTATTCAGAATAGCCGTTTTTCAGCGACAGGCAGGAATGCGGCAGTTGATTATAATATACATGGAATTATTGAGAAGCTTACAGATAGTCCAGAAATCTATATATATAAAGACTTGCCCAAATATTTTGATAATGGGAAAAATGACTATCCCGTTATAATACCTCCAACCATTGGAGCAGATGTTCCTGAAGCATGGGGTGATTTTTTCTTGGAGTTAAACAAACAAATGCTTCGCCGGCTTTCAAAAGCCGATGAAATATATATAATTGGCTACTCGTTTCCAAAATACTATGAGTATTTCAGAATACTTGTCAGAAAAGCGTTGATGTTAAACAGACAAGAAGTCAAAGTCAGAGTAATTAACGTAGATGGGAAAAATCTTAAAGAACTCAAACAGACCATCAAAAGTTTTATCACTAAAAAAAAGGTTGAATACTACTCCTCCGGCTTCGAATCCTGGAAGAATCTTTTTGTAGAAGGCAAAAAAATACCATATGTAGAGTAGTTACTATTTCTGTTAGAAAAAAAGGAAACCCTCCATGTGGGAAAAGCTCCTGCTTCCGGTAATAAGGAAGAAATGAATTAGAGGAGGAAGAGGGACGCCCGCTTATTCTGATAGATGGAGGAAATGAGATGAAAAGTATAATTTTGGGGGAGGGACAGCTCCCGCTTATTTTTAAAAAATATTCAGAGTTAAAAACTATTTCTAAAATGCTATAATGCTAACGCACGGGTGCAATATAAATGTAATCATAAAATAAACGGGCTGCCTTCGTTTCACCCTTCGCCCAGGTGGATTTCGCAAAGGGATTATGGGCGTATATTTAAACCTTTGCTCAACTTGTAAGCAATTTAAATACTGAAATTACCCCCAACCGTACCTTCCCCCTATAAAAAACAGGGGGAAGTGAACGAAGGAAAGGGGAAAAGAAGTAAAAAAATCTCAAGGGGATTAAGGAGAATAAATGAAAAATATTGAAAAAACAAAATCCGAATACTATTTATTTTTTAATGAAATTAAGCAGCGGATTAAAACGGCGCAATATGATGCTTTAAAAGCTGTAAACAAAGAGCTGATCGCGATGTATTGGGATATTGGGGAAAAAATATCAGAAAAGCAGAGTAAGCTTGGATGGGGAAAATCTGTAGTTGAGAACCTTGCCGATGACCTCCAGAAGGAATTCCCGGGAATGCAGGGGTTTTCGGTACAAAATATCTGGTATATGCGGCAGTTTTACCAGGAATACAGTAAGAATCCAAAACTCCAACCATTGGTTGGAGAAATAAGCTGGACCAAGCATATAGTGATTTTGGGACGATGCAAAGACGATTTGGAACGGGAATTCTATATCCGTATGACCAGGCGCATGGGTTGGACAAAGAATGTTCTTATCCATCAAATAGAAAACAATACTTACGAAAAAACACTGGTAAATCAGACGAATTTCAAGAAAACCTTGCCGGAAAAAATTCAAAAACAGGCAAAACTCGCAGTTAAAGATGAATATACATTTGACTTTCTAGAGTTGGCTGAAGAGCATAGCGAAAGAGAGCTTGAACAGGCGATACTGAGCCGAATTAACAAATTTCTGATTGAAATGGGCGGTGCTTTTACTTTTGTCGGGAGTCAATTTCGTATGGAGATTGACGGAAAAGAATATTTTATAGATATCCTTCTTTATCACCGCCATTTAAAAAGTCTTATAGCCGTAGAGCTTAAAATAGGAGAATTTAAGCCTGAGTACGCCGGAAAGATGCAGTTTTATCTGTCAGCGCTTGATTCTATGGTTAAAATAAAAGGAGAAAATCCGTCAATAGGTATAATAATGTGTAAGGATAAGAAAAGAACGACCGTAGAATATGCTCTAAGAGACACAAAAAAACCGATAGGAGTATCTGCCTATAAGATAATTGGAAAACTACCTGCAAATCTGAGGAATGAACTTCCATCACCTGAAAAGATCGCTGAATTAATAAACGAAATATGAACTTTTCGAGCTTATCCTCATAAAAGATTGGCGGACAGGCTGCCCGAGGTTTTCTTTGGCATAACGTCATAAAATGTATAAATATATCGCTAAGCGAGAGGAAAAAACGCTGACCGTTTTGCTGACAGCAACAAAATGGCAGAAGCCGGGAGTGAACTGTCGACAATTTGTCGACGGTCATCGGATTGTCAATCTGCAAAAAATATTGGAAAGCATTGAAAAACCGTTTAAATAAAGAAGGACGTAAGTCGGTTACAAAATGTAACCAACTGGAATTGCCTGCATATGAAAGCAAATTATGGAATTATCCAAAGGATATGGACAGATTGTCCACATCCTTGAAATACCGTCAAAAGGGTGGGTACAAATTGTACATACCCCTTTCTGTTGAAACACCCGAGGGAGGGACATCGCCCGTTTATTCTGATAGATGGAGGAAATGAGATGAAAAGTACAATTTCAGCACTATTCCTTACAGTTCTTTTTCTAAGTAATGTTTTTCCCTTATCGACAGAAGGCGATAGTTCTGATAAACTAACTAAAGCGAGCGAGTTGGTAAAATATCTTTCCGTTGGGAAATACTCAGATAGCGTTAAGCTTTTTGATGAAACCATGAAAAATGCTTTGCCTGCTGACAAGCTGGAAGAAACTTGGAAAAAGATTATTTCTCAGGTTGGGGCTTTTAAAGAAAGGTCTGCAATTCGAAAAGAGGAAAGTGGGAAGTATACGATAGTTTATGTCACTTGTAAATTTGAGAATATGGATTTGGATGCCAAAGTTGTTTTAGATAAAGAAAATAACGTTGCCGGATTGTTTTTTGTTCCGAGCGCAAAAAAATCAGTATACAATCTGCCTTCTTATGCGAAACCTGATAATTTTGTGGAAATTGAAGTTATCGTTGGTTCTGATGAGTGGAAGTTGCCGGGAACTTTGACTTTACCGAAAGGCAGTGTACCTTTTCCGGCTGTGATACTTATTCATGGGTCAGGACCGCAGGATAGAGATGAGAGCATTGGGCCTAATAAACCATTTAAGGATATTGCAATTGGTCTGGCTTCGAATGGGATTGCGATTCTTAGATATGAGAAAAGAACGAAAGAGTATCAACAAAAGATGGCGAAGATGAATAATTCTATAACATTAAAAGAGGAAGTAACGGATGATGTACTTGCTGCTTGCGAGTTGCTTAGAAAAACAGAAAAAATTGATAAAAATAGAATATTTTTACTGGGGCACAGCTTAGGTGGTTTGCTTATTCCACGTCTTGGTGCGCTGGATAAAAATACTGCCGGATTGATAATAATGGCCGGGAACACTCGACCTTTTGAGGACTTACTTGTAGATCAGACAAAATATCTATTCTCACTGAATAACGAAATGTCGGAGACAGAAAAAGAAGCACAAATGACTGTTTTGATAAAACAGGTTGAGAAGATTAGACAAAAGGATTATATTATTAACACTCCTGGTTCAGAGCTGCCATTAGGCATACCTCCTGCATATTGGCAGGATTTGCAAAAATACAATGCCGGTGAAACTGCAAAAAGCTTAAGACAGCCGCTTTTAGTTCTTCAAGGAGAAAGAGATTATCAGGTTACAAAATTAGATTTTGATGGCTGGAAGTCCAATTTAAAAGAAAAGAGCAATGTTAACTATAAGCTTTATCCGAAACTCAATCACCTTTTTATGGAAGGTCAAGGTAAATGCACTCCGCAGGAATACTTTATTGAAAGTCATGTTGTAGATTATGTCATTAAGGATATTGTTAAATGGATTGGCAGTCAAAAACGGTAAGTTCAATAGATATGTGTTTAGGAATCTCTCAGTGCCCGGGGTAGCTACAAAATGCCGTAGTTGCCCGATTAATCGGGCGCTTTAAAAACGCCTGATGAATCAGGCAACTACATTATAATGCAGAACCCGGAACGGAGACATTTCTATCTTTATCAAAATATTATAGAAATACAATCCTTTAATATGTTATAATAACTTCGTAAAATTATTTCAATTTAAGGAGTGTGTTTTATGTCGGGACATTCAAAATGGGCTACAATAAAAAGGAAAAAGGGCGATTTAGATGCTAAACGTGGTAAGACTTTCACTAAAATTATAAGAGAGTTGATCATTGCGGCTAAGAAGGGCGGCGGCAGTGTTGATTCAAACGCTTATTTAAGGACAATTGTTCTGAAGGCAAAGGCTGTTAATATGCCTAATGACAACATTAAAAGGGCTATTCAGCGAGGTACAGGTGAGTTAGAGGGTGCCACATACGAAGAAACGACGTATGAAGGGTATGGACCGGCTGGTGTTGCGGTGCTTGTTTCTGCTTCTACGGATAATAAAAACAGAACTTCTGCTGATATTAGAACTATCTTCTCAAAATCCGGCGGAAACCTGGGGGAAAGCGGCTGCGTTGCCTGGATGTTTGATAAAAAGGGTCTGATTGTTGTACCAAAAGCAAATGCTACTGAAGATTCATTGATGGAGCTTGTTTTAGACCTCGGTGCGGACGATATGCAGGTAATGGACAACGAATATGACGTACTTACTACTCCTGAAAACTTCGAAAAAGTCAAAGCAGGCATAGATACTAAGAAAATTGTGTATGATTCTGCGGAAGTAACGATGGTTCCTAAAAATTACATCAAACTCGCAGGTGGTCAGGCAAAATCTATGCTTACCTTACTGGAAAACCTTGAAGACAATGACGACGTCGGTAATGTATATGCTAACTTTGACATTTCCGATGAGGAAATGAGTAAACTTCAGTAAAAAATGAAGATACTTGGGATTGACCCGGGGATTGCAACTACAGGTTACGGTCTGATTGAAAATAAAGGAAGCAATCTTTGTCTGGTTGATTATGGTTGTATCCTTACAACTCCAAAAATGCCGGTCCCGGAACGCTTAAACAAGCTGTTTAATGAGCTTTCTAAACTAATTAAGAAGCAAAAGCCTGATGAAGTAGCTATCGAAGAGCTGTTCTTTGCGAAGAATGTCAAAACGGCAATGAGTGTCAGCCAGGCAAGAGGTGTTATTGTTCTTTCCTGCATTAGATCCGGAATGAAAGCCGTAAATGAATATACACCTTTAGAAGTCAAGATGGCCCTTGTAGGCTACGGTAGAGCGGAAAAACAGCAGGTCCAGAAGATGGTTACAACCTTACTTAATCTTAAAGAAATGCCCAAACCGGACGATGCGGCCGATGCGCTGGCTATCGCAGTTTGTCACTTTAATTCCAGAATATCCAACTTGTATAAACAATGATAGGATTTATAAAAGGCAAGATAGATTCAAAAGAGAAGGACAGGATTATAGTTGATGTAAATGGAGTTGGCTATGAGATCCTGATACCTAATATTGAGCGTATTTCTCCTCCCGGAGAAGAGATAAAGGTATACACCTACTTCCATGTTACGGACAAATCCCAGGCATTATATGGTTTTCTTAGTTTAGAGGAAAAAGCGTTCTTCCTTCAGCTTATAAGCATATCTGATATCGGGCCAAAGGTGGCTTTGACCATTCTTTCAGGAATGGAGCTTGGCCGGCTGAAGTCAGCTATAGCCAACGGCGATGCTTCACTTTTACAGACAATCCCCCGTGTAGGAAAGAAGATAGCCGGCCGTATAGTAATAGAACTTAAAGACAAATTAAAAGACAGTAAAATAGAAGGTGGGGAGAGCTTTGTTGACGAAGATATGGTTCAGGATGTTATCTCAGCTCTGGTAGGTCTTGGGTTTAATGGTACTGCAGCCCGCAATGCTGCTGTTACTTCAAGGTCAAAGTTTAAAGAAAATATCCCTGCTATTGAAGAAGTTATAAAAGAAGCTCTAAAGGAAATTACAAAGTGCTAAAAAAAGATAAACCAGAGATTTTAGACGGCAGAAAGACCGTTGAAGATATTGTTGATGAAAAATCTTTAAGACCTCAACTCCTCTCCGAATATATCGGGCAGGACAAAATTAAGGAAAACCTCAGTATTTTCATGACTGCTTCAAAACAAAGAGGAGAACCTCTTGAACATGTCCTTTTTTACGGGCCTCCGGGTTTAGGAAAAACAACACTTTCCTATATTGTAGCAAATGAAATGAAGGTAAACATTAGATGCACCTCCGGACCGCTGATTGAACGCGCAGGAGATCTAGCTGCTATTCTTACAAATGTAGAGCCGGGGTCTGTTCTTTTTATCGATGAAATACATCGTCTTCCCAGGGTCGTTGAAGAAGTGCTTTACTCTGCCATGGAAGATTATAAGCTGGACATCATAATAGGTAAAGGTCCGAGCGCCAAGACAATAAGGATCAACCTTCCAAAGTTTACACTGGTCGGAGCCACTACCAGAGCCGGTCTTATTACGTCAGCGCTGAGAGACAGGTTTGGTATGACATTCAGGATGGACTTCTACCCGCCAAAGGATCTGGCTCAGATAATCAAAAGATCAGCCCGCATCCTTAAAGCAGACATTCAAGAAGATGCGATACTTGAGATAGCAAGAAGAAGCCGTGGCACACCGAGAGTTGCAAATAGACTCTTAAAGCGGGTTCGAGATTTTGGACAGGTCAAAAATGAGAAGAAAATTTCCCTGGCTCTGGTTAACTCTTCACTTGCCTCACTTGATATCGACGACAAAGGTTTGGATAGTTTAGATAAGTTAGTCATGAACGTAATCATTAAGAATTATGCCGGCGGTCCTGTCGGTATTGAAAGTATTGCTGTCGCAGTTGGTGAAGAAGCCGGTACTATTGAGGATGTCTGCGAACCGTTCCTTATACAGCTCGGGTTTCTTATCCGGACTCCCCAGGGAAGAAAAGCTACGGCGGAAGGGTATAAGCATATGAATGTTAAGATGAAGGAGGATGTTCAAGGGCGCCTAATATGAGCAAGAATATAGCCCTCCATATCTGCTGTTCAATCTGCCTCGTTGCTCCGCGTGAAGATCTTCACTCCAAAGGTTATCAGATTCAGGGTATCTTTTTTAATCCCAACATCCAGCCGTTTGACGAGTATATCAACCGTCATAATGCCTTAAAATATTACATAAAAAACGATTCTATAAGTTCATTATTATCAAGCGAATATGATGCAAATCTGCACGGAAATCTTGCTAAAGTTGCGGAGTTCGACCGGAAGGAAATGTGCATAAAATGTTACGAACTAAGGCTGTACCACACAGCTCTTAGCGCAAAGAAAAGTAACATACAGCATTTTAGCACAACACTACTTTCAAGCCCTTTTCAGGATAAAGATAAGATTCGGGAAATTGGCGCAAAACTTGAGCAGGAATTTGATCTTACCTTTGTTGACTCCCGCAACTGGGAAAAGAAACATTACGACAGCAAAAAGCGAATTAAAGACGCAGGTCTGCATGTTCAAAAGTACTGCGGATGTATTTACAGTAAAATGGACGCGGTTCTAAGAAAAAAGAACCGTTGATGACACGTCCGCCAATAATATAGGGCGGATCTTTAGAAGAAATTATAAGCGAGATGGCACAGATAAAAGCAAATGCAAACAATAAATAAAATTAGTGGTTTTTTCTGGTTTTTATCTGTGATATCTCTTTGCGTTTATCTGTGTCATCAGGCACGATTTTGTGCCTTGACGAAATGACTGAACCCTTGTATACTTACTAAAGCAATTATATGAAAAAAATATTGAAATACATAATATCGCTCGCATTGGCGGTAATCCTGCTTCCCGGCTGTACAGGCGGAGGGTCTTCTTATATTCGGAGTGATAAGGGCAAAAAAGATCCTATCCGTCTGCTATTGGTGAAAAATGCCGGTTCTGTTGATGTAGTTGTTAACGGAGCTTTTAAAATTGACGGCGCTTCTGATGCTTCTTTTGGGCCAAAAGGGTTCAAGGTTGATATTGATAATAATTCTATAGTTATAGAGGGCAAATCTTACGGTTCCAAAGTTAAAATCCTTCCAACTAACAATAAATTCCACCTAAATGGCAACGAATTCCGAGGGAGTTTAGTATTTTACATTTCCGACGGAAAATTAAACGCAGTTGAAGATTTTTCCATGGAGGAGTACCTTTATGGCGTAGTAGGCAGGGAAATGTCCGGAAGCAGCCCTATAGAGGCGTTAAAGGCCCAGGCAGTGGCTGCAAGGACGTTCGGATACTACGAGGCAGGACTTAGAAGGACAAAAGAGTACGATATTGACAACTTGAGGCAATCTCAAGCTTATAGCGGCACAGAAAGTGAAAATCATAATTCAATTGAAGCTGTTGATCTCACTTCCGGGGAAATTATGAAATACAAAGGCGAACCTATCTTTGCGGCTTTTGCGGCTAACTGCGGAGGTTATACCGAAGACAATAGGGAAGTTTTTGGTAATAAGCTGCCTTACCTGCAGGCCGTTCCCTGTACTTTTTGTAAGCATTACCCTCATGCCTCCTGGCGGGAAGAAATTGACACTTCGTATATTGTCAGTTCTCTTAAGAGAAAAGGCTTTGATGTGGATAGGATTAGCAATATAGATATAACAGACACTAGCAAGGCCGGAAGAGTCAAACAAATCTCAATAATAACTGATAAGGGCCGGATAACTATGTCGACAAATGAGTTCCGCCTGGCTGTTGGTTCAGACAAGTTTAAGAGCGCCAGGTTTACCGTCCGCTCCAGGGGCGATTCTCTTCTTTTTACGGGAAAAGGATGGGGGCATGGGGTTGGAATGTGCCAGGACGGTGCTGATGGAATGGCCAAGGCCGGGAGCAGCTACCGTCGCATCCTTACAAGGTACTACACCGGCATAGAATTAGGGCAAAAATGAAAGCAACGGCATATGATTATAACCTTCCAAAAGAACAGATAGCCCAGTTACCTTTAGAGCTTAGAGCCGCCTGCAAGCTAATGGTTCTTCGAAAAGACGCTCAAACCATAGAGCATAGTCGGTTTGACAATATTAAAAACTACCTAAAACCGGGCGATTTACTGGTTATCAACAATACTAAAGTTGTACCTGCTAAGTTATTACTGTACAGGGATAAAGCGCTTGGCAAAATAGATGCTCTTTTGGTGTCTAAAGAAACAGGAGGCAAGGAACTCTGGAGGGTGATCCTTTCAAAAAGAAAAGGAATGGAACCGGGGACGATTCTCCTTACTGAGAAAAAAGAGCTTACTGCTTTGATAAAAAGCCTTATAGATGATGAGTTTTTGATAGAATTCACTGATACAACAGGCGAATCCCTTTCTGAATCAATTAAGGAGATTGGCTTCGCACCCCTACCTCCATATATAAAAAGAAAAGATAAAAACACTGAAAAAGCATTTAAAAATAAGGACAAAATAGACTATCAGACCGTTTTTGCGAGGTTTGACGGGTCTATAGCTGCGCCTACAGCCGGAATGCATTTTACACCGGATCTTATGCAAGAACTTAAGCAATTTGGTGTTGAGTTTGTCGAGATAACACATCATATAGGAAAGGGTACTTTTAAACCTATTAAAACCGATGAAATTGAAAATCACCATATGGATAAAGAATATTTTGAGATAGATGCTGATTCGGCAGATAGGATAAACAAGGCAAAATTAGCCGGCAGACGCGTAATTACGGTAGGAACAAGCAGTACCAGAGCTATTGAAACGAGCTGTATTGACCCTAAACAGGGGCTTATAGCACCCGGTAAGGCTTGGACAGGGCTATTTATAACAGACGGATACAAATATAAAGTAATAGATGCTATTATAACGAATTTTCACCTGCCAAAATCCACAAATCTCGTAATGACCTGCGTATTCGGGGGTAAAGAGTACATCTTAAAGGCGTATAATGAAGCTGTAGCTCAAAATTATAGGTTTTACAGCTACGGTGACGCTATGTTTCTAAGTTAAAGTATAAGGGGAGTTCCAAGATGTTTCAATGGTCAAGAAATTATGCTATGTGTAAAACCTGTGGCACTACAGCAATTAAGCATATAGCGACAGGGCTTTGCTCTAACTGTTACACAAGGATAGTCAATAGTGAAAACCGGGGACAAAAACCAATACAATCTGCCAGTGACGTAAAAATCATGCTTACAAAAGAGTATTTAGAGGTCGAGTATTTAACAAAGAATAGATCTTTAGGTGATATAGCCAAGGATTGTTGTTGTTCAAGGCAATATGTATTCTCTCGAATAAAACATTTTGGAATAACGACAAGGAGCAAATCTGACGCTAGAACATTAGCTTTAAATGGCGGAAAGCTTATATTTGATCAGTGTTTTGATAAACAAAGTGTTGAGAAAGTTCTAAAGAAAATACACGTTAACGAAGCGTTTTTCTCAAGTTGGTCAGATAAAATGGCTTACGTTCTAGGCATAGTTTATACCGACGGTAATATTTATACCGGAAATAGCATGAATAATGAACATAAATCGTATAAAAAGGTGCCAAAAATTAGCATTGTTCAAAAAGAACCTGAGCTATTGGAAAAAGTTAAGAAACTAATGGATTGTGACGCTACATTGTATTATAGAAAGGAAAAATATTACAATGGGGTTAAATCCGGTGCCGCATATAGCCTTTCTCTTTCAAATTATGCATTATTTAATGATTTAACTAAGATAGGATTAACCTCTGATAAGAGCTTAGATATGGTATTTCCTGATATACCAAGAGAGTATTTAAGGCATTTTATAAGAGGATGCTGGGATGGTGATGGCTCAGTTTTTCTAAGTAGCATGGGGTATATTTGTGCATCCTATGTATGTGGGTCTAAGGAATTTATTGTGAAGCTATCAGACATTCTAGATGGTTTTGGAGTATATAAAGGCACTATATCGGAACAAAAAGGTAAGAATACAAGCTATAAAATACGATATCACGGAGAAGTTTGCTATAAGTTGTTTAAGTATATGTATGATAATGTCGATAAAAGCATGTATTTACAAAGAAAGTATGAGATATTCGATAATTACTACAAGTCAAAATAGCTTCTTTGCCTATCTTATTTATTAGAATATTTAGTTATCATAATATATCTTATAGGCGTTATGTTGTAAAGAGACCTGTTTCTGCCTGTCTCACCATAACATCCGGCTATTTATTCCTAACTTTATTTTAATCATTCCTGCTATAAGATAGGTTTTATCACTTTAAAGCCCTGAAGATCACTTTGAATATCTATCCATAGATAATAGATTATGGTTCTTTCTACTTTTGCGTGGGTAAAACAGGGCTCTGATGTTATATGATTCTATATTCTTGAGAAATTTCTAAATCTTTAAAAGCACCACTATTTTAACACTTATAAAATCAAGGTTTTAATAAACATGCAGTGCTTAAAGAGAAATAAAAGCGATTAAAACGTCTTTATTGTGTAAATTACTGAAACACCTTTAGAAACAAGGCTTTTTATGGTTTTGGCATTGTAACTTACCCACTGCAAACCCTGAAAAGCCGCAGGCTGCTGAAAAACTCAATATTTCATTACTTATGTTGTTTGATTCGCTCCTATAAAACAAAGTGCTTGTTTTAGCAGCAGTTTAAACGACACTAGATACCCGCCCTCCACAAAGCGTTGGTGGGTCAAAAACGAGATCTGAGTCCGGTCTGACAAAAAGCGGGTTTTTCAGCTACCTGATATCTTATTCAGTAGAGTTTACCACTATAAGGATACCCTGAACATCAAAAATCCGGATTGACATCGTATAATAGTGAAATTTATAGAAAAACGCTTAAATATGGATATATTTCCATAATGTTTCATTATAATTCAGGAAAATTATGAGATAATTTTATAAAAATTGTTTAATTTTTCAGCTTTTTACCCTCAAAATACCTGCTCAGGATTGCATTAAACAGGCCTTTTTTTATCATTGTGTTTACTTACATTACAGGAGAATTTGACGCGTTTAAAGCAAACGTAGTGAAGATTTCAGCATGTTTGTTTTGGCAAAAACCATGAAAACCGATTATATTTACTTTTTCCGGCCTTCGAAGGGATTTATGAAATATTCTTGGCACAAAAACTTTTAGGTGATAAATATAAAATATTTGTTCAGTAAGTCATGTAACATATGTTACAGCAAATATTAAATGACTACCGGGATGAAGATATTCAATTATTTTTGACAAAAAAAAGGCCCCCTGAAAATATCAGAGGGCCTTATACTTTTATAACTTAATTACGCTGTCTGTGAATCTGAAGTTGTTGCCTTCTTTCTAACCATTCTTATAACAAATATAACAACAACAGCTACAACAACAACGACTGCTACAGGAATCCAAGGAAATTTGCTTTCCGTTTTTGTTTTCATTTTTATTGTTTTTACTGATTCTACCGGTGTTTCTTCTTTCTTTCCGGTAAAAGGCTTTCTTTCTTCTTTCTTTTCTTCTACAGCATCTGTTTTAGGAGCTTCCGCCGGAGTAGCAGCAGCATCTGTCGCTGCAGGAACAGCAGCATCCGTTGCCGCCGGAGTAGCAGCAGCATCTGTCGCTGCAGGAACAGCAGCATCCGTTGCCGCCGGAGTAGCAGCAGCATCTGTCGCAGGAGCAGCAGCAGCATCCGTCGCAGGAGCAGCAGCAGCATCCGTTGCCGCCGGAGTAGCAGCAGCATCTGTCGTCGCAGGAGCAGCAGCAGCATCCGTTGCCGCCGGAGTAGCAGCAGCATCTGTCGCAGGAGCAGCAGCTACAGCAACTGCTTTTGCTTCTTTGCCTGCTTTTGCTTTTGCTTCAGCTTCTTTTGCCGTCACAGTTACTTTTTCTGCAGAAGCTTTTGCATTCATATAATCTGCTTTTTCAAGAGAAGCATTTGCATTGGAAAGTGATTCCTCTGCAACTGCAAGTTGTTCTGCTGCAAAGTCTGCCGCACCTGCATCTTTCGCGGCAGTCAAGTCTGATTTCGCCTGTTCTAAGAATAGGTTTACAGACTTTTTCATTTCATCTTTTAATGTTGCTGAAGCTTTTTCTGCAGAAGCTTTTGCTTTTGCATTATCTTTTGAAGCTAAGCTTGACTTTGAAAGCTCATATGCTTCTACTGCAACTTTAAATGCGTCAGGAGATACTGTATCTATTTTAAGCTCTTTTGCTTTTGTCATCTCAGCTTCAACTGCATCAACAGCGGCTTTTGCAACAACCGGTTCATCTTTTGCTTTTTTTATTGCTGCCGCAGCTTTTAATGCAGATACATTAGCAGAACCATAATCAACTTCATTATACGAAACTTTTGCTGCTTCAAGTGAATCAACAGCTTCTTTAAAAGCTGCAGGAGATTCAAGATCAATCTTCGCTTCTTTTGCAGCAGTGATTTGTTTTTCGGTTTCATTTATTCCTGTTTCGGCCTGTTGAGGAATTGCAAGAGTTTTCTTTGCCTCTTCGCTTGCTCTCATTGCCGATTCTTTAGCCTTAGGAAAATCCTTGAGTTCTAAAAACTTTTTTGAATTTTCGTAGGACATTGAAGCAGTACTAAAATAATCCTTTGCAAAACTTTCCGCACCTGCTTGCCTTGCTGCGTCAACATCAACACCTGCTTGAGTTATTAAAGCCTCGCATTCATTATAGGGCCCTTCCTCCTCTGCAGTAAGTTCAGGCCTGGAAGAACAACCGTAGGAAAATAATGCTACTACTACGGCCAGGCATATCAACACTTTTTTCATTTCAATACCCTCCTTAATAAAGTTTTATCTTAAATTCTTTATAATACTCATACAAGTTTAACACATTTAAATGAAAAGTCAAGCATTTGCTTTAAATACAATAAAATAAATCAACCATACTGTGGACTGTATTCCATAGTTATTGCTCTTTCAAAAACCTTGTGCCTCTATAACATTAACCAAAGCGTCTACTTTTTCTTTCATCTTATCCGCAATAACCTTCTCTCTCTTAAGCTTGTATACTTCATCGGCAAGATTTAAGGCTGTTAGAATAGCAACCTTTAATGAAGACACATTTGAGGTTACTATTGATATCTCGCGCATTTTCGAATCAACGTAACCCGCTACCTCCTTTGTATAGTCTGAATTTCCGTCACCTTTAATTACATATTCACTTCCAAAGATATCTACACAAACTCCCTTCTTGCTCTCTTCCATTTACTCCTCCTGTGTAATATGTTAGCGAATAATTATTAAAGTTTTAAATCAAGCTGTATTTTATCTATAGTATCAATAATATCGTCAACTTGCGATTTAGCTTTATCCCGTTTATCTCTAAGTTTACCAATATCAGCCTTAAAAACTTCAAGTTCTTTGATTTTATCTTTAAGATCAAGATTCTCTTTCTTCAGAATATTATACTCTTCCAGGGCTTTTCGTATTTTTTGCTCTAAAATATCAATCTTTTCCATTAAATTACCCATCCTTGTCTTGCCAAATACTCCGGCTGATTGATAAAAACTTCAGTTTTATTGCTGTCTAATCTCTGCTTTAAAATCAGCTATTACTTTTTCTGCTATAGGCTTATTTGCAGTGTCAACCTCTTCATCTGTAAGTGTTTTTGCCGCATCTCTGTAAGTAAGAGAGTAAGTAACACTCTTTTTCCCTGATTCTACATTTTCACCTTTATAAAAATCAATTATTTCTACTTTTTCCAGGTTTTTAGCACCAATATTTTCTATAAAACTCTTAATCTCTCCCGCACATACTTCTAAATCAACAATAAATGAAATATCACGTTTATTAGACGGGAATCTTGGCAGATCTCTATAATTCTTTTTTATATTAATATGTTTTTCAAGTTCCTGCAGTCTTACCTCCGCATAAAAAACTCTGTCTTTAATATCATGCATTTTTAAAAGTTTTTTGTTTATTTCACCAAAAGAACCCAGTTTTTCACCGTTTGCCAATAATTCAACAGAAGATGTCTTATCGTAAAAATTGTTATTTGCTTCTCTTATTTCAAATTTAACGTTTAAATCACAAAATAGACCTTCAAGAATCCCCTTTAGATAGAAAAACCCGGCCTCTTCAGGTTTTTGCAGCCACGAAGAATCGGAGGTATTGCCTGTGATTATAATACCAAGCTCATAACGTTCAATATATTGATTTCCTATCTTTCTGAATATTTTTCCTACTTCAAAAATCTTCAAATTTTTGTTTCCATGACTTACAGTGTTTGTTCTCACATTATTGAGCAAATTTGGAAGCAATGTACTTCTTAATATGTTCCAGTCTTCTATTAAATGATTCATTAAGTTAACATATTCTGTTCTTATTTCATTATCAGCCGAAATACCTGCCCGATCGAACCAGGATTTATTCATAAAGGTATAATTAATAACTTCGTTCAACCCTCTTTTTACCAACGATTGTTTTGCAAGTTCATCTATCTTCAATGATGTGTTTTGCTGTTGAAGTTTGATTGTCGGAAACCTCTCCTGTATTTTGTCATACCCATGGATAACAGCAATCTCTTCAATCATGTCTATCTCCCTGGTTAGATCAGTTCTAAAACTAGGGACTATCACCGTGAAACTTTTATTATCCGTTTTATCTACTATGAAACCCAGGCCTTTAGAAATATCCAGCATTTCTTGTATCTGAATATTTGTACCCAGCAATTTATTTACTCTTTCAAAACGTGTGGTAATGAATATCTGTTTTATTTGTTCCGGATATTCATCTATGCAACCCGAGGCAATTTTTCCGCCTGCCAACCCGTTAATAAGCTGAGCAGTTCTGTTTAAAGCATAAATAATGCCGTTATAATCAGCACCACGCTCAAATCTATAGGAGGCTTCAGTCATAAGTCCGAGTTTTTTTGAGGTTTTCCTGATATTTACTGCTTCAAAATAGGCACTTTCAAGGAGAACATTTACGGTCTTTTCATTTATTTCTGAAACCTGACCGCCCATAATCCCGGCGAGCGCGACAGCTTTTTCGGTGTCTGCAATGACCAGCATATCCTTATCAAGTTTTCTTTTAACCCCGTCAAGAGTGGAAATCTCTTCGCCGTCTTTTGCCTTCCGGACTATGATAGTTTTATCTTTAATAAGCTCATAATCAAATGCATGCAGAGGATGTCCGGTTTCAAGAAGAACATAGTTGGTAACATCAACAAGATTATTGATTGCACGTATTCCCACCGAGCGAAGACGCACCTGCATCCAGACAGGAGACGGCGCCAATTTTACTCCGGATAGTACCCGGGCAGAATACCTAGGACAAAGATCTTTATCCAGGATCTTAACTTTAGCAAGATCATTTACTTTACTTGAAGGATCCTCTTTTAGAAGTATCTCCGGAACTTTCATTGGTTTCTTTAATGCAGCACTCAAAACCCTTGCAATACCTATGATACCGAGATATTCAGGTTTATTAGGCATGACTTCTATTTCATATAACCAGTCGTTCAAACCATAAGTTTCTTTAAAGTCTTTTCCGATAGGGGCATCCGCAGGAAGTATCATTACACCTGCCGAAGAATCAGCCAGTCCAAGTTCTTTCTCCGAGCAGATCATTCCGTTTGATTCAATACCGCGCAAAACCACTTTAGAAATCTTGATACCGCCCGGAAGCGTGGCGCCATTAACTGCTACGGCAACTTTATCGCCTGCTTTATGATTTTTTGCTCCGCAAACAATTTTAAGTATTTCCGAACCTGTATCGACTTCGCAAACCGTCAATTTATCAGCATCCGGATGTTTATCTGCTTTCAGAAGTTTGGATATTACAACTTTTGTTACTTCTGAATAAAGAGGACCAAAACTTTCCACGCCAATACCAAGAGTAAAGAACTTTTTATGGAGTTCTTCCGGGGTTAACCCCGTTTCGATAAACTCTTTCAGCCAGTTATAAGTAATTTTCATTTAAATGTACTCTTCCTTTAAAACTGATTTAGGAAACGGACATCATTCTCATAAAGAAGACGTATATCGTTTATACTGTGTTTTATCAATGTAAGGCGTTCAATACCTCCTCCAAAAGCAAAGCCTGTCCATTTTTCCGTATCATAGTTGACATTCTTAAAAACATTAGGATCCACCATCCCTGCTCCAAATATCTCAATCCATCCGCTTTTTTTGCATAGAGGACAACCGTTTTTACATATCGGACAGGTGACAGAAACTTCTGCACTGGGTTCTGTGAAAGGGAAAAAGCTTGGATTCAACCGTATATTCGTTTCTTTTTGAAAATATTCACTAAAGAATATTTTCAAGACACCTTTTAAATCTCCAAAATTGATATCTTCATTTACCATAAGGCCTTCAACCTGCTGAAAAACCGGCAAATGAGAGGCATCCAGCGGATCATTACGATAGCATTTCCCGATGGAAATAATATTTAAGGGAGGGGGTCTCTTTTCCATAGTTCGGACTTGCACCGGAGAAGTGTGCGTTCTGAGGACATGATTGCCGTCTACGTGAAAGGTATCCTGCATATCCCTTGCCGGGTGATGTTTCGGAAAATTAAGCGCCTCAAAGTTATAATAATCCGTTTCAATTTCCGGACCATCTACGATTTCAAAATTAAGTCCGTGAAATATTTCTTTTACCCGGTCAATAGTCTGGGTAATCAGATGGTATTTCCCCGCCGGAAGTTTGTAGCCCGGCATCGTAAAATCTATCTTCTCAGAAGTTACAGCTCCTGATAAAACTTCAATTTTCTCTGATAATTTTGTTTCTATCTTAGTCTTTACACTGTTTAATATCTGTCCTATTTTTGGTCTTTCTTCTTTTGATAGCTTTCCAAATTTCTCATAATATGACGAAAGAAGACCTTTTTTTCCGATATATTTAACCCTGAGATTTTCAAGATCCTTTAATGTATTAATACCTTCAAAGTCTTTATCAAAATTCACATACAGGTTATTCAGTTCATTTTCCATCGTTTGTTTTTCATTCCCTTTATTAAATTTTTTCTTTGCTAAAAGCATTGTAAATATTAATAATTATAGCATGGTTTTTAAATCTTGTCAATAGAACCAAGAATAAGGAATATTCCTAAAATATAACGAGTTAAAGAATCTATTTAAAGTTTAGAGTGAGAGAAATGTTGTAACCTAAGACAAATGCAGGTAAACCGGTCAAAAACGTGTCACAAAATTTGAAATAGAGTGAAACTCCACGTCTTCACGAAAGAAATATCATTTTTTATACAAGTTAAACTTTCTAACAGCATCATACATAAGTATTGCAGCAGAAATGCTCAGATTTAAAGAATCTATTTGGTTGATAATAGGTATCTTTAAACTAAAATCCGACTTCTTAATTATGTCAGAAGGTAGTCCATGGGCCTCACTTCCAAGGATAAAACAAATTGGAAGTTTATATTCAGTATCAAAAACATTTGACCCTGATTTTAAGTCTGTAGCAGCAATACTTACGCCTCCGTTCTTAAGATACGATATCGCATCTATTGGTTCTATATTTTCTATAAAGGGTTGACTAAAAATAGATCCCATAGAAGATCTGATAACTTTAGTATTCGAGACAGATACTGACTTTTTTGTTAGCAATACTGCCGACACCCCGGCTGCTCTTGCGGTCCGGAAAATTGTTCCCAGATTTCCCGGATCTTGAATCTCACATACAAGCAAAAATATGGCTTTTCCCCCCGCTCCGTCAATTATCTCCTCAAGTCTATACTCAGGTTTTTTGACAAAAACGGCCAGACCCTGGGGTTCCTCAGTTTCTGATATTCTGCCAAAGACCTGCTTACTCATTGAAGTGAAGTTTATTGCCATTGATTTTGCTTTTAAAGTTACAGGGTTTGATTCAGCTTCAGGAGTATAAATCACCTCAAGAGGCTTAATATTTGTTTTTAATATTTCATCTGTAATTCTATATCCCTCAACAAATAAATACTCTTTTGAATTCTTGAATTCGATGAGTTCTTTCACTTTTGGATTTGTTTTTGAAGTAATAGTCTGGCTAATTTTCATCTAATATGTCCTTTAACAAAAAACGCCGGGAAATAATATAATCACCCGGCGTTTCAAATATCAAATTATTTAAGCTGTTTTAGCCGCTTCAATTATCTTAATAAACGATTTTGGATCGGTTGCAGCTATATCTGAAAGCATTTTTCTGTTTATTTCTACTTTTGCCTTCTTCACAGCACCCATAAACTTGCTGTAGGATAAGCCATTTTCTTTAAGAATGGCCGAAATCCTGATAATCCACATCTGCCTGAACAAGCGTTTCTTAGTTTTCCTGTCTCTATAAGCAAAATTGCCGGCTCTATCAACTGCTTCTGTTGCAAATCTATAACAATTTTTCTTTTTGCCCCAAAAACCCTTTGTTAATTTAAATATTTTTTTCTTTCTAGCTCTAGTTGTGACTCCACCTTTAACACGTGCCATTTTATATTTCCCCCTTAATTAGCTATATGGAAGCAGCCTTTTAATTACATAAGCTTCTGCTTTGCCCAGAGATCTGCTTTTTCTTAATGAACGTTTTCTGTTCTTCCCTTTGTGCTCCATTATATGACGCGCACCTGCTTTTTTCTTCATTACTTTACCTTTTTTTGAAAATCTGAACCTTTTCTTTGCTGAACTATCACTTTTCATTTTAGGCATTTTACTTCCCCTTCTTTGGAGCCAGCAGCGTGGTCATATTGTACCCTTCCAGCTTACTTGGCTGTTCTACATCGGCTATAGGCATAAATTGAGCAATAACTTTATCCAATAAAGCCTTACCTATTTCTTTGTGAGCCATTTCGCGGCCTCTAAACATTATTGTTACCCTTACTTTATTTCCTTCCTTCAAAAACCTGTCAATATGTCCTGTCTTAGTATTAAAATCATGTACATCTATTTTAGGTCTAATTTTAATCTCTTTAATTACGACTATTTTCTGATTTTTTCTTGAAAGTTTCTCTTTTTTTTCTATCTCGTATCTGAACTTGCCAAAATCCGCTATTTTACAAACAGGAGGTACAGTATTTGGAGAAATCTCTATCAAATCCATTTTTGCCGTTTTTGCCATACTCATTGCAGTTGCTATCGGTAAAACTCCAAGTTGATCCCCGTTAACACCTATAAGTCTTACTTCATTTACCCTGATATAGTTGTTTATTCTATATTGCTTGCTGATATTTCCCTCCTTAAATCTAATTTATTATTAAGAAGAAAATATAGCCGCAAAGGCAGCATAATTTCTTCATAGTTATTCACAAATTAAATAAATTACGTTAGATTATAGCAGAATAGCCTTATACAGTCAACATATTTTAGGTTATATTCTTTAAAACTTCCAGAAAAACATCCAAAATAGCAGGATCAAACTGAGTTCCGGAGCATCTTTTGAGTTCTGAAATAGCTTCTTCCACCGTTTTATTCTTTTTGTATATCCTCTCAGAAATCATTGCATCGTAAGAATCAGTAATAGTAAGTATTCTTGCTCCGATGGGAATTTCCTGTCCTTTAAGTCTATCCGGATATCCCGTCCCGTCATATTTCTCATGATGATATTTGACCATTCTTGTAGCTTCTTCAAGGAAAGGTACGTTAACAAGAATTTTAACTCCTTCCTCAACATGTTTTTTCATTATTTCGTATTCACCGTCAGTCAATCTGCTTGGTTTGTTTAAAATTACTTCTGTTATACCTATTTTCCCGACATCGTGAAGCAAAGCTGCGAAATGCAGGTCTTCTTTTTCTTTTGCAGAAAGATTAAGCCTGTCTGCCATTAGAAGAGAATATCTTACGACTCTTTTCAAGTGATCATATGAAGATCTGTCTTTGGCATCAATTGCCGCAGCAAGAGCTTCTACCGTACTCAGATAAGCTTTTTTTGTTTCAATAAAAAACTTAACTTTTTCTATTGCAATAGCTGTCAGGTTAGCATAATTAAGAATCAGTGTCAGATCGTCTTCATCAAAGGAAACACCATTTTCTTTGTCAGAAAAGTTTAATACGCCTATAGTAGAAGTGCTTTTAAGCGCAACATTTAAGGCGAAAGGTGTTTCATATTTTAAATTAAGAGGCGCAACAATAAAAGAACCGGGCTTATTTAAGATCTCGAAGCGCCGGTCAATAGAGTTATCATCCATTTTTTTTATCAGTATAGGTTCTCCTGTTTTCCAAACCCAGCCTGAGACCCCGACCCCCAGTTGTCTTTTTTCTCCTATTAGTTTTTTATCGGTAGATTGCATAACTATCAGATTTGGACTTTCAACCATCATAATGGAAACATTATTACAATTTAATAATTGTTTGCCTTTATCCACTATCATCTTAAAAATAAGTCCCAGATCGTTTGTTTGATTTATCTCATGTATTATCTCGTTTAAAGTCAGCAGTTCAAGATTCTTTTTTTCAAGTATGAGAGCTTCTCCGCAATATTCAGCCAATAATTTGGCAAAAGTAAAATCATCGTTAGAGAATTTTTCACCATTAGTTTTATTATTTATATTTAAGACTGCCATCGTCCTGCCGTTATTATCAAGAATAGGTATTACTATCGAAGTTTTGTACTTTGAGGGATCAGTTTTTTTTATATAGCCGGTAAGCTGAACATTTAGGGACGAAATATCATTAATGATAAGAGGCTCTCTCGATAAGGCCACGTAACCGGAAATACTCTCTCCAATTTTAATCTTTGTATTGGCAAGTATTTCCTCGGACAAAACTTTTTTAGGATTTGAAGAATAGGCAGTTTTAAAAATAAGGTTTTCTGATCTGGAGTCAAAAATCATCAGTGATCCGTTGTCAGCTTTTAGATCAGTAACAGCTTGTTTTAATATTTCATTAATAGAACTTCTATGTTTGATTTTTATCATTTCAAAACTTGGCATTATTTCTCCGTTTTTTTCCAGGTTCGATAATCAGAAGGTTCCAAGACTCTTATTGAAAGCTCGCCTGCCTCATGTCCATCTTCATAAAATATTGTTACAGTATTATCTTCTTTAAATATAATATTAGAAAGGAACCATTTGTCTGCCATTTTAGGTTTTCTTCCAATAATTGCTTCAAGATTTTCTTTAATCTGCTTCCGTGCCTCAATCTCTTGTTTTTCCGTAAGTACAGGAATATTCTTTCTTATCTGATTTTGTGTATCTTTTCCTGATATTTGCTCTTGATTATTATTATTTTTGTACTTTTTAATTTCTTTTTCTTTTAGTTCCAGTTGACCCAACAAGAATATCACCGTAATAAATGCAACAATAAACAATATTAAATAGAAGTTTCCGGAAGAAGTCTTAGAGTTCTTTTTTTTTGCCATGTCAGAATCCAATAAACATTATTATTCAGTGCTTTTTGTCGCCGGTGAATCTTTTCCCTCTCCGGCATACTTTATAATCCATTCTTCGAATTTTTTCTCTTCAAGAGTGGTTGTTATCTCGAGAATATTACCGTCTTTGCCAACCAGTATATTTGTCGGTAAAGCTGCCGTAGAACCCGGTTTTATGTATTGATTTATACATAGTTTAGTGTAATCCATGAAAACAGGAAAATTTAATTTAAATTCTTTAGAAAAAGCAGATATTTTTTTATTATCTTTTTCAATAGATATAGCAAGTATCTCTATTTTGTCTTTGTATTTTTCATATAACGTCACAAATCCCGGAAATTCCAGTTTGCAGGGACCGCAATAGGTAGCAAAAAAGTTTATCAGTACAAGTTTATTATCCTTGTTAGACGACATACAGTATTTTTTTCTTTTAATAACATCATAAAGGGAAAAGTCAGGAGCCTTTTTATTTTTTTCCACAAGAAGGTATTCACTAAAATTTATTTGTTCAGCAAAAACCAATCCGGTAAATATTAATGCTAAAATTAATGATTTTCTCATAATTCTTTTATTCCTTCTGCTAGAATATGGAGGCGGCACTCGGATTTGAACCGAGGAATAGCGGTTTTGCAGACCGCTGCCTTACCACTTGGCTATGCCGCCGTACAATTAAGTATTATACCGAATATTGCTTATTTTATCAATTATTTAATAAGACATCCAGCGATTCCGCAACAAGCAAATTAAGCCATAACTTTTGCACTGAAAAATCAAGGATTTTATTCTTTTGTGACCCGTGTTAATAATTATACGGGTTATTAAGGGCCTTTTTACCTTGTTTTTTCGATAATTGGCACACCTGTTCCATTTGCTCAGTTTTACGCAAATGATTTTTACTCCTAGGAAGTTTAATTAAAATGACCTACCCAAAGGGAACCGACTTATTAA
>Ga0208373_1002042_pt1 | contig 23905 bp, 24 predicted proteins | sample RifOxyC2_FD_184036 | JGI IMG/M metagenome (GOLD analysis project Ga0208373, IMG submission 184036) | Soil microbial communities from Rifle, Colorado - Rifle Oxygen_injection C2 (SPAdes) | ecosystem: Environmental > Terrestrial > Deep subsurface > Rock core/Sediment | place: Rifle, Colorado... | reverse complement strand
GGCGGCGGAGGCCAGGGCCTCCCTGGGAAACCTCAAGCACCAACCAGAGGTTTTAGCTCTGCCAGGAACAAAAACAGGACCAGCAGGATTAAGAGATAGGGTAAAAACTTTTTCATGTGTCGTGTGATTATACTTTTAATATTGGTAAATATACATTAAATCCTCATTCTGTCAAGTGGAAATCGATGTAATCGGCAATCGTTGCCGTATTACCGGACTATGGGCCAAGCACGATACTCTCAAACTGAACTTGTCCGTTTCGGACCGTTAGGCCGATGCACGGGGTTGGCGGCGCGCCGCCTATCTGCATTATTCCTTCGTTCCGGGTTTTTCCATTTATTTTAAAGTTGCAGAAGTTCTTGTCTCGGGTCAGCTTTATAGAGTTTGAACCCGGGCGGAGCATGGTTTTCGGGATGGTAAAGACATCGTCCAATTGAATTTTGCCAAGGTTAGAAACCCCTTTGATAAAACTGAGGTCCACGTTGAGCGACTTGGGGTTTTTGGCGTATATAAAGAACTTAAGGGTGAGTGAGAATTTCTCGGGCGGCTTGCCTTTCCATTTTATGGATGCGGTCTTGGAGGTTTCGGGCTGGGCCACGAGTTGCCGCTGGGTCACCCGCCAGTATTCAGGCGTGCCGGTCTCCCAGTTGCTGATATCCTTGCCGTTGAAGAGATTTTGAGAAGCGGTCAGGGCGGTCTTTTTACGCTCATTCTCCTGCTGGGTATCGACGATACTCTGGTCTATCTTTGCCGATAAATCCTGGGCCGGTTTATTGGCCGGGTCAATCCTGAGGATACTTTCAGCCAGGTTAAGGGCAAAGCGCTGGTATTTCTTGTTAAGGCATTCATTGGTCAGCGCCAGTAATCCCGAGATATGGCTGTTTTTTATCCTGATAAACTGCGCGCCATTAAGGTCGATTCTCTCCAGGGTCCGGGAAACGGAGCTGAGCAATTCATTTTCCTCCTTGGTCCGGGCCGGGTTTTCAGAGAGCGACTTCAGGCAAAACCGGTAATTATTTACGGCCTGCCGAGCAGCGCCTGTTTTCTCGAAACACTCGGCCAGTTGGAAAAACGCCGGAGGAAAGTCCTTGCGATAAGAGAGCGCCTTGGTGAATTTCTCGGCGGCTTCGTTATACTTGTTTTGTTTGGTCAGGGCCAGGCCTGATTTGTAATAAATGTCAGCCAGCTCATTATTATCGGTTGATTCCGCGTAGGCAATATAAGCTACCGACAGGATTATGAGTCCAATCAGTAATATTTTATCGTTCATTATTCAAGTGTCTCTACTTCGAGGTTGCGGAATCTGGCAATATAGCCCTGGGCATAGATGCCGAGAACACGGGTATCACAGGGTTCAATCTTGCCGGAGCGGGTGGTTTTAGCGCCTTCTTCAATCTTAAATTTCATATCCTGGACGGTGAAGCGCACCTTGGTCCAGGCGCCAATCCGGTTAAAGGTGGATTGAATCCTTTTATTGGTGATGACCCTGATGGCGCCTGTGCCGCTGCTTTCACCATAGGCGAAACTTATTTCATAGTTATCAGCCGGAAGCCTTTTCTCCAGGAACATTTCCATGGAGAAGCTGTAGTTTTTAGCCGGCGGTTTTCCCCACTGAATCAGGCTGGGTTCACGGGATGAGTTGGCGTTAAAGACCAGGCAGGATTTATTGACGTTCCAGAGCGGCAGCCAGATTTTCGGGACCACCAGGCCTTTTAAGTCATTGCCGTTAAATAGGGGAATCGCCGGAGGGCCTGGTTTTTTAGGGGCATATTTCCTGGCTTTCTCCAGGCCGTCTAAGGCGGCTTTATTGTCCGGCTCAATCTCCAGTATCTGCTTATAAATCCTGGCGGCAAAGAAGAAGTATTGCCGGGCGATAGTGTCATTGGCGATGGTGAGAAGCCCGGAGATATGTTTATCCCTGATTTTCCTGGCTTCGTTGCCGGTGGCATCCAGTTTATCCAGGCTTCGTTTGGCGGTCTGGAGTGTTTCCTTTTCTTCCTTGGTCGGTTCAGGTTTATCCTGAAAGGCTTTCAAGCCCAGCCGGTAATTCTTTATGGCTGACTTGGTATCGCCTGTTTTCTCGCAGCATTCGCCTGACTTGCAGAGCGCCAACGGGAAATTCTTATTAAAAGCCAGGGCTTTATTGAACTTTTCCAGTGCCTCATCGTATTTATTCTGTTTGAGGAGCATCAAGCCGGACTGGTAGTAGGTATTGGCCAGATCGTTGTCGTCTTCGGCAAAAAGCATGGCCGCGCAAGTTAAAAGCGCCAGCAGTCCGCAGCCTAATAGTATCTTATTTTTCATTGCTTGGGATTACTCCTGGGTTTCCTCCAGTGTAATACTGGATATTGACATTTTGATATTTTGAGCGAAGCAGCCGATGACCGGCGGCTTGGCCGTGCCTGAGAATTCATTGAAGAGCTGGCCGTTAACCAGTAATCTGTAAGAATTGTCATTTTTAATAACCTCTATTTTGACTGATGTGGCGATTGACCCTCCGGAATAGAAAGTGAGCCCATCGCAGTCAGTTCCGTCTCTGCCATAAAGAAGCCCGATAGCGCTGAATTTATCCTTGAGAGGGGCTCCTTCTATGCTAAGCGCTATGTTAAGTTTGTAATTCTTCGGAGGCGGGTCGTTCCAGAGTAGACTTGCCTTGATTTCCGGATTCTTAACATGGAGGATTATTTTCCCGGCTTTCGTCGTCCAACATCCGGTTTCAGAAGGATCGCTGCTGGTCGCTGTCCAATTAGCCAGGTTCCGGCCATTAAATAATTCCTTTACCGGGCCTTTTTTTGTAGCGGGCGGAATCGGCGCAGGTTTTTTGCTCTGGATGCCTTTTGGGAGCTCCGTAGCTTTAGGCGGCGGTAGTTTGGCCAGCTCCTGAAGGGTAATCTTATCAATCGAAATGGCCACATCTTTCAGTGAGATAGCAATTTTGGGGTACTTGATTTGGGCGAAATCAAGTTCTTCTCCCATTTCCTCTTTGGTAAATGTTCTGCCGTTCAATGTGAATTTAAGCCTATCTGCGTATTTGCTAACCGTCATTATATTTTCTCCCTTAGCGAGGCGGGATGAAATGGGACAACAACAGCTGGCCGCGTAGGTATTATTGGGAGTTTCCCCGTATACGATGCTAATATGACGAGGTTCTTTATAGGTTTTAAGCATTTTAAACTTCAGGGTAATGCGGTATTCTTCAGGCGGCGTGCCTTTCCAGAGCATGTAAACACCAGATTTTTTCCCACCGGAATCACCTTTAAGTCTGCCTCCTTCGACAATCCAGTCGCGTTCCTTCGCATCCTGGGATGGGTTTTTTGTCCAGTTTTTTATGTCTCGGCCATTGAAGAGTTCCTGGGGTGGACCTACGGAGTCTAACTGGTCTGCTGATAAAGCCGCAACAATATTTTCGTCTATTTTGTCCAGTAGCTTTTGGGCAGCCTTATTGGAGTTGTCAATTTCCAGCGCGGTCTGGACCAGGCGTAAAGTGAAACGTTGGAATCTCTTGTTGAAACAATCATTGGCTATCCCTAATAATCCGGCCAGGTAATCATTCTTCGTTTTTCTGAATTCAACGCCATTAATATCTAACTTATCGATGCACCGGCTGACCTGGATGAGCATTTCAGCATCCTCTTTAGAGGGGGTCTTTTGTTGGTTGAGATATTTCTGGCAGAGCCGGTAGTTGTCAATCGCTTTCTTGGTTTCGTTTACTTTTTCATAGCATTCGCCCAGTTTGAATAATACCTGCGGAGATTCCTTTTTATAAGAGAGCGCCTTATTGAATTTCTCCGCGGCTTCGTCGTATTTATTCTGCTTGAAAAGGGACATCCCGGATTGGTAATAGACGCTGGCCAGGTCGCTGTCATCCTCAGCGAAAATAGCGGCCGAAGTGGTGAGAATAGCCAGCAAGATAGAGAATAGTAATATCTTATTTTTCATTAGCTGGATTATCTTCCATTGTTATGCTGGATATGGTCATTCTGGTATTCTGGGCAAAGAGCCCGATTGCCGCTGGCAAATTCCCTTCACTGAATTCACGGAACAAGTCGCCGTCGCGGATAAGCTGATACTGGCTGCCTTTTTTGACAAGTTCTAATTTTTCTGATTTAGCCGAACCATCCCCGAAATAGATGCTGCTCACTTCAATGTTCATGTCAGCCCCCCGGCCCGGAACAATCGGGGGAGAGCCATAGACGATGCCCATTCGGGATTCTTTTTTATTATCAATCGGTTGTTCTATGGAGACAAGGATAGTAAGCTTGTAATTCGGCGGGGGAGGATCATTATAGAATAAAACAGTTCTATTTTCTGCGCCTTTGGTGTTAACGTCTATTTTACCCTGCCTGATGGTCCAGCAATTACGTATCGAGGTTTCGCTATTAGCCAGAGTCCAATCATTTAGATCCCTGCCATTAAATAATTCCTTGACCAGGCCTTTTTTGGCCGAAGCTGGTTTTTTACTCTGGACGCTTTTCTCCGGTTCGGCGGTTTTGGATTTAGTTGGTTCCTTGAATTCCTGAATGGTTATTTTGCGGATAGAAATCGCCGCTCCCATTACGCTGATACCGACTTGTGGTGTTTCGATTGACATAATCGCCGACTTGGCTTTTTCCTCATCTTGCTCTACGTTTTTGCCATTCAGTGTTAGTTTTATTTTGTCGGGATATCTAACCACTTTTAATTCATTTTCTTCGTTATTTAAGCCGGACAGCTTAATCGGGTGGCCTGCATAGCTGCCTCGATTGGTTCTACCATGCATGACGACAAACAATACCTTAGCTGGGTCAAGATAGTATTTCAGTATCTTAAATTTAATGGTCAGAATATATTCATCCGGCGGTTTATCGGGACAAAATAAAGCAATGCTTATCTTGGGGTCTTTGGAGTCGCCGATAATCCGGCCGCCGGTGACATCCCAGGGGCGTTTGACATATTCGGCGGCTCCTTGCTGCCAGTTTTTTATGTCCTTACCGTTAAAAAGTTCCTGCGGTGGGCCAACGGTTATTTGGGCTGACGAGCCGGAAGCAGCTATATTTTTATCTATTTTCGCCAGTAATGCCTGGGCAGCCTTATTGGATTCGTCAATTTCCAGCGCGTTCTGGACCAGCCGAAGAGTAAAGCGTTGGCATTTCTTGCTGAAGCAATAGTTGGCTATTTCCAATAACCCAGCCAGGTAATCATTCTTCGTTTTCCTGAACTCGGCGCCGTTGAGATCTAATTTATCAATGCACCGGCAGACCTGGGTGAGCAATTGGTCATCCTCTTTAGAAGTGGTCTTCTGTTGCTTGAGATATTTCTGGCAGAGCCGGTAGTTGTCAATCGCTTTCTTGGTTTCGTTTACTTTTTCATAGCATTCGCCCAGTCTGAATAATACCTGCGGAGATTCCTTTTTATAAGAGAGCGCCTTATTAAATTTTTCAGCGGCTTCGTCGTATTTATTCTGCTTGAAAAGGGACATTCCGGATTGGTAATAGACATTGGCTAAGTCGCTGTCATCCTCCGCGAGAATAGCGGTCGGCGAGGTAAAAATGACCAGCAAGACCGAGCAAAGCAATATCCTATTTCTCATCTGGTTGTTCTTTCTCCAGTTTTTCCCTTACCTTTTCCAGATACTCCGCGGCTTCTGTGTTATCTATTTCTATCTTGAGAATAAGCGAAAAAATATCTTCGGCCAGCAGATAGTCGTCATCATCAAAACACTTCTTGCCCAAATCCATTAGTTTAGAAACAGTTTCCTTGGACAGGTTGGTGATTTTATCTTCAATGGGCTTAAATTTTTCGGTCTTTTTTGCTATTTCCTCCCGTAGTTTGGCCTGTTCTTCCGATGGTTTAGCCAGATGGTCAATAAGTTCGAGGCATTTCTTGTGATTCTCATAGCCGAGTTCTTCGTCTTTGAGCATGGCATAGGTGTCGCCTAATTTAGCATATGCCTCGGGGAAATCTTCGTAATAGGAAATGGCTTTAAGGAAGAAATCGCGCGCCTTATCGTATTTCTTGCTTTTAAATGATTCCATTCCCAAGTTATAGACCTCATTGGCGGCGTCCATTTTTTCCGGGTCTGTTTCTTTTGGCTCCGGTTCGTTTTGTTCCGGTTTCCCAGGACTAGTTTTTTCCGGTTCAGGCGGCGGGGGCGTTGGCTTCTTTTCCTCTTTGGGTGGCGGGGTAATTTCTTTATCCAGAACCTTAAGAGAGCGGGCGTGCTTCATGGTGCTGTTGATATCCTTGAGTTGGTTGCCCAAAGATTTGCCATCCTCACCGGAGAAGATGTCTATCACGTCCATGCAGATATTTTGGGCTTTGCTGAGCATCTCGAGCGACTTATCAAGGGTGGTGTTGCGTTCCTTGGGGTCTTCGATCTTATTGGCTCCGGCAATGAGTTTCTGAGCCTCGGTCAGGATATCGGTTGTTTCTTTGATAATGGCAGGGGCGTCTTTATAGATGGCCTTGATGCGATCCTTCTTGACGGTCATTTCTCCGTCCGGTGTGGCAATCTTGAGGGTGTCGCCCTCGTCGGTTGTCTTACCGATATATTTATTGCCATCCTTGAGAATCACTACTTCGGGTATGGCATAAGGTGTAATCAGCAGAAACATCATGAAAGTCAAGAGTATCGTATTTGATTTTCTCATTCAATCCTCCTTTGTTGTGTTTTAAGAGTTGGTTTTCCTTGTTGCTGTTCTATCTTGCCATAAAGAAGATAAAATACAGGTGCTTAAGTCAAGGAAAATCAATCCTTTAATTGGAAATTTCCCAGCAGAAACGCGCATACTTTTTTAGTGGCATCGGCCCGGCCTATTTCCCGTGTCTTTACTTTCATTTCCTTGAGTCGGGACGGATTTTCAGAGAGGAACCTGACCTTGGCCACGGCATCATTCCGGTTGCGGGCATAAAGAGCCGCTCCCTGGTTGACCAGGTAGTCCAGATTGAATATTTCCTGGCCCGGGATAGGGCGATAGATGATGATGGGTAATCCGATAGCCATGGCCTCTGAGACTGTGATACCGCCGGCCTTGCCGATGAGCAGGTCGCTCCGGGCCATTAGTTTATGGACCTGGTCAGTGAATCCATAGATGGTAAGATTCCGGGCGCGGCTCTTTTTCTTGAGTTCGGAGACCTTACGATATAGCCGTTTGTTGTTGCCGCAGACCATAATAAGTTCTATGGGAAGTTTGATGAGTTGCCGGCAGAGTTTACTAATCTTGCCGATGCCGTATTCACCGCTCATCAGCAGGACAGTAAATGGATGTTTTTTGGCCGGCTTGGAGATATCTGAAAATGCCGAGCGTATGGGGATGCCGGTGACCTTTATTCTGCTTGATTTGATGCCTTTAGAAACCAGGAATTCCTTGAGGTTGTCGGTGGGCACGAAATACATGTCTGTTTTGGGACTAATCCATTGGCTATGGGCTCCGAAATCGGTAATGATGGTGGCAGTCTTGAATCCTAATTCCTTGCCCAGCAAAGAGGCGACGATACCAGCCGTTGGATAGACCGAAAGGACTATATCAGGCCTTGATTCTTTAAGGAATTCCCTGACTTTATCAAGCGGGGGAGTGAGAATCTTTTTGCCCAGGGGGTTGGTAAACCCGGTTAGAGTCGTCCATAGTGTGTGATATAAATGTCGGTTTGGTTTTTTCCCGTCCAGTTGTGGCGACTCTAACGGGGTAAAGAGTTTATCGGTGACTTTGAAGAACAGGCCGTAAGCCGCGGGCAGGCGTTTGGTGCTCTGTTTATAGAGTGCCCGGAGAATTCTATCGCCGGCCACAAAGCGTTCCATAAAGTCCACAACTTCAACGGTAACTTTTGGGTACCGCGATTGGAAATATTCTGACAGTGCCTTGGCCACGCTGTTATGTCCGCCGCCATAGGAAGCGGTAAAGATGAGGATTTTAGGCATATATTAATTCGAGCACTTATCTTTATTAATTTTATCATACCAGAAGGTGAATATTTGTCAATCTTAATTTATTGACTATTGTTAGATAAATTTAGTATCATCATTCGGACTATGAAGGATGCTATCTTGATTACCGGTGGAGCAGGGTTTATCGGCTCGCACCTCTGTGAATACTTTTACAATGAGGGCTTTGAGGTTATTTGCGTTGATAATCTGCTGACCGGCAGACAGGAGAATCTGGCTAATCTTGCAGGCCGGCCCGGATTCCGCTTTATTGAACAGGACATTTCCAAAGGGATAGATTTAAAGATAACCAATCTCAAGGCAGTTCTGAATTTCGCTTCTCCGGCCAGTCCCAAGGATTATATTAAATACCCGATAGAGACATTAAGAGTCGGGTCTTTCGGCACATATTCAGCGCTTGAATTAGCCCGGGCTCATAAGGTGCGATTCCTTACGGCTTCTACCTCTGAGGTCTATGGCGATCCGCTTAAACACCCTCAGGATGAGTCATATTGGGGCAATGTCAATCCGATAGGGCAGAGAAGCGTTTATGACGAAGCCAAGCGTTTTGCCGAGGCGATTACCATGGCTTATCATCGGGAATACCAGTTAGACACCAGGATTGCTCGAATATTCAATACCTATGGGCCGAGAATGCGTCTGAATGACGGACGGGCACTGCCTAATTTCTTTTACCAGGCGCTTAATAATCAGAATATCACGATTTACGGAAATGGTAGACAAACTCGGAGTTTTTGTTATATTGATGATTTGGTTAATGGGCTGGCTAAATTGCTTTGGTCTGACGAGCATCAGCCGGTGAATTTGGGTAATCCGGAAGAGATTCCGATTATGCAATTAGCATCAGAAGTAAAGGAGGTGTGCGGGAGTAAGAGCGAGATAATTTTTGCGACGTTACCCGAGGATGACCCGGTTTTAAGGAAGCCGGATATCAGTCGGGCTCAAAAGAAACTTGGCTGGCAGCCAAAGGTGTCACGTAAAGAAGGACTAAAGAAAACGCTTGAATATTTTAAGAAATTAGTAACTGCATCTCACACTTAATTTCTGTGTTGAGATAAAACCCGCCCCTGCGGGCGGTGGGTAGCCACCGCTCTAACGGGGAAAGAAGAGGAGTGTATATGCCATATTTAATCAAGAAACAACAAATCGAGAAGGTGCTCAAGATGTCTGATGTGGTTAACATCATGCAGCAGGTATTCAGCCTGCACGGCCGAGGCAAGATTCAACAGCCGTCGAAATCATATATTATATTCGATAAGGGCGATATGAGGTCAATGCCATCATACATCATGAGCCCGAATATGAATATCGCGGGTATCAAGTGCGTCACGGTGCATCCGGATAATCCCCGTAAGGGATTACCCACGGTTATGGCCACAATTCTGCTGATCGACCCCAAGACCGGATACAATATTGCGGTGTTGGACGGCACCTTAATAACAGACATGAGGACCGGCGCAGCCGGGGCTCTGGCCGCCAAATACCTGTCTAAGAAGAATGCAAAGAGAGTGGCTTTTGTCGGCGCTGGGCAACAGGCCCGGACCCAATTAGCCGGTCTAATGGTCGTGCGCAAGATTAAAGAGGTGATGGTATACGATTTAAGCGCTGAGCGGGCGGCCCAGTTCTGCAAATGGGTAAAAGGCAAGTTTAATATCAAGGCGCAGGCGGCTCAGACCGTCCATGCCGCGACCATTAATTGCGATATCGTTGTTACCACCACGCCATCACGCAAGCCTATCGTCCAGCCGCAGGACATTTCGGCGGGTACGCACATTAACGCCATCGGAGCTGATGCGCCGGGTAAACAGGAACTGAGTTCGGCTTTAGTTAAGAAGGCAAAGATAGTGATTGATGAATGGGAGCAGTCATCACATAGCGGCGAAATCAATGTTCCGGTTTCCAAGGGTGTTATCAGCAAAAAGAATGTTTATGCCGAGTTAGGTAAAATAGCCGCCGGATTGAAGAAGGGCCGGACCAATAACAGAGACATTACGATGTTCGATTCAACAGGATTGGCGGCACAGGATATCTCAACGGCGTTTGTGGTTTATAATCGACTGACCAAGAGCAAAAAATCCAAGTTGGTCGGGCTGAAGTTGTTCTAACTGTTAAGTAAGTTGGACTGACCGTAAATGAATAGGGTTTTGCTATGTAATTTAGTCCGATGATAGAGACGTTTAATTTAGAGGTTCTGCGTGGTAATTCGGCTCTGGTAGCAGTCTTAAGTTGAAGAGAGGGAACGCCGAGCCATGATTTTATCATGGCTGAACCTTTGTTGCCCTGGTTCCAGGCGAATTATGTGTTATTCTAACGACTACGATATGGTTTTGGTTGACATTAAGAAAAATATTGCTAAATTTCAACTGTGATGTAATAAATTCATAAGTTGATTAAAAGGATCGAACAGGGAATTTCTAAGGTTTAAATATGGACATCTTGAACCACCCTTGTATATATAGCTAGAGATAGATAATTTGGTAAAGAATACAGGAATTTTAGTGGCTCTAGGTAATAATTTTGGTGATAATAATTTTTTCGGGGTTCCGTGGGAAGAGATACAATTAAATCTCTGAACGTCTCCGAAATTATTATGTAGTTTATGGGAAAAAAGAATGGGGGGAGGAAAAATAATTCTTTATGATTGAAATAAGAAAAAAAGAATTATTCGGGGAGGTAGCGGTGCGATTAAGATTAGCTTCGAAACAGCAGGTTAAATCAGCATTAAAGAAGCAAAAGGAGCTAAAGGAAAAAAGGCTCAAACACCGGCTGATAGGACTGATTATGCTGGATATGGATATTCTTGATACGACCGGGTTAATTACGATTCTTAAGGAAATCAATGGTTTTGAACTTAATTAAACAGACGCATCCAGCAGCCATCGTATTTAGCATGCGCAACAAAAGGATTTATTATGAGCAAGAATAGGCCCTCCAAGAAGAAGAACCTGAAGCAGCAGACATTGACTTTTCCCTGCCATCCGAAATATTTGGTCGCGGTACGGAGAATTGTAAGTAAGATGTGGCGTGATAACGGGCTGCCTTTGAAGGAGATGCGGTTGGTAATCTTAGCGGTTGACGAAGCCATTGGTGCAATTACCCAGCATGCCACGGCTGTCAAGCAATCGGGGAATATTAATATTAACCTTGATATGAATGATGTCAGGTTTAAAGTAGTCATACAGGACAACATTCATTATTTTGAGGTTGACCATTTGACCGAAGATGAGCGCCGAGCTATGTTATTGAAAGAGAAACATTATCAGATAGCGCTTTATCTAATAACCACATTGATGGATGAAGTTAATTATATTTATAAAAAAGGATTTGAGAACGAGTTGCACCTGATTAAATTCATAAAACCGCAGACGGGGAAAATTATCAAATAATCAATATATGTCAGAATCACTTAATAACACGTCAGTTAGCCGTAACGGCTGGAATACAACGACAAAACCGGCTGAAAGATTACGTTATTTGGAGAATATTCTTAATTTCTCGCCTGATGTTATAGTGTGTGGTGATAGTCGAGGCAGAATTGTAGAATTTAATAGAGGAGCGAGGAATTTATTGGGGTATTCACGTGATGAAGTAGTGGGCAAGCCGGTGGCCGATTTGTATTATAATCCACGCGACCGTTACAAATTAATTAATCTGCTGCAGCGTAAGGGTCAGGTTATTGATTATGAAACCAGGTTAAAGAATAAGTCAGGCAGGATGATTTATATTTCCACCAGTGTTGCATACATCTATGATGAAAAGGGAAAGGTCGTGGGTACTATTGGTATTGCCAAAGACATCAGGCGACGTAAGGAAATGGAGAAGAAACTGGAACGGCTGGCGATTACAGATGGTTTGACCAACCTGTATGACCGAGGTTATTTTAACACTTCGTTACCTAAGGTAATCGAAAAATCCCAAAAAGGCAACGATTTGTTGAGTTGTATAATGATGGATTTAGATGGATTTAAAGAATTTAACGATAAAGAGGGGCATTTGGGCGGAGATTATGTTTTAAAGAAAGTAGGGGAGATTATTCTTTCGGTACTGCCAAGTAAGACAAGCACAGCTTACCGTTACGGCGGAGATGAGTTTATTATCCTGATTTTGGGTAAAAAACAGTCAGTCATGACAGCTATTGCCGAGAAAATCAGGAAAGAAATAGAGATGGAATTTAAGAAAGAGATAACCGCCAGTGTCGGCGTTACATATTTTCGTTCATCTCAGACGCCAACTCAATTGATTAAAACAGCCGATAACGCGATGTATCGGGCAAAATCATATGGCGGCAACAGGGTTTGCGTGGCATGATAGAGTATATTTCAGGGGAACTTAAGGATAAAAATCCAGCCGCAGCCGTTCTGGATGTTAACGGCATTGCTTATAAGCTGTTTATTCCGTATTCCACTTATGAGAAATTGCCGGCCCAGGGGCCGGTGTCTCTTTTTACCATACTCATTGTGCAGGGAGGCATGCAGTCCACAGGCGAGTTAAGATTATATGGCTTTATCTCCCGCGAGGAGCGGCAGGTTTTCCAACTATTGTGTTCAGTTACACGAGTCGGGCCGCTCCTGGCATTACGAATGCTTTCCGGTGCTTCAGTCAATGAGATTAAAAACTCAATTGTTTCCGAGAATACCGACTTTTTATCCCGGATAAAAGGTGTGGGTCTTAAAACTGCCCAGAGAATTATCATAGAGTTGAGGGATTCTTTTAAAAATTGGGAGTTGACAGAGTCAACAAAAACAGCTGAAAGAAGCTCGATAGTTACTGAAGCTGTGTTAGTTTTAGTGGCATTAGGATATCAACGGGGTTCCGCAGAAAAATCTGTAAGAGAAGTGCTACAGAAGTCGCAGTCTGAAGTGTCAACCGAAATATTAGTCAAACATGTGCTTAAGAAAATTTAATATGAAATACGATAAGTATTATTTTGGTGTTTTATTCGTAATCGCAGGTATATACTTGATGCCTTTATTGGGGTGTGCCTCAGATTCTTTAACGGATAGGAGTGGATTCTCGGCTATTGATCACTATAATTTTGGATTAAACTGGTTAGATTCAAACAAATTACAAAATGCCGAGAAGTCATTCCTGAACGCGATTGAATTGGATGACGCATTTGGTGACGCTTATATTCAATTGGGCCTAATTTATTATGTTTTATATGAAAGGGAAGCTAATATTAATAGTAATCGCGAGAGTATTTCTAAGTACTATAATCAGGCGTACAATTGTTTTCAGAGTGGCATAAGATTTAGTCCTAAAAACCCATTAGGCTATGCCGGTATGGCTAGACTGCAGATAATAAACCGACAAATTGATGGGGCGATTGTTAATTTGCTTAAAGCGGGGGACCTTACAAAGCCCGATGACATATCGACTGATATTATTATTTATTATGAGCTTGGGAATTGTTATTTAGCGCAAGGAAAATATAAGCAGGCCATAGCAGAATATGAGAACTATTTACAATTGGTTCCGATGGGTGTCGAATATGATAACGTCGAAAGTCTTATTAAAGAATTGGAAAAGCAGATAGATTCAACTTCCCCTGATTAGAACACTCCTGTTTTAATCAATCGCCTTATTTTTGCGGTAAATGCCGTCAAAATTACATGCTAATGCGAGTATACTACATATAGTCTGGCTAAGAAGGTATCATACCAGTAATAGGTTCTCCCCTGGCAAATCCAGTATTTATAGTTGCACGATTAATAAATTTTCAATAATAATTAATTTTTTTCTTGACATTATCTTTACAGATGGTAAATTACATTATGTAAAAGACAGTAGGTATGAATACTAAAAAACAGATGTTTAAATATAGCCCGAGAAAATTATATAGAATATCAGAGATTCTTCATTACTTAAGACAGGGGGGAACGAAGGTTTCCCGGCAAACTATTCATAATTATACCATGATGGGATTGATTTCCGAAAGCAGTCGTTTACCAGGGGGGCATCGATTGTATGACGAAGCAGTTTTTGGGCGCTTACGAAGGATTGAGCTATTGAAAAGGCATCGAACATTATCCGAGGTTAAAGTTCTATTAAATAGAGAAAAATGAACCCATTATTCCAGTTGGATGACGTGCACTTTGTAATTGGGGTTTCTGCAGCAATGCAGGAAGTGTATCAGAGTATACTGAAAGCGTCTCGTGTTGACTTGCCGGTAATGATAACTGGCGAAACAGGTGCTGGAAAAGAAGTGACAGCGAGGATGATACACCTTCTTAGCCATCGTAAAAATAATCCATTTGTGAAGGTTAACTGTGCGGCATTATCTCCATTTCTAATCGAGAGTGAATTGTTTGGACATGAGAAAGGTGCTTTTACGGGCGCTGAAATTACGCGGTTAGGGCGTTTTGAGCTCGCTAATACAGGATCTTTTCTATTAGACGAGATTAACGAGATGGATATTCACCTCCAGGCTAAATTACTTCAGGTTGTAGAAGATAGATATTTTGAAAGGGTTGGTAGCAGTTTCCCTCAAAAAATAGATGTTCGCTTTATTTCTACTTGTAATAAAAACATTTTGGATATTATCAAGGCTGGAGAGTTTCGGAGTGACTTATACTATCGCTTAAATATTATAAGTATTCACATACCTCCGTTACGCGAGCGCAGAGAGGATATTATTCCTTTGGTCAATGATTTTCTTGGTGAACACTATAAGAAAATAGACTCTGTCCCAAAAAAGCTTAATGATAAAAGTATTGGCTTATTATTAGAATATGATTGGCCGGGGAATGTGCGTGAGTTGTTAAATGTTATGCAGAAGATGGTAATGTTTATTCCCGAAGAGCAAATAATGCCTGGTCATATTACAGGATTGCTTGGTAAATGTCCAAGTCATATGGGAAGCGATAATTTGGGTTCCTTTGTTGGGTTGCCTCTTTCAGATATTGAAAGAAGTACAATAAAATCGACACTTTCTTACTTTGAAGGCAACGTGCAAAAGGCATCGCATGTTTTAGGCATTACCGATAGGACGCTGAGAAATAAAATAAAGCAATACGCAATAAATAACGAGGGGGGAAGAGGAAAGGACGTTATTTATGAATAAGACTATTAGAGGGCGTGAGGCGATGGCTTCACTTTGGGAACGGTACAAAAAAACATCCCGAAAGGAGTTGCGTAATAAGTTAATAGAACATTATCTGCCAATGGTTAAAACGATAGCTGAGCGATTATCGTTGCATCTGCCGGATTTTATTAATACCGATGATCTTATTAGCCTAGGGGTGTCTGGACTTTTTAATGCGATTAAATTATTTAATATCAAGCGTGGAGTGCGTTTTGAAACTTACTGTGTAAGTAGAATCCGTGGTTCTATGATTGATGGATTAAGAGACTTGGATTGGGTCCCGCGTCTTGTACGGATAAAGTCTCATCGTTTAGAAAAAAGCTCTCGTCAACTAGAAAAAACGCTTTGCAGAAAGCCAAGTGGCTTTGAAGTCGCCAAAAAGCTTATGATTCCTATTGACGATTATAATAAATTGGTACGAGAGTCAATGGCGACATCTATATTATCTTTTGCTTATAGCGACAATGACGACGAAACTAATATGTCATCTGCTAATATGCTTGAAGATGTAAGGAGTGAGGATAGTCAAAAAGAAATGCTAAATAAACAATTAGTGGAACACATTAAGAAAAATCTCTCGAAAAAAGAGCGGCTTGTTTTAGAGATGTATTACTATGAGGAGCTGACGATGGCTGAAATAGGGCAGATCCTTGACATTACTGAATCAAGAGTAAGCCAGATACTTGCCAATTTAATTAAACGATTAAAGTCGTTATTGGGGCAACATAAATACGAGTGGTTATCTACATAGGTGTATGGTAGAAGATGTTTCGCCCTGATGGCATAGCGGTGGCCAGTTACCTTTTGTTGCGCAGCGCATTTTATTCTATTGTAAATTATCGACGTAGATATAGAGTTATAGTTTCTTGTTTTGCTAATACTGAAAATCGTGTAAAATTAAACGTGATGCATTATGCTTATTGAAGATAATAATTTAAAGCGGATATTGAATAAAATTATTGAGAAAAAATCCATAACTAGAAAAGATTCTTTTTTCATTTCATCAAGAGTTGATATTTGGGATTTGTTATATGGAGCGCATATAATTCGAAGGCGTTTTTTTGATAACAAAATCCATCTTTGTTCTATTGTTAACGCCAAAAGTGGCAACTGCTCGGAAAATTGTAAATTTTGCGCCCAGTCGTTTCGGCATGCTACTAAAATAAAGACTTATAATTTGTTAAGTTCAAAGGCAATAAAAAAGGCATACTTTAGGGCAAAGGCGAATAAAGTTACTGGTTTTAGTATTGTCACCAGCGGCAATAGACTAGCTAATCAAGAGATTGACCGTCTTTGTAAGATTGTTCAGGAGTTATGCGCGCAAAAGAAAGGACCATATCTTTGTCTTTCCGTAGGACGTTTAACGCCTCAAACCATTATTAGATTAAAAGAGTCTGGAATAACAAAATGTCATCATAACCTTGAGACTTCACGTAGTTTTTTCTCAAAGATTTGTACAACTCATTCATATAATGATCGTATTGTAACCGTTTTGAATTTAAAGAGGGCGGGAATAAAAGTTTGTAGCGGCGGTATATTTGGGTTAGGTGAGAGTTGGCGAGATCGTATTAACTTAGCTTTCATGCTCAAAAAATTAAATGTCGACTCGGTGCCTTTAAACTTCTTAATGCCAGTTAAAGGGACACCACTTGGAAAAATGAAATCGCTTTCCCCTATGGAGGCGCTAAAAATAATCGCGATATTTCGTTATATTTTACCGGACACGGATATTAGAATTTGTGCGGGGAGAGAAAAGGTCTTACGTGACTATCAGTCGCTAATATTCTATGCGGGCGCTACTGGCATGATGGTTGGGGGGTATCTGACTCAAGCAGGACGTGCCGCTACGGATGATTTTCAAATGCTGGCCGACTCAGGATTAAAAAGTTAAAAATAGAGGGCCATATTTAATGCAAATCCGAGATTGCTAAAATCAATACGGCGTACATTGCGAGTGCGGGCTACGCCCAGCTCGTTATTATAAAATCTGAACGGCTTGATTGTTTCATAGCTCATTTCCCCGCGCATCAATAATCCCCAGGGAGATATATACTTTGCTCCAACTAATATATGATATCCGTACGTGTTTTCTGTTTCGTATGTTCGGTACTGTTTTTGGGCTGATTTAAAGTTCTCAAAAAAGTAATAGCCGACTCCTATGCCATAATATGGTTTAGGATTATTTAAATCTAGTATTTCAATTGAAGATATAAAAGTTGTTAAAATCGGGACAAAGTAAACTCGCCCAAGGTTTTGGTTATAAAGCAGGTATTCTCCGTTTAGAAGTCCTGTTTTAAATTTATACGACGAGTATGCATTTGTAGAATGGGTCAACGTCATGTAAACATTGCCCATATTGTTAGTTTTATTACTATTTGGTACCATATAAGAAACTTCCATGCCCACCTCAAAAGATTCAGTAAGGGTGTATTTTTTTAGGAATGTTTCTGACGACGGAATATCCTGTGCGGGAAGGCTAAGTGGGATGATAAAATATAATAACATCATCAAGCCTCCAAGCAAGACTACTTTTTTGATGCTGCCAATAAAATCACTCATAACTACCTCCTACTCAACATAATATATATTATCGGAAATTAATTATTGTCCTAACATTCGGTACCCGACGATTTGGTTAAATGGCACTTCTACAGATTGATTCGTTTGAGATAAAAGCAAGCTAACTTTATCGCCATGCTTGATTTTTTGCACAACTCCGATAAATATCTGCACATCTTTATAGGGTTTAGTGTAAATTATTATGGATTGCCCCATTAGGCATGATGGCATAATTATTCCTTCTTTACCTAAATCTTCCCTTAGATTATTCATCTTGGATTCCAATTCCTTAATTTTAGCAGTTGTTGTATCGTTTATTTTTGTTGCGATTTCAAGGTCTTTCTTAGCCTGCTCTAATTGTGATTTGGTATTATTAATCTCATCTGTTCTGGTAGTAATTTCGTTTTGCTGGCGTACTAATTCTTGCTTGTTCGTTTCTATCTCTTTTTCAAGTTGCGGTATTCTATTAGCGCTATCGCAACCAGCAAGAGAAAGAATAATCACTATTAATAATATTCTGTTCATATGAGCACTCCTTTTTTTACGCTACTTATAGATAATAATTATGTCTACCATTGTTCCCCAACAGCGTTTACAAAGATTTTTATTTATAACTCCTTCGCCGCTACATGTCAAGCAAGACGTTTCTTTTCTTTCTATGATATACATATATCTTTCTATGAATAGCGATTCAAGAAATGCTCCTTTTTGAATCTCGCTGGCTTTAGCCCACCATGTTTCCGGAGCAATCAACTCGTTTTTTTGGGCCGCCTTATCTTTGGCATCGGTTATGGCCTTAATTCTTTTTTGATATTTGGCGAATTCTTCAGGTGTCATGGATGGTGTTTGTTTTTGCAACTCAGCGTTAACAATCCATGACCCATCCCCGAAAGATGTTTCTCTTTTTGGCAGGCCATCGTATTTTTCCGGTGATTTGTCGCTAAGGATATTGGTAATTTCTTCCTCTGTCATCTTGTCTTCTTTAGCTAACCTTTCGACTATCTGCTTATAAAGCATTGTATTAATATATGAGGTGGCGTTCAGGTACGACACCTCCTGCCCGCATAGTTTTTTTACGAGCGTTTTAACGGCGTTATAATATTGCTGTGCTATTTTTCTAACGTTTTCCTTCTGCGATTTAGATTCCATTGACTTTTCCGCATCCGCGATATCCTTTTCCAGATTGTCTATTATTTTTACCGTTTCAGGCGAAAGCCCGGCATTCTTTCTCCATTCGGCAATGACGCTCCTGGCTTGTTCTAATGATTTCAGATCTTTATTAGACAAGAGTTTTTTTATTTCAGACTCTTTCGTACTAATTACATCATTGTCAATGGAGGCTATTTTCTGATATGAGCGCTCTTTATATGCCGCTGATAATTGAGCTGCTTTAGAATAGTGTTCTTTTGCCTTATCGTACATTTTTAAAAACTGTCTGCAATACTCCGCCAGTTCAAAGTTATCATTGGCGTTCCCCAAGTCAAACGCTTTGGCTTTTTCCGTGTACCATTCTTGGGTGGTATATACTTTTAGCGGATCAATTTTAAACTCATCTACACGTAAAATATCGATTGAGGGTATGTTTTTTATACCCATAATTGTTTTTGCTTTAATGTGTGTTGAATTTTTCTCTATCACTGCCCCTTCATACACTGCGCCGCTTTTTAAGTAAATTTTATGCCCGTCAATACTATAAGCATCTTTAATAAGTGGCGACAGAGATAAGATGTTTTTTAAGCGTGAACTTTCTTCGCCATCAAAATGATGCCATTTTAATCGTAAGACACCATTGGTATCCCAGCGCTTAAATTCAACGCCGTATTCATCTGACGTGACTATTTCGCCTGATAAGTATACCCCGTTTTTTAGCGTTATAGTAAGCGGGAATAATTGGCTAGATGATAATAGCGTTATGCTAATCAGCGCGATAAAAAGAAGGTTGTTTTTATAAAACGTTGTCATTCTACTCAAATAGCTGAGGTATAACTTTTTTAGTATAATCTTTTAGATATTGATCAATTTCCTTAGCAGATCCTAATAACAAAACATTATCTGAAACCTTTTTTGCTTCGTCAAGAGTTATTGACCTAATAATTTTTTTTATTTCAGGGATAACGATAGGTGAAACGCTAAACCTTCTTAATCCCATGCCGAGTAAAAGTATGGTGTAAATATAGTCCCCTGCCATTTCGCCACACATGGAAATCGGCTTGTTATGTTTTTTTCCCTGATCTAGCACATACTTTATTAGCCTGAGAACCGAGGGGTGAGAAGGTTGATATAAATATGCGATTTTCTCGTTAGTGCGATCTACTGCTAGTGTATATTGTATTAAATCGTTTGTCCCAATACTGCAGAAATCAACCTCCTTCATCAAAATATCAGCCATTATAGCCGACGAGGGGATTTCTATCATTATGCCTATTTTAATATTCTCGTTAAACGGAATCCTTTTATTTCTTAGGTTATTTTTTACATGCTCCAGGATATCTTTGGCTTGTCTAACTTCATCTATTGTAGAAATCATCGGAAACATTATGCTAATATTTCCGTAGTGTGACGCCCTCAAAATACCCCGTAATTGAGACTCGAAAATATTTACATTCTGTAGTGATAAACGGATTGCGCGACATCCTAAAAATGGATTTTTTTCGGCAGTTGATTCTTTTTCAGTGGGACCTAATTTATCTCCTCCAATATCAAGCGTTCTTATGGTTACATTTTTACCTTTCATTAACGACAAGACTTTTTTATATATATCGAAATGTTCTTTTTCGGATGGTAATAAATAGGAATCAGAATAAAGCCATTCTGTTCTAAATAAGCCAACTCCATTAGCTCCGTATTGGATTATGGTGGCGGCCTCTTCAGGTAACTCGATATTAGCGTATAGTTCTATTACATGGCCATCTTTTGTTTCTGTTGGCAGGTTTTTAATCTCCGACAGCAATTTTTTCCCATAGAATGAGAAATTTTCTCCGATTATCGAATATTTCTTGATAGTTTCCTTATCTGGATTAATAATAACTATACCGCTATTGCCGTCGACAATAAGTAAATCGCCTGAGGCAATATCTAAAGTTATATTGTTAAGCGCTACCACCGCAGGGATACCCATGGCCCGGGCAATTATTGCGGTGTGCGAAGTGCGGCCACCTCTATCGGTAGTGAATCCTTTGATTTTATTTTTATCTAACGATGCCGTTTCAGTGGGAGTCAGATCCTGGCTGACAACGATAACGGGTTCTTTAAATTGGCTGATATTACTGATTTTTTCCTCTAATAGATTGCCGATAATCCGTCTTTCAATATCGTGAATATCGTTAATGCGATTACTCCAGAATGAGTTCGTTTCGTTTGAGGTTAAAGCCTTTATGTATTTTTTGATAGTTTTAGAGACGGCATACTCGGCTGTATGCGACTCTTTTCTTATCAGATCGAACATTTGCGACTTCAAATAATTGTCCTGGAATATTTTAATATGCGCCTCGATAATCGGAATTGCTTCTTTGGCTATCTTTTTCCTGAGGTGTTTAATAATTGTCTCGAGTTCATTTATAGAATTTGTAAATGCTTTTTCCAGCCTAGCTATTTCATCCTTTATGTCTTCGGGTGAAATTTGCCGCATTGGTATGGGGTACTCCGTAGCATCAAGCAATAATGCTTTAGCTATAACAATCCCCGGAGATACAGCAATACCCTTTTTAATTTGCATAGGCGCACTAATCTTCTGAAAATTTAGAGTTCACTAAAGACTCTAATGCATCAATTGCTTTAATTTCATCAATCCCTTCAGCTTTTATCGCTATTTTAGTCCCCTCTCCAGCTGCTAAGGTAAGCAATTCCATAATACTTTTTGCGTTAACCTCACTTCCATCCTTTATGAAGGTGACATTTGCTTGGAATTTATTGGCTAGCTCGGCAATCTGAGCAGCAGGTCTGACATGGATACCGGATTTATTAGAAATTTTAACTATTCTCTCCAATTTAATTTAGCACCTCATCAAACTCTTTGAATAAGCTATATATTTCGCCGATATCTTTTGCTTCCAGCAGAAACTTGCAAAAATTCGGTTGTCTAGTTGCTTGTGAAATTCGGCGTAATGCTTGCAGGTTAGATTCCGGGTCATCAACCGGAGCAAGAATCAGGAAAATAACATGTACCAATTCGCCATCGATGGCATTAAATTCTATTCCTTTGATAGAACGTCCAAAAGCCCCGATCACTGACTTTATTCCTTCTATTTTGACATGAGGGACAGCTATCATATTACCGATGCCGGTGCTGCCAATCTTTTCCCTTTTTATTAGCAGGTCAACTACTTCAGCCGCCTTTATCTTTCCTGATTTATGGGCATTTTTTGCGGCTTCCACTAATTCAATAATCGCGCCTTTCCTGTCTGAGCTTTTAAGGTCTTTGACTATTGACGATTTTACAATAAAATCACATAATTTCATTTTAGTTGTCTTTCTTTAGCGCCAATTTTTTATTCAGGCCCATTATCTTCTTGGAATGGCCGCGCGGCTTTATGAGGCTGTTTTGCCTTTTCCTTGAATTTAATCAGCTGTTTCTCTATTTTATCAGTAGTATTATTTATTGCGGCTATGTAATTATAATCAGATATCTTTGAAGTCATCCTCTTCCCGCGAATAACCGAAACGATTGTTTCCACGACAAACTGGTTTTTATTATGGTCTAATATTACCTCAATGTGCTTAATCCTGTCAGAATAATGTTTTAATGATTCAAGTTTACTCTGAAGATGATGCTTAATCTCGTCGGTAATTTTTAGATGCCGGGCGGTAATTTTAATGTTAATCATACTTGTTGGTAAGGCTATTTGCCGGCTTCGAGTCTTTCGCCAAAATACTGGCTTAGGGCATTGGTCTTAAATATCTTTTCTTTGGTGATATTATAGTCGTATGGTATTCTGCAATAAGTTATTTTGCGGTCATCCATAACTACGTAACAGCTGCGTTTATCCCCGTCACGGGGCTGCCCGACCGACCCGACATTAATAAGATACTTTTTATTATCTTCTAATTCGAATGTATAATTAAAATCCTGCGGCTTTAGAAAACGGTATTCTTCGGTAATAATACCCGGCTGATGGGTATGCCCGACGAAGCAAAGACGCGGAAACATCTCAAAAATCTGTTGTAACTTCCTGGGCGGACCGCTCCAGGTCTGTTCCGTGTCGCTTTCGAGAATATATTCGGTCGTCGGGTCGCGCGGTGAGCCGTGCACGTATAAAATATCTTTATCAAGATGGGTGGTGGGCAGATTAGCAATGAAATCCCAACGTCCTTTGGCACTGCCGGAGGAAAGCCAGCCGGGCTTTAATTGTTTTCTGGTCCATTCAACGGCGTCCCTGGCATCCGCGGTAAACCCAATTGCGCCTTGCAATAACGCCTCATCGTGGTTGCCCATCAAGGCCAATTTACAACTCTGAATCAGGCTGATACATTCTGCGGGATTTGCCGCATACCCGACAATATCGCCCAGGCACATTATTTCGGTGATGCCTTTTTGCTTAATGTCGTCTAAAACAGCAGTCAGAGCTTCCAGATTAGAATGGATATCTGATATTAACGCTATCATTATTGTCCTTTTTCAAAAATACGTTTTAAATCATCCGGGTCAGTGGTATACATCATGGCCGTATCGTAAGTAATCTGCCTGGCCTTATAAAGTTCGAAGAGCGCCTGATTCATCGTCCTCATCCCCAGTTTCCCGCCGGTCTGGATTGAGGAATATATCTGGTGGATTTTACTATCGCGGATATTTGCCCGGATAGCCGGCGTGGCAATCATGATTTCTGACGCCAGCACCCGTCCCTTGCCCTCGGCCTTGGGAAGCAATTGTTGAGAAAATACCGCCTGCAGTGTAAATGATAATTGGGTCCTGACCTGTTGCTGTTGATGTGACGGGAAAATATCGATAATCCGGTTTATCGTCTGAACGCAGTCCGAGGTATGCAACGTGGCGAATGCCAAGTGCCCTGTTTCGGATATTGTCAGGGCCGCCTCGGTTGTCTCCATATCTCTCATTTCTCCGATGAGCACGACATCCGGGTCTTGTCGCAATGCCCTTTTAAGCGCGCTGCTGAAGGTATGAGTATCGGTGCCCACTTCTCTGTGATTTATCAGACAACTCTTATGCTTGTGCAGGAATTCCACCGGGTCTTCCACGGTCAGAATATGCCCTTTGTAAGAGCTATTGATAAAATCAATCATCGCGGCCAGGGTTGTGGATTTACCGCTGCCGGTCGCGCCGGTAACCAGCACCAGCCCTTTTAAGGTATTGCACAGCCCTTCGCAGGTTGCCCGGGACAATCCCA
>Ga0208373_1002041_pt1 | contig 23909 bp, 19 predicted proteins | sample RifOxyC2_FD_184036 | JGI IMG/M metagenome (GOLD analysis project Ga0208373, IMG submission 184036) | Soil microbial communities from Rifle, Colorado - Rifle Oxygen_injection C2 (SPAdes) | ecosystem: Environmental > Terrestrial > Deep subsurface > Rock core/Sediment | place: Rifle, Colorado... | reverse complement strand
GGCAGATCACGCGCCAGAAGTCAACGTAGAAAGAATTTTAGAGGTAAAAGTTCAGATTTTTCAAGAAAGGAGGTTTTGTAACCAAGGATGCTCGCTACTTCTCAAACACAACATTTGACATTAACTCATACCTACTTCTGCCCAAATAATAACTACAATTTCTATACCGATAATAATAGGTATCCAAAACAATTTGCCATCCTTATCAATAAAACGAATAGGATTATTAACCGAATATTTATAAAGATTATGGCCTATTACTAACTTATCCCAGCGAATATACATTTCATTATATTTATTTTGCCCTCGTTCATCATCGGGGCCCCATGTATACGGGTCTCTACTTATAAACCTCCCAATCTCCGAGTCATAATACCTTGCCCGCATATAAATCAAACCGTCATCATCAGAGTCGTCAACAATCCCATGTCCGCCAACAAATGTATTCTTGTTTCTCGTATCCGTCTGACTTTGCCATCTTATCTTTCCAAATGCATCATACTCATATCGGGTTACCAGACTGCCGTTGCTATCCGTCGCCACTATAGTATTTCATATATTATCATGCAAATAACAGGCGAACAATGTCAGGCTTTTGCTCATAAAAATGCTTTATTTCGCACGAAATAAGATGTCTTTTACTTTTTTGACGCCCAGTTTTTCGTTTAGATTGGATATTAATTTGGCTTTCATGAATTTTAGTTCGTTTACCCAGACGGAGGAGTCTACTTCTACTGTGACAACTCCGTGGTTAAAATCTATGGGCATGGCGTGGCGGGCTATTTCCTCTCCTACGGCCTCCCGCCAGACTACATATATAGTATACTCTTTTACTTTATCAAAGGCGGTGTCTTTGGAGATCTTGTTGGTCTGGATGATCTCTATTTTTTTCAGGGTTTTCCCGAGGATCTGAGCTATGCTGACTAAAGGTTTATGATTTCTGACCATTTATTGTCACCTTCCCTTCTTCAATTTTTATGAGAGAGTACTCTGAAAAATATTTTTCGAAATTTTTATCTTCCGTTCCGGCTAAAAATACCTGCGCCATACCGTTAAAGACGGATAAAATGGCTGAACGTCTTGATTCGTCCAGATCAAAGAAAATATCATCAATAAGCACGACCGGCTCTTCCCCCGTTTTTTCTTTCATAAGCATGTATTCCGTAAGTTTTAGATTAATTATAATGGAACGCTGCTGGCCTTCGGAAGAAAAATATTTCGCGTCTTTGCCGTTTAGAATAAATACCAGGTCGTCCCGGTGGGGGCCGATAAGCGAGGCTTTTCTTATTATTTCTTTTTCCTGCACCTCTTCCAGTTTTTTTTCAAAATTCTTTACCAGGTCCCCGTTTATATCAAAGGAACATTTATAGGAAAGCTCTATTATTTCCTTGCCGCCGGAGATCTTAAGCTGAAGCTCTTTTAATCCGGTCTTTAAGCTGTCTATCGCTTCAAGCCTGGCTTTTACGATACGCACTCCGGTCTCAACGAGCTGGGCGTTCCAGACGGAAAGCATTTTTTTGTCCGCCCCTCTTTCGCTCACCTGAAATAAAAGTTTATTCTTCTGCGCCAGCACCTGATGATACCGGGAAAGATCGCTTAAATACGGCCGGCTGATCTGCGAGAGAAGAAGATTAATATTCCTTCTTCTTTCCACGGGAGAACGTTTTATAAGGTCAATATCTTCCGGGGAGAATTTTACGGTCTTTAACTCCCCTATAAACTCGCTTTTTTTCGAAACAGGGTTTTCATTTACCCTGACATTTGTTTCTTTCTCCAGCCCGTAAAAAGCATCAAGGGTTTTCGATAGCCCGTCTTTTTCCACTTTACACCGCAGGGAAAAATATGTTTCCCCAATTGAAATAAGATCGTTTAAGGTCTTCATCCTGCTTGAAGATAACGTGGAAAGATAGTAGATACTCTCAAGAAAATTGGTTTTTCCCTGGGCATTACCGCCGGCAACCAGATTGGCTTTTTTAAATCCGATTACTTCAGCGTCCTTAATATTTCTGAAATTCTTGACGCTTATTGACTTTAGTTCCATTATATCCGGACAGGCATTATTATATAAATGTAATTATCGACGTTAGGCGCCTTTAAAAGACCCGCCGACATAGTATCCCGGAGCTGCATCTCCACATCTTCCGTGCCGATTACTTTTAAAACGTCCGCAACATATTTAGCATTGAAAGCTATTGTAATCTCTTCGCCTTTATAATCCGCCGCAACCTCTTCCTCGGCCTCGCCTACATCCGCCGTGGTCGCGTTTATCATGAGCTTCCCGTCGGAAGCTTTTATTTTTATCGCGCTTGCTTTATCCACCGCAAGAAGTGAAACCCTTTTTACGGCCTTGGTGAAAATATCCGTATTAACTTTTACTTTTTTGTCAAATATCCTGTTTATTATCTGTTCGTAGCTCGGATACTGCCCGTCTATCAAACGCGAGGTAATTACAAGATTATCAAATTTGAAAGTGATCTGGTTCTCATAAATTAAAATATCCACTTCGCTTTCATCTTCTTTTAAGAACTTTTGAAGTTCGTTCAATACTTTTGTCGGAATAATTATTTTCGTATCTGCCGCTTTGCCGACAGCACTTTTAAAGAAAGCCAGGCGGTGCCCGTCCGTCCCGACCATTTTCATTTCATTATTTTCCACAACAAGAAGCACTCCGGTCAAAATCTTCCTTGTCTCATCCGCGGAAACGGAGAAGATAGTCTTTTTTATCATCTCTTTTAAAATTGCTTTATTTACTTTAAGGCTTATCCCTTCTTTCTTAGGGTCCATGATAGGAGGATATTCAGATTTCGGAAGTCCCATTATTTTATAGATGATCTTATCGCATTTAATAGTTATATTGTTTTTTTCGTTCACATCCACGACAATATCGGAATCGGGAAGCTCTCTTATAATATCGATGAATTTTTTTGCGGGGATAGTAATAGATCCGCCGTCTATAATATTAATATTTTCCACGCTGCATTTTATCGTAAGCTCAAGATCTGTAGCCGTGAGGTGAAGTTGTTTTTCGGAAGTTTCCAGAAGAAAATTACTCAGTACCGGAAGCGTGGTTTTTACCCCCACAGCCCCTTCTATTTTTTGAAGGTTCTCAAGAAATTCGCCTTTTTTGCAGGATATCTTCATCTTAAATTCCCCCTATAGCAATATCAAAAATTAAAATTATTATTGGTTAATTATACATAATAAAATCGCTGTTTGTACAGATAAATTTAAGTAATAAATTTTTAGTTCTAAACTTATCCGCTACAAGCGAGATCTCGTTAAAATAGGTATTTTAAATATTTTACGTTTATTATCATATTTAAGCATACCTTATCATATACCAGATAACTTCTATTCACAAAAGTAATGTTACTATATATATAAATAATTACTTATAAAGATAGTAGTAGTAGTAGTAGAGGCTGTGGATATGTGAATAGTTCTGGAAATTAATACAGTTAAAGCACTTAGCATGTTGGTAATAATGTTGGCGAAATTGTTAACGAGTGTTAGTTGTGTGGATAACTTTTGAATATTCTCGTGTGGATAACTTACTAACCATATTTACTAACAAAAGTTAGTAAATAAAATTCGAAGCCCTAAACTCGAAATACGAAACAAATTCGAAAAAAGAAGAAAAATAATAAAGCGCAATAAATTATATATTTTTGTTAGAATTTTATTTTTATCATTTTTGTTTCGTCCGCCAATCATTAGGGCGGATTGAGCTTACGATTTCGTAAGCTCTTGTATCTCTTTCAACTCCTGGATCAGAATAAGGTCTGTTTGAATTTTTGCGCTGATGGTTTCATAGGCGTGAATTACCGTGGAATGATCCCTTCCTCCGAAGTTCTGGCCGATCTCAGGTAAAGACATATCCGTAAGCTCTCTAGTCAGATACATTGCAACCTGTCTGGCAAAGGCGGCCGGCTGGGTCCTTTTTTTGGTAACCATATCCGAAGGCCTTAACTTGTAGTATTTAACAACGGCGTCTTTAATGTCTTCAATAGTGATCTTTTTTTCCTGTGCGGCAGGAACTACATCTTTGAGGCATTCTTTGACCAGGTCAAGAGAAATTTTTGCTTTTGTTATAGATGAGTAAGCAATCACCTTTGTAAGATAACCGCCGAGTTTTCTTATGTCATTTGATTCCATGTTGGCAATATACAGGCAGATCTCATCAGAAAGAAAGATCTTTTCACTCTCCGCCTTCCTCTTTAAGATAGCAACGCGGAGTTCAAGACTCGGCGCGCCGATATCTGCGATAAGACCCATTTCAAAACGTGATTTTAAACGCTCTTCAATTTTTAATTCCTGCGGTTTGGAATCCGAAGTGGCGACAATCTGCCTGTTGGCGGAATAAAGCACGTTAAAGGTGTGGAAAAACTCCTCCTGCATCCCTTCTTTTCCCTGGAGGAATTGAATATCATCGATCATAAGCAGATCCACATACCGGTATTTGTTCCTGAAGTCATTAATCTTTCCGGAAGCTATTGCCGAAACCATTTCATTTAAAAACTGTTCGGAAGTAAGATACGCTATTTTTAAAGAAGGATCGCCTTTTCTGATTGCATTACCAATTGCGTGCAGCAGGTGAGTTTTCCCCAGCCCCACCCCTCCATAAATAAAAACGGGATTGTAGGATTTTGCCGGAGCTTCTGATACTGCTACGCAGGCGCCGTGAGCAAATCTGTTACTGTCTCCAACAATAAAATTTTCGAAAATATATTTTTGGTCTAAAGATAGTCCGATAATTGTACCGGTGGAAAATTTCTTCTCCTCTCTCGGAGAAACATTCGCAGTTTCAATCACAACCGGTTCTTGTTTTGCCGTTGAAATTGAATAATTAATGAAGATATCTTTATTTTCGACAGACCGGAGAGCTTCCAAGAGCAGTTCTTTGTAGTTTTTTTCCAGCCATTCTTTGTTGAAATTATTTGGAACTTCAAGTGTCAGTGTAGATGCAGCTTCATCGTAGGAAATAGCCTTAGCAACATTAAACCAGGTGTCATAAGACTGTTTACTAACACGTGATTGTATTGTTTCTAATGCCTTGTTCCATATTGAAACATCTGACATATTTGCAAATCTCCTTATTTCTAAATGCATTTTGCAATAAAGCGCAATTATTGCCTATTTTTACGATACTTATCCACAACTTTATCCACACTGTGAATATCGCAAATAACCTTTATTATCAAAGCATTTATAAAGTTATCCACAGGCACAAATTGTAGTGTTTTTTATTGAAGTTATCCACAACCTGTTGTGTTGGCTTTCCCTTTAAATACAAAGACAGGCTATAAGCCTGTCAGGGTGTTTTTCTCGTGAAACTATGTCTGCCGATAATTGATTTTGCTAAACTACCGAGCGAAGTAATCTTATAACAGTTAGGGGAAAATGTCAAGAGAAATAATTTCCGAAAAAATAAATTACTAATGACTAGTGACTATTTTAGGAACGCAGCTAAAAACCGCTGCGAATATTTAATAAATACATTATGAAGGCCTGCATAGTATTTTTGCAGGCCAACTTTAAATAGTCAGTAGTCATTAGTCCTTAGTCATTTTCTTATTACCGTTTGACAATCCCTGTGTCCTGTGATATATTTAGTAAACTTAATAATAGAACCATGAGTTATATCAGTGGAATCCAAAAGATTTGCAATCGGTGGAATCGCTTTATCAGGAGGGAGACAAGAATATGGTTAAAAGAACATTTCAACCGCACAAGAGAAAAAGAAAGAGAACGCACGGCTTCTTAAAAAAAATGAGAAGAGTGGGAGGAAAGAGAACACTTTCCCGACGCAGAGCAAAGGGAAGAAAAAGCTTGATCAATAAGTAAATGATTGATTCCTTAACTTCAAATGAAGTAAAAAAGCTTTTTGAAACAGGAAAAAGAATACGGGGAAAAGATATTTCCTTAATAATAGGCGGGAGTGACAGCGGCCGTTTCAGGTTCGCTGTCCTTCCGGCCAAAGTAAAGCCGGCAACAAAAAGAAATAAAGTTCGAAGAGTTATCCGGGAAGCCGTAAGAAGTTTAAGGGGAAAACTTCCAAAGCAAAAAACTGCCGCAATAATCACTTCAGACAAATTGCTTTTGAAATCAAAAGAAGAGATCAGCAATATCATAAAAAAGATGTTTACTGAAACCGGACTCTTGTGAAAGCTATTTTAATATTTTTATTAAAAATATATAAAAAAGGGGTATCTCCGTATCTGCCGCCTTCCTGCAGGTTCACACCCTCCTGTTCTGAATATGCAATCGAAGCGCTAAATAGATTTGGCGCGGTGAAGGGAAGCTGGCTGGCTGTTAAAAGAATATTGAAGTGCCATCCGTTCCATGAAGGGGGAATTGATCCGGTACCGGGAAAAGCCAAAGGCGTCCATAAAAGTTCGTAAAGGTCTGTAAAAGTCTATAAAAGTAAAAGCTTGAAAAGGGAAAAGAAAGATAGTTAGAATATTTTATGTTAACATCCTTCTACGCTAAAGCTTCGAAGGGTAAACGTTGCTTGGGTTGCTAACGTAAAAGCATAAAAACAAAAGGCAAAAAAAGGGGGTGAAACATTAAAATAATTTAATTATTAATTGTGTAACCTTTTAAGATATAATTGTGTCTAATAGTATAGTAAATAACAAAGAATATATGTATTAAAGGAGGAAAGATATATGAAGAGAACGAAGATGTTGGTGTTGGGAGCTGCTGTATGTATGTTTGTTTCCGGAATGCTTCTTGCGGAAGAGGGAGCAAAACAGGGTGATAGCAAGGCCCCGGGAGGGAAGGGTCCACGGGAAATAAAGACCGATTGCCCTGAATGTCAGGGAATTGTTGACCAGATCAAATCAAAGAGGGAAGAGTTAAATGTTTTGATGGAAAAAGCTAAACCTATGCATGAAGCAGAAAAAGCTAAACGCGATGCCGAAAAACAGGCAAAACTGGACGAGCTTAAGCAGAAAGACCCGAAAAAATATGAAGAAGTAATAGCCAAGAAAGAAGAAAAGAAGAAAGAAATGGAAGAAAAGAAAGAAGAGAAAAAGGAAGGTAAAGACGGAGAAAAACGCGAAGGCCGGAAGGGCGGGAAAGAAAGACCAAAGATGTCGCCGGAACAGATGGAAAAGATGAAAACCGAGAATCCCGAGCTTTATAAAATAATGACAGAAAGAGACGCAAAGCAGAAAGAATTACAGACTCTGCGCGAGCAGCTAAAGGAATGCGAAAAGAAAAACAAGAAAAAATAATTTAATAGTAGACTAACAGAAGCCGCATCTCTATAATAAACAGGGATGCGGCTTTTTTGCTGCATAGGAAAGTATACCCTTGAGGGCACAAGTAAAATACTTTCCTATCTCCGCTTGATTTGCTTCACAAATCAGAACAGCTGGGACTGCGAAAATCGCCTGATATTAGCGATAAAAGTCATCGACGAAGGCGATTTTCTTGCTGCATAGGAAAGTATAAACTTTCCTATCTCCGCTTGATTTGCTTCACAAATCAGAACAGCTAGGACTGCGAAAATCGCTCGATATTATTGATAAAAGTCATCGACGAAGGCGATTTTCTTGCGTAAAAAAGGGAACTTATAGGGATCTTGACGGGTCTTACCTGTGTAAAGCGGAGGTGCTTAATTATGAAAAAGAAAACAGTTCTTATTTCGATCTTACTTGCGGGAAGCGTGGTTTTGACCGTGTTTGGCTGCTCTCAGAAGAAACCGCACGGCTTTGAAGACCGGTTAGGCGGTATGATAGATAAGATCAGCAGTTCCTTAAACCTTACAGAAGAACAGAAGAAAAAAGCGGTTGAAATAAAAGAAGAGATATTAAATAAAAACAAGGAGTTGAGAAAGAGTGAAAGCAAAAAAGACCGTGAAATAGAAGAGGCTTTTTCAAAACAGATAAAAAACGACAAATTTGACGAGAAAGCGGTAAATAAACTTCTTGATGCCAAGATAGAGGGAATGGAAGAAATGCGGCGTTTTATGATAATGGAGCTTAAGAAATTTCATGCAGTATTAACACCGGAGCAGAGAATAAAACTTTCCGATATTCTGAAAGAGATAGGAGCCAGGCGCGGTCCCAAGATGAAAAAGGAAACCGGCAGGTAAATGCAAATCTCCGAAGAAAGTTTTGCAAAAATTATCAGAGAGACCAAGGTTGTGGTGCTTTCCGCGGTGAAGAAACATCTCTTTGAACATTACGCTCACGCGCTGGACGATGTAGTTCAGGAGACTTATTTTAAGGCTTTTGACAGTCTGGTAAAAGAAAAATTCAGGGAAGAATCCAAGCTCAGCACCTGGCTGTATGTGATAGCTAAAAATGAAGCGCTCAGAATGAACGGAAAATTAAAGAGAGAAGAACAAAAAAAAGATCTTTTTGGTATATTCTTCAGAGAAAAAGAAAAGGAACTTGACGAGAAATTGAATACTCTGGAAATCGAAGATACGCTTAAAAAGGTGAATCTTCTTCCGCTGAAGTACAGGTCTATTTTGATGCTGTATTCGGAAGGTTTAAGTGAAAAGGAAATAGCGGAAAAGTTATTACTCCCTTCGGGAACAGTAAAAAGCAGGATATACCGGGGAAGAAAAAAGATGTTGAGAATGCTGGAAAACGGAGGGACTGCCTGATGGTTGATATTGATGAACTTATAGAGCAAAGAAAAAAAGATCCTGTTTGGGAATTAAAGATAGCCCGGGGTGTCTTTGCCGCCAAAAAAAGGATTTACAAAAAAAAAAGAATAATCACCGCAACCTTATTTTCGCTGTTGTTGATTGCAGGTTCCGGCGTGTTTTTTGCCGCGAACCGGAAAGAGAGCCTGAAAAATAATCTGGATTCTGTGATTTCGGAAACGCTTCCACATTATACGGCCGGCGTTATTATTTCCGGGGATATTGACAGTAAAATAGACCTGTATTGCATGGCTGTCGGCGAGTAAAAAGGAAAAAACATGTTAAACAAACTTATGATTTTATTGTTTCTTTCGGGGTTCTTTTTTGCTGAAGATACTCTTACCTGGGAGGAATGCGTGAAGGAGGCGGTTAAAAATAATCCTGATTTAAAATCCGCCAAAGAAAAAATATTCCAGGCCGAAAAAGACCTGCTGGTAATTCAAAGCGGGGGAGTTTTGCAGGTGAGCGGGAGTATAAGCCAGAGTAATTCTTTCCCTCTGACAAGCGGAACCTACAGCATGTCGAGCGGGTATAGTTTGTCCGGCAGGTATCTGCTTTATGACGGTAATAAATATTCTTTTGATGTTGCCGCCGCTAAAGAAAGAATTAATGCGGCAAAGTTTTCTTATGAAGCGGTCTCAGCCTCCGTCAGATACAGTTTAAGGTCTGCTTTTTTGGATCTTTTTAAGACCGGGCAGCTTGTAATTATTACCGGGGATATAAAGAAAAGAAGAAAAGAAAATTACGACATGGTAAAATTAAGTTATGACGCAGGAAGAGAACACAAAGGTTCCGTACTTCTGGCAGAAGCTAACTTATTGCAGGCGGATTATGAGGTAACGGCGGCAAAGAGAAATCTGGATCTTGCTTCGACAAAACTAATAGGGCATTTGGGAAGGAAAAATGAAGCAACAATTAAAGCAGTTTCGGAGATTGATTTAAAATATGATCAAAAAGAAAAACCGGATTTAAAGAAACTTGTAGAAAATTGTCCTTCCTATAAGCAAAGCCTTTCTCAAAAATTTATAGCGGATTACAATCTTAAATCCGCCCGGACGTCATTTTTTCCCCAGGTTTCCCTGAGTGCCGGCGCGGGGAAAAATGCTTCTAACTTTGCATGGGATATCCCGGATTTATCTGCAGGAATAAGTGTTTCTCTGGATCTCTTTGACGGAGGAAGACGGACAGCGCAGGTGGAAAAGGCAGCGTCTTTAATTTTACAGGCGGATTTTGATTTAATTGCTTCTTCTTTTGATCTTGAGGCTGCGCTTTTTAACTCGTGGATAAATTTTCAGAACGCATCTGACCAGGCAGGCGTAAGGAAAAAATTTCTTGAAGCAACCACGGAAAGAGCCAAAATAGCGGAAATACAGTATTCCAACGGATTAATTGCTTTTGATAACTGGATTATTATAGAAGATGATCTCGTAAATTCCAAAAAATCTCTTTTGGACGCGCAAATAAACTCTCTAAGCGCGGAGAACTCCTGGCTGAACGCAAAAGGGGAAACGTTGGAAAGTAAATAAAATTTAAGTACTATTTACTAATGACTAGTGACTATTTAATGAAAACGGCAAAAAATCCGCCGCAATATTTAAAAATAGATTAATGAAGGCGAAGTATTTATTTCGCCGTCAATAAATTGTCATTAGTCACTAGTAATTAGTCAATAAAATACTCGGAGGCAATATGAAAAAAGCAATAATATTAGCGGTGATAGGTCTTATGATCGGCGGGACCGTTTCAGCGTATTTTATTTTCCGGAACAAGGATACGGCCAAGAAGAGCGAAATTAAGATCGTTTCCCCGGAAATGGGAAAAATAGAAATTATTATTTCAACGACCGGAACCGTTCTGCCTAAAAACAGGGTGGAAATGAAACCTACGGTAGACGGACGTGTTGACAGTATTTTAGTGGAAGAAGGGGATAAGGTAAAAAAAGGCCGGATTTTAGCGTGGATGAGCTCTACCGAAAGAGCAATCCTCCTTGATGCGGCAAGAAGTCAGGGAGCCGAAGCGATTAAACACTGGGAGGAAGTTTATAAACAGACCCCTATTATCGCGCAAATAGACGGGGAAGTGATAGTAAGAAATATTGAGCCGGGACAGTCTGTAACAAAAACAACTGCGGTGCTGGTTCTTTCCGATAAGCTTGTCATAAATGCAAAAGTGGATGAAACCGATATCGGCAAAGTTAAAGTCGGACATGAAGCAAAAATCTCCCTGGATGCGTATCCCGAAGTAAGAGAGAGAGGAACAGTGACCCATATTTCTTATGAGTCCAAGATGGTAAATAATGTTACGACCTATGATGTGGAGATAATTCCAAATAAGATCCCGTCAGTTTTCCGTTCCGGAATGAGTTCCAACGTCGATATAATACAGGAAAGAAAAAAAGATATTCTGATTTTACCTCTTGCTGCGGTCAGGAAAGACAGCAAGGACAGCAAAGACAGCAAAGGAAGTAAGGGAAGCAGGGGAAGCAAAGAAAGCACAGGCAGTGAAGAAAGCAAAGATAAAAAAGAAAGCATTAATAGCGGGGAAAGTTATGTGATGGTAAAAAGGGAAGGGGTTTTAGAACCGGAAAAAGTCATTGTAAAGACAGGGTTAGCAGACAACCTGAATATTGAAATTGTTTCAGGTGTAGGGACTGATGATAAAATAATCATAGAATCAAAGAAATTCTCATTGTCAGATAAAGCAGGAGCGGCAAACAATCCGTTTATGCCTTCAAGACCTGCAGGAGCCAGCGGAAGAGGCAGATAATAATAGATGATTGGATGATTAGAAGGTTGGAGGGTTGGCAAGAGCGGAAGAAAATGAAGACGGGAAGGTAAGGATGAGGCTTAGAGGGTTGTCCGCCAATTATATGAGGCGGATCTTTTGTTGAGATGCGCAGAGGCTTGGCGAGAACAAGTACGGAGTATTTTATAAAGCTTATGACACATTTTTAAATATAGTATTTTCTCGTAACATTTTTTAGTTTTTTATCAGTGGAATCCTGTAGCACTGAAATCGGTGGAATCTTTTTCAAAGGAAGTTACATGATCGAACTTAAAAACGTCAGTAAAACATATCAGATGGGGGATATCACGGTGCAGGCGCTCCGGGATGTTTCTCTTAAAATTGAACAGGGGGAGTATGTTGCCATAATCGGACCTTCAGGCTCCGGCAAGTCCACCCTTATGCATATCCTCGGATTTTTAGACCGGCCCGATACCGGGGCCTATACGGTTTTTGGCGAAGATGTTGCGAAATTAAAGGACGATAAACTGGCAATTCTTAGAAGCAATGTTGCAGGGTTTGTTTTTCAGCAGTTTTATTTACTCCCCAGAACAAAGGCAATAGAAAATGTCGAACTTCCGCTTATCTATGCGGGAAAGAAAGAGTTAAGAGCTTTAGCCCATGAAAAATTAGTGCAGGTTGAACTTTCTGAAAGAGAAAATCACACTCCAAACGAACTCTCCGGCGGGCAGCAGCAAAGGGTTGCGATAGCCAGAGCGCTTGTCAATGATCCCCTGGTAATCTTTGCTGATGAACCGACAGGTAACCTGGACTCTAAAAGTAAAGAAGAAATAATGTCCATTTTGGAAGGTCTTAATAAAAAAGGGAAGACCATAGTAATGGTTACCCACGAAAAAGAAATGGCGGAAAGGGCAAAAAGAATAATCACGGTCTTTGACGGAAAGATAGTTTCAGACGTAAAAAAAACCGACGGACTGTTTTTACATAAAGGAGAAAGAAAGCTTGATGCCGTGCAGCTTTTTGCCAGAAAGAAGACAAATTTCTGGAGCGCTCTATTTATGGATCATCTTCCCCAGGCGCTTAAATCCATATTTTCCCACAAAATGCGTTCAGCGCTTTCAATGCTGGGTATTTTGATCGGCGTGGGCGCGGTTATCGCCATGCTGGCTCTCGGTAAGGGCGCCCAGCAATCTATGGAAGCGCGTTTGGCCTCTCTGGGTTCAAACCTTCTTATGCTAACGCCGGGAAGCAGCAATGTCGGAGGAGTTTCTTTGGGCGCCGGTGCTGTAACCCGTTTTACTCTTGCCGATGCCGAAGCCTTGAGTAAAGCAGGAGGCAGTATAAAAAGAGTTTCCCCGACGGTTAGCGGCAGGGCGCAGGTGGTTTTTGAAAATAAAAACTGGCAGACAAGGGTGCAGAGTACAGGAGTTGACTACGCGGAACTTCACGCGGCTAACCCCGAGTTTGGCAGATTCTTTACTGCGGAAGAGGTTAAGTCGCGCGCAAAAGTTGTAGTAGTCGGGACTACCGTAGTCAGTAATTTGTTCGGCAACTCTGATCCGGTCGGAAGAACTATAAAGATCAACAGGATTAATTTTAGCATTATCGGCGTGTTACCCCAGAAAGGTTCAAACGGATTTCAAGATCAGGACGACACAATGGTTATCCCCGTTACAACCGGTATGTACCGCCTGCTCGGAAAAGTATATGTTGACTCCATAGATGTTGAAGCAGTCAGCCTGGATGTTATGGCGGATGCCGCTGAAGAGATCAAGCAGGTTATAATCAAGACGCATGAGTTAAAAGATGATAGTTCTTTCCAGATAAGAAATATGGAAGATATCCAAAATATGATGAAAAGCGTTACTAATACCATGAGCATGCTCCTTGGAAGCGTTGCTGTTATCTCGCTTTTAGTCGGAGGTATCGGGATAATGAACATCATGCTGGTTTCGGTTACGGAAAGAACAAAAGAGATAGGGCTTCGAAAAGCCATAGGCGCGCAGGAAAAAGATATTATGATGCAATTTTTAATAGAAGCTATAGTAATGACCGTGAGCGGGGGCATTATCGGTGTTATCTTTGGTGAGCTTATTTCTTTTATAATGGCAAAACTTACCGGTTGGCCGGTCATTGTCACAACCTTGTCCATAGTCGTTTCTACAATTTTTTCCGCTACAATCGGTCTTATTTTCGGGATATTCCCCGCAAGAAAAGCTGCAAAGCTTAATCCTATTGAGGCGCTCCGGTTTGAGTAAAATCCTTCCTTGAAAACAAAACAGGAATATCAAAATATGAGTTTAGAAATACCGGCATGCAGGTTGTCTGTCTCGGTTGAATCTCTCTTTCTTATCAGTGGAGTCAAAACCGAAATCCCCTTGAAACCTTAATAACATGTAAAAAAATTGTACGTTTCCTGCTTCGGATTTCGGGTTAGTTCTTTCACGTTGACTTATTTTACAGTGTAGCTTAAAATAGTAAATAAGAAGAGTGGAGCCTTATGAAAAAAATAATATTATTTTTATTTTTATGTACGGGTTTGCATTCCGCAGATGGCAAAATACAGATTGCAGTAATGGAGCTTGTTCCAAAACGTTGCCCTCCAAAAAGACCGGCGGGCAGGTGAGTCGGGGATGACAAAAGAAATGGGGAAACGCCTGTTCGGGTTATTATTGCATAGCCTGTATATAATATGGTAGTATATCAAAGTTGCGTTTAAAAAGCGGATAAAGTGAAGAAAGTCAGCAAGGGAAAAAAGACGAGCATTATGTCATAAATTAAAGTTGTTCGAAAGGAGAATTTATCATGGGTAAAGAAGGAAAAAGAATAATACTTGCGGCGGCGCTTTCATTTTTAGTTCTGATTGCATTTCAGTACTTCATGGCCAAAAACCAGAAACCGGCTTCGAATTTTTCGCAAAAAAGGGCAGTTACAGAGGAAGCAGCTGCGCCGGAAATAAAAGTAAAAGAAACAGCTGCCGTGGTAAAACCGGCAAAAGCAGCAGTCATAGAAAAAACTAAGGTTGTTCTTAAAAGCGAAGATCTCGTTTTTTCTACGCCTTCTTCTGTAATTACTTTTAACACTGCAGGCGGTTGTATTAAGCACTGGGTATTAAATGATTATAAAGAGAACGGGAAACAGATAGATATGGTATGGAACAGCGACCGGAATATTTTTCCGGGGACACTTGTAATCCCGTCGCTTAAATTTGAAGACAATGTGGTTTATAAAGCAAAACAGACGGAAACAGGCGCTGAGTTTACGGCGGTTGTAAAGGGCGTGGCCGAGATAACAAAAACATATTCCTTTAGAAAAGAAAGCTTCACCTGTGATATTACTTTAAATATAAAATCTTTAAACAAGGAAGTAAAAAATATTACCGATGCAAAACTGTATCTTGGCGTCGGAGTTAATAATCATTTTATTTATAATGACAAGGGCGTTATTCTTGAAAAGGATATGAAAAAGATAGTAGAAAATATGGCGGTGTTTTCTAATATTCATTACCTGGACAAGACGGTCGTTAAAAATATATTTGGGATGAAACAAACAGTAAATGAAAAGCAGGAACCGGATTTTATTATTAAAGACGCTGAAAAACAAACAGGAGCAGGAGAACTTTCCTGGCTTGGAATAAAGGACAAATATTTTATATCAGTTTTTATTCCCCGGGCAGGCTCGGGAATGAGAGGCGAAGAACATGCTTTAATGTTTTCTCCCAAGCTGGAGCAAAAGAAAGATAACATAACAAAAGAAGTTGATTCCCATTTTGCAATGCCGGTTGCCTCACTTTTACTTCCGGCGTTTGACGGAGAAAAGGGCGGAACTTTTGCGATGGCATATTATTCGGGCCCGATATTATATGAGAATCTGGATGCTTTTAAAGTCGGACTATATCACGCGATGGATCTGGGCTGGAGCTTTTTTAATGTAATCGGTCTCGGGATGTTAATTGTATTAAAATGGTGCTATGCTTTTACCTTTAACTGGGGTCTTGCGATTATAGTTGTAACGGTGGTGCTTAAAGCAATAACCTGGTGGCCGACACAAAAGAGTTATCAAGCCATGAAAAAAATGCAGGATATTCAGCCTGAGATTAATGCTCTTAAAGCAAAATATAAGGACAACCCTCAGAAAATGACAGAAGAAACAATGAGAATATATAAGGAAAAGAAAGTAAACCCTCTGGGCGGGTGTTTGCCTATGCTTCTGCAGATTCCTATTTTTGTGGCCTTTTACGCGGTGCTTGCTAATGCTATAGAGCTTAAAAATGCTCCGTTTTTGATCTGGAGCGATCTTTCGGTAAGAGACCCGTACTTTGTTCTCCTTATTCTAATGCTTGCAACTATGATCTTGCAGCAAAAGATGACTCCTGCTACGGATCCGCAGCAGGCAAAAATGATGATGTGGATGATGCCTGCAATATTTGCGTTTATTTTCTGGTCCCTTCCCGCGGGACTGCTTCTTTATTTTACGGTACAGAATATTCTTTCAATAGTACAGCAATGGATGGTTAATAAGAAACCTGCAACAGTTACCTGAAAACAAGATGAGAAACAAAAGATTATTAACATACGGTGTTTTGACTGTAATATTCCTGCTATTACAGTCCGGTTTTGGAGAAGAACCTGATCTTGTTCAAAACAAGGACGTTACTGCCGAGATTTCTTTGGATGATTCAAAAACACAGCAGGCAGAAAAACACGCGGAAAAAATTAAACAGTACCTGGAGAACTTGATATTCCGCATTCAGGAGGAGGATACGGAGACAGGGGAACTGCCTGAAGCCGGGTTTTCGATAGTTACAAATAATTTAAATTTGGAAAAATTAATCATAACCGGAGAAAAAGGAAGGAAATATTTATTTTCTTTGCTTAAAGAAACCAAAAGCGGTTACACAAAAGAAAGGATACTCCGGGAAATTTATAAAGATACAGCGGATAAAGAATTAGATGAATTTACGATTGAAACATTATATTCGGTAATCAAAGACAAGAGCTCCCAGATAAGATTTCTTACCGTCAGATTTCTCGGGGAAAAGGGTTCTTCGAAGTCCATTCCAAAAATCAACTCCCTGCTTTATGATTCTTTTGTCCTTCGAAAAGATGTTTATCCCGTAAGAGTCGCGGCCAGAGAGGCCATTGAGCTTATTAAAATCCGTGAAGAGGCAAAAACTATTTCTGAAGAAGAACGAATAAAAAAGTGGCTGCAGGTTATAAAAGAAAAATCTGTTTTAAGGCAGGATTATTTTTGCGAGAAAGCCGTAAAAGAAATAGCCCTTTTGGTAAACGGAAAAGAAAGTGTCTGGACGGAGCTAACTTCTGCGAAAGAAATGGTCGGGAAGAAAACCCTGATAAATAATAAAATATTCAGCTATCTTCTTCTGGCTGCTTCGAATTTAAAGGATGAAAGAGTGCTGCCCTTGATTGAAGAATCCTTTAAGGACCCCTCTCTGTTGAGCATGGCTGTCAGAGCTTCCGCTGCACTCTCTGTTTCTAAAACAACTGACTTTTTGCTCAAAGAACCTGTTAACAGCAGGAACGCACAACTTTTAATGGAAGCGTTAAAAGAAAAGCTGGGGGAAAAAGAAATTGACGCTAACCCAGTCCCCTTGCCGGCGCAAATTGCCGGAGAGCATGATTCTTTGACTTATACCGGTTATGATAAAGAGAGTTTTGATGCCATTGTTAAAAATGTAAAACAAATATTGCTTGTAAAAAGGAATAATGAAGCTTATAAAGATGCGGCAAAAATGTATTTATTTGGCCTGAATGATTTTAACCGGGCGCAGGGATATCTTTCCCTCTATGAAAGTATAGTTAAAGAAGCAGTCTCTGATGATGTTTATGCCGAGCTTGCGGCAAAATGCCTGGCAAATACCGGAAAATTTGCCGAAGCAAAAGAGCTTTTCCCGTTAATGGATCTTAAACCGTATTTGATTAACCTGAAGTTTTTGGAAATGCTGACAAGTAAAGAAATAATAGAACCGGTTATCGGCTGTAGAAGGAATTACCTGCTGGTAAATGCATATTTGGAACTCAGGAACTATAGAAAGGCTCTAAGTGTATTAAAAAACCCAAAAACAGCAGATTGTACGGAAGTTACGGAGCAGTTTATAAAAGATAAAACAGCCCTTTCGGAACAAAAATTAAAGGAAGAAACGGAAGAAATATTGTCAGACTTGGATACTGCTCCTAATGAAGATATTACTCTTGAAATTTCAACAGAAAAACCGGAATACGGCAAAGAAGAAGAAATAAAAATTAAACTTCTTTTTAAAAATACGGGAAGCCTGGTTGCCTCCGGAATTAATGATATTAAAGGTAATTTTGGTTTTGACCTTCTTGTAATTAAGGAAGGCCGTCTGATAAAGAAGTTAAAAAAAGATCTTTCAGTAATACAGGGAACCGAAGAGCAAGTGAGGGATATTTTTACAATAGATGCAGGCACCGCTCTTACTTCGGAAATTGTTGCGTTTTCTGCGGCTGAAGACAAAATCGAACAGGAAGTAGAAATTGTTCTTTCTTATTCCGGAGGTCCGGAAATAACCGGAATGAAAAAGAGTTGGATAAAACATCCGGTTATTTCGAATGAACTGAAAATTAAAATCAGGAAATAATCATGAAAAATACAATAGCTGCAATATCCACTCCGCCCGGCGAAAGCGGCCTTGGCATTGTACGGGTTTCAGGAGCAGATGCCGTAAAGATCGTATCAAAAATATTCAAACCGAAAAAAGAAAAAACATTATCAGAAATGCCTTCATATTCAGCCCATTATGGTTTTATTGCAGATCCGATCAGCAGGGAAACAATAGATGAAGTAATTGTGACTATCATGAAAGCGCCTGCTACTTATACAAGGGAAGACACGGCAGAAATTAATTGCCATGGCGGTCTGGTTTCAGTCAGGCGGACGCTCCTTCTTTTATTAAAATATGGTGCGCGTCTTGCGGAACCCGGGGAGTTCACAAAACGGGCTTTTTTAAACGGAAGGATAGATCTTGCGCAGGCAGAAGCGGTTTTTGATATTATAAAGGCAAAAACGGAAGAAAGCTTAAAAGCAGCCGTAAACCAGCTTAAAGGCGGGCTTTCAAAAAAGATGGAGCTTATTGCGGAAGCTTTAAAAAATATCTGTGCGGGGGTTGAAGCCAATATAGAATTTGCAGAGGAAGAAATAGAGACGACCGGTATGTCCGGGGTCAAGAAAGAGCTGCAAAAGACATTAAAAGAAATAAATGCATTACTTGCCACCGCCGAGGGCGGGAAAATGCTCCGCGAGGGAATAAAAACCGCGATAATCGGAAAACCCAACGCCGGCAAGTCCTCGCTTTTGAATGAGCTTTTAGACGAAGAGCGCGCTATAGTGACACATATTCCGGGAACAACGAGAGATGTAATAGAGGAAACTATAAACATAGAAGGGATTGCGTTTGTTCTATCCGATACCGCCGGGATAAGAGAGGCCAAAGACCTGGTGGAAAGAAAAGGAATAGAACGGTCGATAATCGCAATAGATGAAGCTGACCTTCTCCTTGCCGTGTTTGACGGGGCCACAAAGATAGAAAAAGAAGATCTGGAGATAATAAATAAGATAAAGGGTAAAAATATTATTGCTGTCATAAATAAAACCGATCTGAAACCCGCAAAAACAACCGAAAAAGAGGTTAAGAAGTTAATCTCTGCCTCGATTGTTAAAATATCCCTTTTAAACAAAACCGGTATAGAAAAACTGAAGAAAGAGATGGGGAAGATAGCGCTGGAAAAGGGCGCGAGGTCGAAAGAAAGCTTAATAATAACGAATGTCAGGCATAAGGAACTCCTCTCAAACGCCGCTGATTCAATAAAAAAAGCAATTGAATCGATAAATAAAAAAATGTCCGAGGAGTTTATCGCTTTAGATATTCGGGGAGCTCTCGATTATATAGGAAGTGTTACGGGAAGAGTTTCAACGGATGATATATTGAATAAGATATTTAGTGATTTCTGCATTGGTAAGTAAAGGTAGCAGAAATCAAAATTCGAAGTACTAAACTCGAAATTCGAGTGCGCCAAGAATCAGAAAATGAAAATAAATAAAAAAGGGAACAAAGTGAAAAAGGGGTGAAGGGGTAAAATTTTAGGCTGGTTGACAAATATTGATATTTGTGTTACAATGTAACACAGGGGTTAGGAGGGTGTATGAATCAGACATTAACAATAAGGATCACAGATGAGCTAAAAAAGGACCTTAATAAAGTCAGTGTAAGCGAAGAAAAACCTGTGAGTGATATTGTCCGCGAATCAATCAAGGCGTATGTGGCTTTAAGAAGATTCAGGATGATAAGGAAAAAAATACTGCCGTTTGCCGAGGCAGAGGGTATTTTGACCGATGAAGATGTATTCAGGAAACTTAAATGAAGGTAGTTATTGACAGCAATGTTATTATTGCTGCATTTGCCACAAGAGGGATTTGTCAGTCGATATTTGAAGCGGCCATGGAAAGCTCGGAAGTAATTATCAGCAAAAAAATAATTAACGAGGTCAAAGAAAAACTCTCAGTTAAAATAAAACTCCCTCAGGCAAGTGTGACCGAAGCTGTAGAATATTTAAATGAGTTTTGCGTATTAACAACTTTTGAGAAATCCAAAAAAGTCTGCAGGGACGAAAAAGATAACCATATCCTGTGGCTCGCTGAAAGCTCTAAAGCCGAGTATATCATAACCGGGGACGAAGACCTGAAAGTGCTGAAAAAGCATAAAATCACCCAGATCGTCTCCCCCCGCGGCTTTTGGTTTGTGCTGAGCGGGAAAAAAAGATGACAGGTTGCAGGTTGAGCAAACCAGGAACCATTCAATACTTCAGGTTCATGGCGTGAAATCATGTATGGTTAATAGGCCCTGGCATTGTGCGATAGTATCTGATAAAGTCAACAAGGAGGGAATGCCTTATATAATCGATAACTTTCCGGAACCGGGTTATACATCTGAAACACATTTACTTACAAATTATCCGGATATTAGCAGCCATTTTAGATATCCGTAAATATTCCAAAAGATAAGAAGTAAAAACAATATTGACAGATGGTATCACCTATGATACCATTATATAGCTGTAATGGTATCATAGGAGAGCTTAAATGATAAGCAAAGAAAAGGTTAAGGAGTTAATAAAAGAAAGCCAGGAATTTGAATTTCCCGAGATCGTACAAAGAGATGTTAAAATACCTTCTGATACAAAGAAAATTATTACGGTAACCGGCCCCCGTAGAAGCGGTAAAACTTATCTTTTTTATAATAAAATGAAAGAGTTAGCAGCTTCCGGCGTTCCAAGAGAAAACATGTTTTATCTCAATTTCGACGATCCGAGAGTTTTGCCTTTTGATGGTAAAAGTATTGATATAATACTGGAAGCCTATCACGATCTTTATCCTGAGAATACAAAAATAATATGTTATTCTTTTTTTGACGAAATTCAAAATATTTCAAATTGGGAAAGAGGGGTAAGAAGACTCTTAGATACCGGAAAATTCAGGATATTTTTGACCGGTTCTTCTTCCGAGGTGTTTCATGAAAGCCTTTCAAAGGAAATGAGAGGGAGATCTATAAATTATGACCTCCTGCCGTTTTCTTTTAAAGAAATATTAAGATCAAAAGGCATAGTTATTAAAAAAAATATTTCATATTCAAAAGACAGACATAGTATAAAAAAGGAGTTAGAAATTTACAGCGAGTTTGGAGGCTTTCCGGAAGCGGTACTTGAGGAAAACAAAGCTTTAAGGTTAAGGATCCTCGGAGAGTATTGGAATACGATGTTCCTGAAAGACATGGTGGAAAGATTTTCCCTTCGGAATGAAGGTGCAGCTAGAGAATTAATGAGATACTTGACTACAAATATATCCTCCGTGTTTTCTGTCACTGCTTTTTGGAAGGCGCTAAAAGAAGCCTATCCTATGACAAAACGGACACTTTTGAAATATGTATCGGCATTGGAAAAAACCGGTTTGTTCATTCTTAACCGGAAATACTCTGCTTCATTAAAGGAGCAGATGTTATCCGTCAGGAAATGCTACCTTATTGACAATGGGTTAAGAACGGCCTATGGCTTCAGGTTTAGCGAGGATTACGGCAAAGTAATGGAGAATACAGTAATGATAGAATTAAAACAAAGACAGCTTCAAAATCCATTGATGGAAATATATTACTGGAAAGAAGAGAAAGAAGTGGATTTTGTTATCAAGCAGGGAGTGAAGATAATTCAATTAATACAGGTGTGCGCCGAAACATACAATTTGGAAACAAAAAAGAGAGAAATAGCTCCGCTTTTAAAAGCAGGGAAGGAATTCAAATGCCGCAACCTGTTGTTAATTACAAAAGAAGAAGAAAAAGAGGAAAAATACTCAGGACAGGTAATAAAATACGTGCCATTATGGAAATGGCTGATAAATTAATATTTGAGGAGAAGGAGGCAGTGTGAAAAAAGTATTTTTGGTTCATTCTGGTAAAAAAGTCACAAATAAATTGAAGTCTAACTTGCATAATATAAATATAGAAATATGATGCTTAAAAAGAGTTGTTTCACTTTACTTTTCATTATATTTCTTTCGGGGGGGCTTTCTGCGAAAGCGGCGGGGAAGTTTACGGATGCGGTGACGGGGTTATCCTTTAAGATCCCTGAAGGCTGGCAGCAGGCGAAGAAGCAGTACCCTCCTTTCTTTTATTCCGACCCGGACAGTAAAATTCAGGATTTTATGATACTGGAAAAATATTTCAGGGATGTTCCGGTGGAAGAAGCTTATGAAAAATATTGGGAGCAATATAAAAAATCATATGTAGATATTAAAGTATTGGAACACAAGGAAATTGAACTAAAAGACAGAAAAGCCATTCTTATATATTTTTCCTATCAAAAGGAAAAGAAAATAAAGGCCGGAGAGATAAAAAAAAAGGAAGAAGTAACCCCTGAAGAAAGTGTTAAGGAAGAAAGCGGTAAACCGAAAAAAATGTTCCTGCTTTTTATCAAAACCGGAAGTATAGTTAATATATTGGAGTTTTTTAACCTGGTCATGACGGGAGAAGATGCCGGTAAATTGCTGGAAGAACTGGCCGGAACAATAAAATTCGAGACTGCGCCTAAAGTCCTGCACTCTCTTTTTTCAGCAAAAGAAAATGATATTGAAGAGCTGATAGAAAAAAAAGAATATATAAAAGCTTTGGAAGCTTTTGAAAAGATCTTGCAAGAAAGCTCCAGGGATCCGCAGCTTCTTATGCATAAAGCCGTGTTAAACGCCTGCCTGGACAAAGAAGAAGAAGCCGTAAAATTCATAAAAGAAGCTTTCGCGGAGGGGTATTTTGATCTTTCTTTTGTGGTAGAGAAAGAAGAGTTCCAGGGACTAATTAAAAAAGGTTTACTTACGGAGTTTTTAAAAAATAAAAATGAACTGATAAAAAAAGGCAGAAAAGTATTAATGGCAAGGACAAAAAAAGAGCTTGCCAGCTATTACGAAATAAATATACCGGAAACAAATGTAATATTATTTACGGATATAAGAGATAACGCAAAAATAAAAATACTCAAAGAATCCATGGTCACTGCCGCAAAGTTCGCTAAAGAGGATTTGGGAATAAAAACAAGCGAGTTCCCAATAATCTGGATAATGTCGGAAAGCCGGGATGTTAACAAAGCGTTGATCGGGACGTTGCTTGGCACAAGCAGCGGATTTGAGGGGGTTTTTGTTCCGGCCTTCGGTATATTTTTCTCCGATACTTATACAGGTTACGGTACTTTTGTTCATGAATATATGCACGCCCTGCATTCAGGAGATCAGGCAATGGTATTGCAGGATCATCCAAGATGGCTTACGGAGATGCTTTCTACCACATACGAATCTCTCAGGTGGAATTATGTAAGCGAAAAAATAGAAGTGAAATATAAGAGCTCGCGCCTGGAATCTTTAAAAGAAATGTTCACCGAAGGTAAGCACGTAGGTCTGGAAAAAATAATTACAAAAGAAAAAGGATGGAACAAAGATGTAGATATTGAAATATTTTATGCCACCGTCAGATATCTGGGGATATATCTGTACAGTGAAAACCTTCTTGGGGATTTCTATAAAGAGTACAAAAAAAGCTACAAAAACGACAAAAGCGGTTTAAAAGCCTTCGAAAAGGTTACAGGCAAAAAAATATCAGAATTTGAAAAAGAGTGGGAAAAATGGCTCCCCACCCTTGTTGGCAAGGAATAAGGTATCGTTTGAGGGTATAATAAAATCCCGCCGAATATTAAATATAAAATCATAAAAGATTAGTTTGCGTTAAAGACAAATGACAAATTACGAATGACAATATATTGAGTTATATAATAATTCTCATAATATTGTCCTTTGAAATTTGTACTTGAGTTATAATCAAAAGATGTGTATGAAGTAAAACAGCGACGTATCCTGTATAATAAGTTTTACGAGAACAAAATTATAAGGAGGAACGTCGCTATGAAAAAGTATAACAAGGTTGTTGATTTAAAGC
>Ga0208373_1002039_pt1 | contig 23932 bp, 24 predicted proteins | sample RifOxyC2_FD_184036 | JGI IMG/M metagenome (GOLD analysis project Ga0208373, IMG submission 184036) | Soil microbial communities from Rifle, Colorado - Rifle Oxygen_injection C2 (SPAdes) | ecosystem: Environmental > Terrestrial > Deep subsurface > Rock core/Sediment | place: Rifle, Colorado... | reverse complement strand
TGGTTCGATTACGGCTTTACCTATAATTGAAACGCAAGCCGGCGATATTTCCGCGTACATTCCCACGAACGTGATTTCCATTACCGATGGACAAATATATTTGGAAGGCGATTTGTTTTATCAAGGCATTCGTCCGGCCGTAAACGTCGGTTTGTCCGTGTCGCGCGTGGGATCGAAGGCGCAGATTAAAGCGATGAAAAAGGTAGCCGGTAAACTTCGCTTGGACGTGGCGCAATATCGCGAGCTCGCGGCGTTTGCGCAGTTCGGTTCTGATCTTGATGAATCAACGAAGAAGCAGCTCGAACGTGGCAAACGCATTACCGAGATGTTGAAGCAAGGACAATATCAGCCAATGGATGTAGAAAAGCAAGTGGCGGTGATTTTCGCAGCTGTGAACGGTTTGCTCGATGATGTGAAAGTGGAAAAAGTGGCCGAATTTGAAAAAGGTTTGTGCGATTATTGCGATACCAACGGCAAACAGATTTTGGCCGTTATAACGACGAAAGGTGAAATGGATGCGGGGACGGAGAAAGAGTTGGTTAAGTTGATAAATGATTATAAATCAACGGTGGAAGAATTATTGATTGATAAGCAATAGCTTGGAAGTTGGTGCGTGGCACATAGAAGCTGGTGCGGAAAGTGGAGGGTGGAAGATGGAGCATTAAATCCACTTTCCATTTTCCAGTTTCTAAACCAGCTTCCACATACCACGTACCATTATCCGATTACAATATGGCCGGTTCACGAGATTTAAAACGACGCATTCGTTCGATTTCCAACACCAAGAAGATTACGAAAGCGATGGAAATGGTGGCGGCGGCGAAAATGCGGAAAGCGGTGCGAGCGGTGCTTGCGACCCGCGATTATGCCAACCTGGCGTGGGCGACGATTTTGCATTTGGCGAAAAAGGAAAATATTGACCAGCACGTGCTTTTGAAACGTCCGACCAAGGTTAATCGCGTGGCTCTGGTGCTCATCGGTACCAATCGTGGACTGTGCGGCGGATTCAATTTGGCGGTTGCGCAAAAAGCGATTGCCTCAATCAAAAAGCACGAAAAAACCATTGCCGACACCGATGTTTTCGCGCTTGGTTCGCGATCGCGCGACTTGATCAGGTTGGCCGGATACCAAGTCGTGGCTGATTTCAAAAAAGAGGATTTAACTTTGCAAGTGGCGGACGTGGCGCCGGTGGCGCGTCTGGTCATGGATGAATTTATCAAGGGCAATTATGACAAAATATTTGTGGCGTTTACCGATTATGTTTCATCGTTGAAGCAGGTGCCGCGCGTGAAACAACTTTTGCCGATTGAGCCGGAGCCGGATGATTTTCTCGGCGTGGTGGGCAAAAGTGCGGGCGTGGGTGCGACCAAGGAATTTATTGAGGAAAAGGGTGAGCGTTATTTGAAAAAAGGCGATTACAGTTTTGAATATGTTTTCGAACCGTCGGCGCGCGAGGTGCTTGATCAAATGTTACCGCGGTTAATCGAAATGCAAGTTTATCAAGCGGTCCTGGAATCGGAAGCGTCCGAACACAGCGCTCGTATGTTTGCCATGCGCAACGCCACGGATGCGGCGGGCGACATGATTGATGATTTGACTTTGACTTTCAATCGCGCGCGGCAGGCGGGGATTACGCAAGAGATTGCGGAGATTAGTTCGGGTGCGGCGGCGCTTAAGTAAAACGCAAGTTTAAAGTCCAAAGGGAAAAGTCCAAAGTCAACGGCGCAAACGAATTACAAAAAAAACGCACCCCCGGGTGAAGGGAGTGCGCGGTGAGTGGTTGCTAGAAGCGCCCCTTGATTGTTATGGAATACCACTGTTCGGGCTGGTGGTAATCGCGATATTCGATGATGGCGACGAACCACGGATTGTCCGCATAAGAGCCTCGATAAGGGATCATGAGGTTCTTTGCTAAAGTGATCGTGAGAACATGCCGTGTGTCATCACTATTCTCGGGAGACAGGGAAAAATAAATTTTCCGCAAGCGGTAGTCCATCATAAGCTCGCTTCCTTCGCAGGCGAAATCGCTATCATCCTCCGCCATGATTTCTCGAAGACCAAAAGGTACCTTCTTGAGGTCATTTCGAGAGCTGATCCAGTCGGCACTCGCTGGCGTGCCTTCCCGATCGTATTCCAACTTGATTGTTCCATTTAAAAGACCATACAGATAGTTCACGGCCACACTGATGGATTTACTAAATTTCACCGGACGCATGCTCTCCTCCTGTTCCGTAAAGGAACGGTTTCAGCAAGGAAGTAATTTCCTTGCCTAAAAGCAAAAATCAGTATATCATAAGTAGCAATAACTGTCAAGACTTTAAGTGTTTTGCTAATAAATTTACATATATTGAACAACCTATAAATCCTATTGCCTTATTGCCTTCTCCCGACCTCTTTCGCCCTCTCCCTTATTTCATTTCAATTTCATAATTTAATAATTCTATATGAACAAAGGCAAAGTAATTCAAATTATTGGCGCGGTTGTTGACGTGGAGTTTCCGGAAACGCTGCCGGGAATTTATGAGGCGCTGGAAGTTTCCGTTGGCAAGAATAAATTGGTGTTGGAAACGCAACAGCATCTTGGCGATAACAAAGTGCGCACCGTGGCCATGGGGTCAACGGACGGATTGGCGCGCGGCGTGGAAGTGATTGCGACGGGTGCGCCGATCAGCGTGCCGGTCGGCAAAGAAACGCTCGGCCGCATGTTCGGCGTGCTCGGCCAACCGATCGACGGCAAGCCGGCGGTGAAAACGGATGAGAAATATCCGATTCATCGCGAAGCGCCGAAGTTCAAAGATCAATCGACTAAGATTGAAGTGTTTGAAACCGGCATCAAGGTTATTGACTTGATTTGTCCGTTTGTGAAAGGCGGTAAGGTTGGTTTGTTCGGCGGCGCGGGCGTGGGCAAGACGGTGGTGATCATGGAATTGATTCGCAATATCGCGCAGGAGCACGGCGGCACATCTGTCTTCGCCGGCGTGGGAGAAAGAACGCGCGAAGGAAATGATTTGTATCATGAAATGAAAGACTCGGGCGTGCTGGAAAAAACCGCTTTGGTTTTCGGTCAGATGAACGAACCGCCGGGCGCCCGTGCTCGCGTGGGGTTGACCGGCTTGACCATGGCCGAATATTTCCGCGATCAGGGACAAGACGTTTTATTCTTCGTGGATAATATTTTTCGTTTCACGCAGGCCGGCTCGGAAGTGTCCGCTTTGCTCGGACGCATGCCGTCCGCCGTGGGTTATCAACCGACATTGGCTTCTGAAATGGGCAAAATGCAGGAGCGTATCACTTCCACGAATAAAGGTGCAATTACTTCTGTGCAAGCCGTTTACGTGCCGGCTGATGATTTGACAGACCCGGCGCCGGCTACCACGTTCGCGCACCTTGACTCGACGGTGGTGTTGGCTCGAGGCCTGGCCGAGCTTGGTATTTATCCGGCCGTGGATCCGCTTGATTCGACTTCCACGATTTTGGATCCGAACATTTTGGGCGAAGAACATTATACCGTGGCGCGTGAAGTCCAGCGCGTGCTTCAACGCTACAAAGACTTACAAGATATTATCGCCATTCTTGGCGTTGATGAATTGTCCGAGGTGGACAAAAAGATCGTTTCTCGCGCCCGCAAAATTCAGCGCTTCCTGTCCCAGCCATTTTTCGTGGCGGAAACCTTTTCCAATATTCCCGGCAAATACGTTTCGCTCAAGGATACCATTCGGGGGTTTCGTGAAATTCTTGATGGCAAACATGATGACAAGCCGGAGCAATCGTTTTATATGAAGGGGGGAATAGAGGAAGTGGAATAATCGCAATCATTGAAAATTAAAATTGTGCGCCGAAGGACGCACTCGTCCTCTGGCGAGAAAAGAAATTAAGGGGAAATTTAAGAGAAATTTACCAGCCCCCGTGATTCATCCGGGGGAGGATAAGGAATTTATGCGTATTAATTTCAAAATCGCCACACCTGAACGCGTTGTGTTCAAGGATGAAGTGGATTCAATAACGCTCCCGACCGTGATGGGCGAGATTACGATTTTACCGAATCATATCCCGCTCATTTCGGTTTTGAAAACCGGAGAAATTACGGTAAAAAAGGGTGAAGAAGAATTTGTCATGGCCGTGGCGGGCGGATTTGTCGAAGTATTGGCGGAGAAGGTGGTGGTGTTGGCCGACCGAGCGGAACGATCGGAAGAAATTGACATCGCGCGCGCCGAGGCGGCGATGGAGCGGGCGCGCAAGCTTCGCGATGAGAAAAACGTGGACACCGTTGAATTTGCCGCGCTGTCCGCGCAGATTGAAAAGGAAATGGCGAGGCTTCGCGTTGGGCGAAAACAGCAGAAACGGGTGGAGAAGGCGCAAGTCCAAAGTCTAAAGTCTAAAGTCTAAAGTCAATAATTACAGTAGACTTTTGATGCACTTTGTCTCGTTTCAGACTTTAGACTTTGAACGTTATCGTTTTGCCTTGCACTTTTTATTTGTGACTCCGGACTTTTACCTTTTAACTTTGGACTTTAAACTGTTCGTTTATGTCACACACTTGCAACAGCTTACTTTTAACTTGTATCGATTTCCGTTTTAATGAGGCGATTCGTGACTGGGCGAAGGAGCAAGGTTTGATCAAAGATTTTGATTTGGTGTCGCTTGCCGGCGCACAAAAGAATTTTCTCGACGAAGACACAAAAAGCGTAGCCTTGAAACAGCTGGAGATTTCTTCTCGTTTGCACGGCATCAAAACGGTTTTGCTCGTCGCGCATCAAGATTGCGGTGCGTACGGTGGGAGCAAAGCCTTCGCTTCGTGGGATGAAGAAAAGGCGAAATATGCTGAAGACTTGGAAAAAGCAGAATCGCTGATCAAGGAAAGATTTTCAATTCTCGCTGTTAGAAAATTGATATTGACGTTTGATGCGAATATGAATGTTGAGTTGAAAGAGATTTTAAAACCGTGATGCACTGATGGCAACGTGATATCACATGATGGATCGTTGCATTTTTGATTTTTCGCTTTGAAATTTGTCGCCACAGGACGACTCCTGCCTGCAATGCTTCGCATAAGCGAGGCAGGCGGGCGTACTTTGGCGAGAAAGTTTCGCTACGAATGGGAGTTTCGCAGATGTCCCTTGAGAATAAAAAAGTCACAGTTGTTGTGATTTTTTATTTATATTTTGTAAATTTGGCCAAATACTGTTATTATCATTGACAGATTTTATTTTTTTTGATAATTTCGTATATTCGCGGCTGTACATTGACAACCCTTAAAGGAGGGAAAGATGATTCTGATGGTCGTTCTAGTTGTGCTGTTGGCTTTGTGGCTTCCGATTCATATCGCAACGCGGATTCAGTGTCGTAAACTTTATCAATACGGAGGCGAAAGAATTTCCGGCAACGAAAGAGACTCGGCGTCGACAGTCGGCCGGAGGGCGCACGTCCTGTCCATGATCAAGCATCCGATTATGGTTGGAATTTTTAGTCTCATGATCGTGACGATGTTCATAAATACCGGCGCCGTGGATTCGCAGGTGCGCGATCAACAGCAAGTTCGTTACTTCGAGAAGGCGATCAAAATCAGAACCGATCAGGCCGAGGCGCTATGCACCGAGTTTTCCGCTCTGCTCGGGAAAACGTATCCGGTGCACGAGAAGCGGATTTTTGGGCAGATTACTCCCGAGAACATTGATGTTTACTGGGTCTCGTTCCCGGAAATCAAAGCCAGCACTACGGCTGTCGAATTGACGGAAAGAATCAAGACGCTCCGCGGTGCGTACTATGATCTGCGCAATGAACGCGAAGTCACGCTCAAAAACTTGCGCTATCGCGCTGAATCTCCGTGGTTTGTCGGCGGGCTTATTGGCGAGCCGCTTCGGGAAAAAAGCGGTTTTGGTTTTTCGCTCATATTGTTTCTTTTCGGATGCGGCATGCTGGCGGTATTTATTTTTGAAAAGAAGGAAACGGAAAAATTTTGGAAAAAGGCGCATCGCTTGGGCATAGCGGATGAAGTTTCTAATAATTCATATCCGCCCAGTGTCACAAGGTGTGGAGAGCTCTGGTCGATGCTGATGTATCTCTGCATCCCGGCAACAGCTATCAGTCTCATGATCGTGATCATAGGCTCGTTAACATATTTAAGTGAGCAAATCTCCGACAAGCAAAGGGTGGTGCAGATCGAGCGCCAGATGGTCATAACCGGTGAAAAGGCGTCCGTGCTTTCCGAGGAGTTTAAGCGTATTCTCGTGACCGAGTACCAAGTTCACGAGTCGGAAATTTTTAGCATGATTGCGCCGAGGGACATGCGCGTATATCTGGCAAACTATCCGGAGTTGCGCCTGTCCGAGACGGTTATCGCGTTGGTCGGGCAGATGAACGTCCTTTGGGGTGAATATTACGAGAGGCAGATCGAGCGGGAAAAGGTGATTGTCGAACTTCGTTATAGATCGAGATCGCCGTGGGTGATTCAGTCTATTATTCCTTCAGCCGAAAGAATGCTAGAGGAGGCGAAGCTGGACGTGCATAGTCCTGTGACGATTCAGGGAGAAGCAGAGTAGTGACACGGGCGACGCAATGCGTCGCTTTTTTTATTCGTAAAATTACTTGTTAAAATTGATATTCCCTTGCTCCACATAGTTTTTCCTTAAATTTCCTTAGTCAGAAATTTGACGGATGTTATTCTCTATTTATGACAGCTGCGGAATGCGTTTTTGTCTTTGTTATACAAACACAATCGATCGGAGGAAAACATGAAAAAGTTTTTGTTTTTGCTGTGGGCGGTGGCGACGGCCGCGTTGTTGGCAGATTCGTTCTTTCAACATTTCACAAGCGAAAAAAGTACTTTCGTGAGCGACGCAAGCGCCGGATTGAGCAATGAGTACAAAGAAATCGAATACCTCGATTGCTCGGGTGGAAAATTTGCCGCGGATGACGGTGATTCTTTGTACTGCGACGGTAACTCCGTCCGCATTGTCGGCATTGACACGCCGGAAACCATGCGTCCGGAATACGGTATCGCCACCAATCAACCATACGGTGCGAAGGCAAACGCGTTTGTGCTGAAAACTTTGCGCGCGGCCGGCAAGATTACGGTCGTGTATCGAAAGGGTGATTTAGATCGCTATGGTCGATTGCTCGGACATGTGCTCGTGGATGGTCATTTGCTCGCGCCAATGGTAATTCGACAGGGATTGGCTTATGAAATGATCACCCGTTTTGGCGATCAGGGGTTTCCCGAATACGCCGCGGAAATCATGCAGGCTTGGAACGAAATTGATAAACCCTTGCCGTTTGAAAATCCGCATGATTGGCGCGTGCAAAACATCAATCGCGTCGTGGATTGCAGCGGATCGAATTACAAGTCGGACGACGGTGATTCCCTGTTTTGTAGCGGTGAGGAGTTCCGGTTGAACGGCCTTGACACGCCGGAAATCATTCATGTGAAGGACAAGATTTGGCACGATCAAAAACTCGGTCGAGTCGCCGCGGCCAAGGGGCACGAAATCATGCTCAAGGCCAAAAAGGCTTACGTCATCGTGACCGGTACCGACAAGTATGGGCGGACCCTTGGTTGGCTGTTTGTGGACGGTGAATTGTATGCGTCCATGATGATCAAGCTCGGGCTCGCGTATGAAACGGTGACGCATTATCCGAGTCCGCGGTATCCGGAGTTTGACAAAGAAGTTCTCGAGGCCGCCAAGGTCGCTCCACTGCAAGGCTTCATTCCGCCGTATTTGTTCCGCCGATGTGAACAAAAGGGCGATTGCGTCCGCGAAGCGTTGATGGACCGTGTTCCAATGGAGGTCGTCATTCCGGCGATCTGACATGAAAGACCCTGCCCCTTGCGGCAGGGTTTTATAATTTCATCGTCATACGTGTTTTGAAATAGTCAAGATTGTGTGATATAATTATTTGTGTTAAGAAGTTCAATCATTATGATCATCTTTGACTATATTTTACTGGCCATAATTATCATTCTCGGCCTGTTCGGTTTCAAAAAGGGTTTTATCGAATCCTTGGGTTCTGTTTTGGGTATCGTGGTGGCGGCATTGCTGGCTAGCCGATTCTATCCGTTGCTCGCGGATCGGTTTGGCGGATCGAACATGTGGAACGTGATCGCGTTCGTGATTATTTTCGGTTTAGCGGTGAAGATCGTTGGGTTGCTATTTTGGGTCGTGGGCAAAATTTTTCGCATTGTTACGGTTCTACCGTTCGTTTCCAGCTTTGACCGGTTGCTTGGACTGCTCCTCGGCTTGGTTGAAGGAATCTTTGTTATGGCGGTGATTCTAAGCTTTGCGCTGAAATATCCGATCAACGAATGGATCATCTGGCAAATGTCCAATTCCGTGGTGGCGAAAACGTTGCTGTCGATCGGTAATATTTTTGTGCCGCTATTTCCGGAAGCCGTGCAAAAGATAAAATCGTTTCTATAAAAAAAAGAGCCCCCGTTGCGACGGGGGCTTTTTTATACTAGCCGATCACGTCACCATCTTCGGTAGCGTAACGGCTTTTGAGCGTCAGTAGTTGGCCGGGAAGAGAGCGTCTTTTTTCTTTATCGACTTTGAGCTTGATCTGCTCGACGGTGAGCGGTTCTACCGCGCCGCATTTCGGACATTTGAAATGTGCTACTTTTTCATTCATGATCGCATTACAAATCTCCCCGGTTTCTTCGTTCGCTTTGCTGCAGAAACGACCGTCTTTTGTCATCACTTCCTCCATCCTTTGATTGTTAGTGTTCCGCCACCTTGAATACAAATCACAATACAAAAGATAAAACGATTTGTCAAGGGCGGTTTAACGCTGTGCAACATTAACACTTTTAATATGCGTCTTTTTGTGCTAAAATGCCAACATATGAACTTACTCGAAGAAGCCAATGAATCCCAGCGCCGCGCCATTACGCATGGCGATGGTCCGGCGTTGATCGTGGCCGGTGCCGGCAGCGGCAAGACGCGCGTGATTACCACGCGCGTTGCGTGGCTGATCATGGACAAGGGCGTCAATGTTGACGAAATTTTAGCGTTGACCTTTACGGAAAAAGCGGCCGAAGAAATGGAAGAGCGAGTAGACAAGTTATTGCCATATGGTTACGTGGATTTGTGGATTTCCACGTTCCATGCTTTTTGCGACAAGCTACTAAAGCGCCACGCGCTCGATATCGGTTTGCCGAACAATTACAAATTGCTAGATGAAACGCAGGCTTGGCTTTTGGTTCGTAAGAATTTGGAAAAATTCAATTTGGATTATTATCGACCTCTCGGCAATCCGACCAAGTTCATTCACGCGCTATTGAAACACTTTTCGCGATGCAAGGACGAGGGGATCTGTCCCGAGGACTATTTGAATTATGCCGAGAAGTTAACGCTAGACAACGACGCGGCCGAGTTCGTTAAAAAGCTTGACTTGAGTGAATACTCGGAAGCGGAACAAGCCGAACTGAAAAAGCAGGAAATCTTGCGTATTAACGAAGTGGCCAACGCTTACCACGTTTACCAACGGCTTTTATTGCAAAATGACAGTCTTGACTTTGCTGATCTGATTAATTGGACAATTAAATTGTTCAAGCAACGGCCGCTGATTTTGGATAAGTTTCGCCGGCAATTTAAGTACATTCTTGTTGATGAGTTTCAAGATACGAACTTTGTTCAGTATGAACTCATCAAGCTTTTGGCCGCGCCGAAGAATAATTTCATGGTCGTAGGAGACGATGACCAAGCGATTTACAAATTCCGCGGCGCTTCGATTAGCAACATCATGCAGTTCAAAGAAGACTTCCCCGGAGCGGCGGAGATTGTTTTGTCGGACAATTATCGTTCGCGCCAAGAAATACTTGACGCGGCATACAAGTTCATCGCGCAGAATAATCCGAATCGTCTTGAGGCGAAGCTCGGAATCAATAAACGGTTAACGTCTCATAAAGAGGGATCGGCGTTGATTGAGCATATTCACAAAGCCACGAATGAGGATGAGGCTCGCGCGGTGATTGATAAAATCGTTGAGTTGAAGAATGCGCAAAAAGCCGAATGGTCGGATTTTGCCATTTTGGTTCGGGCGAATGATAGCGCCCTCTTGTTCGCGGCCAGATTGGAACAGGCTGGCATCCCGTATCAGTTCATGGCCATGCGCGGACTGTACAACAAGCCGGCGGTGGTGGATGTAATTAGTTATTTCAAATTGCTTGATAACTACCATGAAGCAACCGCGATATACCGTGTTCTGAATATGCCGGTTTGGAAAATCGCTCCGAGTGAGATTATTAAGGTAATCCACTACGCGCGAAAGAACACGATTTCCGTGTTTGACGCCTTGAAGCGCGCAGTCGCCGTTCCGGACATAGACCAAGGCGTCTTGCCGACGTTGAACAAAATAGTTGTTCAAGTGGAAAAGGGCGCTTTGTTGGCCAAGTCCAAACGGCCGTCGGAATTGTTTTTAAATTTTATCTATGATTCCGGCTACCTTGAATACTTGAATAAGCTCAATAACGCGTTCGGCCGCGAAGCCATGGCGCATTGGCAGCAATTTTTTAAGAAAATTCAGGCGTTTGAAAATAGCGTGGCCGATCCGCGGCTAGCGGAGTTCATGGAGCTTGTTGCCATGGAAATGGAGGCGGGCGATAGCGGCAAGCTGCCGTTTGATGCGGACGTGGGGCCGGATATGGTGCGCATCATGACGGTGCATGGCGCCAAGGGGCTAGAGTTTGATTATGTTTTTTTGTCGAACCTGGTTGATCGCAAGTTTCCGACGGACGAGCGCAAAGAAGCGATTGAAATTCCGAACGCGCTGATTCGGGAGAAGTTGCCGGAAGGAGACTTCCATTTGGAAGAAGAGCGGCGGTTGTTTTACGTCGCCATGACGCGCGCGCGGAAGGGTTTATTCTTCACGTCGGCCGATGACTATGGCGGCGCCAGAGAGAAAAAATTGTCGCGCTTTTTAACGGAACTTGGCTACAAAAAGCCGGAAGCAATGACGGTTAGCAAGAGCGGTTTTGGTGTTGGCGCGCCTGTTTCGTTGGCGGAAGCTGTGAGCGAAGTGACTTACGCGTTACCAACGAAATTCAGCTTTTCTCAAATGCAAACGTACGAACAATGTCCGTTGAAATACAAGTTTGCCAACATCTTGAAAATTCCGGTTTTTGGCAGTCATTATTTCAGTTTCGGCACGTCCATTCACAAGGCATTGCAGAAGATTTTGGAAGAGGATTTTACTTTGCGTTCCGCGGCGCAAGCGGATATGTTCGGCGTAAGCAAGGAAACAGCGCACTTGACGTCGGCGCGCGCGCTTGAAATTTATGAAGCGTGTTGGAATCCGGAATGGTATCAGGATGAGAAGCAGAAGAAAGAATATTATGATAAGGGGAAAGAATTGGTAAAGAATTTTTGGGAGAATTTTTTGGCGAGCGGCCCAAATGTGAAATACTTGGAACAGGATTTTAATATCAAGATCGGTGAATATTCTTTTGCCGGGCGGATTGACCGTGTGGACGAAGTTGAGCCTGGTAAGTTTGAAATCATTGATTACAAAACCGGCGCCGGTAAAACCGAGCTTTCAACCGATGATCGGAGACAGCTTTTGTTCTATCAAATCGCGGCGGAGGATTGTTTGCATTTCAAACCGGAAAAGCTAACTTATTATTATTTGGAAAAAGGGGAGCGGCTGTCATTTGTGGGCAAGGATGCGGACAAGGACAAGTTGAAATTGCGCTTCCTTGATAACATCGCAAAAATAAAAAAAGGCGAGTTCGACCCCGCGCCGAGCGAGCATGTTTGCAATTTTTGCGATTATAAAGGTATTTGCGAATTTCGGAAAATTTAAAACCCCGCCGATGAGTTGGCGGGGTTCGTGGGTCAGAGGGCGAGTGCGGCTCGCATCATATAGAGGTTTGTCGCATCATCCTCCGGTGTGAAATCGTAGCCGGCCCAAATTGTGAAATTGCCGACCGCGACAGCCGGGCCGAAAGCTTGTTCGCAGTAGAGCGTTTCGGAGACGAAGTGCTCGGTGATGATGCCGACCGAGGTTTCGGCTCCGACCTTGGCGAAGAGCGTACCGTATATGTACATCTCTTTCTCGGTGTGTGGCTTCTCGCCGGTGTCGAGCGGATAATACCCGTCAACCTCGGCGAAAAGCGTGAGCCAATCGGCAAAGAGTTCGCGCTTTTCGAACCAGACTGATCCGAGCGCGCTTGCGCCGCCGCCGGTGGTCATGTACGACCCGCCGAGCAAGGACAGCGTCATCCCGTACCCGAGATCGAACTGTGGCCCGGCGTAGCCAAACAATACGCTTGTCGAGCTCCTCACGTCGGTCATGTACGTGCCGTGCACATACAGCTTCACCAGAGGATCATCAGCGTCGCTGATGGGGACTGCCCGGCCGGCCGCGATTAGTAGCTGACCGGTCACCGCGTAGTTGTCCTCCGCGTATGCGATGGACGAAAAAAGACACGTCACTGCCATGATGAAAAGAACCAGATAGCCTTTCATAGACACCTCCGTTGTGAAAGGTTGACTGCGCATTATATCATAAAATTATAAAATTGTCAATATGCTGCATGATTTAGCTAATTTAATGAAGGAACGGTTTGGTAAGTCGGTTATCGGCCGCCAAGTGTCGGCTGCGCTTTTGGTTGAGTTTGTCGATGAAAAAATCAAGGAATTTTGGGGCAAGGCGACATTGAGTCAGGCGCACGCTTTGTCCGTGAAAAACGGTATGCTGAAAATAATTTGCACCAACGCGATTATCGGGCAAGAACTCAAACTGCGCCAGTCCGAATTACTCCGCGAGATCGAAAAAAACTTTGGGTCGCAAGCGGTAAAGCGGGTGAAAATTGTGCAAAAGGGGGTTGAAATAAGTGAAGTTTGATGTTACAATAAACGCAGGCTATGAATTTATTCCACCAGTGAACTAGTAAACCCTTGTGACTTTTGCCAAAGGCCTCACAATCCTTGGAGTTTGTAGTGCCTTCTGCTGGCTGGTCTGGCTGACGGTGATTTTTATGTTGAACCCGGCCGGCGGGCCGACAGCGTTTTTACTATTTTATTTTAGTCTGGGTCTGGCCTTAATCGGCACTTTTTCTTTTTTGGGATTTTTATTCCGCGCCATAATTCTGCGCAAAGAAGAAGTGGCTGAACGCGGCATGAAAATCGCGTGGCGGCAATCATTGTTTTTCGCTTTGTTGATTATCGGCGCGTTAATTCTACAAAGCCAACGCTGGCTTACGTGGTGGACGCTGGTTGTTTTGCTCGCCGTGATGATCGCGCTGGAATTTTTATTTGTTTCGCGGCGAAGTCGCTGATGGCTGGTATGGAAACTACGACAATGGTAAAACTTGAAAGAAATTAAAAGGAAATTGAGGAGAAATTTACATAATTCGATTAAATTTAATCTATGTTGCAATCAAAACTTTTCGGTAAGACTCTAAAGCAAGCGCCTCGCGAAGAGGTGAGCGTGAATGCGCAATTGCTTTGCCGCGCCGGTTTTGTGGACAAATTAATGAGCGGCGTTTACACGTACCTGCCTCTCGGATTGCGTGTGCTGAACAAAATTAAAACGATCGTGCGCGAAGAAATGGACAAGATTGACGGCCAAGAAATTCTCATGCCCGCGCTTTTGCCAAAAGAAAATTGGGAAAAAACCGGTCGTTGGACCGACCCGGGCAAGGATGTGATGTTTCAGCTCGAAGGTCGCGGCGGCAAACAGTTCGGCCTCGGTTGGACGCACGAAGAGATTGTGACGCCGCTGGTTCAGCATTACGTTGAGTCGTACAAAGATTTGCCCGTGGCCGTTTATCAGATTCAAGACAAGTTTCGCAATGAACCGCGCGCCAAGTCCGGGCTCATGCGCGGCATTGAATTCAGCATGAAAGATTTGTACAGTTTTCATCGCGATGAAGCGGACATGTGGGCTTATTACGAAAAAGCGAAACAAGCTTACTTGAACGTGTTTCATCGTTGCGGCCTTGATGCCAGAATCGTCGAAGCGAGCGGCGGCGCGTTTTCCAAATACTCGCACGAGTTTCAAGTGTTCACGGAATATGGCGAAGACACGGTGCGTCATTGCGACAAATGCGACTTTGCGCAAAACACGGAAATTTGCGAAGTCAAACTTGGCGATAAATGTCCAAAGTGCGGCCAGGGCGAAGTGCAAGAATCAAAAGCCATCGAGGTGGGCAATATCTTCCCGTTGAAAACAAAGTATTCGGCGGCCTTCAACTTCAAATATACCGACGAAACCGGCAAGCAACAGGATGTTGTTATGGGTTGTTTCGGCATTGGACCATCGCGCGTCATGGGCACGATTGCCGAAATTTATCATGACGACGCGGGTATCCGCTGGCCCATGTCCGTGGCGCCTTTTCGCGCCCATTTGCTTTCCCTTGGTAAAGGCGATAAGATAAGGGCGGCCGCTTTGGCTTTGCACGATCGGCTGATTGCGGCCGGCGTCGAGGTGCTTTTCGATGATCGTGATGTTTCCGCCGGCACCAAGTTTAATGATAGCGACTTGATCGGCATTCCTTATCGCGTGGTGTTGAGCGAAAAAACGCTGGAAAAGGGCTGCGCGGAAGTGAAAATGCGCGAGAAAGAAGGTGTGGAGTTTATGAAGCTTGAGGAGATTGTCAAATTGTTAAATAGCTGAATCGCAAAGGTTGTAGGTGGTAGGGAGTAGGTAGTAGGCATTAAAATACGCTTACGGCGAAGTCGTAAAGTTATTTCTGTTCCTACGTCCTACCCCCTACGTCCTACTTCCTAAATTTATGTTTCGTAGCTTCATTAGCCGGTTTTCCAAAAAGATCGGCATTGACCTTGGCACGACTAACACGATTGTCTGCTTGCAAGACAAGGGTATTGTGATACGCGAACCGTCGGTGGTGGCCATCAATAATCGCCTTGATCAGATTATCGCGGTGGGAGAAGAGGCGCGAAAAATGGTGGGGAAGAATCCGGGTTATATCACCATGGCGTATCCGCTCGTGAAGGGCGTGATTTCTGATTTTGAAGTGACAGAAAAGATGCTTAAGTATTTTTTCGATAAAATTTTTCAAGAGAATTTTAACTTCGCGGCGCGGCCCACGGTGGTAATCGGCATTCCGCTCGATGTGACAGAGGTGGAAAAAAAAGCGGTGGAAGACGCGGCGCTCGGCGCCGGCGCGGGTAAGGTTTATTTGGTAAACGAAATTATGGCCGCGGCCATTGGCGCGCGATTGCCCGTGCATGACGCTTCGGGCAGCCTTCTTATCAGCCTTGGCGGAGGCAAAACTGAAATCGCGGTGATTTCTCTTCACGGCGTTGTTATTTGGAAGTCGCTCAAGGTGGCCGGCGAAGAATTGAACAAAAATATTATTCAATACGCGCGTGACCGATTTAACCTGCTTATCGGAGAAAAAGTCGCGGAAGAAATCAAAATAAAAATCGGCTCGGCGCATGAATTTGGCGAAACGGCCACGGTGGAAATGCGCGGACGAGATTTGATCTCTGGCTTGCCGCGAGAAATCACGATCAGTGAATATCAGGTACGTGAGGCTTTGGCCGGCACGGTGGCGACGATTATTGACGCTATCAAGAGCGTGCTTGAAATTACGCCGCCGGAATTGGTAGCGGATATTTACGAACGAGGCATCGTGCTTTGCGGCGGTGGAGCCCAGCTGCGAGCGATTGACAAGATTATTAGCGAAGAAACGGAAATTCCGGTGCGCGTGGCGGACGATCCGACCACTTGCACGGTGCGCGGCATCAGTATTTTGCTTGACGACAAAGCGTCGCTCGAACGCATTGTCCTGCCTTCGGCCAATGATGAGCGATCGGTGAGATGAGAGAGTGACGCGTGCGCTGTGAATCGGATATTGACAATGCCGGAGTCGCAGGTATGAGAATAGTACGAAGCTTAATTTAATAACGATTTGTATTATTCTCGTGAGGATTATTGATCAGTGTTTTGACACAGATTAGCATCACCGGCGCTTAAATTATGCATTTTCACGGCAGACAATTGAAGTTATCAATCATGGCGGTGGGAATAATTTTTCTTCTGCTTTTTTTTCATTATATCGGTATTTTGCGGCCGCTCGAGAATTTGATGGTCGCCGCGACGCGGCCGATTTTGGCCATCGTTTACTCGGCGTCCAATTGGGTGAGTGACGGTTTTTTGAATTTTCAGTCCAAGCGCGCGTTGTTGGCGGAGAATAAAGAGTTGAAAGACAGAGTGGCCACCATGTTGGTGGAAAACAGCATTTGCATGGAGGACAAAAACGAAAATGAATTTTTGCGCGCGCAATTGCAGCTCGTGGAAAAGCGCGACTATGATGTTGAAATTGCGCGCGTGGTCGGGCACGGCGCGGATAATATTTCCAATGTTTTGGTGCTGGACAAGGGGGAGTCGAGGGGCGTGTTGGTCGGCCAGCCGGTTTTGGCCGCACGATTGGATAGCCTTTCCGGTCAGGGATGGCAGGGTAGTTTTCTCATCGGCAAAATTATTAAAACGCGTAAAAATTCCGCATTGGTTTTGCTGATTAATGATGACTTGTCAAGTGTGGCGGCCAAAGTCCAAAATCAAGCCAAAACCAGCGGGTTGGTGGAAGGGGAATACGGTTTGGAAATAAAAATGAATTTGATTCCGCAAGTGGAAGCGTTCAAAGAGGGCGATATTGTTGTTACGTCCGGATTGGAGGAGCTGATTCCGGCCGGCATCATTATCGGCGAAGTGAAAAAGATTGACCGTGAACCGGAGGAAATGTTTCAGAGCGCTGCCTTGGCCTCGCCCGTTAATTTTGGCAAGGTGACGTTAGTCAGTGTTATCAAAGGCGTAAGGAAATAATCATGAAGAAAGCCTTTTATTATTTTTTGGCGGTCATGGGCGTGTTCGCCTATGAGCTGGCAGTGGCGCCGTTCATGCCTTTTGGCATGGACAAGATGAATGTGTGGCTGGTGGCAGTGGTCTTTGTGGCGGTGGCATTTCAATTCTATCAGGGTGTGGTGATCGGCCTTGTCAGCGCATTTTTATTTGAATTGTATTCCGTACTGCCTTTTGGGGCGATCATGATTGCCGCCGGCATTACTTTGTCGGCGGTGTATCTTGTTTATCAGCGTTTTTTGACCAATAAGTCACTTTACGCCACGCTGATGTTGACGGCGTTGGCTACGCTTGTTTATTCATTGGTAATTTTTGTTTATACCGCGGCCAGGTACTTCGCCAAAACGAATGACGTGGCACTCGTGTATCGCCTCGGTCGATCGGCAAGCGGCGATTTTGTCATCCAGATGGTGATGCATTTGGCTTTGGTCTCCTTTTTATTTCTCATTTTTCATGCTTCGAGTCGGCGGTTTGGCGCCGCTTTTATCGACACAATCAAGACGTGATTATGTTTCTTCTCGAGTATCTGTTCAAACGGCGAATCAAACGAGCCGCTGATAACGATAAGGCGTCTTTTTTTGTCGGCGGCGATTTTGATGCTCCATACCAACGATTGCGCGATCGCGAACGTGGGCATTGGGTCGAGGGAGCTTATATTGATTTTTCAGAGCATGAATTGGCCCGCACGGATAATAAAAGTTATTTAGGTCTGTGCGTGAGCAAGCGGTCGTTATTGTTTTTTTTATTGGGCATTTATTTGTGTTTGGGTGGCCTATTCTTTTATGCCGCGCGGTTGCAGATAATGGAGGGTGTCGCGTATTTCAACCTGGCGGAGAAAAATCGATTGCACGTGACCTATCTGCCGGCACCGCGTGGCATTATATATGATGTCAATTCTCGTCCACTGGTAAAAAATATTCCCGACTTTGATGTCTATATTACGCCGGTGGATTTTTTGGGTTCGACGTCGTCCGTTGAGAGCAAGGTGGCCTGGATCAAACGGCAATTGCCGAGCGAAGAAATAAGCGCGCGGTTGGAAAAGATTTTGGCCATCAAGCAATCGGAAAAGGGTTACTATGAGGCGGCGCTTTTGGTCGATGGTTTGGATTATGCGCGGTCGCTCAAGATGAAGATTGAAAGCACCAATTATCCCGGCGTCACCATCGAAACTTCGGCCAAACGTGATTATTTCACGCCGGCGGGCAAGCATAAAAGCACCAGTTTGGCGCACGTGCTTGGCTATACCGGCAAAATCGACGCCGCGGAATACGGTCAATTGCGCGGTGACGGATATTTGTTGAATGACAGTCTCGGCAAAATTGGGATTGAGAATGTTTATGAAAAAGCGTTGCGCGGTCAATTTGGCCGCGAGCAACTTGAGGTGGACGCGGCGGGCAAGGCGATCAAAATCATCGCGCGTGAGGAAATGCTCCGCGGTAATAGCATATTTTTAAGCATTGACGCGGATATTCAGGCGGCGCTGGAGCGAAGTTTGCAAAATAATATGACCGTAGCCGGTAAAAAACGCGGGGTAGCCATTGCGTTGAATCCGCAAAACGGGCAGATACTGGCCATGGTCAGCTTGCCGGGATTTGATAATAATTTATTTTCTCAAGGCATTGATGAGAAAAAGTTGGCGGCGTTATTCACGGACGATGACAAGCCGCTTTTCAATCGCGCGGTGAGCGGGGAGTATCCGTCCGGCTCGACTTTCAAACCGGTCGTGGCGGCGGCGGCGCTCGAAGAAGGCATTATTAACGAGAACAAATCTTTTATTAGCGTGGGCGGCATTAGAATCGGCGAGTGGTTTTTTCCTGATTGGAAAGCGGGCGGCCATGGCGTTACTGATGTGCGCAAGGCGCTGGCCGATTCGGTCAATACATTTTTTTATATTATTGGCGGCGGTTATGGCGAGTTTGACGGTCTCGGAGTTGAGAAAATAAAAAAATACGCGGAATTATTCGGACTGAACGCGTTGCTCGGCATTGATTTGTCCAGTGAAAAGCCCGGGTTTTTGCCCACGAAAGAATGGAAGGAAGTGACTAAACAAGAGCGTTGGTATGTCGGCGACACTTATCATTTGGCCATCGGTCAAGGCGATCTGCGAGTCACGCCGCTCCAGGTGGCCAGTTACACATCAGTCTTTGCCAACGGCGGCACGCTTTATCGACCAACGCTGTTAAGTCGCTATTTAGATCAGCAGAATAAACAAGAGGTGTTGAACAAGGCGGAAATAATCCGGTCTAATTTTATCAGTGAGAAAAGTTTAAATATCGTGCGCCAAGGTTTACTGCAGGCCGTAACAATCGGCAGCGCCAAAATTTTGAATTCCTTGCCCGTCACGGCCGCGGCGAAAACCGGCACGGCGCAATGGGGTGAAGGAAAAATTCCGCACGCGTGGTTCACTTGCTTCGCGCCGTATAATAATGCCGAGATCGTTGTGACTGTTTTGGTGGAAGAAGGCATCGAGGGCAGTGGCATCACGGCGAGGGTGGCGAATGAGTTTTTGAATTGGTATTTTCGCCAATACAAAGTATCAAGATAGAAGCAAGAGTCGCGCGCCTCGATTCGATAATTCCATCGAGTCGAAGCGGGCAAGTCTAAAGTCATAAGTCCAAAGTTAAAAGTCCGAACGCAGGACTACAAGTTAAAATTGCGAGCAAAGGGAGTGCGAGATTGTTTCGCTACGCTCGCTCTGGGCAAGAAGAAAAAGAGAAAATTAAAAAAGAAATTAAGTTCCCGTCGGCTTCAGCTGGCGGATAAGCATGTTCAAGCGGCCGTAGGCCGGCTTGTTTGAGGATTACGTTTTCAAAGAAAAAACCAGTTCAGAGTCGAACTGGTTCGTGTGTATTAGTTGTACCGCGGCAACGAGTCGGCAAGGTGTCTGCCCCAGTCGAAATCAGCGCCGCGAATGAGGGCTCCGCCATCATCGCCCGGACCGCCGTAAACGCCATAGGGTCCATTGCGTCTTTTTTCCGGCCGAGATTCTTGCGAGATCAAAGAGCGCAAATGCTTCTCGACGCGCGGCTCAAGGCCGACATTCCTGAAAAAGCTGTCAATGATGGTGCGCCAGAATTCGCCGTTGTCCGTCACGTCGGCCAAGAAGTAATTGGGGCGCGACTTGGTGCCGAAGAGCTGTTTAAACGTGACCTGATTGTGGTCAAGCATGAACCATTCGTTCAGGGCTTCCGCGGAAACAACGTCGGGCAGAGAAGTACCATGGCTTCAGCAAAGCGATCGATGTGGCCAAGCTGAAGCTTGCTGTTGAGCAGATCTTTTGCCTTTTGAGCCTATGGAGCAAAGTGCTTCATGCGTTCGCACGCTTTGTCGAAAGCGGCGGCCACCATCATGCCGGCCTGATCCTCGCTAATCTCATCCGGTTTTCCGGGCAGTCCGTGTTCAACAAAGTCCAGCAGTCTCCGGCAATCTTCTGCGGTCAAACTTCTCACGTCAAGATTTTGCTGTTGCATTGCTTGCCTCCTTTTGGCAATTTTACAAAAGAACTGGACGATATGATTATTTTAAACGGCAACTATTATTTTGTCAATATCAGTAAATCGTTATCCGTTTCAGACTTGCGCGGTTTTGTGTTTTAATGGAATATGCTATATTGATCACGTATGCGTATCCCAATAGCAAAACTAAAAGCCATACTGCGCTACTTTGGTACATATACGGACCGGAAATTTTTAGGTAAGGTTAAGTTGATGAAACTATTTTATTTTTTAGATTTTTTGCATGTGAAAAAATATGGTTGTCCGGTAACTTATGATCGTTATGTAAATTTGGAACATGGGCCGATTCCGTCAACAATTCTTAATCTTGTAAACGAGGCAATCAACGATGTTGACAGTGCACAGCTGGCGGACGCGGTGCAATTCGAGAAGTCGGACATTTCGGACATGTGCCGAATGAAGGTATCGCGGGCATTCTCACACGAAGATAAGGATTATTTCAAGGAGAGTGAGCTGGAAACGCTTGATATTGTTTGTCGGCGATTTGGCGATAAAAACACGAAATATATTGAAGACGCTTCACATGAAGAGTTCCCATGGCGTGGCACAAACTTTTTGGATGACATCCCGTATGCGTTGGCGGCCGGTGATAAAGATTGCAAGGTTGACAAGGAAGAAATTGAATTTTTTCAACAATTATGACCATGCATGTCTTTGGCGATATATTCAGATATCAAGAAAGAGATTATGTTTTACTTGCCCATAGCGGCGAACTGGTTTATGCCGCACAGATATTAAGCCATTGTGATACGGAGCGAATAAGGGCACTGGATAATCGGCGGTCGACTCGCCCTGATCTTTTAGATAAAACCGATGGCTGTCGGCTTTATTGTTACGTGGTTTTGACCACACCGAAATTAGTCGGCCGCAGTGCTCATTTAAACACGCCTGAAAAAGATGCTTGTTTGGATTGTTTTTTTGAGTGGCAAGGAATCAGCGTCAATGCTGATGACCAAAAAATGCTTCGATCGGAAATCTTAAGACCGGGTAGTCCGGTAAGTGTTGGATTGAAGAAAATTGTGGCAGGGCTCGATGTTTGACGTTTGTTCACGAATAAGCTATATTTTTATTGTATAAATCTAATCTAACTTCAGGTCCTCTCGACCTGTATTTAATTTCCGCCATAGGCGGATTCGCCATTTGGCGAAAACTCAAATTATGTCTCCGCAAATCATTCTCACCGCCGAAGGAAAAGTGAAGTTGGAACAGGAGCTTGTGGAATTAAAAGAAGTGCGTCGTCCGGACATTATCGCCAAAATCGAACAAGCCAAGGAAATGGGCGACTTGTCCGAAAACGCGGAATATCACGAGGCCAAAGATCAGCAGGGACTGATGGAAGCGCGCATTGCGGAGATTGAAGAGATTTTAAAAAAGGCGATCATCGCCGGCGCCAATGAGCAAACCGGCAGTATCAGTATGGGGTCGAAATTTGTCGTTAAGGATTCGATGGGCAAGGAAAAAGAGTTAATGATCGTCGGCTACAATGAGGCTGATCCGGCCAACGGAAAGATTTCCAATCAGTCGCCAATGGGACAGGCGTTTCACGGCGGCAAGGCGGGGGAGAGTGTGGAAGTGGAGACGCCGCGCGGCAAAGCTATTTACAAAATTGTTAAGATACTGTAACGTGCAATCTTCCGCCAAAGGACGGATGCGTCCTACGGCGCATAAATCATAAATCGGCAATCTTAAATGCCCGTTGGCCTAGCGTTCTTCGTCTGCGCATTTCCGATTTTCGATTTAAGATTTCCGATTTGTAATTTTGCGGTTTGAATCGAGCGCATACCTTGAAAAATAAATAACGGAGGCGATGATGAACTGCCAAAACGAAAAAAAGTCAATCGTTGAAAAGGTCACGGGAAAGTATCCGATAAGGATATTGCTGTTTCCTTTCACCATGGCGTTAATAGTCGCGGTGATGGTGAGTTTTATAATGTGGCACGATCGAGGTGCGAGCGTGGGATTGGGTATGATTGCTTTTTTCGTTATTATGTTGGGCGTTGCTTTCCTTGCTATCCGACGAAAATGGATGCGACTGCAAGCAAAGGCGAAACAAGAAGCACAGCCTGATTTTTATCGAGGAGGTGGAATATGAACTGTCAAGGCAAGGAAGCTTCATTGGCGGAAAGCAACAGGAGGCGCGAATGATAACATTGTTCTTTTTGATCAGCTTTGCTGTGATATATTTGGAGCTTGACAAGGGGCGGTATCTTTCTGACAGTTGGTATGGTTTGTTGTCGGTGATCGGGGGCATGCTCTGTGCGATTGGCGTGTCGCTCGTCGGTCTGGTCACAGACTTTGGAAACCCGACCTCTATCCTGAATCCGACTGTGTATTATGCCTTGTCGGCGCTGACTTTTCTCGGCGCGCTCCTGAATTGGTTTGTCCTGTTCGCCCTCGTGAGATATCGCCTGACGGGTCGGCAGACATTGTTTGAATACCATGGTGATTAAGTGATTGAGGAGTCGGGGTTCGAGTACATGCAGGCGAATCCTTACTACAATGGTTTTCATGGCATGTGAAAAATTGACCGAGGCATTGACCTCGGTTTTTATTTTGTAATTATCACAAAAAAAGGTGTCGGCGATTTTGATATAAACCTACGAGGTCGTGATTTTTGACGGAGTACGTAAAATTTGCTATGATTATTCCAGTTCAATTGCGGCTATATTAACGCAATTGTTCATTTTCCTTTATGGAAAAAATGCCCGTACCGGATTCGGAAAGAAAACCCACTGCGCGACTCATCACCGACGCGCCCGGATTTAGTATTGATCAAATGCATGAAAAAGCGCTCGCCGGTGAAAGCTTCGAATACGCGGCCGCGGCGCTCACGAGCGTGGAACAGCTGATTGCTTTTCGGCAAAAATTAAAAAATACGCGCTTCGCCAGCTTTTCTGAAATGGTGGAAGAGGTGACCAATATACATCGTTTACCGATTGCCGAGGAGGAAAAAGACAAGCGCCTTCATGAGATGGCGGCCAAAATGGAACCGCGCGTGGCTCGCTTTTCACCGCAAGTGGCTGATTTTTATCTGGCTGTTTTGTCCGAAGCCACGGGCAAATCGTATGAGCCGAAATTTGAGCGAACAAAAGAAAAAGTCGCCGAACTGCGTGACAACGGCGACTTTCGTGTTTTATTTTCTGAAGATGTTGATTGGGACTTGAAAGCGAACCGGATAGAAAAACGCTTTTTGGATTATTTGGCCGGGGTGCGATCTCTCGATAGACGGGAGAGCAATGAAATGAGCGATGATGTCCGAGTTTGGCGCGCGGAACAGCTCAAAAAATCGCCGACTCGCCCGCGCCCGCCGCAACTGAAAAGCAAGCCCGGAGTGGATCCGATGGAGCGATTGAAAGAAGGCGAAAAAGCGCCCTCGATATGGTCGATTTTCCCGGCCTATCGCGGCAAATTTCGCGAAGCCAGTTTTTCAATTTGGGATAACGCCAATAACGAATGGCTCGGTGAAACAGGCGTATATCATCCGTCCGATACATCGCCGCTCGTGGAAAATACCGACCCCAAAAACGGCCCGGTGAATTTGACCATCTCGGCTACGGTGGACGTCGGAGTTGACGTGCGCGTGCCCGCCACGTACA
>Ga0208373_1002037_pt1 | contig 23938 bp, 18 predicted proteins | sample RifOxyC2_FD_184036 | JGI IMG/M metagenome (GOLD analysis project Ga0208373, IMG submission 184036) | Soil microbial communities from Rifle, Colorado - Rifle Oxygen_injection C2 (SPAdes) | ecosystem: Environmental > Terrestrial > Deep subsurface > Rock core/Sediment | place: Rifle, Colorado... | reverse complement strand
CGTTCTCAGATGGCTGCGTTCAGACAGATCTCCATGGGTCGTGGACACCAACCGGGTAACCATTAAAGGCGGTTCCATGGGCGGGACCGGGTCATATACCTTTCCCATACATCATCCTGAAATATTTTCATTAGCTACCTCTAACGAGGGTATCAATAACTGGATCAGTGTGGGTGCAACCAATCCTTCGGCCAGTTGGAGTTTGGACCAGGCGAAATGGGGGTATGGAAAAGTACTGGCATGCCGGGATTTGATACCGCTGAATAATTCAGCGCTTATATCTGACAGGGACGTGGGATTCAGTTCCATGGGCTGGCAGACAGTACGGGATAGCCTGCTTCCAGTTATTACACAAAGGAAAGACCTGCCTTTTTTCAATCTAAATCATGGAACCCGTGATGGAACAATCGAATGGCTTAGCCAGGCAATGCCTATATGGTCTGATCACAACAACAACAAATTCTCGGCATATAAAATCCCCTATGCTGGCATGTGGGGTAATGTTGCCCATGTACCTTTTTATTCCGGGGGCAATGCCTGCGGCGATGTTCCTAAGAACCATTTTGTTCTGGCGTTAAAAAACTCCGCAAGTGATAATCACCTTGCGGATTCTTGTTTACTGGGCAATTGCACTGATTCGGGCCAGTTCAATGCCCGTGTTTTCTGGTCCACAGTCCAGTCGGCCATAAACGGCTCGCCTGTTGACGAACCTCTTGTCTTTGAAACAACCCTCCGGCTGCAAACCGGTAACCTATACATGTTGCCTCCTTATGCCGGGCCAGACCCCGCATATGTGGATATAACTCCCCGGCGGTTCCAGAATCTTGTTAACAATCCGTATACGCAATACCATTGGGCGAACATACCCGCGGGAAGTTCAACACCCATTGATTCGGGTGATGTCACGGCTGATGAACATGGATTGTTCACCATAGAGAGCTTCTCCTTTTCTTCGACAGGTAATAAGCTTCGGGTTACGGTCACTGATTCCGGCGTTACCGGTTTAAAGAACGTACACGGAAAGGGCGCTCCTGGACCGGTATTGACCGTACAGCCAAACCCGTTCAATCCACGGACACGAATCATGGTCAGCGGCATTAGTGGGCAAGACCAATGCGAAGGAATTATTTATAACGTCACAGGAACAATCAAGTGGCGGTTTGCCGTAAACGGCTCACAGCTTTCGGACGGCATTGCATGGGACGCTGGTACGCTGCCATCCGGAGTGTATATGGTAAAAATCATCGCCCAAAGCAATATGCTTGCACAACGTATTATATTATTAAAATAACGCCATATACAAAGGTACCTTATTTAGGAGGCTTACATGAAGCGCGCGGAAGAACTGACACTCAAGGAAAAAATCGGCCAATTGTATATCATGGGTTTCCACGGCCTGGAAATGAATGATGTACTTCGCACTGCGATCTGCGAGTGGAAGGTGGGTGGGTTTGTCTTTGGCCGCGGCAATGCGGACAACCCTTTCCAGGTGAAGCGGCTCATTCAAGATATGCAGAACCTTGCACTTGAAACGATCGGCATTCCTCTTCTCATCGCTGTAAACCAGGAAGGCGGAGAACTTGTCAATGAACGCGCCGGATATCCAACGCATCCGGGTAACATGGCGCTTGGCGCAACCGGATCAACCGTTGTTGCGGCAGAGGCTGTTTCGCTGCAATCGTCCATTCTAAAAGCAATGGGGTACACATGCAATTTCGCACCAGTACTCGACCTGCAAGTGCAACCGAAAAATACCGCTTGCGCCATACGCTCCTTTGGTGATGATCCGGCAACAGTAGCCGCGTTTGGAAAGGCGCACATACACGCACAGCAAAAAATAGGTCTTGCAGCGTGCGCAAAGCATTTTCCCGGCAAAGGAGATGCATTAAAAGACGCGCATTGGGACAGCGTTGTCATCAATAAAACCAAGAAAGAGCTCATGGTGGCCGAGCTTGTTCCCTTTATCACCGCGATTGAGGCGGGAGTGGATATGATAATGACCTCGCATATACTCTACCCGCAACTTGACGAAAAAAACCTTGTTACTTTCTCAGACAAGATCATTCAGGGGCTTTTAAGACAAGAGATGGGGTTTAAAGGTATCGTGATAACCGACGCGCTTGACATGGGGGCCTTGCGGCTTAGGTACAGGCCTGAAGCCGCCGCTGTGCGTGCGATCAATGCTGGCACAGACGTGATCCTGCAAAGGCACAACTGGAAAAAACACAAGGCCATTCTGCAGCACCTGGAAAAGGCGGCTTCCAATGGCGCGATTTCAGCCCAAAGGATACACGAGGCTTCGGGCCGCGTGCTTGCGCTAAAAGCCCGATACCCTCATGGTTTTGCGCAGGCGCCATTGGACTGGCTGTATGGTCCGGCGTTATCGCGCTCGTTTAGCGCAATCGCGCAAAAAGCAATCACTGTTGTCCGGGACAATAAAAAGCTTCTACCACTGTCTGGGATAAACGACAAAACACGAGTTGTTATTATTCAACCATTCATTGTACGGCCCTATAAAATCGATATGGGAAGGCCGGAAATGCCTGAAATGTTTCATGCACTCGCCAGGGCCTTTCCAGACCTGAATAACTATCAGATATTTTATACGTCTTTTGATGTTTCTGACGCTGAAATCAAACGTATCTGCACTGCCGCACAATCAGCGGACTGGGTCTTTGCCGGTACGTTCCAGGCCCTTGCCAACAAAAGCCAGGCAAAGCTGGTCAAAAAACTCGGAAAATTTTGCAAAAACCTTATAGTTCTTTCATTTGACACGCCATACGATATATGCGCATTTCCTGAAATACCAACCTATATCTGCGCGTATGGCATGAATGCTGAGCTTCAGAACGCCGCAGTCGCGGTCATGACAGGTACAGTTCCTGCTGTGGGAAAACTACCAGTTTCACTAAAGGAAGCTTATTGATGAACAAACAAATTTGCGCCCTCATATTGGTCGCCGCAATTTCAGCACACGCTCTTTATACCGATTTTGAAGGGTTGGGATTTCACAAGTCAACTTTTTCATGCACAAAAGACGGGTGGATAAGTGGCTACCAGGGTGAACAGCTTGGAAATTACAGCGATATGAATTTCGGGTTCTACCGGTTTAATGGATCGCATTTCCTTCTCATGGATTTTGATATCTCAACAATACCAGCGTTCGACGATATTATCGGCGTTCAGATTGCGATACGCCACGACAACCCATGGCCTCCGGCCGGAATTCAGGGCATACGATACAACTGTATAAAATCAGATAGTGATTGGAGTCAGGGAACCAGGCAGGATTTTCAGGTGCTGGCCCCTGCCGGAGAACCAAACTATACCTGCGCCAGAATACCCGAAACGCCGTGGAAACAGGGATGCGCCAATCTTCTGGCACTCGTGTCGATTGGAAGCGCTACGCTCCCTACCGATGGCGGCGAATCCGGCACTGATATTGGCGAAGGCGTTTATGATATTGTTATAAATCTTAATAAAACCATACTCAGGGATTTTCTGGAAGGCAATGCGCATGGTATATGCTTTTGGGGAGGAGAACCATTCTACATCTACAAGCTATACCAGTTGTGGGTCTTTACAAGACAAGACAGAATAGAGGGCGACGCCCACCCTGCCATAAACGAAAAAGAACTCTCTGTTTTTCCCAATCCAGGCAAACCGTGTTTTACCATTCACTATTCAGGCAATAGCGCCTATGCTGAAATAATGATCTTTGACCTTGCTGGAAAGCATGTGGCGTCCCTTATGCCCAATGAAGGGACCGCCATCTGGGATGGAACGGATATGAAAGGCCGAATGGTAAAATCCGCTGTTTATATATTTGAATATCGCGGTCTTTCCGAGACAGGAGAAATCCGGAAGCATGGAAAATTGATGCTTATGCGATAAACAGGACTCCAAAACTGGATTTGGGTGGAGACTGGATGTTATCTTCTCCATAAATATTAACCAATTAAAGAATAACGCTATACACGGAGGCATGCATGAGGCGCTGTCTGCAAATCGTTCTTGGCATTCTTATGGTTTCCATTCATGGGGCCTGGCCTCCTGAAGTCCAGGATATCACATATCCCTGTTTGTATGATACCTCGATGCAGCCGGCAATGTACTATGATCCAGGCGCAGATGGACCGGTTCCGCTTCTCGTGGGTCTTCACTCCTGGAGCTGGAGCTATACTACCGGTCTGAGCGAACCCTATGGACAATGGGCTGTTGACAGCGGATGGGCGTTCATCGCGCCCAATTTCAGAGGTCCAAACGGTCATCCTATTTCAACCGGTTCCAATGCTGTTGTGCAGGATATAATTGATGCCGTGGCATATGTGAAATCCCAGGTCACGATTGATACAAACCGTATTTATGTCATAGGTCTTTCTGGCGGCGGGCATGCCACCATGCTCATGTCCGGCAAAGCCGCTGATATATGGGGCGGCGCCTCGGCATGGGTCGGCGTATCGGATCTCACAGCTTATTATCAGGAAAGTATCGCATTGGGCACAACCGTTTGGCAGTCGATTCAAAGCGCTTGCGGAGGAAATCCTGTAACCGATTCCGCAGCAGCAGCGCAATCCTATACTAGATCGCCTATCCATTTTCTCCATAATGCGGTGGATTTCAATATTGACATTAACGCGGGGATAAACGATGGAACGGTCCCGGTCAGCCAGTCTCTGCGCGCTTTTAATGTCATGGCCGCTCCCGAAGATACATTGACCGAAGAAGAAATGGCGTACTTTGTAACGGAGAAAGCAGTACCGCCATCACTTACCGGCCAGGCGCCCTATGATCCCCTTTATGGGACCGGAGGCGTCTTGTTTCGCAGGACATCGAACAGCTGCCGCATAACGGTCTTTAACGGTGGTCATGTGATCAACTACAAGGCAGCCCTGACCTGGTTGTCTCTGCAGAGAAGGAACGTGACCACAACGCGTACCGGAAAAGCGGACGATGCGCTGAAGATGGGTATCACGGCATATCCGAACCCGTTTAATCCGAGAACTATAATCCAAATACAGACCACGGAGGCGCAGAGAACCCAGGGTATACATGTAAATATGTATAATTTAAATGGCCAAAAGGTGAAAACTGAATTTATCTTTAAAGAAAGGTTTGAAACGAATCCCGCAATGGCGCAATGTATCTGGGATGCAAGCGATTGCTCCAGTGGAGTATATATCATCAGTGTGCGGGTTGGAAGACTATTGCTGACAAAACAGGTAGCGCTAATAAGATAAGGACGAAAAATGCCGGTATCGGCGATGGTCATCAATCTACGGAAAGAAACAGATATGAAACGAAGGGATTTTTTATATTCCAGCGGAAGCTGCATAGCATGGCCATTGCTGGCAGGAGGGTGCGCTCTACCTGTCACGAATATGCGGAATGCGGTTGATACACCGGAAAAACGGAAAAGATACCTGCACGACATGCTCAAGACCCTGTGTACTGACTCAGGTCCGCGATGGGCAGGCACGCCTGCGTATGATCGTGGAATCGGGATTATAAAGCGGGAAATGGAGCGTTCCTTGCCACAGGCCGCCTTTGACTGCTTCATATTCACGCGGTGGGACCTTTCGGGAGAGACTGAGTTGCGAGTCGGTCCTGTCCGGATCGAGGCATATGCCAGCAAAGGGAGCCCGGAAACGCAGGCAGCGGGCATTACCGGACCGCTGTCAGTAGTTGAAAAAGGCGTATTATACCAGATCAACGATAGTGTGTCCAGCGCGAAAACTGGATGGTTGACCGTAAGCAAATTTGGCAGGGCCGTTCCCGTGTTGTACGGGCAGGAAAAGATGGAGGGCCTGCCTGCCGCAGGCGTGGGCATGCAGGATGTTACGGTATTGGACCGGGCATGCGCGGATAAGACCCCTGTTACCCTTCGGTTTAAACGTACGATCACTGAACAAGCACACACATGTTCAGTCGCTGGTACAATGCCTGGCAGGGAAAAGGCAGAAGTGCTTTTTATGGCGCATGCGGACACAAATTACAATACCGTGGGTGCGCATGACAACACCGCGTCACTTATCACCATGCTCATGTTGGCGCACACGCTATCGGGTACGCAACCCAGGTACACGTTCACGTTTCTTGCAACGTCCGCTGAGGAAGTGGGGTCGTATGGTGCGCAGCATTATGTGCGGGCGCGTAAAGAGCAGGGGACGCTTGGAAATATTAAATTATTCGTCAATTTTGATTCGCTTACCTATGGTCCAGACCTGCAACTCCAGACTCTTGATGCCAGTTTTCAGGACCTTCTGATCAGGATCAGTTCCGATCTGGCCATACAAGGAACGCCAAAGGCAATAGTACAAGCGCCGGATATTGACGGTGAGCCGTTTGCCAGGGAAGGCGTTAGGGGAATCAATATCAATTCCCGCGGATATACCTGGACCTTGCCTCTCTGGCACAGGCCCGAGGACACGGCTGAAAAGATACCTTCCGAATTGGTTGAGAACAACTTTTTGGTCTTCAGCGAGTTCATTCGCCGGATTCAACAGGAGAATGTGTGATATGAATCATCGAGCAATCAGCGTTTGTCTAGACAGGAGTTGCCATGGGTCTCACGAACGATAAGCCCCTGCGTCCCGACCAAGTCAACGACCACAGTCAGGTGACGGACGAAAGCGTCCTGAAACGCGAACGCGTTAAGTTCGGCCTGGGCACGGTCCTTTACCAGAGCGAGGAGACGGGCCTTGGCGGTGTGCCCACCGCTATAATAAGGAGCCTTGGAGGCGACGACCGTCATATAGGAATATTTGGATGCGTCAATGGCCTCACGAGCCTTTTCCAGTGGATAGGCACGCTGCTGATCAGGCGATGTAAATCAAACCGTAAAGCAATGATTGTTTCAATGGCGCTCGGTCTCAGCGTGGCCTCACTTATCGCCGCCAGCATCCTCTTTTCTTCGTTTTCCTGGTTCTCGGGCTATTCGCTTTGGTGCTATCTTGGGTTCTCCTTATTGTTGGCCGTCATAGGGGGAGTACAATGGAACATTGAGAGCAGTTGGATCGGCGATCTGGTGCCAAAACACAGGCTTGGCTGGTTCACGAGCGTGAAGTGGTTTATCGGCGTTGCGGGCATATTCGTTTTTATGAACCTGATCGGACGTGTATGCGACCGCTGGCCTTCTCCGCAAGGCTATTCATCGGTCTATATCATGTTCGCCGGATCTTTTTTTGTCGCGACTTTCCTATACAAGTCCGTGACTGATCGTACGCCAAAGAGCGCCCTGTTTTTTTCAAAAGGCGCGTCGAATTCTGAACGCCTGAATTACCGCAGCAACGCCCTTTGGTGCTATATCGCGTTTTATGTATTGTGGGCCGGGGGCCGTACCATGCTGTTTACTTTCTGGGGCGCTTATCTCATTGACGCGTTCAAGTTCAGCATGACCAAAGTGGCCTGGATGCTTAGCGTACAATATATGGTAAGCTGCATTATGGTGCTTGTCATGGGCAGGTTCACTGATCGTACGGGACACCGTATTCCCCTGATCATTGTCACCGCAATTGTGGGCGCCTCCATGGGTCTGTGGGTCGCTTCGGCGTGGTTCGGCGTCATTACCATTGTTATTTTCCAAATACTCAATGGCGCAGCGGGCCACACGCATTCAATGCTTGCAATCAATTTTGGCCTTGAGATCTTTCCGGACAAAGGCCGCTCAGGCTATCTTGCCTTCAGCCGCATATTTATCGGCGTCATCGCAATTCTGATGCCGGTGCTTGCCGGAAGGATCATGTTTCGGCTCCATGATTTTCATTATGCCCTTTGGGGGGCAATACTGACAAAATACCATGTATTATTCATACTCAGCACGATCGTGACGCTCTGCGCCTCTGTTCCGCTTGTCATCATTGGGAACAGAAGGGTGGACGCCGCTTCCGCCAGTGAAAGCATCGCCTAATGCCCGCCATGAAACCAGCCCGTTACAGTGGAGGTCCTTGTATGAAATTTATTTTGCTTGCGATGAGTTTATTGCATTCCATTGCGTTCTGCGCGTTAACAGCAAAAATGGTATTGCCAAATACGTATTATGCTGAGGATGTTTTCAGGGATTACCACGTTATTCAAAGAACATCGGAAACGCATGCGGGACTCAGTCTCAAAGGGACGTATGCGGGCGGTTTACCAGCGCACATTCAAATAAAACTCATTGACCAGGAAGATACAAGTTGTGTACAGGGATATAATTGGACATCCATTGAAAGCGCCATTTCCGGAGGACAATGGACAGGTTCCACCCTGATACCTGTTGGCGGAGAATATAAAATCCTATTCAGGTCCATTGATGCTTCTGAAACCGAACTGGAAGTTTCCGATACTGCCGAACATGTGCTCGTGGGGGATATTTGGGCGGCCTCGGGCCAGTCAAACATGTGCGGACGGGGTGATCTGGTTGATGTGGAGCCATCAATACCCTATGTACACCACATGATCGATATGTACCGCAGGGATGGGTGCTGGCAAGTGGCGGCGGAACCAATTGCAAGTACCACTCACGGACTTATTTTACGGTTTGCCAAGGAGGTATATTACACCACTGGAATTCCCATTGGCCTGATCGCTTCGGCCTCGGGAGGGCAGAGTATTACCTATTGGGACAAGGCTCAAACAAGCTATAGCTATGGATACGCCCCTCTGCTGAGAACAATTGACGCTGCCGGAGGAATCATCAAAGGCATGATATGGTACCAAGGGGAATCTGATACCGATTCTTTACGCTCTTGCCTCTATAAAGAAAGGACCGTGGCATTTTTTAATAATGTACGCGGCGATGTTGAAAACCCTCAATTGCCCATTGTACTCGCGCAAATCGGTGGAGAGACAGCGTATGGTGATGGAAGATGGTGGATGCATACCCGGAACGAACAACGCCTTATTGCCGAGGAAGATTCCAATGCCGCGTGCGTAAGCGTCTTTGATCTTCCAAGGAAAGATAATGTTCACTTAAGCACTCCTGGATACAAAATTGCCGGGGTACGGTTCGCGCGTGCTGCGTTGAAACTGGCCTATGCCATGGACACGCTTACCTGGGGAGGGCCGCGATTTGACAAAGCGTTTTTTATCGATGACAATAATGATAAAATCGTCGTTGTGTTTTCCGGTGTCAGGGACTCCCTGCAGCCCTCGGATACTATTAAGGGATTATTTGTGCTGGATAGCCTTGGCGGCGCCTTGGTGAGATCAGCAATATCAGGTATCTCTTTATATGGACCGAACAGCGTGCTTATTTTCTTGGAATCTTCCGCCAGCGCGAACGCGCTTGTAGGGTATGGAGATGGATTTGATCCTATAAAAGACAGTGTCAATCTGACTGATGGAACGGGAATTCCTGCTCAGCTATTTTATTATGAACCTATTGCTGAATCAGGAACAGTAAAAAGCGAAGACATTGTACGTCTACGCGGAAACATTGATCCTGAGCCAGTATTGACAGCCCAGCCGAACCCGTTCAATCCCCGGACGCGGATAATGGTCCGCAATATTGGATTGCGGGAACAATGCCAGGGAATGGTTTACAGCGTCACAGGAACTGTTGTATGGCAGTTTTCCGCCATTGGCTCACAGCTTTTGGAGGGCATTGTATGGGACGCTGGCAGCCTGCCCTCAGGAATTTACCTGGTAAAGGCGTCCGTCTGGAATAAAACGATTTCTAAACGGATAATTTATCTGAAATAATTGCCTAATAAACTCAAGGCCCATGGAGCGTAAAACCGCTGCGAAAAACTTTTTGAGTTTGTTAATCGCTTTCCAGGAACATGGGCAGGTATTGTATTTTCGGATACGACCATGATTTGTCCAGCAGGGTCTTTGCCGCCAGATTGCCCATTTTATTTCCGTTAAACCTGCAGAATATCACTGGTTTCTTATCGAGGGATTCGGGGCCATGCTGGAGGCTGAATATCACCGCGTCGATGTTTTCACGCCCTTTGATCGTCCTATGTTCCAGATTGCTTTTTGCCTCATGAAAACACGTCATGCTGCCAAAAATGAAACCTGTGCAGTCACTATGTTTCCGTATTGCCGCCTGGACCTCTTCCGCGGTTTTTGACTCAAGATATGTGGCGGTTTCAAACCGAAGATCGCGGAAATTCAACTTTTTCGCCTTTTCAGACGCGCCTAACCATCGAAGCATGCCCATTGGGTCCATTTTCCGCTGTTTTTGCATATGATGCCCTAGATAGAGAATGCTTCGGTGGCCCAGGGAATAGAGTTTTTCAAGAGCGATTTCTCCTCCCTGCTGATTGTTGGGGGTTATAATGGGCTTTTTGCTCCCGATATCAGCAAGATCAGCGTGAACGATCGGCAATTTAATAGTCTCTATCGCCCTCCTTAGGCCTTCGTCGAAGAAATCCACTGTGATTATCGCGTTGATCTCAAGGACATTAATCTCCTTATAAATTTCAAGGATGTCCTTGCCATGGCAGAAAATGGGATAAATGGTGCCTCCTTGCATCCATTCGGAAGTAGTGATTCCACCAATGATGTCCCTGAAAAACCCCGCACTCATCGCATCGAGTGGATCCGCCCTTGAAAGCATTGCGATGCGAATCTTCTCTTTTCTAAAGTTCGGCTGGATAAAAAGGGCCTTGGGGTCTCTTACATAAATCCCCTGTGATGGTATTGCTACCACCAGGCCCTCGGTTTCCAGAAGACGTATTGCCCGTTCAAGCGTTCCAAGGGCGGAATCGTATAAGATCCCAAGCTGCTTGAGATAGGGAAGTTTTGTATTAGGTGAATATTTTCCCGCTAAAATATCCGCTTTTAATTGTTTATAAATGGTCAGGTATTTCATAATTTATCTAATAAAATATAAAATAATATGAAATTACCTTGATATTATTTAATACGAAATTGCGTAAGCGATTAAACAAAGTTAAATTATTAGATAACTTATAAAAGACTCATATTTATGCAGAGGGGGTTGGGTATGAGAATTTTTATTAATTTCATTTTTACACTATTCCTGGGTCTTTGCGTTCTGCCTGAATTTGTCAATGGTATTGCCCCTGAACAGGAGCCGCTTATCCAAAGAGCTGATTTTACCTACATCGGCGCTTTTTCCATGTCAACCGCGGAAATTGGGACTTCACGGTTTGGGTATAGCGGCGCCGCGGTCACGTACTACAAAGATCCTTCAACTGGCAAACACACACTTTTCATGGAAGGCCATAATTGGTATCCTGGGAATGTGGCGCAAATAGAAGTGCCGCCTGACTCTATGCTGGTTAAAACCACTACCTACAGCAGCATGCACCGTGCCACTGTGCTGCAGGCCTTTGCTGATGTCACTGACGGACATATTCAAACGGATATCGGCTATATGTCGCGTCTTTATGGCATGTTACCCTATAACGGACGGCTTATTGTCACTGCGGCAAGTTTTTACGACGGAGCGTGCGCACAGGTCAATTCCCATGGTGTCTCTGGTTTCAATCTGTCCCTGGACAATGATTTCCAGGGGTTTTTCGCCATGGACGCTGTGGCAAACCCGCGTTCAGTGGCCGCGCATATGACGACAATACCTCTGGAATGGCAACCGCTTCTTGGCGGACCCGCTCTCTCGGGCGGCCAGGCCCTTTCGATTTTGAGCTGCAGCACAGGCGGGCCGGCAGCCACTGTTTTTGATCCTGATGACGTCGGCGTCAGAGATACTATTCCCGGAACCACAGTGGTCTTTTATCCGAACGACCATAAATTGGAGGACTGCCAGATTGGTGATACGTGCGATCTTTTCAACTGGAGTTCGGTGTTTTGCGGCATCGCCTTTCCCCCGGGAAGCAGGAGCGTGCTGTTTTTCGGTTCGCACGGTATTGGAGAATTTTGTTACGACCATCCCCCGGAAATCGTATGTTATGATCCTGTGCTGGGCGGCAAAGGAAGCCATGCCTATCCTTATGTTCACCGGATATGGGCATATGACGCGAATGATCTGCTCCAGGTAAAAAATGGGGCCAAACAGTGCTGGGAAATACGTCCCTATGGGGTATGGACAATGGATGAAATGTGTTCCGACGGCAGTTGCACGATGACCGGCGCGGGCTATGATCCTGAGACCGGGAGACTTTATATTACAGACCGTCAGGCAGAGGAACCGCATGTTCATGTTTATCAGATTGCCGTGCCCGGTAACAGCCGGATTGCCAGGGCCGTTGTCTCAGGGGCAAATGCGGTTATGTCCGTATTGCCGAATCCTTTTAATCCGCGCACGAGGATTTCTGTCTCCGGCATTGGCGCTGACAACACCTGCGAAATGAGCATATACGGTTTCAATGGAACCCTTATAGAAAAACGCGTGGCCAATGGAGCGCAGCTTGCGCATGGTATTATGTGGAATGCGGAACATCGTCCATCAGGGATTTATATTGTAAAAGTTGCGCTACAAGGCAAAACCATGACGAAACAGGTTTTTTTGCTGAAATGATACGGATGCAATGCAAGTGTATGTATACAGTTTAAAGGAGGAGGACTCATGAAAGGTTTTTCAGTTTTTTTTGCGCTTCTGGGCATACTGGCCGTTCAATCGCCGGTATTTTCCGCGCGTCCCACTAATTGCACGGCCTTTTTCAGGTCAGGTCAGGTTTTCATTACCTGGAACGAGGTCGTAAACGGCCAGGCATATGTCATTTACTCCAAGACATCTCCGATAACAGCGGGAGATTTAATTGAATCCAACAAACGATTTCAGGTCGCTCAGAATTCAGCCTATAACCCGGTCATGGCCAAAGAACTGACTCTGACCGACAATGGCGCGCAATTCAGCACGAATTTCAGGCCGCTGGTAACCATTACCCGGAACGTGATAAACCCCATAGACGATTCACAGCCTGGCATCGGCGTCCCTGTTCCCGATGGCGTGGGCATGATCGTACTCACCACGCATGTTCCCGGGGATTATTACTATGCAGTCACGGCAATTGTAGGCGGCACTGAGGACAAGACCGTGGATGCGGGAAACAGCGCGGGTCCCATCAGCGAGATTGTTCAGGACCCAACACCTGTTCTTTTCTGGCAATCTGATTCCATGGCAGCGCGCTTATATTATCAATATGTAGATATAGATACGTTCAACACGACCATGGCCAACACAAAGGCTTATGTATATTGGGTCGGCGTTCCCTTGAATTACCGCCGGACCGCTACCCGGTTGCCTTTGAATGTATATGTGGATGGATACCCGGGTATTGTGAATAGTGGCAGCATGGATTCTCGCGGCAATTGGTGCGTATACTTCTGCTCCGGCATTGAAATAAAAACCTACGGCAATGGCAATTGGTGGTTTGGATACAGCCAGACACATCAATTTGATACATCGAAGATTAGATACGGCGACGGCGATCCTGTACCAACAACAGGGCCTGTGGTGAATTTTGATCAGGCGCGAATAATGAATTTGTTGAAATGGATGATTTTACAGGAGCCCTATTATTCAAATCGCATTGACACCAACTTTATTTCAGTCAGGGGCGGTTCAATGGGCGGCGGCGGTACATTGATGTTTCTCCAGAATTACCCGGACTTTTTCGCCTATGGAAGGGCCAATGTGCCGCCGACCAATTTTCTTGAAATGACCTGGCAGTGGCTGACCAATTGCGAAGCAAGCTGGGGAGACAACGCCAATGACAATATGAAAGTGGCTTTTACGGGCTGGCGGAGCGAATGGCTGACTGAAAATTTCGGGGGCATGACCGTTCATGAATGGTTCAATCTTGAACGGTATCTCCTCGATCATCCCGGTCTTGATATGCCGTTCATCGCCCTCTGTTCCGGTGGCATGGATAACAGCGTCAATTGGCCGCAGCAAGGAAAAAATTACTATACAAACCTGAACGCCACCAAAAGAGGATGGCTTGGACGGTTGAACGGGCATTCCGGCCATTATTGCGACGGTAATTCGAACGACCAGACAATGGAGATACGCAAAAACCATTCGTATCCCGCATTTTCAGACGCGCAATCAAACCCCATTCTTCCCTTGCCCGATGCCCCGCTAGACATGAATTATGATTTTAACCGTAACTTCATCTGGAGCACCCCGGCATATCGTGTTGGAGGATATCAAGACCAGATTGATTCCATCAACAGATACGAGATTGTGATTGCTTCGTTGGTTGGTGATGATGTCGCTGATGTTACCCCAAGAAAACTGCAACGGTTCGTCAGTATGCCCGGAGAACAGTATATCGTTAAAAATACCGCGGTTGGCAATACGAACAGCCTATATCAGATTGATACGGTCACGGCCGATTCCTTGGGTCTGGTGACTTTTTCCGATTTTTCCATAAAGACCGGGACCAGCAGCAGCGGCGGCAGCCGTTTTGTCATGGTTCCTCTGGTACCAGTCACTGGCGCGGAGAAATTCGCCAGGCAGCTGGGGCAACGGCGCATCACAGTGAACCCGAACCCGTTTAATCCGAGCACCAGGATCACGGTCCAGGGCATTGGTCTGGACGGCCTGGGCGATGTCCGGATATACGATGTTTCCGGGCATTGCGTTGCCAAACTCGCTCTTCATGCGTCCCAGCACCGGGCAAGCGCCGTATGGGACGCCACAGCTTTTTCTTCTGGGATTTATATAGTTAAAGCAACCGCTGGAAGCGTTGCTTTAACAAAACAGATAATATTGATTAAATAAGAACTATCGCATAATTTTGCTGCAAAGGAGGAATTTCATGAAACTCGCTGCATGCGTTCTCATCATTCTGTGCACCCTGCCGGGGGTCTCTTTCGCGAAATTTAAAAGTCCATGGGTAAAATCAAAATTCGCGATAAATATTTACAACTACGAAACCATTTTTAACGAAGACTACCTGCCTGATTATTCCGGAGGCGTTGCGGACAAACATCTCCCCTCTGTCCATAAAACAACAGACCAGACCCAAATAGAACCATATATTAAGGCTGTCTATCACTGGTTCTTTGACGGCAGGCGCGCCCTTGACCGTGAACCTGATATCTGTGACTTCTCATGGAACTGGGCAGCGACCCAGAAATACAGCATTTGGCACCATTCGGTCATTGAGACCGCTTTTGAAAAAGGCGTGGCAATAAACGATCCGATAAAAGTATGGAACAATTACGGGACCGGCTATTGCGGCCCATCGTCCGCTATTCAGGAAGGGCTTTTTGAATGGCTTGGTTTGGAAGGCCGGCGGTATTTCCTTAAAAACGGCGGATTTATCCACAGTGTGTGTGAAATTTACTACAATGGACAATGGCATTACCTGGATCTTGATGAGGGTGGCTGGGCGGCGTACGGCACCCATATGGCTTCACTGGCGGAATGGGACGCGAACCCGAATTATTTCAAAAACCTTCAATATAGCCCGAACATCTATATCAGGCCAAAATACTATTTCGATGTTGACCTGGCCAGCGTTGTAGACAATGTGACTGCCGCATATTCAGCGGGAAGCAGGTCGGGTAATTGTTATTGTTTTTGGGACTCGTACGAACATTTCCACGACATGAGTTATTCGCTGCGCGAAGGGGAGTCCATCCAGATGAACTGGGACGCATTAAACAATGAATGGGCAAGCACCATGAATTCCGCTACTGACTGGAACAAAGTCATGTCAGACGGCATCATGGTGTATCAGCCCGCAATCGGCAGCGCGTATAACGATTATTTTGACGGCATATACGAGGATGTCCAAATAAACCTTGTCAACGATGGGGCAGCGGCGCTTGCTGACAATGCGTCCATTACCTGGGCCATACACACGCCATATCCCATGAGTTCAAGTTCCTTCGACGCGACCGTGACTGGTGGCACTCCTGTCAAAGAAGTGTCCACGAACATGGGAAAAACATGGACATCGTTCACAGGCGCCGCGGTCCCCGGGCTTAATGAGTTGTATGATTATCTTGTGCGCGTGACCCTGCCCCAAGCGGGAATGAAGGTCACTGTATTGACCATTATTACTAAATTTGTGCTTAACCCCGGAAGCTTGCCAATGCTTCGCTGCGGAACAAACACACTCAGGATGTATAAATATGACGATGATGAGACGCTTACCGCAACGGCAAGCGCGACCTTTGACGCGGTGACGACTGTGCGGGCGCCGCGTGACGGCTCTATCAAAGCCCTTTCGGGTTCATATCATTATTCAATTCCCAATCCTCCCAGCACCTATAGCGGCGCCTATGAGGTTTCCCTGTTAATGGGGGCGGGAAACGATGCCACGGAAACAGCCCGCGTATCCGATGCCCGCAATGGCCAGGACAACTGGATGACAACCCTCATCGATAATGGCAGTGCCAAGATATCAAAATTGCGCTATCCTATAGCCGGTGGTCCTGCAACCGCCTCAATGAAGCTTTCCTTGACCCAGAACCAGACCGGGACGCAGTCGGGAATAGACCGGGCGTTTCTTCGCATGCATTACGATATTGACCACACCGTACGCTCCGCAACGGACAGGTTGGTTCTTACCTATAATTTTGGCAACATGACCGGTTCTACCGAAGGGACTATTTATACGGTCTCAGATACTGTTGAAGGCAATGAATACACCAATACTGATTTTTCCGGAAAGCCGTATGCCACAGCGGTCATTGCCGCTCCTTTTGGCACACAGGGCCAGATGGGGGTCAAAGACCATTGGGTCAAGCTGACAAACCCGGGCATGGTGCCCAACGAAGGACGTTCCACGACAACAGGCGGAGTAGGGAGTCAATGCGCATATCCGAACGGCAATTCAGCGACTACCGACCTTTCCGGCGGCAGCGGGACAGACATCGACGATTACCGGGCCGTGTTTGACCAAGGCATTGTCCAAAACCTCCGCCATTTACACCACTGCGTCTGGGACAGCGGTTGGAACACATACCGGGTGGCCACATTCGGGAACAGCATCACCAACCAGAACATGTACTGGCTTGAACTGGACAACACTATCACGAATATTTCCAATGCGACCGGAATCAACGCATTCCTGGATTCAACGTCGCGTCAAAATGATTGGATGCTCAATTCCAAGGGAGTGGCGCACGGGAACCAATCCGGGCAAAGTATCGGATGGGTCAGTTCCGTGGTCGCCCCGGTGCTTGCCAGCGACAGACCCATGATAGCGACTGTCATGATCGGCACCAACAACTGCATTGATGCTGCTCCCCTCGATTGGGGCAACTGCACCTATCCGGGTACCGGCTGCCGCTGCGATCCCTGCTGGCCCGACACGCTTGAATACCGGGACATTCTTCAGCAGCTCATGGATGCGGGCGTCATGCCGCTTGTGTATCTTATCCCGCCGTTTGATGGTTCCCTTGAGACAGGATGGAAAGCGGACCGTGATTCGCTTATTGCGCCCTACAACAACAAGGTGCGGGCGTTGTGCGTCAGCCGTAAAATCCCCTATATCGACATGTACCAATGGGCGGTCGACCATGGCGGCATTGGTCTTCTTTCAGACGGCGTACATCCAAGAAGCTGCGGTTCGGGCGGGTATGATTTTTCCAATGATTGTCTTGACGGCGGTACTGCCGGATGGCAGACCGCGCGCAATTACCTGACCGTTCTCGCGATCAATGACATGATACGGTATGTCATCATGGGCGAAGGGTTCCCCGAGACGCAGGTCGAATCCGGCGTGCATTGCGACGCTGCTTTTACCATGACATGTTCACCGAATCCGTTCAACCCAGCGGCAACGATCAGTTTACAGAACATTGGCCGCGGGTCTTTATACGCGGATTTAAAGGTCTATGCCATTTCCGGAAAACTCGTCAAGGATTTCTCCCGTACCGTTCGCGGCCCTGATTCCGGCGTTTCCATTGTCTGGAACGCATCGAATTTACCCACGGGTGTGTATATGGTCAAGGCGCGCGTGGGGGACAGGATGCTCACGGAGAGGATTACCTTGCTGAAGTGAGGATGGCGGTTGGTACTTCTTTACATTGGACTTGCGAAAACAGGCTGACACACGGCTGCCGCTTATGCGGCAGTCGTGGGCTGGGGTCCGCGAAGCCGGATGGTAAGGCCTTTGAGGAAGTTTCTCAGGAACTGGTTGCCGCACGGTTTGTAGTTCTTATGGCCCTCTTTCCTGAACAGGGCGGTCAATTCAGGACTCGAAACCGGCATGTCCGCCAGTTTCATGATTGCAAGCAATTCGTTTTCCTTCAATTCCAGGGCTATCCTGAGTTTTTTCAGCTTGGCATTGTTCGATAGCGGTCCCTTCATTGGAACAGGTTTTGGCGCTTTAGGGTCCCGCGGCCCTCTTCTTTTGAGGATTAAGCCATCCAGAAAATATTCCAGTACCCGGTCAGAACATTCAAGATAGCCGGGTTCGTCCTCTTTTTTCAGGAAATTGATGAGGAACTGGAGCTGCATGGTATGGCCGGCAAGAGCGAAAATATTGACAACAGTAGCATCGCTCAGGTCCAGCGCATATCGTACTCTGCGTAAAACGTCGTTGTTGGTCATTGAATAAATATATATAAAAGATACAGGTCAGGATAAGCCTGTTCGCGCTCAAGCGTATCCGCGCTTTAGAAAATAAACCCCAGGTTCAACCCTGCGCCGATTTTGGTGACCTTTTCCCATACCGGGACCCAATTTTCAATTCCTCTTTTTTCCACCCACAAGTCGCTGTAAAATTTATAGCCCAGCTCAAGGCCCAATGTAACGCGATGGAAAAAGCGTTCATACCCAATGCCAAGGCCAGTGTTATAGGAATCTTTGATCTTGTGAAATGGGTTGCTGCTTTTAATCGCGTCATCATCATGATAATAGTATCCGCCGGCCATGATATAAATCCGATGCTTCATTTCCTGGATAATGTCCTTTTGCATTTCAAGGCCTAGCGTATAATCGGTGATGACCCGCTGCTCATCTTTAACTTTGCTGTCGAACAGATAGTAAATGCCTGTGGCCTGAATACGCCATCTATCACCGGGTTTGAAGCCGTAAAAGGCCCCATACCCGGAAAGGTTGGAGGCCTTTATGCCGAACGCCTGGCGGTATTTCACGTAGTCTGGTCCGGCATAAAGGGCCTGGGTGACCACAAACAGCAGTATGGCAAAGAGTGTTTTCATGGTTTGTTTTAGAAGCGGAGGTTTAGGCCAATCATGGTGCCAAGGCCGGTTTCTTTGGTGGTTTCCATCTGGATTGCCTGGTAGTCATAATCGAATTTGTAGCTGACACCCAGGTCAACGGACACGCTGGGAAAAAAGAAGTATTCGATGTCTCCGCCTAATCCCGCAGTAATCAGCCGCTGTTTTTTCGCGCCCTCATCAATGACTATGCTGTCTGAAACATTGGATTTGCTGGTTTTTTCCCGGATTGCATAACCGCCGCCGATAAAGCCGGCCACCCGGTACTTGTTTTCCTCAATAATATTGCGCTGAATATCCAGGCCGAAATTATAGGTGATATCGTTTCTCATCTCATATATCGGCATGCTTTCTTTACCTTTGATGTATTCATAATATTTGAACCACGCGGTTGTTCGGACATAGTAATGGGTCAGGAAATTGCGCTGATACGCGACGCCATAACCGGTCAGATTAGAATACCGCACGCCAAGTTCGTTAGGTTTGGCTTTAGGCGGTTGTTGCATTTGAGTTTCCTGGGCATAAGTTGCGGAAAAGGCCAGCATGGCGGTAAGGACCAGGGAGCGGATAACAGTTGTCTTGATCTTGGTTTTCATTTTTATTCTCCTTTTGAATTTTGGTGTACGCCCTGATTAAAGCAACCCCTGTTCCCAAAGCCTATTGCGTGAAAGTGATGTTGTAATGCCATGATATAAAAGGTGATAGAGAAACGTGTTTTTTTTGGCGGTTTTAAAACTGCGCAATGGGTTACGCAGCCCAATGGAGAGGGCGCGTAATGAATTACGCGATTGGCCTATGTCTGCAGTTCAGGTTTTTAAGAATTGATCTTTTTTAACGCTGACTGAATTCCGCTAGAGACGGCTGAACGTAAAAAATCAAGAAGCTGCTCGGACGATTGCGTTTTGCATCCCTTGGGCAAATGAGGCAGTATGTTTGCCGCGGCCCATGCATGAAATTCCTGTATGGTCATTTCTCCGTCAAACACGAGGAAAAAATGTTCAATGATATCATTTTCCTGTTCCAATGAGATGCTCTGTTCTTTTTTCGCAGGCCCAGATTCATCTTTGAGCGGCGGAGCGTCCCCGACTTTATTCGAGTCTATCACGTGCGTGGTGATTGCCACAACGGGCGGTTGAATGTGGTGGCTAATCGACAACGCAGTCAGTTTTTCTATAAGAAGGTTCTTTTCAATGGGTTTGAATATGTAGTGCTGCAATCCCGCTTTTACCGCATCGTAGATAATTTTTTTATCGTGAAAGGTTGTGACCATGATAAAAGGTATTTTGTCGGTAGCGGGGTTTTGCCGTATTGCTTTAAGAAAATCGACCCCATTTTTTCCCGGCATATTAAAGTCTGAAAATATGAGATCAGGCGGAGATTTCTGGATTATAAGGAGAGCGGCGTCTACATCAGCGGCCTCTGAGATAGTATCATAACCCAGTTCTTTAAGAAGGCGGAGGAGCATAAAGCGGATTGTCTTGGAATCATCCACGATAAGGATGTGCATATTGTCTCCTTGTGTGATACTTTATAAAATAGCTTAAGCAAGAGGCTATTGAAAAGTACGCAGATGCATTGATGCTTTCCGTCAGGTCATGTCGCCGCTGTGCGTTTGTTGTAGCCTTTTTCGTCAAACGGCTGGAGCTTCTCTATCCACATCTCTAAAAGCATGTTCAAATCCCCGGTATAGTCAGTGGCAGGGTCTTCCTTTGGCTCCAGATGATCAAGGACCTCAAAGGTAAAATTGTTCGGACCGGTTGCGGTGTATTCCTGCTGCAGCGCTTTGTTCATGTGCGACCCAAGAGAGAGCTGGAACCTGCTGCTGTTTATGCGGCCGGGCATGTTAAGACCGCTGTCGATGAATATTTTGCCGTTGGTGAGGTTTCTTATCTGATACACGCCCATGGTCAGTGGTGTCTGGGTATATTGTTTTTTCAGGTCTTTTTTGTTCATGGAATTATTCGCTGTTTGAAATATACGACCCAACCGCCGCGATTATCAATAGTCCCTGATTAAAAATCAGACGGTACCAGGCCGTTCTCCTTTTTGTTGTTAAAAAAATGAAAGCTCTTGTCCTCCACAGGCTCAAACTGATTATACGCGGTAATGGCCTTGTATTTTGTCCTGGTGCACAGGAACAGAATGGGGGCCAGCAGGACCGAGAGAGAACCATATTTAATCTCATATTTTCCCGTGGCGTCCCCAATGTTCCATGCGGCCATGCCAAGCATGAGAAGGCCAAAAGAGGCCAGATTGCCGCCAAGTTCGATGTTCGCGTACGTCATGGCCCGTGGGTCGTCCTGGATGAACTTTCGCACTGACACCAGCGAGTATTTGACCTTCTTGTCGTCTTCTTTGGAAATGAGCGCAATGGCCTTTTTGTTCGACGAGGGGTAATAGGTCCAGGTGGATATTCTGCCTCCCATGGGATTGAATATCCAGTGATCGCCAGAAGGTGTGCCCATCATGTCGTTGCCGTAAATGTATTCCGTGTCCTTTGGGCGTACCCGTTTGAACAGTCCTTTGCTCAAATAGGTCTTTGGGTTGTCGCTGATTTCAGACACACCATGCATTTTTGATTTTATTATATCGTCTTCTCCGTTTTTATAACACACACGGTATTCAATCACATTGTTTCCCGGATCAATTTTTGGGCTTGTCCACATCCCGCTTACGGGCGGCATGGGCGGCCGCATAACTGGGTTTGTATATGTCAAAGCTATGGCAGGCATGAGCATAAGAATAACGTGCCGTATCATATATGGCCCCTTATAATCTGAAGAAGAGCGCGCCCGACAGTTGCCGCACGCTCTCTTTCAGTTTTATGTCCCTGAAATAACCGCCTTCCACGAAAAAACCAAAGCGGCCCCCCACCTTGAGGTTGATGTTCGCGCCCACCAGAGAATGCATCCATTTTCCAGAATCAAGCGTGAATGTTTTCAGCGAATACATGGGCACGCCGGTTATCGCGAGCCAGGAGGCGGGATAGTAGGAGATATAGAGGGGCACTGATGTGTCAAAGACCACGGTTGTCTGTTTGTCCGGTCCTTCAATGGCGTTGATTCCGCTTTTTATGCCTATGCTCGAAGCAAGCGCGCCAGATTGGCCAAAAATGAGGTATCTTCCGGCAAGCGCAAGGCCAATGGGAGTGGCATATGCAATGGTGACTTCAACCCTGTTGACCCAGCTTTTACGCATACCCAATTCGCAGCCAACAGGTGAATTGAAAAAGTAATTGGAATCAGCCGATGCCATATGTTTTGAGAAGTTGACATATATTTGCACGGAATCAGGGGAAATGGTCCGCGCGTCCTGCAATGTGGACAACGAAGCGCAGTTTATCATGAAGATGGGAAAACAAGCCAGTAACAGAATCATTGTTTTCATCCAGGCCTCATATTAATCAGAAGTAGAATTTAATTCCAATGGCATCGACAATGGATATGTTGTGCGGGCCAATAAAGCGCAAATAATTGCTTGTCCTTGTGTGTTTGGATGTATCATATGACGAGGGATTGTCAGAGTCATCGAAGGAGTAAGCCATGCCCATCACAATAGACCAAAAGAATTCAACCCTGTCAATGGGCTTAAAACATGGCTCCAGGCCTACTTTGAGATCCGCAAAGTAATATTTTGAACATCTATATACCTCTATGTTCGTAAAATCGAGGTAGTTGTAGGTTCGTTCTTTCGTTGATGATCGGTCATACCCGGCCGACGGCTCAATCAGGCCATGGAGAGATAAGTATTTCGAGTTTACGAGGGAATAGCGTATTGGAATGGCCAGTGAAAAAGATGTGATTGTTCGATCGTTTTGTCTGTTATATTCGGAGGTGGTGTATTTATCATAGGATGAATCAGAGAAAATGGTAAGATCCGGATTCACCGCCACTGCTATTGTCAGTTTATCGGAATAGTGTCTTCCGTACTCAATGCCGCGCGAGGAAAGGGCGAAATAATTTTTGAATTTGGCTTCCTGAGCATAAAGAATCGAAACAAGGAATAAAAGAACCACCAGTTTCATACATGAACTCCTTTTAAAGCGTACATAGGAAAATAGTCTGAGAAACGAACAGGTTTTTATGTGTGCCGTTATTGCAGGATACTATGCGGTGTTCCATGGCATTCCTCAAATTTAACCCCAAACCTCAACGCGCCCCCGTGCCTGCGCATTGAAACCAGTTTTGACAAGGCTTTGAATCGTGCCATGGACTATATGGACTACTGAATATATAGTTGATAAAATGAATGCAAGTCAAGGAAAAACCTCGAGAAACAAACCGGCAGTTTTGCACCATTTTATTAACCGGTGGGCTCTGTTTCACTGGTTAACCCAAGCGTATACTCTGCCTTATCCGCTATTATTAACCGGACATTACTCATAGCAGTATTAAAACCTATACGTAAGATTGATCCCATTTTCCTGATACTGGATGCTTATGGATGATGGTCCATGTTTTATGTTATAATGTTTTACCACCAGGCAAGAAACCGGAACCATGATCAATCTTTCCAGGATAATTGCCGGCACCAACACGATTAATCCCATGGCTTCTTCGCCTTGGGCCGTTGCAGCATAAAAAAGAGTGACAATATCCGGTACTGATGCGAGGGTTCCGGCAATCGGGTGATCTGTATAGAACATTCCCGCGCCAGGGGTGAGCAATGTCAGCGCAACGGCAGGGCCATACTCCAGATGATTTTTGCGAATGGTGTTTTCCGCAAAAAGCGGCGTCAGGAGCGCAAGGCAGATTAGACTCTATGTCTGAAGGATATACGTTTTTTGCGTAGATAAAATGCCATGTTAAGCCGCTTGTTTAAAGATATCGGGAATGCCTGTAGTTCTAAGGTCGATTGCGGCATTCATGAATTTCATCCC
>Ga0208373_1002036_pt1 | contig 23942 bp, 23 predicted proteins | sample RifOxyC2_FD_184036 | JGI IMG/M metagenome (GOLD analysis project Ga0208373, IMG submission 184036) | Soil microbial communities from Rifle, Colorado - Rifle Oxygen_injection C2 (SPAdes) | ecosystem: Environmental > Terrestrial > Deep subsurface > Rock core/Sediment | place: Rifle, Colorado... | reverse complement strand
TCTCCTTCATTATTATATATATATACATAAGGAATATACATAAAAAGAAAAGCCGTGTCAATTATTATTTTGAACTACGGCTTTTTATTGCTGTATAGCTAAATTATCGAACTTTCAATTCTTCTGTTATCAGATGAAATCTTCGTTTTGTTGGTGTAATTTTACCCCCAAATTTTCGATATATATGTAGAAAATACGCTTTTCTAGGAGAAATCAATGGGCGAATTTTATTTATATCCAGCGTCAGCAATGGTTGCCTCTGCAGTTGCAGTACAAAAAACTACTCCTGACAAAATGACATTGACCTCAGAAGACGAAAAAGATATAGCGCTAATGGTTATCTATGGAGCAGGACCTTGGGGTAGAAATGAGGATATAGATTTAGCTCAAGAAAAAGGCATAAGAGCCTTTCATACTTTCGGTGGAAAAAAATTATTTGATGAAAAAAAACTTCTGGAACTAATGGTATATTATGAGGACGACAAGAATCCCCCAATAATTAAATCTCTTGATGTAGAAGGCGGCCCCATACAATGGGATAAATCTCAATTTTGGTCCCCCTTTAGATTTATTTACTCCCGATCTTGGCAGAAACATATCAACAGATCCCCAAATTATTGCAGATTTAGGAACAGCTTACATGGAAGGCTTACAAAGTGTTGGCATAGGCTATTGCGCTAAACACTTTCCTACTCTTGCTAACACAGGAAATACGGATTTTGATGATAAGATTATAGAATTTAAAATGCCAATAGAACAACTTCATATTGCTGAAAGATATACTCCTCTTATAGCTCATAATCTTCCAGCAATCATGATGTCACATGTTGTTTTTACAGGAAGCTGTTCACCTGACACTACAAACCCCGCGTCTTTATCAAAGGATTGGATAAATATGCTTAGAAATGATCTTGGGTTTCAAGGTTTAATTATTACGGATGGAGTTGGAGCTCTTTCTCTTAAAGCTTTTACTCATTCTAACACTATAAGGGAATCAATGGCAAAAGCAACTCTCCAAGCTTACAAGGCAGGTGTTGATCTTGTTTTGGGTGGAGCAGAAACATATCAAACATTAAGAAATGCTGTGTTAAGATGTGAAATACCAATTGAACAAGTTAGAGCTTCAGCAAAAAGAATTAAAGCCTTTCACGAAAGATTTCCTACATTCAAGCCTTCAATAAACCAAGACTTGAAAGCTCAATTAGAAACAGAAGCTAAAAGTCTTTATAAAGATATAACAGGTCAAAATATTCAGGACAATTAAACCTACATACCTTCATTGGAAATTGGACATTCGACATTGGACATTGGACATTTGTGTTATAATTCTCATAATTATGCGTTATAAAGGCTTAATAGAAACATACAGAAAATTTCTTCCGGTAACAAATAATACGCCCATTATCACTTTCTATGAAGGAAACACGCCTCTTATTTATGCCGAAAAGCTGTCAGAAAAAACAAAATGCAAAGTCTATTTAAAATTTGAAGGCGCAAATCCCACAGGTTCCTTTAAAGACCGTGGAATGTGTATGGCAATTACGAAAGCTGTTGAGAAAAAAATGAAGGCTGTCGTTTGCGCATCAACTGGAAACACCTCCGCATCTGCCGCAGCATATTCAGCAAAGGCAGGGCTTGATTGTGTCGTAATCATTCCAAAAGGAAAAATCGCACTTGGTAAACTTGCTCAAGCCATAATGCACGGCGCTAAAGTTTTTGAGGTTGACGGAAATTTTGATCAGGCGCTAACTCTTGTTCGCGAACTTGGAGAAAAATACCCGATAGAAATTGTAAACTCTATTAACCCTTATAGAATAGAAGGACAAAAAACGGGCGCCTTTGAAATTTGCGATCAATTAGGGGAAGTTCCAGACTATCAATGTATGCCAGTTGGAAATGCTGGGAATATTACAGCATATTGGAAAGGCTATAAAGAATATTATGACGCAAAGAAGATAAACAAATTACCAAAAATGACAGGCTTTCAAGCAGCTGGCTCCGCACCTATTGTACTTGGACATCCTGTTGAAAAACCAGAAACCATTGCGACGGCTATAAGAATTGGAAACCCAGCTTCTTGGAAACAGGCGGTTGCCGCAAAAGAGGAATCAGGCGGTTCTATTTCATCTGTAACAGATGAGGAAATTCTCTCCGCTTATAATTTAGTCGCTTCACTTGAAGGAGTATTTTGTGAGCCAGCTTCTGCGGCATCAATTGCCGGTCTCCTTAAAAAATCTGCATCAGGAGAAATACCTAAAGGCTCAAAAGTTGTCTGCATCCTAACAGGTCACGGACTAAAGGATCCAGATACCGCCGTTAAACACTCAACACTAAAACCAAAAAGTATTGCTTGTAATGCTACTGCGGTTGCAAAAGAATTGGGATATTCATTATAATGGCCAGCGAACAAAAAATTACGATTTATAACTACAATAAAGATAATTATTCCGAAGAAAATGCCTCTTTTGATGAATGCATAAATTACAAAGATAAAAGCGGCATTACATGGATTGATGTCAAAGATGTCAACAATGAACAATTACTCGAGAAGATAAGCAACTGCTACAACCTCCATCAATTGGTTCGTGAAAGTTTGTTGGAGCAAAACAAACGGTCAAAAATTGAAGATCACGGTAATTATCTTTTTATACTTTTAACTACCATGTCTTATTCAGCTGAAACTGACGAAGTTTTTTCCGAAGCAGTGGATTTAATTTTGGGTGATAATTACATCATCACCTTTAGCCATGGCACAACAATCAGCCAAATTTTAGAGCCTACAAAAAAAAGGATCAGGACGGAAGGAACCCGTTTGAGGGAATCCGGCACCGATTATCTTGCTTATCGGATAATTGATGCTTTGATTGATAATTATTTTAATATTTTAAAATCGTACGGAGAAAAAGTTGAGATTCTTGAAGAAGAAATTTTTAATCGCGGAGAAAAAGAACTCCTTTTGCATATCCAAAAGCTTAGAAGGGATATGCTGTCTATTCGGGAATCGATTTGGCCTCTTAGGGAAGTATTAAATTCTCTCCAGCGCGGCGAATCCCGCCTGATCCGCCCTGAGACCCGCATCTATCTTCGTGATGTTTATGAGCATACTGTCCAAATCATGGAAAACCTGGAAACATCCAGAGATATAACCGCATCAATGCTGGAAGTGTACTTGTCCACCGTAAACAACAAAATAAATGAAGTTATGAAGGTTCTTACAGTTTTTTCTACCATATTCATGCCTCTTACATTTATTTCCAGCATTTACGGAATGAATTTCCATTACATGCCCGAACTTACTTGGAGATACGGCTATTTTGCGGTTTGGGGGTCGATTTTGATTGTCGTATTTTCAATGCTTGCGTATTTTAGAAAAAAACGCTGGTTTTAAGAGTCACCAATTTAAAGCACCCTGTTCCATCCTTAAGCCATATTTTACTTGGTCATTGGAAATTGGAAATTTGTGTTATAATTTACACGTGACTTACGATATAGTACTCGTCGCAAATAGCCCCGGAGAGCTTTCTGCTCTCGCAATGCCGATTATTAGAAAGTTCAGAGAAAAATCCCCTGAAAGCAGGATAATTTTAGTTCTAACCCCATGTCAATATTCATCAGGAAGAGAGGTTGATTTCGCCCAGAACACCTTAAAAGCAGACTTTGTTATTTCTCCTGAAGATTATAAAAACTGGTTATTGGGCAAACCGCTAAAAAAAGACATCGCTTTTAAAAAAGACGGCATTGTTCTTTTTATAGGCGGAGATTTACTGCATGCAACTTTACTTTCAAAAAGGCTGGGATACAAAGCTTACGCGTATCTTGCCGGGAAATTTGTTAATTGGGTATCCGCGTTTGAGAAGTTTTTTGTGCCAAATGAAAAACTTTTCAGAAGAAAAATCCCGTCCAAAAAACTTCTCGAAGTCGGAGATATGATGACAGAACTTCCGCACATTACAACAAAAGAAGAATCACAGGAAAAATGGAAGATCAACAAAGATAAACCCGTCCTTGCAATGCTTCCGGGAAGCAGAATGTGGGAAATAAAACACCTGCTTCCGATATATGAAAAGATCGGAAAACTTTTAAAAAAAGAAACTCCCGACATCCAGCTAATGCTTATCATCTCCCCTTTTAATTCAATCAAAGACTTTGAACAATTTAAAGAACATAAAATGTTTGATATTTTTGCCCATTTTGATTCTATAAAAGCGGCCAACATGGCAATTACGATTCCAGGGACAAACACGGCGCAGCTTGCTGTTCTTGGAATTCCAACAATAATGATATTTCCTCTCGACAATTCCGATGCGATTCCTCTGGAAGGACTTTTGCACTACATAACATCAATGCCGATAATTGGCAGACTTATAAAAAAAATAATGGCAAAAATCATCAACGCTAAAACAAAATATTTCGCATTGCCAAACATAAAAAGCAAAAAGGAGATAATGCCCGAATTCAGAGGAAAAATAAGACCGGAAAAAATAGTTCAGCATATTATCAATTTAATCAGAGATCATGAAACTTTAAAAAGAACATCAGAAATGCTTAAAAGCAGTATGCAGGTTTCAGACGCGTCTTTGAAAATCGTGGAAACCATTATAAGGGATCAAGGAAAAACCCTGGAAACCTAATTGCGATGAAAACATTTACTAGATTACTAAATTACCTAACGCCATATAAAAAGACCATACTAGGCGCTTTAATCTGTATGGTTCTTTTCAGTTTGTGCAATATCGCAATTATCCCAATTGTAGCCAAAATGTCCGAAGCTATCGGCAATAAAGACTTTTCTCTTTTAAATACAGTCGCGATAATAGCGCTTGGCATTTATTTTCTGAGGGGGTTTGCCACTTATGGGCAGGGATACCTTATGAATTTTGTGGGCTACAGAGTTATAACAGATTTGAGGGTTAAAGTTTATACTCACATGCAAGATTTATCTCTTGATTTCTTTGCAAAATGGAGGACAGGAGACATCATCTCCCGTCTTTTAAGCGATATACAAACAATACAGTCAACAGTTGTAGGAACAATAATAGAAACAACGCCTAACATATTAACCTTGTTTGGGGTACTTGGTTATCTTTTTTATTTGAACTGGAGATTGACGCTTTTAACCCTTATTGTAATCCCCGTCCTTGGCATATTTATAAGCTACTTTGGCCGTGAAATGAGAAAAGTTTCCCATCACGCTCAAAGCAAAATTGCCGATGTATCTTCAATCCTTCAGGAAAAAGTGGCCGGAGTTAGGGTCATAAAATCGTTTGCGATGGAAAAACACGAAGTTGAAAAATTCCACAGGGAGAATGAGCAGAATTTTTGGGCTTTTATGAAACAGGCGCAGATAAATGTGACGCAAACGCCTCTTCTTGCTTTTATTCAAATGGCAGCTATTTTGGGGCTTATATGGTATGGAGGACTTGAGGTAGTATCAGGCAGATTGTCTCCTGCAAATTTAATCGCCTTTTTTTCAGGGATTGCCCTTCTTGCTGACCCTGTTTCGAGGCTTGGTTCTATTTCAATATCAATACAAGGAGCTCTTGCGTCAGCCGACAGAGTGTTTGAAGTTATAGATATCAAGCCGTCTGTAATGGAAAAGCCTGACGCGAAATCGCTTGATACCATAGAAGGGAAAGTGGAGTTGAGAAATATCTCGTTTTCTTATGAAGAAAACAATGAAGTTATAAAAAACATAAGCTTTGTCGTAAACCCGGGTGAAACGGTTGCTTTGGTCGGAAGATCAGGTTCGGGGAAATCGACATTGGTTAATCTAATCCCAAGGTTTTATGACGTAAAGGGAGGAGAGATACTTGTTGATGACAATGATATCCGTGATTTAAAAATTTATGATCTGAGAAAGTTTATGGGAATTGTCCCGCAGGAAACTATTTTGTTTTCAGGGACAATAAAGGACAACATCTCTTACGCAAAAACAGATGCGACAAATGAAGAAATTTTTGAAGTGGCACAAATGGCAAACGCTCACGATTTCATAAAAGCTTTTCCCGAAGGCTATGAAACGCTTGTCGGGGAGCGTGGGGTAAGGCTTTCGGGCGGGGAGAAGCAGAGAGTCGCGATTGCTCGGGCTCTTTTACGAAACCCTAAGATTTTGATATTTGACGAAGCTACCTCTTCACTCGACACCGAGTCTGAAAGGTTGGTGCAGGAAGCAATTGACCTCCTGATGAAAAACAGGACAACAATTGTTATTGCGCATCGCCTCTCTACCGTCCAGCATGCAGATAAAATAATTGTTTTGGATCAGGGAAAAATCATAGAATCCGGAAAACATGAAGAGCTTTTGGCAAAAGACGGGCTATATAAGAAGCTTTATGAAATGCAGTTTAAAATATAATAAAAGGAGCCGACAATGTTCAGAGAAAAAATAAAAGCACTTGATTGCACAATAAGGGACGGAGGGCTTATCAATAACCACCAATTTGATGACAGGTTTGTCCGCGAAGTTTATAAAGCCCTTTCAATGGCCGGAATTGATTATATGGAAATAGGATACAAAAATTCAAGGAAACTATTTTCCGATAAAGAATATGGCAAATGGAAATTTTGTGACGATGATGATATTCGAAAAATAATTGACGGGATAGAATCCAAAATGAAACTTTCTGTTATGGTTGATATCGGAAGGGTTGATCCGGAAGATGTTAAGCCCTGCAGTGAAAGTCCGGTAGATATGATACGGGTTGCCTGTTATATAAAAGATGTTGACAAGGCTATAGCCCTTGTAAATGCTTTTTCTCAAAAAGGATACGAAACCGCAGTCAATATAATGGCAATATCAAAAGTCCTTGATAATGAACTAACAGAAGCCCTGCAGCAGTTGGAAAAAGAGAGCCGTGCGAATGTTGTCTATCTTGTAGACAGCAACGGAGCTTTGTATCAGGAAGATATAGAGTTATTGGTAAAAAAAGCTAAAAGCATTTTAAAGACAAAAGAGGTCGGAGTTCATACGCATAACAACCAACAGCTTGCTTTTTCAAATACAATAGAAGGAATAATCCATGATGCGAATTATGTCGACGCCACAGTCTACGGACTAGGAAGAGGAGCCGGCAATTGCCCTCTTGAACTGTTGCTTGGATTTTTGAAAAACCCGAAATTTGATATCCGACCCGTACTTGACCTTATCTCCAAAGAATTTATTCCTTTAAGAGAAAAAATAGAATGGGGTTACATCATTCCTTATGCGATAGTTGGCATGCTAAATGAGCATCCAAGGGCGGCAATCGCTGTGCGAAAAACGGACAAGAAAGACGATTACAGGGAATTTTACGAAAGTGTAAAAGAGGTAGAGGCCTAGCTTTCTACATGAAAAAAGTATTGTTTTTATCAAACGGCCATGGGGAAGACCAGACCGCCGCAAAAATAATAGAAAAATTGCCGCCTGATATTGATATCAGCATAATGCCAATGGTTGGGGATTTTGCAACCGTAGGGGCGCGATTAATCACGCCCCTACGGTTGCATGTTATCGGCCCCAAAAAGTCTCTCCCAAGCGGAGGTTTTTCCGCAAGAAACCTTTTTGCCCTGCCAAAAGACATTCTAAATGGCCTTTTTGGTTTATTATATTCACAAATAAAAACTTTAAAGAGCTTAAGAGGTCAATTTGACCTGGTTGTAGCAATTGGAGATGTGATTCCAATTCTTGCAGCTTTGGTTACAAGGACGCCGTTTATTTTTGTCGGGGTCAATAAGTCTGATTATTACAAAACCTTCGGATACAATTACACCTCTTGGGAAAAATGGCTCCTAAAAAAATATGCAAAAATAGTTTTTGCAAGAGATGAACATACTGCAAAGTCGCTCAAAGAAGAAGGGATAAAAGCCGTTTATGAAGGGAACCCTTTAATGGATGGAATTGGCGCATATGAAATAATTGAGAAAAAAGAGGGGGAAACAATCATAGGGTTTTTGCCGGGAACAAGAAAAGAAGATATCCCAAAAAACATTGAAGATTTTGAGAAGATTGCGGAGGAATTGTTGAAAATTGATAAAAATTTCAGGTTTTTAATCGCGGACAATTGTGAAGGGACGCGATTAATCGCGTCCCTTCGCGGTGCCCCCTTCGAAACCGTCATTTACAATTCCGATATCATCATCGGCCTGTCGGGAACGGGAAACGAACAAGCGGCAGGGATCGGCAAACCGGTTGTATCTTTTGTGGGAAGAGGAGCACAATATAATAAAAAATTTGCAAACGCACAAAAGGAATTATTGGGTGATGCGTTGTCCTTAATCGTAGGGACGAATTGCAATACTCCCCTACAAATCGCAAACGAAATCATCACCATATTACACGATCCTGCTAGGTACAATTATATGTCAGAAACTGGCAAAAACAGAATGGGAAAATCGGGAGCAACAAAAAAAATCGCCGAGGATATTGCGGATAAAGTTTATGAGATTTCTAAAATAATGTTATAATATACATGGGAGTTGACGATAATGGGATTAACTTTTGTAACTGTAAATTTAAAAGCCAATAAAGATGCTCCAATTTCTTATGAAGACAAGTTTTTGGTTGATACCGGAGCAACAGATTCAATGGTGCCGGGGAATAAGCTTATGGAAGCAGGGATTGAGCCTGTAGGAAAAACCATTTATGAAATGGCAGATGGCAACATCAAAGAATTTCCTTTTGGATTGGCTATAATTGAATTTATGGGAGAAAAGACCGCGGGAAGAATAGTTTTTGGCCCTGACAACTGCGAACCTCTTCTTGGAGTTACAGCGCTCGAATCTGTTGGAATTTTGGTAGATGCGGTAAATAAAACCCTAAAAAGAATGCCGGCCATCCCTCTTAAGTAATAAAACACATGAAACCTTTAAATAAAATAAAAGTAATTCAAGACATAATAAAAAGGATAAAAGCAAAAATCTATCTGGAAATAGGTGTTGAAAAAGGGCTTTGTTTTCTTAAAATCAAAGCCCGTAAAAAGTTTGGAGTTGATCCTAAATTCTTAATTGGAATAAAAGATAAAATCAGTAAGTATATTACAAACCCATGGAATTTTTTTAATCAATATTATCAAATGCCAAGCGATGATTTTTTTAAATTAAAATCAAATATTTTTGAACAAGATGGAATAGACATTGCCCTTGTTGATGGACTGCATACATACGAACAATCACTAAAAGATGTAGACAATGTTTTAACTTATTTAAATGATAATGGTTTTGTTATCATGCATGACTGCAATCCAAAAACTGAATCAGTTGCCTATCCAGCAAACTCGATAGAACATGCCTATACATTAAATCTTCCAGGATGGACAGGGGCATGGAGTGGGGATGTATGGAAAACAATTGTTTATTTAAGATCAACCCGCAGTGATTTAAGTATTTTTGTATTGGATTGTGATGATGGTGTTGGCATAATTACAAAAGGAAAGCCAGAAAAGATGCTCAATTATTCTAAAGAAGAAATAGAAAATTTATCTTATAATGACCTAGAAAAAAACAGATCCAATTTACTAAACCTAAAATGTCCGGAATATTTTGAAGAGTTCAAAAAAACTCTTGCTCAAAAATAATGTAAAAAATATTGTTTATAATTGATTTCTCGCTGGGACACGACATTCCATCCGAAATCATGAGGTAGAATGGGTTAAAATATGTCCACAAACAGACAAAAGGGAGGTTCTTTAGGCTTAGTTTTTCTATCTTGTCAGCCATATTGCGGCACATGGACAAGAGAAAGCCATGACATTCAAGCATGGGCATCTGCGACAGGAGGCGATGTTTACAACTCCTGCCTTTTAAGGTTACTTCATGGAATTAAAGACTACAAGATAGTTATGCTCGAACTTAGGCATCACAATTTTCACCTCATAAAAAAAATAAAGAAAAAACTGCCTCATATTAAACTTATCGGAGTTCAAGAAGGATCACTACACTCGGCTGACAACGATTACAATACAAAAATAAGATTAAAATATATTGAAGCTTACCAAGATGTTGATGCATTAGGTGTTTTATTAGAAGAATCAATCCCCTATTTTGAAGCTATAACTGATAAACCTGTCTTCTGGTTGGGAGTACCATTTCCCGTTGAATGGTCAAAAAAACATATTATAGCCCCCGACAAAAAAAATCCCCTTATTGAAATGCAAAATACCTTTAGTAGCCAAAAAGGAGGGCTAACAAATTTCTTTTTGTTAAAAAACATACAAAAAAGCCATCCTGAAGCACAAGGTATTAGTTATAGCGCTAACATAAAGCTAGAAAATGATCTAATAAAACGATTTGGCTTGAATTTAATAATTTCTCCTTTTATAGAATGGCAAAAATATTTTATTAACCACTGCAAAGCATATGTTGCATTACATATGGATTATCGCTGGTCATGGAATAGGTATAGTCTTGATTGTGCGGCCGCTGGAATCCCTTGTATAAGTTCAGCACATGCAACAACACATAAAATTCTCTTCCCTAAGTTAGGGGTTGAGCCCTTTGATATAAAAACTGCCACACAATTGGCAATAAAACTTTTAGAAGATCATGGTTTTTATAAGCAATGCAGAGAATATGCCCTAGAAAAAGCAGAAATGTTTAACTTTAAAAATTCAGCAGACAGATTAAAGTTATTTTTAAAATCTAAAGGATGGATTAATTAGTGCACCCTATAAGCATAATAATCCCAATATCAAACAATCTCGAAATACTTAAAACAAATATTCCGATACTAACTGAAAATCTTACAAAAAACCATGAAAATGAAATTATTGCAGTGGTAAACGGGTCAACAGATGGAACAGAAGAATTTCTAAAAACCAACTTCCCTCAAATAAAAATAATATCTTTTGATCGAGCCATCGGTTTTTCAAAAGCATGTAACGCGGGCGCGAAAGAGGCAAAAAACGATCTATTATTCTTTTTAAACAGTGATATTAAAGTTGCAAAAAATTTTCTTCCTCCGCTATTACAACATTTTGCCTCTAAAAAAGTTTTTGGCGTTTCTCCCAAAGTTTTGCGCCCCCGACAAAACATGATAAACGAATCGATAATAACAGGGTCTTTTCGTGGTGGGGTAATCAGCGCGGAATTCAACAAAATAAAAAACTCTGACAAAATAGCTGAGTCTTTAGAAGTTTTTGGATTATGTGGCGCCGCAATGTTGATTGACCGTGAAAAATTCTGGGAAATTGGAGGGTTTGATGAAGCCTTCACCCCCTGTTACTATGAAGAGACTGATTTATCTTATAGAGCGCTTAAGCGCGGCTGGAATATAATATATGAACCTGGTTCTACGGTTTATCATTACCATGACAAAACCATAAGCAAGTTGATGTCAAAATCAAAAGCTTTATGGAGTTATAGAAAAAACCAATATCTATGCGTTTGGAAAAACATAACCACACCAAGACTAATGTTTATGCATATTATTCAAATGGTTCTTCCTAAAATATTGATCCCCAATATTATTGAATGGAAAGCTCTTTTAAGCGCGTTACTTCAATTGCCTAACATATTAAAACAAAGAAAAAGACAGCAAGTTTTAGCTCAATTAACAGATGAAGAAATTTTTAATAAAGCTAAGACACAAATTAATGATATTAGAAAATCCACGAATGCGACGTATTCATTTTTAAAATAAATAAATCGACCTTCCCTGTCTTATTTGATAACATATATGATATGGCTTATAAAATAAATCCAGATAATATCAAAAACATCCTCATTATCCGCCCTGATGCGATCGGCGATTGCGTCTTGATAACCCCTGCCATTCATCTTCTAAAAAAAAATTTTAGAGCGGGTCGCTTGACAATCTTGTGCAGCCCATATACAAAAGATTTATTTATAAACAATCCTGAGATAAACGAAGTTATAGAAGACAATAAGAAATTGAGCCTTAATAAGCTTTTACAACGAAAAAACTTTGATCTGTCAGTCCATTTTTACAACGAATTCCATTACGCCCTGCTCGCAAAACTTGCAAAAATAAAATATCGGCTGGGAGATAATTCCAAGCCCCTTTTAAACCCTTTTTATAATATAAGAAGCAATTGCAGATGGAATGATTTAACTCTGCACGAAGTCGAACATAACATTTTACTGCTATCCCCTCTTGGGATTTCTTTGCCGGATGGAATTGTTCCACTAAAAATTATTTCAAATAATGAGCTGAAAATAAAATTTGAAAATGAATATCAAATAAACCCTGAAGATTTTGTAGTGGGAATCCATATAGGAACAGGAAAAGGAAATAAAGCCTGGCTACCCGAACGTTATGCCAAAACAATAGACTATTTAACTGCCACCTTACATGCAAAAGTTATCATAACAGGAAGTAAAAAAGAACTTCCTGTCGCGGAAAAAATTATCGGATTGTGTAAAGCCAAACCGATAAACCTAGTTAATAAAACAAATTTAGAAGAATTGATATCTATCACTTCAAGATACAACCTATACATTGGCGTCGACACCGGACCTCTTCATATAGCCGCCGCGTTAAAAATTCCAACAGTGGCAATCTTTCCTACAAAATTCGTAAAACCAACCGAATGGGGACCATGGGAAACGCCTCATGTGATTATCCGCAAAGCTGTAAACTGCTCGCAAAAGTGCCTCCCTGCAAACTGCCCTTTTGATGACTGTTTAAAAGCAATTTCTGTTTCTGATGTTATTTTGGGAATAAAAGCTTTGATGGAAGGAAACGAGAATAAAACAGTTGAAAAAGCAAAACCCGATTGGTTTAAAAAATCAATAAATGTTTTCACCAACAGGCAGGAAATAATCTGTGAGCTTTCAGTCGCCGGATATCACTCCGTGGAAATAGGAATGGCGGCAAGTCCTATCAAACTTATGAAACAAATGATAAAAGAAGACATAAATATTATACATTGGGTAGGCACAAACTGTCCTTTAGCACTAAAAATTGCAAAACTTTTGGCAACCCCGTACTTGCCCATTCCACCTTTACTTATACACGAAAAGCAAATATCAGATTGTTCCGCAAAAACATTAGTTAATTTATATAGAAAAAAGTTTACGGAGTAGAAAAATGAAAAAAGATATTCTCGCTTTGGTGGCCTTGGGTTTTGTGTTATTTATGCTCTTTGCGCAAACAATCCCGATAATAGACGGAGATTCAGCCTTTTACGCGACTATGGCCAAAAATATAGTTAAAAGCGGCGATTGGATGACTCTTAAATTTGTCAATTCAAATGATATTATAGACAAACCACCCCTCACAATGTGGCTTATGGCAATTTCTTTTAAACTTTTTGGCATAAATGAATTTGCCCTCTCCCTTTGGCATTCTCTTTTTGCAATAGGATGCGTATTGTTAACCTATTTTATGGGAAAAGAACTTTTTGGAAGGCGTGGAGGCCTTTTAGCTGGACTAATCCTAATGCTGTCGGGTCAGTTTTTCTATATTACCCGGACGCCTATGATTGATATTCCGCTGACATTTTTTATAACGTCAGCTTTTTATTGTATTTTAAAATTAAATAAAACAGGAAATAATTTATATTATTACCCTCTGGCTCTTTCAATGGCGTTGGCCTTATTAACAAAAGGTCCTATCGGAGCAGTGATTCCGCTTGCTTCGCTTATCCTTTTTAAAATTCTAAATATATTCCTTCCCTCTCACAACCCACAACCAAACACACAGGCCAAAACTCACAACTCTTTTTTACATTTTTCTCTATCTGCCCTACTGTTTTTCGCCATATCAGCTCCCTGGTTCATTATAGAATATAAAATACTCGGCCAGCCATTTGCAGACATTTTCTTCCTGCGAAATTTTATGAGATTTTTTAGACCGACAGATGTAATTGGAAATCTAACGCAAATCGCACCGCAATATGATTTTTATTCTTACTTTTTGCAGATATTCTTACTGTTTGCCCCGTGGGGAGGCTTTGTTTATCCCGCAATTTTTTATGGGACAAAAGACAAAAATCAGAAGCTCTTTTTAATTTGGGCGGCAGTTGCTGTCGGTTTTTTTGCTTTTTCCCTTAATTATAAAATTGGGAGATATATCCTTCCCGCGTTCCCTGCCCTTGCAATAATTGTTGCCAACTTTTTGGAGTCGGCCATTAAAGAACCGGAAAAACTAAAAAGATATATTTCAACCTCCGCATGGCTCAACGCAATTTTACTGATTCCCATATTTGCAATTGCGACTATTTATCTTTTTATAGCTTTTCCATCAGAAATAAACGCATTTAAACCGATAGCGCTTCCATTCCTTGCAATTTTTTCAGCAGGGCTTATTGCAGGAACATTCTTTTTGTTCAAGAGAGAAGTCAAAAAAGCGGTTATTACGTTCATGCTATCTTCAACTCTGGCTTACGTCGTTTTTATAATAACGGCGGGTTTGTTTATAAATACAGCTCTCCCAACAAAAACATTACTGCTTGAAATGAATGAAATTGCTAACGCAAATCAAGGGATGCAGATGGTAATCGCCATTATTTATAAAGGAGAAGTCCCTAGACAGGAATATTTTTATATACAAGATGATTTATTTAGCAAATATGACGATGAGATTGTTAACTTTATTACAGATAAAAAGATTCTTGAAGCAACCTTTAAGACTAATTCATGGAAGAAATATCCGAATATTCTTATCGGCATATCAAAAGAACAAGAAATAAAAGATATCAAGCAGATAAAAATCTTAAAAGAGATAAACGGATATATGCTCTTTTCAAATTAAAAAAACACCAGTCCCTAGCTGTATCCGCCTTCATCTTCGTCATCCTCAATGATCAATTATTTTTGCTTGTATTATAAGACACCATTTTAACTAGTTGGCTTAAAGTTTTTATTTGACGCAAGAGGAGAGACAATTCTAGATTTGCCTATTTTCTTTAAATTAAGCATCTGTTTATCACCAGAAACAATATAATCTACATCCGCGCACAAAGCACAATCTAAAAACATTTTATCTTTTGGATCTATAAATTGAATGAGTTTTTCTTCAACTTCAACAAATTTTGCGGATTCTGAAATTGAAGAAATAAATTTTTCTTTCTATAATTGATATAATACCATGAACTAACTACTAACTACACACACTCACACTAACTACTTTATTGGGGCGGCTTATTAAACGATGTTAGAACCTGTTTGTTGCAGATGGTTTAGTACTTTATAAGCCACTGCCATAATTAAACTATAGTTAAATTTTAGCAATGATGCAATATTTTTGTTTACACAATAACAAATTTAAAGGGTGCCATTTTGAAGGTATTTAAAATTTAGGAACGAAATTTATAACCTTTTCTGATTCATCAAAAATTATTTTAAATCTAGTAAAAATATCCATCCTGCCTAGCAAGATCGGAATCTCCTCTATCAATGCCCAAGCTACTTTACCTTTAAACTTATAGTTATTAAATATAAAATTTACCTCTTTAAGGACATAGGGAATAGGTTCACTTGAAATCCCTTTCATCTCCCTTATTTCAGAGGCTTCTTGTGAAAAACCTAAAGCCAACCCGATCGATAAAGGGATTAAAGATACATCTGCACCAGAATCTATGTACATTCCAACTTCAATAGAATTATCATTAGAATTTAATACAATATCTGCAACAGGACGAAAAATTGTTTTTCCAAACTTATTTTTCTCTTTTCTGTATTTAAAAGTTATCATTAAGTATATAATTTCCGCAACCGAGAGGTTTGGCAATAAAAGGGGTTTCTTTAGGATATTTCTTTTTAAATTCTTTAAGGATTTTTAGCAAATCTTTGCCAGCTTTAAAGAGTTTTCCTTTTATAAAAACTATATATTCATCTTTGTATTTTTTATCATCAAATTTTAAATATGATTTAAAGTTTTTAGTCATATGCATTTCTCCTTCTAATCACTTACTTTTTGCCCATTGAATTGCTTCTATTATAATCTTTTTACTTATTTTCAATGCTTTTATTTTTTTCTGCACAGCAGCTGAAGCTTTTTTAAATTTATCAATCGAGGATTCTGCCATATCATTTTCTTTCGTTATTGTTATAATACCATATAAAAAGGATTTAAGTAATGGCGAAAAGAAAGCAAAAATTAATGCACATTTCAGAGAAAACGGGAAAAATGGCAGCTTTAGAAAAAGACATTAGGCAGCTTTCTCCGAAATGGGATAAGGTTTCTGCGGTTAAAGAAATAAGGGCTCAAAGGGAGAAAAGTTAGTGGTATGGACGCATTAATTGTTCAGCCTGCCAAAGAAAACAAATCACTTCTTGTAAGTTTTATTAATAGGCAGTGATTTTATATTAAATTTCAAGCCTTTCTTGAAAAAAACTGTATGATTTTCGCCAGAACTGCTTGCACAAAAAATCTTTCTCTAATTATGTCTCTATAAAAATCAGCAAATGATAAATCATACATAGTCAATCTGTTCCTGGAGTATATAATCTATGCGCTAACTACTAACTACACACACTCACACTAACTACTCGATTGGGGCGGCCTAGGGGAATTGAACCCCTGATAACAGAACCACAATCTGCTGTGTTGCCTCTACACCAAGGCCGCCGCGTTAAGATAAATTATCTCATAGATGGTCAGTTTGTTCAATGAAAGCGCTTAAGCTCTTTTCAAATTAAAAAATGCATGCAATAATATACAAATAACATGAAATCCATAAAAACCTTAATGATTTCGGTAATATCTTTTACACTTTCCCTTGCATTTGCGTATGCCTTTTATATAAGATATTACAAATGGCATAATTTATTTAACGAATTAGGTAGATGTTATAATCCTGACGGGTCAGATCAAGTTTATACAACATCAGGAATAATCTGGGCTCTGCCTTTTGCATTCTTTTTAATTGTTTCTGTTATATATTTTGTTAAATTAATATTTGAATTTAAATTTTCTAATAATTACAAACAAAATAACCATTTGAAATGAAAAAACAAAACAAAGCAGAAACTTCTCGTAAAATATTCTTGGCCGCCACTAAACAAAAAAATTAATCTTCGAATGAGGGAGTTCACTTTTGCCCTCTCGGCAAAAACAGCATTAATCAATGCTCTAAAATTACAAAGTTAGGAATAAAAGTTTTGTTCAACAAAAGAGCCCAAGAGTTGATTTAAGGCTGGTCACTTTTCATTATATTGGTTATAATACAACCAATTGATTTGAAGGGGGCTATTATGAAAAAAAAATATCTTTCCTCGTTTATTTCATGCCTATTTTTATTCTTATTATGTTTTAATCTGGTACTTGCGGAAAATGTCGATGTTATTTTAGACAGCAATGACGCAGCCAGTTCTTTTCAAATTAAAAACTTAGACAAAACAACTGTAGCCAGCATTGATGCGACAGGAAATATTACCGCAATTGGGACAGTTGACGCGCAAAAAGGGGTAAAATATCCGGACGGAAATACACAAATAGAAGCATATCTTGGAACCAACAACCTGCCAAATAACAGCGGATGGATCAAAAGTACAGGCAGAGTAACATTGGAAGCAAGTGGCGATAAGGTTGGCATTGGAACAGATGCCCCATCAAAAAAACTAGATGTAGTTGGATCTATGAATATTACATTGAAAACCATTTCAGCCCCTAGCGATACTTTCAGCATAGAAAACATAGACAGTTCAAATAATAGGTTGAGCGTTTTAAAATATGATTCTTTTATAAATGATTTACTCATAGATAAAGACGGAGTATTAGGATCAGTTGGAATCGGACTGACAGCCCCTTCTTCAAAATTGACAGTAAATGGAACAATTGAAACAAAAGGGATTGGCGGCATTAAATTTCCTGACGAATCAATACAGACAACAGCAAGCGGTTGGACAAAAAAAGGAAATGCTGTTTTACTACAAACTGCTACTGATAAAGTTGGCATTGGGACAACAATTCCAACCTCAAAATTATCCGTAAAATTAACATACCAAGACGGGGCTTCAGATGGCGCCGCAGAAATTGGATATAGCGCAACTGCTTCGAACTTCAATGCGATTGCAATGGGTCACACTGTAAATGCTAAAGCTTCAAAATCGATGGTGATAGGAACCGGTTACGATACAGGAGATGATTTTTATTATCTGGAAAACAACATACCAAACAGTTTAATGATAGGTTTTAATTCTACAGCACCTACCCTTTTTATCAGCTCAAATGAATCGACAGGAATTTCATCCGGAATAGGTAAAATCGGCATTGGAACAACAAAGCCCGAAGCAACATTAGATGTTAATGGAGATTTTTATGCGAGAGGAAATGCCGCAATTGGTTCTCATGTGGAAATTCCAACATTTTTTGTAAGTTCAAGCGAAGGGAAAGGAACAACCGGCAATGTAGGGATTGGAACAGCATCTCCTTTAGCAAAACTGCATGTAACAAGCGAATCATCTTCTGTCGCACCTGTTCAAATAAGTACAACTGATAACCCATATGCCTTATATATTAGATCCGATGGAATAATAGGAATTGGAACAAATTCACCATCACTGGGATTTGAACGCGATAAATTAACAGTAACAGGCACAATACATGCAACATCTGGAGGAATAAGATTTCCTGACAATACAATCCAAGAAACAGCTTATACGGGAAGCAGTACAGGAGGAGATGGGACACTCCCTGCAGGAACTACGAATCAAACGTTGAGATATAGCGGAGCCGGATGGATAGCTAATTCACTTTTATTAAATACTGGATCTTATATAGGGATCGGGAACGGTGCTATAACACCTAGCAACTCCGATTATAAACTAATTGTAAAAGGAACTATTGAGGCTCAAGATGGAATAGCTTTCCCTGACAAAAAAACCCAAACAAGAGCCTACCTTGGAGAATCGGATAGCGGGTGGATAAGGGATCCTATAAACAAAGCTATAACAACAGAAGCAGGAGGTGACCAAGTAATTATTGGTGGATTAACTGGCAGAACAATACCAAAGGCAAAACTAGTTGTTTTTTCTGAATCCACAGAAGGAGCAGCTACCATAGGTCATTATACAAACAAAGCAACAGGTGTTTTCTCAGTCGCAATAGGAGAAGGAACAGTTGCAGAAGGAGAAGCTTCTTTTGCCTCTGGCTTTGGTTCACAAGCAAAAAAAGGTTTTACAACTGCATTGGGTTATCGCGCAACAGCAGAGGGGGCATATTCAACCGCTATTGGCTATAGAGCTATAGCAAGCGGAGAATACTCAACAGCAATTGGAATGAACGTCAAAACAAATACAAGCAAAGACTTCTCCATTGTACTTGGAAGTGGAGTAACTCCTGCTGCTGAACCACTTGTTAATAATGAACCTAACTCTTTGGCGATAGGATTTAAGTCAAATATCCCTACCCTCTTTGTTGGAGCAAGCAGCGGTATAAATACAACTGGCAATGTCGGGATTGGAACAACAAGTGTTTTTTTGGAAAATTCTTCAAAGCTAACAGTTTTAGGAACGATCGAAACAAAAGGAACCGGCGGTATTAAATTTCCTGACGGCTCCACTTTAATTACAGCCAACGGAATAGGCAATGGGACAGTAACATCTGTCAATTCTGGCAAAGGATTAAGAGGAGGGCCAATTACTAGCACAGGCGCCTTAACTGTTGAAGTTGATGATAGTACTATAGGCTTTAATTCCAATAGCTCGCTTGAAGTTAAAAATAGTGGAATTTCTAACGACAAAATAGTTGATGGAACAATTACAAATGCAAAAGTTAAGACTGGTAACTTTGTTAAACAGATTTCAGCCGGTAAAAACATTCTAATATCAGGAGACGAAGGAGCCGGAGCCGGAACCGGAATTGTAACAATAACCGCCGAAGCGCCGTCAACTGGCTGGATAAAAAGCGCGGGGCAGGTAACGCTTGAAACAACAAGCGATAAAGTAGGCATTGGTACAGATGCACCGCAGGCAAAACTTTCGGTTGTAACACAATCAGGGGGAGCTGCCACTTTTGGAAAAGACAATACAGCATCAGGCAGTTTTTCTGTCGCAATAGGAACTGGTTCTTCTGCGACAAATACAGCCGCGGTCGCAATCGGAAATTATACTCTAGCTGAAGGACAATTTTCTCTAGCTGTAGGAAACCTTTCCAATGCTCAAGGGAATAACTCTCTAGCAATAGGAGATAATGTAAAGACGAAAGATAATAAGACTTCAGGAAACAACGGACATGCAGCTATGGCATTGGGTTCTAGTTTCAGTAATGCTGTAAATAATTCTTTAGGAATAGGATTCGGTGATTTAGATATCTTGCTTAATCCGGATGGAAATAGTTATTTTAACGCAAACTCAGAAATAAATTCAAATAATGTCGGAATAGGAACAACTGAGCCCACCTCCAAATTAACAGTTGCCGGTACAATAGAAATAACAGACAATGGAGGATTAAAATTTTTAAATGGAATACAGACAGAGGCTTACTTTGGACAAAATACAGGCTGGGAAAAAATAGGTGGAAATGTCAATTTAAAAACCACAACGGATAAAGTAGGGATTGGAACAACCTCTCCTAAAGCAAAGCTTCATATTACTAATGGAACACTTCTGGTTGAGGGAAATCAAGATGAAGCTTTTGATTTTACTGATACTGACGTCACTTTTGATAGAGCTTTCTTTTGGCTCCCATCTAAAGCCGCATTAAGGGCAGGGACTTCAACTGACGGTAGTTGGGCTTACAACGAAATAAAAGATTACTCTGTTGCAATTGGAAACAACCCGATTGTCGATGGTGTATCAGCTTTTGCTTTAGGAGAAAGCGCTGTAGCAAGCAATGATTATGCAGTTGCTATTGGGAAAAGCGCGCAAGCGTTAGGGGTTGAATCAATAGCAATAGGAAGTGGCGCAATAGCAAATGCTACTGCATCCTATGGAACAGGAGGAGGCTCAATTTCGATAGGGTATGATTCGCAAGCTCTTGGCTCTACTTCAATCGCAATGGGGAAAAACACAATTGCTAAAGGTGAAGGATCCGTTGCAATGGGGATATCTACCACTGCGGAAGGAAGAGTATCTTTTGCTATTGGCGAAGAATCACAAGCAAAAAAGGATTCTTCTTTTGCAATGGGGCAGCAAGTAATTTCTGATGCAAATGGGGCAACTATACTAGGACAGTACGCCATAAACACTCATCAATATTCAATAGGAATTGGTTATAGTAAGACCATTCTTGAAATGAAAACTGAACCTCAAGTCTTATTAAGCGCAAATGATAATAGCTGGATAGGTGGTTATGGCGGAAATCTCTTTATTGGAACAACAGAGGGAGAAGCTACCCTAGAAGTCGAAGGATCAGTCTTATTTACAGGAACGGGCACCAATAAAAAAACAAGAAAATTGTCATGGGATCCTTCAACAGGATCTCTTAGTGTTGGTGAAGTTACAGGTAATCAATGGGATAGCAGAGGAGATTATTCTTTTTCAGCCGGTCAAAACAATTCCGCAACTAAAAAAGGATCTGTGGCTATGGGAATAAATACTACTGCTAACGGATTAGGATCTGTAGCAATGGGAAGTGGGTCAAACGCAACACAAAATTATGCCTTTGCGTCCGGTTCAAATGCTAATGCCAACGGATTTGGAAGTATTGCTATAGGAGAAAACACTACTGCAGAACAAAATTCATCTGTTGCGATAGGATCATCAAATATAGCAGGAGGAACAGATTCATTTGTTTTTGGCCACAATAGTTCCGCTTTAGGACCCAATTCTATTGTTGTAGGGGTTGGCTCTTCAACAACAGCAAATAATTCTTTAGCAATAGGAACACAAGCAAAAGCAAATTCAATAGAATCTATTGCAATAGGAAATTCTTTAGCGGTTTATGGAAACAATGCTATTGCAATAGGAAATGACTTAACAACAAGCTCAGATAATGCAATTATTATCGGATCAGGCACAACAAATAATGAACCATTTACAAATAATATCCCAAATTCTTTAATGGTGGGTTTTTTTGGCGGTGTACTCCCTCCTTTGGCATCTCCTGCGCCAATTTTATTTGTTTCCGGAGAAGCAAATTATGGAGGAGTAGGAATAGGAACTACCGCTATAGGAGCTAACAAGCTCTATGTAAAAGGGAATGTATGGATAGAAGGTTCTTTAAGTAAAACCTCTGGAAATTTTGATATTAAACACCCAAATCCTGAAAAAGAAGGATGGCGCTTGAGGCACTCTTTCGTAGAAAGTCCGACCCGAGGAGAGAACATATACAGATGGACAGTCAAGGTAGAAAAAGGAGAAGCAACAATTGATCTCCCTGATTACTTTAAATATTTAAACGAAAATGTTCAAGTTTGGGTCTCTCCAAAAGATAACTTCGGAAGAGCTTATGGAAACGTTGACAACGAGCTAAACACCCTTTCTGTTAAGGCCGATTTAGACGGAGAATATAATGTGCTGGCAATTGGAACAAGAAAAGATAAAGATGCGAAAGAATTTGATGCCTTGGGAGTAGAATACAAGGAATAAAAAAATCACGCCCCACGCAGAAAAGCATTTGAAACGTATTGTTTGATTTTTAAAAGTATTGCCTCTAACTTTTCTTTTGGATAGGGCTTAATATCACGAAGCCTTTCGTCTAGGCAATTCTTTGGCACAAATTGCTGTAATACAAATCTCTGCGCCCCTTTTATTTGCTTTGCAATATCAAGAATATCCTCCTCTTCCAAAAGGGTCGGCACAACTGTAGTCCTAAACTCATAAGCAACCTTTTCTCCCATAAGGATTTTAACACTCTGATTAATCTTATCTAAATTGATTTCAGCTCCCGCGATTTTACTATACCTTTCATCCAACGGCTCTTTTAAATCCATAGCTACAAAATCAATAAGTTTGTCCTCTATTATTTTTTTCAAAAATTCAGGATCGCATCCGTTTGTATCAAGTTTAATTTTAAATCCCATTTTTTTTATCTCCTGCAAAAAAGCAAGCAGTCCAAGTTCCTTATGTAAACAAGGCTCGCCGCCTGTAATACAAACACCATCGATAAAATCTTTGTGGGAAAGAAGAAAATCAAAAACCTTTTTAACTGGGATAGTTTCGTAAGTATCAGAATTTTCTATAAGCCCCGCATTGTGGCAAAAAGGACAGCGAAAATTGCAGTAAGGAAGAAAAACAACTGAAACAATATGCCCGTCCCAATCAAGAAAAGATGTCTCAATAAAACCTTTAATTTCAAGTTCTTTCATATATTTTAAACAGACAATAAATTATCGCGTGATAATAAAATCATTTTCTATTTTACTATCGATTTTCAGAAGCTGAAGAATTAATTAATAATACAGCGGCAGACAAAACTGTGGTCCAAACACCCCTCTGCCCTATCGCGCTTTGGGTAATGTTGGTCGTTCGAACGATTTCGTTTGAAAGTTTCCACAGTTCCTGCCTTTCATCCCAACTGGCAGTCTCATCAAACGGGACGCCAAGCGTTGTGGCTAGCATCTGCGCGGCCAGATCTTCGGCATAATCACCGCATTCTTCATCGGTTAATCCGTGACCGTGATGTTCGCTTAAGTAGCCATATGAATTTTGATCGGCCGGAATAGCCATGCCTACAGAAGCGGAGATCAGACGATGGGGTTCGTTGGTATCATTTTTTGACATAACAATAAAAGTAATCTGGCCCGGTTTCAAAAGCTTGACACCTTGATCTTTTGAAACCAATTTACATCCGGGAGGAAAAATGCTTGACACTTGGACATAGTTAACAGCCTGGATCCCGGCATCTCGCAATGCCATCTCAAAGCTGGCAATTTTTTCTTTATGCCGTCCGACCCCTTTTGTTAAAAATATTTTATCTGGTACTAAATTTGTCATGGTTTAATTTCCAATGTCCAATTACCAATTTCCAATGAATGTAACATTATATAAAAAATCACTAGTGTCCCAACGTTGTTGCCAGTAAATTCAACTGTTCCCACGAATCATCATTCTCCTTTTTGAAGCTAATTCCAGCTAATGCTTGTAAAATGGGCGTTTTCTCGAATAAAGCAACACTCAAA
>Ga0208373_1002033_pt1 | contig 23974 bp, 24 predicted proteins | sample RifOxyC2_FD_184036 | JGI IMG/M metagenome (GOLD analysis project Ga0208373, IMG submission 184036) | Soil microbial communities from Rifle, Colorado - Rifle Oxygen_injection C2 (SPAdes) | ecosystem: Environmental > Terrestrial > Deep subsurface > Rock core/Sediment | place: Rifle, Colorado... | reverse complement strand
CTTTAACCGAAGCTAATGGTGATGAAACTTTAGCGATCGAAATCTTACGTAAAGCTGGTTCCAAAATGGCTGCCAAAAAGGCTGACCGTGTAGCTAAAGAAGGGGTGATGGCTATCGCTAAAGCTGATGGTAAATTAGCTGTCGTGGAGCTTAACTGTGAAACTGATTTTGTCGGTCGTAATCCAGACTTTATTCAAGCTGTTAATGATTTTGCTAAAAAATTATTAGAATTAGGGGAGACAGAATTTGCTACTTGGGCTAACAATGAAATTACTAATCAATTGATTGTCAAAATCGGAGAAAATTTAGTTTTAGGAAGATATGCCATTTTTTCTAGTGACAATATCGGTAGCTATTTACATTCTAATAAAAAAGTAGTTGGCGTAGCTTTATTAAAAGGCGGTGACCAAACTTTAGCTAATGATGTAGCGATGCATATCGCAGCTATGGCACCAAGATACTTGAAGCCAGAAGAGGTAGAGCCAGAAGTTTTGGCCAAAGAAAAAGAAATTTATGCCGAGCAATTAAAAGCTGAAGGCAAACCAGAAGCGATGCTGGAAAAAATCATGATCGGTAAAGTAGAAAAGTTTTATACTGAAGTGTGTTTAGTCAAACAAGCCTTTATCAAGGATGATAAGAAATCAATCGAAAAGTTGTTGGCAGAAAACAATGCGAGTATAGAAAAATTCGCTTACTATAGTTTATAAAAAATTCTTAAAATACCCTTGTCATCCCCGCGAAAGCGGGGAGCGGGGGTATTTTTTGTTAAAGAAAAAAGAGGGTGGTCAATCCCTCTTTGCTTTGCGACCTGGTTGAACCATCACAACGCTTTTACCCACACGTGTGGTGCGATGAAGATGAAGCCTTTCTTGTAGTTATTGCCGATGATCGCTGCCAAGTGTCCAATTCTTATGACTACAGCGGAAATGACTACGGCAATAAGGTAGTACGGCATTTTCTCCCCAGGGATATTGAATAGGCTGTTGTAGCACACGAGCACCAAGTCATTTCCTTGTTGAGAGATATGTCCGACCCAATCAATATGCAGTTTCCAAGCTGCATACGGAAATGCGAATGCTACACAGCAGAGCATTAGCAGTATTCCGCTGAGTTGCACCCAAACCCAAAATCCTTTTCCGGTTCGTGGGTTGCAGAAATGGCGAAGAAAAGACCAATACATGATGCGATCCCTTCATTTTGGTGTGTGACTGATGAACGAATTGTCTATAATATCATATTTAGCTAGTTATGTCAATAGATTGATATTTTTTATTTTTCCTGTCATAATCATGGCAATTACTTAATAAAATATGCAAGCAGTAAAAATTCAATTTCATATAGCCGATCGAGAGTATTATTTTTTACCAGAATTTTCTCAAGTGCCAGATTTTAAATTAGCAGATTTAAAGGCTGGAGAAAAGGTTTTGGTGGAAACAGAATTGGGTCTTGATTTAGGCACCGTAATCTCTGTACGTGAAATGGAAGCCAAAGATTTGCCAGCGGATCTAAAAACTATGTTGCGACCAGCCACGGCCGATGATGAAGTAGCCATGGTCAAAAAATCTAGCTCTTATAGTACTTATTTAAAACAAATCGAAGAAGTTGCTAAGCAGTATAGTTTAAAACTAAAAGTAGCCGATGTAGCAGAAAGTTTTGACGGGCAACGTTTGACTTTTTATTTTACGGCTGACAATCGTGTAGACTTTAGAGATTTAGTGAAAGATTTAGGCAAAGTTTTTCATAAAAAAATTCGTTTACAACAAATCGGTGTCCGTGATGAAGCTAAAATAGATGGGGACTATGGTCCTTGTGGCTTGCCACTTTGTTGCAAAAATTGGCTCAAAGTTTTAGGCAGCGTCAATGCGGAATATATCAAAGATCAAGATTTGATGCATCGTGGCAATGAGAGATTGTCTGGTGCTTGTGGACGCTTGAAGTGTTGCTTAAGATATGAAGAAGAAGCTTATAAATATGGTTTGGATAAATTACCCAAAGTCGGTGATCAGATAAAAACTGGTGCCGGCTTAGGACGAGTGACCGAAGTCCATCCTTTGAAACAAACTGTCGAGCTCGATATTGATGGCGCACGAGTGGAGTATCCATATTTGCAAGGTAGAATTTGTGAAAAAAATTGTGAGATAGAAAAAGTGGAATAGCTGTGCTATACTTTAGACAGTTTTAATTTTTTAAGCAAAATATTATGAAAAAATTTATTGCTTTAGGTACAATTTTATTAAGCGTATTTGTTTTGACTGGTTGTGGCCAGAAACAGGCTGATAATGATTTAAACACAGACTTAAATCCAGAACTAAATCAGAACGACGATCAAAATGATCAAACAGACACACAAACTAAAAAAATCGTTTATACAGATCCGGCTTATGGCTTTAGTTTGACTTTTCCACAAGCTTGGAAAGATTATACGACTACCAAAGAAGCTGCTAATTGGACAAAAGTTTCTCCAAAAGGGGAGGCTTTAGACGAAGTCATGATTACTACGGTTTATTTTGGTTTACCGGCTCAAGCAAAGTTATTCGGTATTTCGATGTTTACTGAAGCCCAGTGGAATCAAATTCAGAGCTTGTGTTTACCAAATGTACCCAAAACTGCTTTAGGAAAAAATAGTAAATATGTTTTTGCATTAAATGGTAGCTCAGCTGCTCCGGTTAATAAGGAAATTACCGCTAGAATGCAAGAAATTACCTCGATTGGTAAAACTTTTAGCGTCCCTGGTTTAGCTGCTGTGGGTGAAAGACCAAAAATTTCTGGCTGGCAAACTTATACAAATGAACAATATGGTTTTCAAATTCAGTATCCAGCTAAATATAAAACTGCAGTGGATACTTATGGCTGGCCAAATTCAGTTGTTAATTTTATTGAAAAAAATGGTGGTCAAGCTTATCGAGCGGTTGTTAGTGTTTGGGACAGCAATAAAATGTCTGATATTTACAAGAGCATGAGATCAACAACTCATAAAATTGATGATAAATATATTGTTCTTAGTTACTATGCGGATGATGATCCAAGTGGTGAGTGGCAAGATGTAGAATGTACCTTTGAAGAAATAAAATAAGTTTTTAAAAAAGAGATATTTTAAAACCCCGCCTTTGGCGGGGTTTTGTTAACTAAATTTAAAAGTGCAAAAAATTAAGTTTTTTGTTATAATACTTATGTAATTTTTAAATAAATATTATGCAGACAAAAATCAAAGTAGCAATCAATGGCTTTGGCCGTATTGGTCGAGCAGCTTTTAAAATCATGCTTAAAAGCAAAAAATATGAAGTAGTCGCCATCAATGATTTGGCGCCAGTGGAAACTTTAGCTTATTTATTACAATACGATACTGTTTATCGTAAATTCGCCAGCAAAGTCTCGGTCAGTGCTAATTATCTGGTAGTTAATAACAAAAAATATTTGATTACCGCTGTACCGGAACCAAATAAATTACCATGGAAAAAATTGGGCGTGGATGTCGTTTTAGAGTGTACTGGTAGATTTGTGAGCAGTGATTTAGCTGCACTACACTTAAAAGCTGGCGCTAAAAAAGTAATTATTTCTGCTCCAGCCAAATCCGCCTCTGGAGGAAAAGGTGCAGAAACACCGACTTTTTTGATCGGTGTTAATAATAAGGCTTATAAAAATCAAACAGTAGTATCTAATGCTTCTTGCACAACTAATTGTATCGCACCAGTAGCTCATGTTTTATCCAAAACTTTTGGCATTCAAAAAGCCATGATGACTACTATTCACTCCTATACTGCTGATCAGACTTTAGTCGATGGTCCACACAAAGATTTACGTCGTGGTCGCACCGCTGGACAAAATATCATCCCGACTTCTACCGGAGCAGCTTCAGCTTTAGGGCAAGTGATGCCAGAACTAAAAGGTTTGTTTGATGGTTTAGCTATTCGTGTACCGACACCAATTGTCTCTTTGTCGGACTTTACTTTTTTATTAAAGAAAAATGTCACAGTGAGCCAAGTAAACAATGCTTTGATCAAAGCCAGTAAAACTAAAGAATTAGTAAATATTTTGGGCGTGACCGATAAGCCAGTAGTTTCTTCTGATTTTATAGGCGACGCACGTTCTTCAATCGTTGACTTGTCTTTGACGCAGGTAGTAGATGGAAATATGGTCAAAGTCATTGCTTGGTATGATAATGAATGGGGCTACGCTAATCGTTTGGTAGATATGGCAAGTAATATTGCTTAAAATAGAGGCTATTTTGACTAAAATTTTGAATTCATTTATACTAAATGTACTTAAATAATTAAAGAAACTTTATGAAGAAAAGTGAAATAACAAACAAAGAGATTTTTGGGGCAATTCAAGAAGTTGCAGAGGCAATTTCTGTTTTGGCTAGCGATGTAGATGCAAGATTTAATCAAGTAGACGGAAGACTAGATAAATTAGAGCAAGGCCAGAATAATATTTTCTTAAGACTTGATAGAGTAGTTTATAGATCTGAATTACGACCAGCAGTCAAAGAAATTATGGCCGAACAAGCATAGAATATTTTAAAAATGCAAGCCGCTCTCAATGAGCGGTTTTTGCTTTTTCTTGGTTTTTTAGCTAAAATACAGATAAGAAGAAAATTTATGCAAATTTATCTCAATAACAGTTTAAGTAAAGTAAAAGAGGAGTTTAAACCAATCGAAAATAATCAAGTTGGCTTGTATACTTGCGGACCGACTGTTTATGATTATCCGCACATTGGTAATTTTCGTGCTTATCTTACTTGGGATATTTTGAAAAGATTTTTGCTTTCTCAAGATTTTAAAGTAAATCATGTGATGAATGCCACTGATGTTGGCCATTTAGTATCTGATGCAGATAATGGAGAAGACAAGCTGGAAAAAGCTGCCAAAAGAGAGGGCAAGACTGCTTGGGAGATTGCGGAATTTTTTATTCAAGATTTTAAGAATAGTTTAAAAAGTTTAAATATTTTGGAGCCAACACATTTTGTCAGAGCAACGGACACTATCACTGAACAAATTGAATTTGTCAAAATTTTAGAAGCTAAAGGTTTTTTGTACAAAACTTCTGATGGTTTATATTTTGATACTAGCAAAATCGCTGATTATGGCAAAATCGTCAATATTCAAAATATTGATTTACAAGAAGGGGCTCGGGTGGAAAAAAATCCCGAGAAGAAAAATATCACTGATTTTGCAGTGTGGAAATTTTCACCAACTGATCAGCAGCGAGACATGGAGTGGGATTCGCCTTGGGGCAAAGGATTTCCTGGCTGGCATCTAGAGTGTTCAGTCATGAGTCGGATGTATTTGGGCGATACTTTTGACATCCATACTGGTGGCATCGATCACTTGCCAATTCATCATCCAAATGAAATGGCACAAAGTGAGGCGGTGACTGGTAAACTGCAGGCCCGCTTTTGGCTACACAATGAATTTTTGAAATTTGCAGGTGGTAAGATGTCAAAATCAGCTGGCACTTTTGTGACGCTAGATAATTTAAAAGAAAAAAATATTTCTCCACTAGCTTATCGTTATTTTGTGTTACTGACGCATTATCGCAAAAGTTTAAATTTTTCTTGGGAGGCTTTAGAGGCGGCACAAAATGCTTTAGTTAATTTAGTGAAGACTATTGCGAATTTTGATGATGGTGCTAAAGCTGATGCTTTAAGTTTAGAAAAATTTTATCAAAGTTTAGCTGATGACTTAAATACCCCGCAAGCAGTGGCAGTTGTACAAGAAGTTTTAGCGAGTAATTTGAGTGATCAAGATAAACTGGCGACTATTTATCAGATGGATGAAGTTTTGGGTTTAAATTTAAAAAATCTAAAAAAGCAAATTTTAAGCTTATCAGCTGAAGAAAAAGATTTGTTAATACAGCGTGAGCAAGCAAGAAATAACAAAGACTGGACTTTATCTGATGCTTTGCGCGTGCGTTTGCAGAGTTTGGGAGTGGAAGTAGAGGATACAGCCGGTGGTCAAAAAGCAATGAGGGTGAAGATTTAGTTTATGTTTGATATTCAGATAAAAGTTGGCGCTTTAGTAAAAAAAGACGATGGTCTTTTTTTAATTTCAGAAATTGGTAAAAGCAAAAATTATTTACGGAATATTATCAAAGGTACCTTTGATCCAAAATTAGATAAAAATTTATTAGACACTGCCGTCAGAGAATGCAGAGAAGAAATAAATATCAAAGTTAAAGTAGAAAAATTATTAAATTTTGTTTATTTGAGAGAAAATAAAAAAATTAGATTTCAGTTTAATTTTTTGTGTAAAGTTGTAGGAAAACATCAGCCAAAAATTAGCCCGCAAGCTAAACAGAAAATTTATCAAGAAAATATCAATGATTGTAAATTATTTAGTAAGGCTGGATTAAAAAAATTAAAACAAAAAGATTTTATTGATAAAAGAGCTTTTGTGGCAATTAGTGATTATTTGGCTGGCAAATCTTTGCCGCTTTCTGTTTTGAGAGAAATAATTAAGTAGAGAATATTTTTTTAATTTATTTATTTTAAAACCTATCAGCTCCCCGCATACGCGGGGAGCTGAAGAGAATAGTTGTTTATGAAAAAACTTCATTTGGGTGTTTATGGTATTATTTTGCTAGATAATAAAATTTTATTAATTAAAAAAGCCAGAGGACCATATATTGGTTTATTTGATTTACCTGGCGGTAGTATAGAACATGGTGAAGATATCGGCGATGCTTTGAAAAGAGAATTGAAAGAAGAGCTAAGTGTTGCGGTTTTAGATTATTCTTGGTTTACAAATTACACTCACCAGGTTTCTTTTATTGATGCTGATCAAGAAATTGACATGCATCATGTTGGTCTAATTTATAAAATTGATAAATTTGATCTTAAAAATTTAAAACAAGATATTAATTTTGAAGATGTGGCTGGCGCGGAATTTTTGGATCTCGATAAGATAGATGAAAATTTATTGTCTCAATTTGCCAAAATAGTTTTGAAAGAATTGTAATGTGTGATTTATGTCTAGTTTAGCAGAAAATTATTTAGGAAAAAATGTTGATTTGATTATTGATCGATCATTGGGTAGCAAACATCCAAAGCATAGTTTTATCTATGAAGTAAATTATGGCTATGTGCCTAATACTGTTAGTGGTGATGGTGAAGAATTGGACGCTTATTTTTTGGGTGCAGATAAGCCATTGAAAAAAGCTAGTGGCCAGTGTATTGCGATTATTCATCGTTTAGATGACGACGATGATAAATTAGTAGTCATTTCAAAAAATATAAAAGATTTTACTGATAAAGAGATTAAAAAATTGACTGATTTTCAAGAAAAGTTTTTTAAGTCAGTAATTATTAGGAAAAGTAATTAGATTTGACAAAAAGGCCATATTTTACTATGATAATTATGACGGCGGTCTATTAAGACGGCTGATTTATCTCCCCATATGACTTTAGCCAATCTTATCTTAATCTGTGCCTGGGTAATTAATTTGATATTAATAGCTTTTGTCGTCTTCAATAAAGAGCAAAAACACCGTTTACCTGTGCTTTTATTGATTATTTTGGTGACCTTGTGGCAGAGCATTGAGCTAATTAATGTCTTTTTTTTACGCTTTAGCGACCATTTACTATTAGGCGCTCGTTTTGGTCTATTGCCTAATTTATTTATTGCTCCAGCCTTTTTGTGGCTGGTTTTTTCTTTATGTGATCGTTGCCAGATAGTGAAGAAGTATACCAAAATTTTAGTATGGTTGCCGGCTATTATCATGATTCCTTTCTTGTTTTCGAACTATAATATCAGTAGTGTGACCGTCACTGAAAATGGTTTTATTTTTCAGCAAGAAGTTTTATATTATTATTTTTTGGCTTATTTTTTGTTAGTTATTGGTTTTGCCTTGACATTTTTAGCCAAAATGAGCAAAAAAGTAAATTTGATTATTAAAAAACAAATTTCTTATATTTTTTTTGGCACAGCATTGACGGCTGTTTTTGCTTTATTATTCAGCGTAGTTTTACCATTATTTGGTCTAAAAAATTGGTTCTATTTAGGTGTAGATAGTGCGGTGTTTTTTACTTTAGTTTTAGTCTATGCTTTGGCAAGATTTAGGTTTTGGGACTTAAAACAATTGTTTTTGAAAATCGCTCTAGATGCCATTGCTTTTTTCAGCACGCTGTTTGTTTTTTACTTTTTGTTTTTATTATTATTGCGTTTTGTCAAAATAGACTTTATGGTATTATCTAATCAATTAGCCTTTGTGCTTTTGATTGGTTTTAGTTCGCCTTTGGTTTATCAGGCGATTTACAAATTTTTAAATTATTTTGGTTTTAATCCGCAACAAAAGATTGAATTAAGCGTCATAGCAGTAGCCGATGTTTTGCGTTCTGGCACAGACTTAAATATTTTGTTTTCTCGTTTAACCAAAGTAATCGCGCAAGTGATAGATTACCAAGATATGTTTGTGTATTTAGCTAAGCATAATAATCCCGAAGTTTTTCATCAGGTTTATCCGGTCGGTGAGCGTATTTTGGCTTTAAACGATAGTCAATTATTACAATTTTTAGTCAATCATCCAGCAGGAGCCAATAAAGCCGAAATACAATATTTACAAACTGATCGTTATTTAGCGGAATCAATGGATAAACAAAAGATTGATTTTGCTTTACCGATTTTTTATAATCAGCAATTACTGGGTTTAGTGATGATTGATGCTAAGCAGAGGTTTTTATCTGCTCAACAACTACAATTTTTAAGCAAAATAAAAGATTATTTAGACATTGCCATCGGCAGTTTCTTATTAGCTAATAAATAATAAAATATATGGATTTTTTAATTTCACCTTTAGGTTGGAAAAACTGGCTCGTATTAATCTCGGTTTTAATTAATTTAAGCATGGTGGTTTTTATTTTTAGTCGAGGTATAAAGAAAAACAAAATTAATTTATATTTTTCTTTATTTACTATTTCTACATTTCTTTGGGGAGTGAGTTTATTATTTGGCAGGACTATGATTATTAGCCAATGGCAGTTTTGGGCTTATTTTGCTTATATAGCCGCTCTTGCTATTGCTTTATTTTTATTTTATTTTACTTTGCATTTTCCTTACCAAATAAAAGCTTTGAAAACTTGGCAACATTTATTAGTAATTTTACCAGCTATTTTTTTATCAAGTATTATTTATGTTAAAGACTATTTTATAGTTAAGGCCATTCAAGATATTGCAAATACAGAATATGTTTTATGGCATAATAAATTTTTTTATATCCTATATTCTATTTATTTTTTAATCATGGTTTTATTTTCATTACATTTTTTATGGATTAAATATAAAAATTCGGACGGAATTTTAAAACGCGGTTTGTTTTGGTTATTTGTGACTATTTTGTTAGGTTTAATTTTTGGTACTTACTTTGATTTAATTTTGTGTTATTTTAACAATTTTCATTATATTTGGGTTGGTCAAATTTTTACTTTGTTTATTAATTTAGCAGTATTTTATCTAATTTTTTTTACTAAAGAAAAATAATGACAGCACAGAAAAAGAAAATTTGTATTTTATTGGCCGGCGGTACTTGGACTTTAGCTAAAAATAAAGAAGTCTTAATGGTGAATCAAGAGGAGGATGTTCCTGCTTGGCTTAACACGATGCCAGAGCTTAATATTTTAGCGGACACTAAAGTAGTTTTTTTAAGTGGCGAAGAAGAAATAGCAGGTCCGGCGTTATGGGAAAAAATGGCTAAATTTATAGCCGGGCAAGCAAAAAATTATGATAGTTTTATCATTGTCTCCAAAGTCGAGCAGTTAATTTTGACAGCCAATGCTTTGACCTTTTTATTACAAAATATCAATAAAACCATTGTTTTAACTGGCGCGCAGATGAGTGGTTTGTATTTGCGAGACAAAAAAGATTTAGCCCAAAGCCTGATAGCAAATTATGGTGGATTCTCTCTGCGAGCTAATTTAATCAATGCTTTACAAGTGGCAACTGAAACCCTACCTCGACCAAGTATTATGTTTGGTAGTCGTTTAGTGCTAGGTACTAAAGCAAAACTTGAAAGACAAAAAAATAATTATTTTTTTAGTAGTTTAGACAATGATTATTTAGCTAAAGTAGATTTTGGTATTAGCTTAAAAAGTGATTTAAGCTATCCGAAAAAAGCCACAAAAATTTTTAGTAAAATTAACAGCAAATTATTGATTGTAGATAATAGTTTAGCTGATGATTGGTCTGGCTTGAAGAATTTAGCTAAAAATTATCAAGGAGTTTTAGTGAAAATGCAGCGAGAAAGTCTGACCGAAGAGCAAGCTAAAATTATTAAAGTTCTAGATCTCCCAGTGATTTTTTATCACCCAGTTTATTTAAATCCATCTAAATTAGGTATTCATTTACTCGCTTGTTCTTGGGAAGCGGCGATTGTCAAAACTTTGTGGGTTTTGAGTAATTTTACTAAAACACAAGACGTGGCTACACAATTGGCTAGCGATGTGGCTGGTGAATTTTTAAATATTTAATTTGATAGCCTTATGATGATTTATTTTTATAGTAATGGTGAACAAGCAGAGAGTAAAAATATTTTGCATTATTTTAAAAAAGCTAAAATAGAGGTTTTAAATAATGCCAATAAAACTAAATCAGCTGAATCTTTAGTCGATATTGAGGCTTTGGTGATTTTCGGTGATTTAGACGATCAGGCTAGCTATTTCATGGCCCTGGCTTTATCGCAAAATAAACCGGTCTTATTTTTACCTTCTAAAGTCAAATATAATGTCAGTCAATTAAAAAATTGGCTTAGCTCACCAAATTTTAAAGAAAAAATTACCGTGAAACTTTGGCAAGCTAAAACCGGCTTTGGTGATTTAGCGAATTTTTTACAAACTTTAGATAAAGATAGCGGTCGCGACATGATTCATCTCAAATACACTCTAAGAATTTCACCAAAAATTTCTGATTATTTGATTTGGAAAAGTAAAGATGTTAATAAGAAAAAAGCGGACATGATCCGAGAAATTATTTTACAAATGATGGCGGAAGATAAAGCTTATCAGAAATTTTTGCAAGAAAAATTTAAATTAAAAGATTAATTTTTGTTTTTTTGCTCGTGTATTATTAATCCCCGCGTACGCGGGGATTAGATGAGCAAGAGACTATACTTACTTTTATGATTGTCGTACAGGAAAAGATTTTTCAGGAGGTTCAGGGAGCAGCTAAAAAAGCGTGGCCTTTTCAGATTAAAAATAATAATACTATTTTGGCCATTTTAGTCCATGGTTTTACTGGCACACCTTATGATTTATGGGTATTGGCAGATTTTTTGGCAGCCAATCAGATGGATGTTGAGGTGCCATTATTAGCTGGGCATGGTGGCTCGATGGCGACCTTGCTTCAGAGTAACGAAGAGGCTTGGTATCGGTCACTTTTGCAAGCTGTGCAAGATAATGTCGGGAAATATGAGAGGATTTTTTTAGTTGGCTATTCTTTTGGTGCCAATTTAGCCTTGCAGATATCTTTAGATGTGCCAGAAATTACGGCTATTATTTCCTTGGGCATCCCAATCATTATGCGGGATGAAAAAAATATTCGCTTGTTTTTACCCTTAGTTAAAATTTTTAACAAACCCTATAAAAAATCGTGGTTAAATGGAGAAGAGGCAAATTTAGAAGAATTTGGTAGATATAGTCATATTCCGATACCTAATTTAGTCAATTTTTATCATTTTATTGATGAATATACTAAAAAAAATTTAGCCCAAGTTAAGCATCCAGTCTTAGTCATTCATTCTCGTGATGATGTGATCTCTAGCCCTTTGAGTTCAGAATATTTGTTTGAGCATTTGACTGGCACCAAAGATAAACATTTGTTTATCTTAAATCGTAATGATCACAATCCAGTGGATACTACCAGAAGAGACTATATTTTTACCAAAACTTTGCAGTTTATTAAAAGTCATTAATTTTTTATGCCTAATATTTATCAACAATTTAGCCAAGTAGCTCAAGCGAATCTAAATCGCACAGTTTTAGCAAGCGTAAAAAAACAAAAATATCAAAAAATTAGCTATAAATATTTAGATAATTTTCGTTTACAGCTGGCTTATTTTTTGCAAAAACTCGCTTTAAAAACTGGTGATAAAATCGGCGTTTTGTTAAATAATGGATCAGAATGGATTATAACAGACCTAGCTTGCGCTACTCTGGGCTTGATAGACGTGCCACTTCATACTACTTATAATCCTGAGCAAATAAAAAAAATTATTCAGCATGCAGGGCTAAAAGTTTTAATCATTCAAGATGAATATTGGAATAAATATCAAAGTTTATGGCAGAGCATAGATTTTGAAAGAGTTATTATCGTCGGTAATGGACATACGGATAAAAATAATATTTCTCCTTGGCCAAAATTAGACTACCAATATAGTCTGCCAGAGCTAGATTTGGAGATTGATGCCAATAGTCCACATACTATCATCTATACTTCTGGCACGACTGGTGAGCCTAAAGGTGTGGTTTTGAGCCATAAAAATTTAATTAGCGACGTCATGTCAGCTAAAAGAATGGTTAAAATCACTAATGTAGATAGATTTTTTTCTTTTTTACCCTTATCTCATGCTTTTGAGCGTACGGCTGGTTATTATGCGGCGATCTTTTCTGGCGCTAGTATTTATTTTGCTCGTAGCCAAAAGACGATTTTAGAAGACATAAAAGCAGCTCATCCCACTATAATGACCGCGGTGCCACGTATTTTTGAAAAAATTTATGATAAAATTTTTGATAATATTCGCTCTGGCGGAGAAGCAAAGAAAAAAATATTTTTTAGTGCTTTAAATTTAGCTAAAGCAAAGAAAAAAAATAATTTAAATTTTTGGCAAAAAATATTATTCTATTTTTTAGACCTTTTAGTCTTTAAAAAAATTCGTCAAATTTTGGGTGGCCATTTGCGCATGGCGATTTCTGGTGGTGCTTCTTTGAATCCAGCTATTGCTAAGTTTTTTGCTAGTTTTGGTGTATTAGTCATTGAGGGCTATGGCTTAACTGAAACTTCACCCATCGTTGCGGTCAACCAAATAGCTGATCATAAATTCGGTACCGTTGGAAAAGTTTTGGATTGTAATCAAATTCTCATTAATGAAGATAAAGAAATTTTAATAAAAGGTGATAATTTGATGCTGGCGTATTATAATAATAGCGAAGCGACTCATGAGGCGATAGATACGGATGGCTGGTTTCATACCGGAGATTTGGGTTTTATAGATGAAGACGGTTTCTTGACCATCATTGGTCGCGCTAAAGATATGATCGTGCTTTCCACTGGTAAAAATATTTTTCCCGAACCAATAGAAAGTAAAATAAATGAAAATAAATATATTAGCCAAAGCTTTGTTTATGGTGATAAACAAAAAAATATTTCCGCTTTATTGGTGCCAGATTTTAAAGAGCTAGAAAAATGGTGTAAAGAGCAAGATTTAGTTTACGTTTTGCCTAATGTTTTATATAACAGTAAAGTTTTGGCTTTATACCAAGCAGAATTAGACAAACAGTTAAGTGCTTTATCGCATCTGGAGAACATAAACAATTTTCAATTAATAAGTGAAGAGTTTAGCCAAGAAAATGGTTTATTAACACCAAGTTTAAAGTTAAGAAGAAGAAATATTAAAGATAAGTATTTAGGATAGTTAGAAAAAATAAGATTTGACAAAATTTTTTAAAGGTGTAGAATAAATATAAATTGAATATTTTTAACAGGCCATACCCATTTTGGGCGTGGTTTTTAATAATTTAATTTATTTATGAATAATAATACTATTGATGATTTTTTAGAAAATTTTATAGAAATAGAAAAAAAATTAAAAAAAAGTAAGATAATTATTTTTATGGGTGGTTTTGGAGAAGAAAGAGACGCTTCTTTATATTCTGGTAAAGCCGTAAGTAATGAGTTGTTACAAAAAGGTTGGAATATAGAAATTATCGACCCCTCTATTAATACGACTTGGTTGCAGGAGGTAGATTCAAAATGTTTAGCATTTAATTGTTTGCATGGTATTTTTGGTGAAAGTGGTCATCTTCCTAGTATTTTAGATTATCTAAAGATAAAATATACTTTTTCTGACAGCTATGCTTCAATTATAGCTTTTGATAAATTGTTTTTTAAATCAATTGTGCATAAATTGAATTTAAAAGTGCCAATTGATAATTATGATGATCCGTTTAAAACTAGTAATAGTGATTTTTTTATACACAAGAAAATTCGCGGAGGTGGTAGCATTGACTTGATTATGGATACTAATCAAAATAATACTAATAATTCCCATTTTACAGAAGAGTTTATACCTGGTAAAATTTTAACCATGGGTGTTTTAGAGTCAAACCATGATTATATCCCACTTTCCATTGTGGAGATTGTCATGAAGGGTTCTAAATTTTATGATCAGAAAGCAAAATATGAAGAAGGCTTTTGTGAGTATAAGTTATATGACGGTGATAACATAAGAAAAATTAGCAAGGAAGTAGTGAAAATATGTAAGTTTTTGAATATTAAAGGTGGGGCTAGATTTGATTTTATAGAATCAAAAAATAAAGATGAGGTATATTTTTTAGAAATTAATAATGTTCCAGGTTTATATAGTAGTAGTAATTTTATCTTTTCCGCATCGGGTTTAAAGCTATCTTTTTATCAGGTGCTAGTTTGGCTATTAAATAATGCAAAATATAATAAATTATGATGTTCAAAAATTTTTTTGAGAAAACCAGTCAAGAGTTAAAAGACGGAAATTTTGAGATTCCTAATGTACCATTTTATTCTCAAGAGTTAAGTCAAGAAAATTTTCAAGTTGAGGGATTCACTAGTTTAGAAGATGCAAAGTATTGGTCGGAAAGAATTTGTGGCTTAGCTTGTTTGAAGATGGTTTTAGGTAAGTTTTTTCCAGATAAAAATTTTACATTAAAAGAGTTATTAGATATTGGTTTAAAAATTGGGGCTTATGATGAAAAAGTTGGCTGGAAGCATCAAGGTTTAGTAGATCTAGCTGCTAATTTTGATGTAAATGGTTTCAGACAAAGCATAGAGGGTGATATCCAAAATATTGTTCAATATTTACAACAAGATAAATTAGTTATTGCTTCAGTTACGGTGGGCATGGAGGGGGGTAAGGAATATAAACAAGAAGATGGATCGATTTACGTTATGCCGAAAGGAGGACATTTAGTCGTTATTTTTGGTGCTGATGTATCTCAAGGTGAGATAAAATCATTTTTATTACACCATCCTTCATCGGATAAAGATTATGAGCATCGCGATTGGGTAGTCTCAAAAGATGAATTTTTAAAGTCTTTTTCGGAAAAAGGAAATATCCTTGTTTTTTAATTTATTTATGAAAGTAGGTTTAATTTATGGTGGCATTGATGTGGAGGAGGTGCATAACAGAAAGACGCTTAAAGAAATAACGGATGTTTTAGATAATTATCAAATAAAATATCAGAACATATACTTAAATGATAAAATCAAAAAACAGTTAATTGACAGTTGCGATTTATTTTTGGTTATTGACTCTAATGTGTTAAACTATTTTCAAAAATTTGGGATTTTTAAGTATGTTTACGATAATAATTTTGATTTTATAGGTCAAAGAGACGAAATTTGTAGAATATTAAGAGATAAACATTATACGAATTTTTTATTGCGTTCCCATGGCGTGAGTACGCCAAAGTCTTTTATTAGTAATATTAATAAGAAATCGCAAAAATATTCATATCCCGTGATTATTAAAGATAATTATGGTTCTTCTAGCAGCGATGTATATATTTGTGATGACTACACAGACGTTAAAAAGAAAATAAAAATTTTATTGTCTAAAAATAAGATACCTTTATGTGAAAATTATATTGAAGGTAGAGAATTTACGTGTGCTTATATAAGAGTTTGTGGTATAGATTTAATTTTAGATCCATTAGAAATAGAATATAAGGGTAGAATTTATGATTTTGAGACTAAAAATATTAATTTAGATAATAAATTAATTGTTTATCCAAAATTATCAAAGTTATTATTCAAAAAGATTAAAATAATTGTCTCTCAGGCAAATCGTATTTTAAATACCCAATACTATAGTAGAACTGATTTTAAGATAAATAATGGCAACATAATTTTAATTGAAGTTAATGGTGAGCCAGTTTTAGCTAAGGATGATTTTATTGCTCGTAGTTTATATAAATTAGGTTTTGAATATAAAGATTTGATTTTTGGTCTTTTGGCTAATTCTAGCATCTTTTTAAACTATATTAAGAAGCATAGGCGTGAATTGTATAGCTATATCAAGAAGTTGGAGTATAGGATTTTACAATTAAGTAAAAATGGTTAGAATTTAGTTATTTTTAATTGGAAAAAGTTTTAGAGAATTTCTAAAAAATATATCTTTTTTAAGTTCATTACTAATTGGCAAAGATTGAATCAAATTAATATGCTTTTCAAAGCTACAAATAGGCCAGTCCGTACCATAAATTACACTATCTGATTTACGTTTAATAGTTTTAACCAGAATTTCTCTGATTTTTTTGATACCGCCGCTAGCTTTAATAACTTCTGGATCAGCCAAAGCTGAAGTGTCAAAGTACACATTAGTCAAACCTTCGGTCATTTCAAAACAATAATCAAGTTTAGGCCAAAAATAATGAGCAATAATTATTTTTAATTTTGGAAATTTTAAAGCTAAATTTCGAATATATTTTGGATCATTATATTTAGCAACTTCTGGATGACCGCTGTTGATGCCTGTATGAATCATAAAGGGTAATTTATATTTTTGGCATAATAAAATAATAGGTAGCAAACGTTTATCAGTAGGGTAGATTGGATCGTGACCTGGAAAAATTTTAAAGCCAATAGCTTCTTTTTTCTTAAACATGGTATCAATACGGATTAGGTTGGTTTTATTAATTTTAGTGATCGCTAAAGTAGCTATCATGGATAGTTTTTTTTCATTTTTGACTAATTCACTGAGTTCATCAAGATCGGCACATTGAGGATTAGGCACATTATCTGGTATTACAATGGCATAATCAATTTTATTTTTAGCCATTAAATTCAATAGATCAAGTTTAATTGTTGTGAAATCTTTTTGTTTTTTTAAATATGAAATATGGAGATGGCTATCAATAATCATATGGATTTTTTTATTTTTTGATTAAGAACGTTACATAGTCTTCTCTAGAACTGATATAGTCATGATGATAAACATCAATACTAGAAAAAATATTTTTTAATAATTTTAAAGTTTCTTCAAAATCTACAGCAATTTTAGTTTTATCTTCTTCAGTATAAATAATTCCTTTATGTATCACCGGTGTTATTAAGATAAATACAGAATTATCATGTAAGCACTCTGCTACTTTTTTGAGAAAAAATTCTTTATTATCTATAAACGCATAGACAAAATTACATAGAAAAATGTCAGCCTCTATAGCAAGATTGTAGTTATTTAAGTCAACATTTATTAAGCTAATATTTTTTGTTTGAGAATTATCGATTTCTTCTTGTAGTTTTTTTAAGGCTACGATAGAATTGTCTAAGCCAATAACTTCAAAACTTAGTTTTGAGAATTGAAAAACTGTTTTAGCTGTTCCGCAACCAAGATCGACCATTTTTTTGGGATTTGAGTTTATATCTTTTTTAATTTTTGCTAATAATTCAGCCAAAAATATTTCATTCAATGGTTTGTACTGCGGATTATTAGCAAATATTTGATCCCATTTGTTCATAAGTTTTTATTGTTTACTCCCTGCCTACCGGACAGGCAGGCGCCTCTGGCGGGTAGTTAATATAAATGTATTATGTGAGATGTGGCCATAATTGTCAAATTTTTATATAATTAGAAAGAGTCAAAATTAATAATATGGATACAAAAAAATATTACAGTGCAAAAGGTAAATATTTAAAAGAACATAAAAATTATTTTTCCGATCAGCAACTTAGTAAGGATACTGATTTTCTTATTAATGCTTTAAATTTAAAAAAGAAAGATAAAATTTTAGATCTTGCCTGTGGGCATGCTAGACATACAATTGAACTGAGAAAAAGAGGTTTTGATATAGATGGCTTAGATTTCTCTGATTATTTGTTAAAGAAAGCTGAAGATATCGCTAGGCGTGAACGATTACAAATAAATTTCTTTAAGCAAGATGTTCATAGTATAGATATTAAAATAAAATATGATAAGATTTTTTTATTTTTTTCTGAATTTGGTTTATTTAATGGTGGTAAGGTTTTGAATAATGTTTCTAAAATATTAAAAACCAATGGTTTATTTTTGTTAGATTGTGATAATTTATTTCGTTTGATTCAATATTTAATCAAACACCCAGAGTCACCATATAAATTTAACTTCAATAATATGATGCTTAAAGATAAACAAAAAAATGGACAAGGAGTTAGATATTATACTGATCCAGAACTCGAGAATTTATTTAAAAATAATGGCTTTAAAGTAATTTCAATTTATGGTGACTATGCAAAAAATACTTTGGATATTAATAGTAAACGGATGATTGTGATTGGTAAAAAGGCGTAGAAGGTACTATTTTGTAAATATTAAAAGAAAGGTATTTAGGATAATTACACTTATTTAAAAGAACGACCTCGAAGGTCAAATTGACCTTCGAGGTCGTTTTAGTTTAACACCTCCCCGGGGGCTTAGTTGACAGGAATTTATAAAAGAGTATTATTAAATTAATGACAGCCGTGTTGAAATTCAAAGACGGCTTTGAAGAAAGACGGCTGTGGAGTTCTTTAAAAAATTGAAGGGAGGTGAAAAACATGTGCACGCCTGAAAAGGGTACGGTCAAGTTGTGTGGCGTCAGTGGTTGCTGCCCCATCATCGACTTCACGGACCCGCAAAAAGTCGTTCTGAAAGACGACTTCGGCGGTCAGGTCCAGCTTACGCAAGTTCAGTGGCAGGATCTGAAGGCTCGGTTCGCTTCGACGCCAGATCAGCAGAGCTGATCAAATTCGGTCTCGTGTCTGACACCGAACCCCAACAGAGCCCCTAGCCATGCAAAGTGGTTGGGGGCTTTTTCAACTAAATCACAAAACCTAAGCAAATGAGGTGTTATCATGTGGTCACAGTATCTTCGGATACGGGAAAGGAATGGAGTTGTGGCGGTATTTCATGAACTTCATCCCGATCCCATATATTGTTCTTCTGAGCAGTGGCAATGTTTGGTTAGTGAGGTCACTGAGGGCACTCAAATGCTTATTAGCGACCTCAAACAGCACAAGCTTATCGTTGAGTCATTAGACGATGATCGTCGTGAGTTTGATAGAGTCGCTTCTGATCTTGAATATAAACTTGATCAACCGACAATTCTTTATCTCATGACTGCACAAGGGTGTAATTTTGGATGTGGATATTGTCCTGTTCCGGAGACTGCCAAAAAGCACGGGGCGTCGCTACTGTCTGTCGAGGATGCTATTGCTGGCATTGAATTGTGGCAAAAACACCTCAAAGATGTCTACGACTCGAACCTGCAATACTTCGTCATTTTCTACGGCGGTGAACCACTCTTGAATAAGGAGACAATCAAGGCGTCACTCGCTTGTTTGAAGATGAAGAAAGAAATGGGAGATCTTCCGCCCAACATAAACCTCATGATCGCAACTAATGGCATTCTTGCAGATGATGAAACCATCGTAATGTGCAAAGAGTACGATGTGATGGTCGCTGTCGGTTTGGACGGTCCCAAGAGCACTAATGATGCATTAAGGGTCGACAGTGACGGAAACGGAACTTTCGATCGAACAGTCGCATCAATAAAGCGGCTTGTGCAAAATAACATCAGGACCTTTGTCTCGACAAGTATCACACCGTTCAATATTGACCAGATATCAGAATACTCGTCATTTTTCAGTGAGCTCGGAATCGAGAAATTTGGTTTCAACTTTCTGAAAGGACGGATGCTTCTGAGACTGGTTGGTGCGGATGGCGTGGAAGACTACTATAGAGAAGCGTCACATGGTGTCATCGAGAACGCAAGGAGACAGAGTCGTCCCGGGTTTGAATATCAGATGGAAAAGAAGCAGGTTGCCTTTGATCGGAGAGATTTTTACCCGGTTGATTGTACCTGCTATGGAAACCAGCTGGTAATCCAGCCGGATGGACAGATATCAAACTGTCCATTTTACAAATCATGGCTTGGACACGTCAGAAACATGAGCGATGGTTTCAGGATCTGGAATCAGCCAATTGTGAAGGAGTGGAGAAAGAGGCTTCCTCTTTACCATTCTGGAGAAGCGAAAGCTGTCAGTGGTGGCGGATGTGCCTGGAGCTCAATTGAGCTTAAGGGTGATCTGCTTGCCATTGATGACTCAAGTCAAATCTTTTCTGAGGAGGTGCTAAATGAGCTCATCTGGTCACGATACGACCGGCTCAAAACTCAGGCACCCTAGACTTGGGATTATCGGCGGCTCGGGGATGTGTTCATTCCGTGAGCTTAAGATAGTCGCTGAGACAAGGTCTGAAACAAAGTATGGTCTTCCATCTGACACTATTTCAATCTGTGAATTGGGAAATGAGCTCGTAGCTTTTCTTCCAAGACATGGGTCGAAACATACCATCGCACCGCACAAGGTGCCATACAAGGCGAATCTCACTGCTCTCAAAGACTTAGGAGTCGAATATGTCATCGGAACGTGTATTGTTGGGAGTCTGAAAAAAGAAATTGCTCCTGGCAGTATCGTTTTACCTGATCAGTTCGTTAACCTTACGTGGGGACGTGACGATTACTCAGAAGCAGATGGTAGTTCATTCATCCATCTGCCAATGAGAGAACCATACTGCAAACATCTCCGCGAAAAAATCATTGAAGTTGCAAGTGGAATTTCACTTCCAGTGGTTCCGCAGGCAACAGTGGCAGTTGTGCAGGGTCCACGATTTTCAACTTTTGCTGAGAGTCGGTGGCTTTCAGCAAATGGCTGGGATATCGTGAATATGACACAGTACCCTGAATGCTACTTAGCACGAGAACTTGGTTTATGTTATTCGGCGATAGCTGCTGTAACAGACTACGATGTCGGACTTCAGGAGAGTCTGGTTATTGATCCTAGACATATGGATGCGATCCTTGAGATTTTTAGGATTAATATCCAAAAGATAAAATCTCTTCTGTTGGCATTCATCAGTAAAGCTGTTCCTGAGCTTTCCTGTGGATGTGCTTCCACTGTGCTGAAGGCTTACTACGAGGAGTCATTGTGATTGATTCATTCCCCACCAGAGAACAACATTCTTTGGTGGGGAATTTTACACCACACCTCTTGCTATTCTATGGAATTTATGGTATTTTGTTCGGTGACAAAGTACCTTAACAGTGGTATAATATACCCATAAACAAAGGAGAATGAGCATGATAAAAGCACAAAAGCTTCAGAAAAGCTACGGTTCATTGACCGTACTTTCTGACGTCTCCTTCTCCCTCGGCAGAGGACAGAAGGTGGCGTTAGTTGGACACAATGGAACAGGAAAAACAACCATTTTGAAAATTGTGGCTGGTCTTGAGAATCAGGATGTTGGTAAGATTGAGATTGCTAGTGATGTCTGCATCGGCTATCTTCCTCAAGACACAAGTCTTTTGAGTAATGAATCTGTTGTGGACTACCTGAGGCAAGTATCTGGAATTGCTTTATTAGAGAAAGAGATTGAAACACTTTCTGTCGAACTTAGCGACCCACAAAAGGCTAGGCGTTATGGCGAAGTCCATAGCAAGTACGAACATCTTGGTGGCTATTCTTTTGCCCACAAGGTAGAAGTAATGCTTTCTGGATTTGGACTTGAAGATGTCGGCCTTGATCGGCTGCTATCTAATCTGAGTAGTGGACAGAAGAGCAAAGTGACACTCGCTGGCATTTTGCTAAAAGGTGTTGATCTGCTTTTACTTGATGAGCCTACAAATAACCTAGATCTCCCTGCTCTTATATGGCTTGAGGATTTTCTAAAAAAATCTGAAGCGTCGTGCATCATTGTTTCTCATGACCGCAGATTTCTCGACAAGGTCGTTAGGAAAATATTCGAACTTGACTGGCATACACGGACGCTTATTATTACAGGAGGCACGTACAGTGACTATCTGGAAATGATGGCGAAAAGGATTGTTGGGCAAAAAGAGGAGTACAGACTCCAGCGGGACGAAATCGAACGTTTGAACGAACAGGCTCGTGAAAAAAAAGCAGACGCTACCAGAGGTTCACATTGGTCTCCTCGCGACAATGACAAATTTCTAAGAGGTTTCAAACGTGACCGTGCCGGCAAATCTTCAAAGGCTGCAAAGGCCATTGAAAAGCGAGTAGAACAGATGGATAAAGTTGAGAGACCGGCAGAAAGAAAACTGTTCGAAATACCTCTTGAGGCCGAAGCTGATTCGGGGGCTCTCGATATTCGTCTCACTGATATTGTGGCTGGGTATTTTGGCATATTCAGTATCGGACCTTTGTCTTTTGAGATGCAGTATGGTGACAGGGTTGGCATACTGGGTCTAAACGGCACAGGAAAGTCAACATTACTCAAGACCATCACTGGTCAGATGTCACCATTAAGCGGTGAAGTTGAGATCGGTTCTGGTATCAGAATTGGCAATATGATGCAGGAACATGAAACTCTTCCCCGTGAATACACGTTACTCGCATTTCTTGTGGAGAGAGCCCACCTAAGCCAGCAGGATTCATTTGCTAAGCTATCAAAGTTTGGATTTGATGAAAGACAAGCCAGACTACCCATCAACACACTAAGTCCGGGTGGGCGTGCACGTCTTCTCTTGGCCATGTTCTCAGCTCAGTCGGTTAACACGCTTGTTTTGGATGAACCCACAAATCATCTAGACCTCGAGGTATTAGATGCTCTTGAGGAAACAGTAAAGACTTATCGAGGAACAATTTTGCTCGTGTCACACGACAGATACTTTCTCGAAAAGGCTTCACTTGATGCCACTTATGTTTTGTCGGACGGAGTTTTGACAAGGATCCCTGATTACAATATGTATGTCAAATCTGCAGAAGAAAGAGCGCGAAAATTGTTAAGACAATTTTGATTATGGGTCTGATAAGTACAAAACTTATTGGACCCTTTTTATATAATCATGACAAAATCAGAACATACAGCTAAAAAAATAAATAAACTGCTTGAAACATGGTCAAAAGATCGTGCTAAGTTAGTCGTGGCCATTGATGCTTATGCTGGCGCAGGCAAAACAACTATTGCTGATATTATCGCTAAGCAAAATAATGACGTGGTGTTAATAAATTTAGATGATTTTATCGACAGTTGGCGAAATAGAAAAAATAAAATTGTTAAAACAAAAAACAAACCTGCAGTTTTTGAATATGGTTGGTATCGCTATGCGGAAGTAGAAAAGATAATAAAGATATTTAAAAGTAAGAATAGCAAAATAATCAAAACAAAAGTATATAATTATGATAAAAATGATTTTAGTCTGACTAAAAATTTTGATTTAACTAAAAAGATTTTATTAATTGAGGGAATTTTTTTGTTTCAATCTAAAAATATAATCAGTAAATTTATAGATAAAAAAATCTACCTCGCAGCGGATTTTATCAAAGCTGATAAAAGAAGAATTAGTAGAGAAAAAAAGAGATGGGGGAAAAATTATCTTGACGAAAACCAGCCGGATAATCTTACTAAATATTTTAAGGTGGCGTATAAAAAATATATTAAAAGATATAAGCTTGAAAAATTGAGTGACTTAGTAATTAATGTTTAAATTATTTTTTTAATTGGAAAAAGTATCTGCACCATAGACTGAAAAGCTAATAGCTGAAGAATTAGAGAATATCCGGCCTGCGCCACTTGTCTGCCGCCTGCCTGCCGGTAGGCAGGGAGTAGACAATAGAGTATTAGTTGAGAATGAGAGCCAGAGACTCATTTATTGATTTTGGTCTCTTTTTGTGTTATAGTTTTGGTATATTTAGTTAAGCTTTAAAGCCATTAAAGTAGTAATTTTTGAATGAAAAGGAGCGAGGATTAAAGGGAAAATTTT
>Ga0208373_1002032_pt1 | contig 23986 bp, 13 predicted proteins | sample RifOxyC2_FD_184036 | JGI IMG/M metagenome (GOLD analysis project Ga0208373, IMG submission 184036) | Soil microbial communities from Rifle, Colorado - Rifle Oxygen_injection C2 (SPAdes) | ecosystem: Environmental > Terrestrial > Deep subsurface > Rock core/Sediment | place: Rifle, Colorado... | reverse complement strand
TTAGGACCCAGGCTAACGTTACCTGAACTAACAGTATAGTTGCCACTTATAATACCTCCGGTCTCAGCTTGAATTTTCCAACCAGTCACATAGTCGTCCGGTATGGGGAAAGATTGCTGAGTAGGATCATCTTGATAAGTACAGGATTGATTATTCCCACTTCCACTCTGGCAGTATATAAGCCCAGTTGAGTCCACGTTGTTAACAGTGTTGGCTTGAGTTGTACCTGAAACAGTACCTATATTTAATTGTCCGGAAGTGCCAGAAATACTTCCAGCAGGTCCACCGAGAAATATTTTGAAAAAATGGTCATAGGCAGAAGTCCAAAGGTTGGCCCATGAACCTCCGAATTGACCAGTTACACCAATGCCGTCAGGATATGCTGTTATACCCCAATCCATACTAGCCCCAACTATATAGTACCGCTTATTATTTGCAGAAGACGAATTAATCACTACCCAGTACGGTACACCAGCTGTCAGTGTTGGGTTTGAAGTAAATACAACTTCAACCCAATCATAGTTTGCTGTTACTGATGACGATGAAAGTGTACCAGATGCTAAAACTGTAGCCCCCGGAGCACCTGCCGAATTATTGACAATCATTACAGTCGCGTCTCCGGGAGTACCAAACTTTTTAAGATAAAACTGTGCTTTATTCACCGGACCTGTGGCGTGAACCATGAAACTTTGCGCTATATCCTCTGTGGTGCTCGTATCACCAAAATTTTTATCGTAAAAAGGTACACCTGTACCATTTGATACATCTTCATACACTGCTGACCCACTGGCAGAAATAGCCGTACCAGTAATCGCAGAAGAGTTGTCTCCAGTGATAGGCCCATTTGAAAAAACATCACCGACAATGGTTCCACCTTGCAAATCAACCCCACCCTCACCAACCTGAAGTCCATAAGAAAAAGAAGCAGTTGGACCGTATGCAAAATCAACTTTTACCCTTCTCTTTAAACTAGTCATACTACCATTGGATTCAATATATATACCGGCGATGGGATCGTTGATCAAATCAGTAGTTACAGTATTACCATCAACGGTAAGAGCTTCCGCCATTTCAACTGAGTGTCCCCTAAAAACTCGATACAGATAATCTTCGCTACCAGACTCGGTCAGATAGTAGGCTTTTTTTGAATCGAGATCTAATCGACTAACTGTGTAATCCCTGACCGTTGGTGAAACAAGCCCAGCAATAGTTGTGAGAGAAATAAACAAGAAAAAAACCACCGATGTGATCATGGCTTGTCCACCTTGTGCTGAGACTCGTCGCCTGTTATTTTTTTTTATTCTATTTCTTTCCATTGGGCTATTGCAAAACCAGCTTCTGATCCGGAAGCAAAATGCATGTCAGCTAAGCCAGACTCATAGGTTACATCTGATCCACCTGAAACAACTATACGCTTTGCGGTACCTCCTTTCAAATCTGCACCTCCAGAAATAGTGAGAGTGCCTTCGGCGGCGTAAAGCAGGACAGCGCCCGAACCACCAGAAATTGAAGCGGCGCTACCTGAGGTACTCTCAGACAAAAGCAACATGTAACTACCCTCTTCCCCTGATCCGGTCGCATCCGCTCCTCCAGAAACACTAATATTGCCGTCAGCCATAACAATACCGTCGTCTTCACCGTAGTCTATGGAAAGTTTCATGAGTCCACCACCTGAAAGAGTAATATTTCCAGTCACCCAGAGAGTACCGGTTACGGTTAAAATACCACCACCAGAAACTGTTAGGTTGCCTTCGATTTTTTTAGGACCCAATGTAGCTCCGGCCCAGTCAACTGTGTAATTACCGCTGTGTACCCCACCTGCTTCAGCATCTTCTTTCCAAGCATCAATCATGGAGTCGCTTATCGGCATCGATGCGTAAGTAGGGTCAGTGCCAGCTTCACAACTTTTGTTATTACCTGTACCGTCTTGGCATGTAAGGGTACCGGTAACATTTACATAGTTAGCAGTGTGCGCTGCTGCGTTTCCAGCAACGGTGCCTATGTGTAACTGATTCGACGAACTTTGTCCTTGAATCAGACCCGGAGTTCCACCAGTATAAACTCTAAAGAAATAATCTATGCCAGACGGTGTTGTGTTGTTCCAAGAAGCAGTATGTCGTCCTATTTTACCGACACCACCAGCATAACCATTATCATTACCCCCAATCATATAATACTTACTATTACTGTCATTGGCATCTAATACTAACCAATACGTTGTACCGACTGTTAAATTCGGACTTGTGCCGAAATTCACAGACACCCAATTATATGAATTAGTAACAGTACTTGCACCGAGTGTGGCACTTGCGATAGTTGTATTACTTGGCACTCCACTTGCATCGCTAACTAAACGTACAGTGATATTACTTGGAGTGCTAACTTTTTTTATATAAAAATGTGCCTGATTTAGAGTAGTGTCTATAGGAACAGAAAAACTTTGAGCTACATCCTGACTGCCACTTGTCTTTGCAAAAATAACATCATAAGAAGGAGTCCCGGCACCATTGGATTGATTCATACCAAAGTCTGGACTGTTTGCCGACACTGCCGAACCAGTAATAGTCGAAGACGAATCCCCGGTCACTGGACCGTTGGCAAAAATACTTCCGATAACACTACTACCGCCAGTAATATCAAAACCACCAGTGCCTGACTGGAGACTGTAGTCAAAAGACGCGGTATAACCTTCCTCGAGAGTAAGGTCTATTTCTCGATTGATACCGTTGGAATCTCCAAAAGATCCTACGTGCATAACACCATCAATGCGCCCAGCCGTAGTGGTGACTTCTCCACCACCGACAGACAAAACTTCGTTCTCATCAACTTCTATGTTTGAAAACAAACGATACAGCACATCCTCGGTACCTGACTCAGTGGAATAATAAGTTTGTTTTGACTGCAGATTTAAATTTGAAGTTTTGTAGTCTCTAACCATCGGAGAAACTAATCCTGAAGTGACCACAAGTACCAAGAGTACAAAAAAAACAACCGATGCGATCATGGCTTGTCCGCCTTGCGTCGAAGCAGACTCACTCTGTTTCTTTGTTTTTATATTTCTTTCCATTGTGTGTATGTCCATATATTCAACTGACTATCTGGAAACGTAATGGTGGATTGACCGGGCCGGGCCGCTAAGATAGAACTGAAATTAGATAATGTGGCTTTGTAACCCGAAATTATTTGTAATAATGCTGATGATCCATTAGTTTGAACATTTATATGTCCATGAGATGCGTAAACTAATACTGAAGACATCTCACCACCGGTGCTTATTAAACTGACAGCATCTTGAGAACCTCCTTTTTCCAAGTCATTGTTCTGTGATATAAGCATAACATACGAGTTTGACCCAAAACCAGTCACTGATGAAACTGTGTTAATTGAAATTTTACTACTAGTAATACGATCGAGTGTGTTATCGGCAATAACTGGAACACTTTTCCCAGCACCAACACCAGCTCCAACGGAAACAACGGCAGTATCAGATATATTGATATTTCCAGTCACCCAAACAGGTCCGTTTATACTGACTCTAGCAGTTCCACTAATGTTTAGTGAGTTGCAAGGAATTTTAATCGGACCCAGATTAACATTACCCGAGTTTATATTATACGGGCAAGCCCCAGCATACGTTCCACCAGCTGCCGCTAATAATTTAAACTTTTCAATCATGGTATCTGTTATCGGTAATGGGTACGCAGGCGCATCCGGCGAATTTGGATAAGATATGCCGTTGACTGTTGAATTGCTTATACTAGTATAGTAAGCATTCCCAGAAATGATACTGTTGTCGATGGTGTGTGAATGCACATCATAAGTGTTGGTTAGAAATCTAAGATTTTGCACCAGACCAGCGCTACCACTCGAAGTTGCGCCTCCTGACAAAACAGAATTCGAATTTGACCCAATTACCGGACCAATGGAGGTAATACCTCCCGCCACCCAAGAACTTGCACCCTGAGCAAAGAGTCCTCCTTTGCCGAATTGTAGGCCATTTTGAAATGTAACCGAGTTAAGGTAATTGGTTACAAACTGGATAACTCTTTTGCGTCCATTTACGTTTCCAGTTGAAGTAACGGTCCTTTCAGTTGCGACCATCGAATCGATTTGAACAGTTGCGTAATCTGCACCAAAACGCAAATCATATGCCCCGAGTGCCAAGTGAGGTATCTCAGTAAGCAATCGATAGTAAACATCTTCGATACCTGACTCCGCAGCAAAGAAACTTCTTTTACTTTGCAATACATCATTTACAATTTTGTATTCACGTACAGTTGGAGAAGCTAAACCCGAGATGATAACCAAAGCAAGAAAAACAAAAAAAATGACAGAGGAAATCATTGCCTGTCCGGTTTGAGTTGGGGTATACCCAATCCCCCTTTTTTGTATATTTTTTATACCAAAAATACTTTGGTGTAATTTTGCTTTATCAGAAAAGTTAAACATCAATTAATAGCTTCCACGTAGTACCAAGGTATCGTAGAAGTTAGCTGTACGCACCGAACCATAACGGTTCGACGTTACTGTCATTTCAATCTTTACAGCGCTACTGTTGCTGGTCGTAATCTGGGTGAAAGTAAGTGCGGTAATATTGAGATTCGTAGAATTTAAATTACCAATCAGAACATCATTCTGACGAAGCTCTAGATTTGTGCCAGCAAGAGTAAAGGTTATGGTGGCTGCATTACCAGATGAATCAGTTGTATTCAATTTCAAATTAGTAGCGGTAATTGTGCTTATGCTTATTGCTTGTCTGATTTCACGAGATACACGTTCTAGGACCTGGTTGGTCTGGTTTATGTCCGCGGTGATTTGTGTTTCCCTGAAAGAAGCCACCATGGTTATAATCGCCTGAACTAAAATAAGCGATATTACAGAAAAAAGTGCTACATAAAAAACCATTTCAAGCAGTGTGAACCCTTTTTTGTTTTGTGATTTTATTAATTTCATTAGAAAAGATTGGTTATATAAAACGACAAACTCTTGCTCAAATTATTTGTGCCTTCACTCCAAGTTGCAGTGACTGTAACAAACTTAGTACCAGTGTCGAGGGTACCGCCAGAAGACACAATGTCCCCACTGGTGCTGTCGCGATTTACATCAGCCAATACTACTGTACGAGTAAAAGAATCCACTGTGTTTGGGGTAGTTGAAAAGTTCCAAGTACCTCCAGAAAAAGTCGGATAGTAAGTAGTACCGCTTGTTAGATTAGAAATATTAGTCCAGTTGTCGTCCCTGGCAACTCGTACTGCTTCTGCTCCCTCTTCAATTAAAAAGGCTGCCTGTAAATTATGAGTGGATTGACGGGAAACTGTTACTGACTTTTGAGCTACTGCGGTGGCAGACAAAACTGCAATGGTTATGATGGCCACAGCCACCAAGACTTCAACCATCATGCCTCCTTTTTGTTTTTGAAAATTAAATTTAAACATACTAATTTACACTAATAATTCCAGTAGCCCCAATTGTTATTATTTTTGATGCACCGTTAATAGAAATGGTTACCGTTCCTGTTTTGTTTGGTACTCCAGTTAACCGACTGAAGTAAACATCATTACCTCCACCAGATAGACTGACGTCTGAAATATAGGCGGGGTTAGTAAGAGTAATCGTCTCATCCGAGTCAGAAGGATAACTCGTACCTTTAAATATTATAACAGTATCAGTACCGAAATGTACACCGTATTGTGACGAATCAATAGAAGCCAATGTCTGAGAATTCGCTTTTTTAATCACAGAAATAACTTCTGTAGTAGAAGCTTGCAGAGCTTGGTTCTGCCGTAAGCTAGAAAACTGAGAGGTCGTTACCGCTAAGAGCACAATAAGTATCACAACCACAACCATAACCTCAATCATAGTTATTCCTTTTTGGAAAATTGTACGCATTATTTTAAGTCATTTAGAACTGAGTAAAGTGGTGTTATCATCGATACGGCAAACACACCGACACCAATACCAACCAGAACCATGAGCACTGGCTCGATGATGGTCGACAAACTTTTTGTCTTATTATCTATTTCTGTCTCATAAAACTCAGCTATTTGTTGCAACATGTCAGCTAATTTACCGGTCTCTTCTCCGACTTGCATCATCTCTGACATCATGATGGGGTAAAGTTTCACATTATCTGAAAAGACTTTTGAGAAAGGAACACCTTTTTCAACTAAAACCAAAGCCTGCCTCAAAACCTCTTTATAATAAACATTCTGCACCACATCTTCGGTAATCTCGATTGACCGAGTTATAGGAACACCAGAATTAAGTAGCGAGGCAATAGTACGAGCGGTGCGAGCAGTGTTTAGTTCTTTGGCCATTGTTCCTACTACGGGCAGTCGGAGAATCGCATAATCTAAATACTTAGCCAAAAACTTGGCCTTGAAAAAGAAAAACAAACTGAATCCTGCTCCGAACAAAATAGCGAAAGCGAGGATTGTATGCTCAGACAAGAATTTACTTATTCCTAATACTATTTGAGTAGAGCGCGGCAAAGCAACTCCTAAGTCTATAAAAGTTTTGGCCAAAGTAGGCACAATGAAAATAAACATCAAAATACCAACTATAACCATAACTGAAATAATAACCATCGGATAAACCAAAGCTCCTTTGACTTTTTTTCTCAAAGAATCAGCTTTTTCTAAGTTTTGACCCACTTCCCCCAAGGTACCTACTAGGTTACCGGACTCTTCTCCCGCACGAGTCATGGAAACGAAAAGTTTAGAGAAAACTTTTGGATATTTGGAAAGGCCAGAGGAAAGTGTGCCTCCAGCGGTTATTTCACTCTGCAGTACTCCGAGAACTTTTACTAGCTTTTTGTTTTTGGTTTGCTTCTCGAGGACCGAAATTGCCCGAGACAAAGAAAGTCCGGCTTTAAGCATACCCGAAAGATTTTTAGTCAGGATAACCAGCTCACCAGTTGAAATCCGTTCAAAAAAAGATTCGAAGACCTCTTCGATTTGGGATACGCCCTTGGACTTTGTTTCGATTGAAATGGGAACAGCGCCACGAGTATGTAGTTCCCGTGAAGCAGAAAAACGATCCACGGCCTCAAGCTCGCCTTCGATAACTTCCCCGTTTTGTAGTTTAGCCTTGTATTTAAATAACATAAATTTATTCTGAAACGACTCTGAATACTTCTTCGATAGTGGTGTTACCTAGTACACACTGAAAGATACCGTCTTCTATCATAGTCATCATACCTTCTTTTTTCGCCTGCGCTTCAATTTGGTCAGTGCCCGCTCCAGAACTAATTAATTCTTTGATAGCTAGGCTTACTTTCAAAACTTCATGAATACCTACTCGACTTTGGTAGCCATCTTCAGAATCAGTGCTTTTTACTGGTTTATAAAAAGGTATCTTCTCCCAGGTGGCCTTGGCATCCACTACTTTTTCTTCTTTCAAGAAACCAAGCATTCGATCTAGGTCAACCAATTTGCTCAAGTTTTTAATTTCAGTTGCAGAAAGGAAATATTGTTCTTTGGATTTAGTAAGTCTTCGCACCAAACGCTGGGCGATGATAGTTTTTACAGTGGAAACAATCAAGAACGGCAGAACTCCCATATCTGTCAATCTAGGAATGGCACCAGCAGCTGAGTTGGTGTGGATAGTCGAAAGCACCAAGTGTCCGGTCAAAGACGCATTAACAGCCAGCCCCGCAGTCTCACCATCACGAATCTCACCCACCATGATAATGTCCGGGTCCTGACGCAGTAGTGAACGTAGACCATTGGCAAACGTTAATCCGATTTCTGGTTTTACCTGAGTCTGGTTAACGCGTGGCATTTGATACTCGATCGGGTCTTCGACGGTAGAAATATTCACATCTGGTTTATTTAAAATATCGAGCATGGTGTAGAGAGTTGTAGTCTTACCGGAGCCAGTTGGACCAGTAGCCAGAACCATTCCAGTTTTTTGTCGAAGTGATTCGTAAATACGCTCTAGCCCTTCCCCGTGAAAACCGAGACCTTCAAGCGAAAAACCGTGAGACCCTTCTTTCAAAATACGGATAACTGTTTTTTCTCCATAAAAAGTTGGGAGTGTAGAAACACGGAAAGAAACCTTGTCTCCGTTCTGATCAATCTTGAAACGACCGTCTTGCGGTAAACGCTTTTCGTCCAATTTTAAGTTGGACAAAACTTTGATACGCGCGGTGATACCGGAACCAGCTCCCTTATCAAGGACCATGGCATCGTGCAAAATTCCGTCGATACGATACCTAACGGTTAGCTCTGTCTCCCCCGGTTCGATATGAATATCAGAGGCATTCTGTAGTATTGCGTGAAAAATTAGTGAGTCAACGATTTTCACCACGGGTAAATCTTCAGCCATTTCTTTGAGCTCCGCTTCTGATTTCTCTCCCTCGTCTTTAGCGATAGACAAATGCCCAACCTCTTTTTGGATTATATTATCGAATTCAGCCTGGAGACTTTTCTTGTACTGAAGCAAAGAAGTCTTTATAGAAGCAGTATCTGTAAGTCTAGGTAAAATCTTTAATCCAGATTTCTTCTTGATAAAATCAATCACCGATAAATTGTCTACGTCGAGCATGGCCACCTCGAGGCCTTTTTCGCTTTTTTTGTAGGAGATGATGTTGTACTTGTGTGCTAGCGGTTCTGGAATCAGAGAAAGGATTGCAAAATCGATCTTCTCGTTTACCAAACTAACAAACGGAATCTCGAGAACAAAGGCTTCCATGCGTTTCAAGTCTGTCTCAGAAATTTTACCTTCGGACAAGAGTACGTCAGTGAACTTTTGTTTTTTTTCTATGGCGCTTTGCTCTACAGTAGCGATGACGTCACGAGTTGCTAACCCAGCGTCGATGATGTACTTCTTGAGCAAGTCTTCATTTATTTGCATTGTTTTATTATATCAAATTATTTGTCTATAAACACAAAACACCCCGGGAAATCCCGGGGTGTTTTGTTGAGTGTCTAATAACTAAAAGGATTTGGTATGGTTAAATTGGTTACGAGCTCGTCTGTGTCTGCAGCATGAAGGTCTGTATTAATGATTGTTCCTGTCCCGACCAAATCTTGATCATTGTAATTTGGATTATTTGAATAGTCCGCATAGAATAGCAGATAGTCACCGCTACCTAAAGTAGAAGCAGCTTCTAAATCTCCACTACCTGAATCATCAGCACTTTTGATTTTTAGGGACAACAAACCAGCATAGTCCAAAACTGGTTCGGAAAACTTTACATAATACACAGCGCTTCGATCACCTGCATAAAACATACCATTATCCACAATCGAAGGACTACCACTAATTGGAGTGGTGTCTTTTGTCACAGTTACCGAACTTGAAACTGGCCCATTTGCTGTATCACAGGTCAAAGTAAAGATCGTCGTGTGATAAAGTGGGAATATTGCAGGAATGGTACTGTTGGTTGGTTTGCTGTTTTTCCAACTCTGATTATTTTTATTATTTGAAGCAGTACATGACGTTGTCCCTGTTGAGGTCCAGGTAAGCCAGACAGTTCCAAAACTAGGTACAGTGGTCCTGTCTGCTACCAGAGAGACTGGCAGGTTAGTTACAGCGACAGTTACTGAGCTGTTTACTTGTTCATTAAAGGGTCCGGTGCAGCTAATTTTGAACTCTGTAGTGACGGTCAAATTACTGATTGTTACGGTGCTATTACTTGTGGCGGATGGATTACCAGTCCAAGCAGCATTTGTGGGAATACTAGATGCGGTACAAATAGTAACAAATTTAGGTATCAAATTTAATACTACACTTTCTCCATAATCCACAGAGGATTCACTAGCTGTTAGCTGTACATCTGGGTCTGGGCTAACTTCTACTGAAACTGAATCTGTAGCAGAACCACCAGGACCAGTACAAGTAATATTAAATACAAAGGTTTCATCTGCTGGTAGTGGTACTGTTGTGAAGGTGCCCTCTGTACTAATTTGACCGGCGGCGTTGTTCAAGTCTTGCCATTCCACAGTACCGTCTGATGCAGTACAAGATGTAGCAGCATTAGAAGTCCAGGTTATGTTAACCACGCTGTCATGAGCAACCGATACGGTATTCAAATTATTTACTTTGAGGTCAACTGTTGGTTTTACTGAAACTTGAACCGAGTCAGTAATAGGGCCAGCCTCTGAAGTACAACTTATATTGAACGTAGTGTTCTGAGTTAGATTGTTCACCATAACAGTACCGCCATTGATTGATTTAGTATTTGCCCAAGAAGCATTAGCAGGAGTACTGGTAGCTGTACAGGAAGTCACGTTGGCAACATTCCAAGAAATCTCTATGTTTGAATTATAGTCCACTGTTGCTGTTTCTGAATCATTAACTTTCAAGTCAACTGAAGATGCCGGAGTCGCGATACCACAGTTTTTCAAACGAAATACTGAGAATTTACCCTGACCTGGATCTGCTACTTTCATCCAGCTGGCGTCGTCTAAACTCGTATCTTCAGTAAATATACCCCACGGATCGATACCCATAGGACCGATTATACTGGTTGGTTTCCACAAACCTGCATTCATTTCTTGAATAACTTGATTCGTTGGAAAATCTGTCATGTTTTTAGGCAGTGATGTGTTGCTCACGATTTGTTGCCAAGAAAAGTCTTGAGAGTAGTAAACATTACCGACTATTTCCAAACGACCAATCCAACCTTCAGCTATTTTACCGTCGTCAGCTACCACCACTGCTAGGTGTTGGTTCTCAGCGAGTTTAAACTTTTTGCAAGATTCGATTGTTTTCCAACTTGGAACACCATACACAGAAGATTTCATATCTTTACAAACTGGAATCATTTCGGTTACTTTGCCTTGAGCGTTCTCTTTGTATGCATATACAGAAAAAACATCTTCAGCAGTGAGCTTCAGTTTAATATCGTAACCAGAAAGTGGCACACAAGCATTTGGTACTTCTGGATTTTGAGCCAAAGTATAAGACTGCCACCAAGGTGTAGTAGTAGCACTTAGGGTGTTACAACTTGGATCAGTACAGTACCAAAATAGCGGAGCCGTACTGTTGGCGGTACTTCCAGAATTTTGACCACTTGTGTTATTTGAAGTGATTGCTCCGGTTTGATTACCAAAAAAAGCCGGGCTGAAACCACCTTGCGTTCCTTGTGTCTGGGATGATTGACCAAAAGACGACGATGACGATGACGATGAAGATGAAGATGAAGATGAAGATGAAGAAGACGAATTAGAAGTAGATTGGTTTGTGCCTTGATTTAGGTTCTGAGTCAAACCAGCTGTACTGCCGGCTGTATTAGTGTTATTTGTATTTGCGGTGTTTATTGGTAGACAGATTTGAGTGTACTGACTGGTGAAAGTACAAGAATACTGTATCTTTGCCCCACTACTAGATGAAAAAGTTTTTAGCGCGTCTGTGTTAAAAGAACTTTTTTGAGTGGTGCTACCTAGCGGGATGGTAGCTTGGGTGGAAATTTTAGGAGAAAGAGTTGTAGGAGTTACGTTCTTTGTTGCCACCACAGAAACATTGCTAGTCTTTGCTGTTTGAGTAAGAGGGGTCACTGAAAGCAGGTTTGTTAATACTTGCTTTAAACTGGATTTAGTTTTGTTTACTCCAGCTACCTTGCTCTGTTTAGACAAATCTTGCAAATAAGCCAAGGTGTCTTTGGGCGCGTCTTTCAACACCAACCCCGGATACATGATATTTTCTAGAAAAAAAAGTGTGCCTGGACCGACCACACCGTCTGCTGTTAGACCAGCAAGCTTCTGGAGGTTTTGCGTCGCGACTTTAGTAACTGGTCCAAAGTTCCCTGTTAGCAGATTCGAGGGCATCAACTTTTGCTTAGCCAAGAATCCTTGCCAGAGCACAACCTCGGTCCCCTTGGAACCTATTTTGAGTACGGTTTTTTTACTGACTGGAGAGTTTGGGTTATAGGTCGGCGTGGAAGTTTGAGCACCTACGAAAGCCGGAACCAAAATAAACCCAAGCAACATTAATAAACTTAAATACTTTTTCATAATTTTTGTGTTAACCCCGACGCTTTTAGGTCGGGGTCCCGACTTTACGTCGGGATTGATAATATTTTCTTAGCTTCATTATACCCTACCCCAAGTAAAAGAAAACACCCCTCGCTTGCGCTTGGGGTGTTTTCCGATAGTCTTGATAAATTAATCGTTATCTAACGCTGATAGATTTGACGGCCAATAAGTCATATTATCCTGAGCCAAAGTGTTAATGCTACTACCTGGGGTAATATCCATATGCAATTTGTTGTAGACAGTTAGATCGTATTTATCTGCCGCATAACCTTGAGCATTACTTTCATGTTCAAAGGTTAAAGTGTCTGTACCGCTACCCTCTACGTATGTAGCGCGGGCTCCATATTCAGAGGTGTGATCTTTTTGGAGATAAACAGCAGGGGTGCCAAAAACATAAGCATTTGGGTTACCATTTTGGCTACTCTTAAACTTAAATTCGATGTGAAGTTTCTTTTTCGGCCCATTGTTATATCCTCCGGTAGAAGAAACTTCAGTGACTTCTTTCACTAGAACACTATCTAAGGTTGCGAGTCCTTGATACTCTGGAGCAGTACACTGGCTTGAGGTAAGCAACATTCCTAGGTTTGTGTTAACCCAAGTACCATTAGCATAGGTAATGGTAGCTCCGTTACTCAATATCAACGAGGCTTGACCCACAAAATCATTAGCAGATCCAGTCATTGGTGTACCCGGAGCGAGCAAGAAACTCAATACCTTACCGCCGTCATGCTGTCCAGTGAAATTACCGTAAATTACTGTTCCATTAGCTTTGGTTATCTGGACCCTGATATCACTATCATTTCCTGTTATCGTAACAGGGTCTTCAAAAGTTAGCCTGTAGTTCACACCCAAACCTATGTTGTAATCTATACACATGCCTATCGGTGCTGGAGGACACAAATCAGTTCCACTAAAGGAAACAGGTGTTAGGGTTGCGTTTTCACCAGTTGCGTTTTTTATGGTTGAATTATTTACGAGGTGAATAGTACCAGTACCTACATAGAACGGACTGTCGACACCAGCGTTTAGACCGGAGTTGATTTGTGCGGTAAATTCTATCGTTTTATGATCTGCACCTTTGTATCCAGTAAAGAGAGCTTTTACAATAGGAGCAGTAGCATCTTTTTGGATCCAGAGTTCTGGAATACCCGACACTTCGACAGTTTCATTGAACACTATGCGGTAATGCCCAGTGCCCAAGGTTGCAATATTTTCAGCATTAACTCGGAAGTCCATACAAGAATCAGTGATTGTAGTATCTGATCCACCGCCATCTCCAGAACAAGTTGCCCCGGATACTCCCATATCAGGATCTGCATCGCCTCCGCCGTAAAGACCCAAAGAATCGAGAGTTCCATTTATGGTAAACACCCTAGACGGAGGATCCACTTGAAGCCAGTAGTGTCCAGTGTAATCACTCACTAAGTTCGTAGTAGCTGAAGTCTCGAAATAAAGATGGTGTGCATCGTAGTTAGTTAAATTTGCTATCACATCTGGTGCAGATGGATTAAGAGGCTCGATTTTAAGTCTAATAGAATTATTACCAGCGTTGGTCACATCAAGTTTTCTGGTGTAGTAAACAGTGTATTTTGCTTTACCGTCTACCAAATCCAGACATGGTTGACCTATATATTTCATAGCACAGGTACCACCTGTTGAATCAGCGCCTGACGGCATATTCATCAACATGGTTTTACCAGAGGCACCCTTGATGCTACCACTACTTGGATCAAAACCGAAGTTTCCTAGTATGCTACTCCAGCCAGACCCGGTAGATAGGTTAAAGTGAAATGTTAGTGTATCACTAGATCCAGATGTGCTAGATACTAATTTACCTACTGCAGTTCCACCAGTATCTGATGGGTTCATTAGAAGCTTCAGTCCGCTTGTCGGGGTCACAGCTTCGTTGAACTTAAGACTCACATTAAGACGTGGAGCATCGAAACTTTCTCCACCATATAATTTATCTGGTGATAACTCTACACTAGTATCGACAACATCATAAGAACTGCCTGCGTTAGTGCATGTATTTGAAAATCGGAATATATCAGTAAGTAAACTTAGATCTACTGTTTCACCGGTACCAGATACTACTATCTTTGCACCAGCAGAAGATTTCAAAGTACCTTCACCTTCATAATAGATAGAACTTAGTTGCCCAGCCGGTGCGTGGAAACGAATTGTTTTACCAGCTATGGTACCATCTGGTGCACCCGCGTAAGTAGCCACAACCTTTTTACTTGGTGCATTGTAATAACGCACAACTTCTAATTTAAGACCAGAAGAATACATAACATTGACTGGTTTATCGAAGGTTACTTCGTAAACTACATTTCCAGTACCACGAGCTGGGTAGTCCACACACATACTGACCACATTAGCAGCGTTCACTACGTTAGGACCAGCCGGTATGATAGGACCAGTAGTTTCTCCTCCGGTAATAACACCCAAATCTCCATTATCATCTAAGAAACACTGAACACAGATACCGCCATTAGCAGACTTGGAAGCCAAGTATTGCTCCAAAGTCATAGTGCCTTTGTTGATAGCCTCTGCTACTTCAAAAGAAACAGGGACACAAACTGAGGTGTTGTTTATTGATCCACATACATAAACAGCAGTTGCCTTATTGGTACCTGAAGAAAAATTGGTATTGAGGTTGGCTTGACCGGCTGATCCTACGTTTAGATTATTTGATGCCAAAACGCTATACAAGGACATCCTGGTACCACCGGCAAGCAACTTAGGTTTAGCGGTTAGTCTAGTTCCAGAGATAGTGACATCAGATGTTTGAGTCAACCCAGAGAGAGATAAACTTTTTGACAAGACTTGGCTTATGCCTTTAGGAGTGAATGGAATAGTTGCGAGTTTAGTTGAGTTTGTAGTATTTGAAGTAGAACCGGTTGTTTTTGTACTTGAGGCGAACTCAGCCTTAACGTACTTTTTCAATGCAATAGCGACCACTGGATCAGTCGTACGCAAAGAACTGTTTAGGGGTAATATTGAAAACAACTTTTGTGATTCTTTGCCATAAATTCCATCTGGTTTCATACCAAAAAATCTTTGCACTTCTTTGAGTGCATTCACTGTTTTTGTACCATTAATACCATCCACCGGACCTGGATCAGTACCTAGGTTTGTAAGCTTGGCTTGTAGTAATGCCACGAGCGGGTCGTACTTTGAATTTTTTTTCAGAGCACTAGCTGGCTCACTAGCTTTAGCTGTGGTGGTTACCGGAGGGGTGTATTTCTTAATCACCGGGTTAACTACCTTTGACACAGTCGAAGAATATACCTGCCCAAAAGAAATTGCGGGTATAGCCAACATTCCGAACAACACAATAAGACTTAAATACTTTTTCATAATTTTTTTGTTAACCCCGACGCTTTTAGGTCGGGGTCCCGACTTTACGTCGGGATTGATAATAAGTTTTGTTAACTTCATTATACCCTACCAGAGGTAAAAGAAAACACCCTAAGCGTGAGCGGAGGGTGTTTTCTTGATATTTAGTTATCCTTATTACGGAGCGCACTCAGGTAGATTTGGATTACCGAGGGCGATGCCGTTTGGATAAAGCTGTAGACCGTCATCAGACAAAGTCTTAATCGATGATCCCGCTGGCATGTCGAACTGGAATTGCTTGTTGATGTTTGTGAAGTCAAAACTATCATCTGTAGCATTTGAACCAGCCTGAGAAGCAGTGAATTTAAGCTTTTTTGTCAGGTTTCCAGTTGTAAAGCTAAACAAGACTTGAGGAGGAGGGTTTGAATCCAAACTCCAAGCTTTGATCTTTGGCGTTCCGTTGACCACGACAGTCTTGTCGGTGCCGATAGTAAGAGTCGCTACCTTCTGACCAGAATTACCGGTTACTTTTTTAGTAAAGCAGATCATTTGAGCAACTTCACTTGGATCATAACTTGTAGCATCTGGAACTGGACACAGGTTTCCGGGAGGAGCAACAAATTCACCATCCACATCCACGGTTGCGTTACCGTTTACAGTTTGTATCACTGTGTCAGGTGCTAGTTTAAACTTATATGCGCCTTCGAAATCTGGTTTGGTGTAGGTAAAATTAGGTGGTAGTGGGTCGGGAACAATGTAAGTGAAGTTCCATACAGAAGTACCAGATCCATTAAGATAATTGAGTACAATACCGTCAGCACCATCAGACTGCCTCTTTATTTTTAGTTGAGGAGCAGTTCCAGTGAATTTTGTTGCCACACCGAAATTAACGTGCGCATTTACTTGTTGCGCAGGCGTTGGCCAAGCGGCATCACCACGACAATCCTCTGTTACTGTGATTTCTAGGGTGGTAGTTGTAGTATCTCCACCGCAAATATTCAATTTATAGATTTCATAATTTGGCATTTCTCCAGCTGGATCCCAAACACCTTCAAAAATCCATTTTGCAGAAAGAGGTATACCCGGAATAATACCCCATGGAGGCATACCGTGTTCACCATCACCCACCAAATATGTTTGACCCCAAACAGCGTTTTTAATCTGGGTTAATACTTTTGTTGTATCAAAGTCATTTGGGTGTACTGGTCCTGGTTCAGTAGTTTTAACCACTTCAAAAGCAGGGTTTCCGGTTTCATAAACTTCACCTCCTGCCGTTAGGCTAGCCAAAAGTCCACTAGTAACCCACCCATCATTGAAAGCCGCAAAATAAATATTAGTAGGATTAGCAGGGGCTGTGGCATTGTAAACTTCAGAGCTCTTCCATCCTGGTTGAGTACCTGTTGAGTTTGGTGTTTGTTCGTCCCAGTTCACATCTTGACCAATAGACACTAAACTTTCGTTACCGTCAGCGTCTTTAACTCCAAAATATGCATGGAATATGTTGTCACTTGTTATCGCGAGAGAATATGCCTTGCCAGCAATGTCTGCGAATGGGATACAAGCATCAGGATCAGTGCCTACTGGTGTACCCTCTGGGGTGATAAACTCTCCACTACCCGGGCCACCGCCACCATTACAACCTCCACTACCACTAGTGAAATCAAGTCCGCCATTTTCATTACCAGAACAGAAAGGGCAAATTCCATCATTACTTAGAATTTCAGCCAAAACATCCTTGGCATCTAATTGCCCTGCTTTAATAGCTGCCGCTATGGATGCTGAAACCGCGGCACACATATTGTCTCCACTGAATTCAGCACAAATATATTCACCTGTTGCCTTACCTGACTCACCTTTAGAAAAATTAGTATTCAAATTCGCACTAGCGACCAAGTTGTTGGTAGGGTTACCTGTAGTTACGAGTGAAACTTTTGATTTTGAGATTAATGCGGCGATAGCTGCTTTTGGTTTTTTAGTCACAGTCTTCGGTGCAGTAGAAGAACTACTTGCTACCACAACTTCAGTTAGTTTCGGCGCTTTGGGTAAAGCCTTGGACAAGACTGACGTTACATCTTTCGGTAATTTTGCAATTACTGATTTTGATATTGCTTTTGGAGCAGTTTTTACTTTACTAGAAGCAGTGATAGTTTTACTATTTACTTCTTTACCTGTAACAGTAGCTATGTGTTTACCTTTGAGGTAATCAACTGTACCCTTGTCTAAACTCTTAACCGCAATTCCGGTCGGCAACTCCTGTATATACAGAGCTGTACGAGGTCCAAACACACCGTCGGCACCTAGCGCGCCATTGGTGCTTTTTTGAAAAGCGATGAGTGCTCTCTTGGTTCCAGGTCCGAAAACTCCATCAATGTCTATGTCGTAGCCTTGGTTGTAAAGCCAAGCTTGCATAAAACGCACATCCGGACCTTTCATTCCTAACTTCAAAACAGATCGCGGAGCAGAACTAACTGCTGGAGATTGTTTCGTAGCTGTTTCATACGACCTTTTTAACACTGGCACAACACGCTTCTCTACCGTCGAAGAAACTTGGGCTTTGGACATTGCTGGCACCAAAAGTAGTCCAAACAATATCAGTATACTTAAATATTTTTTCATAATAATTTTAATTATTGATAATAAATTATAATATTAATTTTTTGGTAACACTGGGTACAAATGGCGACTCAATGAATAAGTTTTTCCATCAACAACAATCGACTTTTCGTAGTGGGTAATTACTTTATCGTCAGTAGACTCTGTTGGTATACCCCAGGTGGTCCGGTCTTTCACATCAACACTATCGTAAAGTTGCTTTAGTTTGTTGACCAAATTTGTAGACATGATTGGTGCTGGTTTCTGTCCACTATTGCTGTCATATATGATTTCGAGCAGTTCAGCGTCGAAACCGTTTGGATGTTGGTTCTCCCATGGGGTAGTGTAGTAATCCATGCAAGTTTTTTTCAAAACACTAAACGGAGTATCGTTGTGCAAAATACCGGTTACGTGCAAGATTTCTTGACAGACGACTAATTTAGCCTCGGCTTTTGCGTAATCAGAATTTATATCGGTACTGAGATAAGTTTTGTTGAGCATAACATCACCAGTAAGTATCTGTCTGTTGTTAAAGTCCGGTACCATCGAAGCAACTCCTGACCAACCGACTTGTCCAACAAAAGCCTCACATACTGGCACGTGTTTATCCGGAGCATAGATACCCTCACAATTACCATTACCAGGTACCACCGTGAAATGTATGTTAGGTAACAGATTCAAGTCATCTATAACAGTGTCTAATGCATTTAAAAATATCGGACTACTGAAATTGTTTTCAATCACGAACTCGATAGGCAGAGAACCAGCCCAACGCAACGGTGTCCAATTATTACATTGAAGAATCTGTCCTGTGTGTGGATCTGAAGGACAGTGCCAAAAGTGACACGGTGCAGATGTAGGACAAGGAGCACCAGCCTCGTCAAAAGTAGAAGTTGATCCATCTTGGATTGTACCGCCTCCTCCGCCAGTACCTTCAGAGCTTTCTGAAGTGTCGGTTGCCGAAGTACATCCTGGATCTGCTGGGAAGTCGATTTTTGTATCGCCATCATTGTCTATGCCGTCTGCACACAAGGCTGTTCCGCCTCCTCCGCCTCCACCATCGGTGTTTTCTGTATTATCTCCTGCAGAGGTACATCCTGGATCTGTTGGGAAATCTGCTTTGCCATCATTGTCATTATCAATACCGTCCATGCATTGTGGCACTGGTGGTGGTGTACCGCCTCCAGTAGTACCTCCGGTTACTCCACCCACTGTTCCGTCAGGACGTATAATTCCGATGAAACCATTGCCGTATGTTGGCATAGCGCAGGTCGGCAAATCTGGATCATTCAACTTTGTCCAATCAAAAGAAAAACGTGTCTTACCGTCTTCGGATAGAGTAAATATTTTATCAGTACCAGTAACTTCAAATACTATGTCTTTATTTTCTTGGTGATACAGAGATGGGTAAGCACCTGCTGGTATACCGTCTCCGGTCTTTGTTACATAAGAGAAGTACAATCCACTCAAACCAGATCCAGCCAATAGTTTCATTTCTGGGTAAGGTCCGGTTTCGCCAGGTATGGTGTATTTCAACTTAGGCATATTTGCTGCAGTAGTGTTGCTTGGAATATAGAAAAGTTTGTTGGTGCCGATGTAACCTCTGACATGGAAATAATTACCTGGGGCCCATTGTGTGCTGGTTATTCTTCGGCAAGAAACTTCACCGACAGTATCAGGTCCATCCGTGCCGGTAGTTGGATTCAACAAAGCAAAACTAGTAGTGTTGATGTTCGGAGTAGATGAACTAACTGATGTGTCGACAGTCTGGGTTGAGACATCAGCACCACCTGGATATTTGGACAGCAAGTTGCTTATCTTTTCTGCTGACTGAGCCTTACTAACGCTTTGGTTTACTTTGGTTAAATTCTTTAGGTTTGGGTCAGTTACTATGGCTGCTTTGATATATGAAAGGGTTTCTCCGGTAACCTGACCTGTTTCTTTTAAGCCTAGACTTTTTTGAAAATTAAGTACGGCTGCTTGAGTAATGTCGCCACTGTAACCAGTCTGGTATTTGGGTTCTAGGAAACCGTAGTTAGCCAAAACACGTTGTACAATATTAGCATCTCCACCCTTATCGCCTTTTACAACTGAACCTAAATTCCGTATTGCGTATCCAGCGAGAGTGTTTGCAAAAGAATCTGGTTTGATTTCTGACCCGGGCTTACAAGCTACACCAGTAAATGGATTGTATTTTGCACCGGTAGCACAGATGAGAGGAGGTTGCTCAACATACACTGAAGTATTTAAAGTATTTCCACATAAAGCACCTGTTAGTGGATTATATTTAGTACCAACTAGACAGGTTTCTGCTCCACGATCTAAATTAGTTTTTGTTTTGCTTACAAGCCCATCGGTACAAGTCGCACCAGTTGCTATTCCTGTTTTTTGATTAAACAAAACACCATTCAAGCAGACATTGTCTCCCGAGAGCGCTAGATTGATATTACTCTCTTCACAACCTTCAGGATTCCACCAAGATTCATCAGTAACACCTGGGTTACCTTGTTCGTCTACATAGAAAGAAGGACAATCTCCACTTTGGCCAGTGCCTCCTGACTTGGAAGCTAATACTTGGTCGATGTCTAAAGTCCCTGCTTCAATTTGTGCTGCTTCTGCTAGGGTAACTACAAAACAATTTTGAACTCCATTTTTTGTACCACAAACGTATTTTGAATTTGCTGTACCAGTACCAGAAGAAAAATTCGTATTCAAATTAGCTTGATCTGGTCCACTTACATTTAAATTATTAGAGGCTGTAACAAAAATTCCGGCATTGCTAAATCCACTTCTTGTGACAAGTTTTGGTTTTAAGGTAACAGTGTTTCCAGTCATAGTTTGTTCTATTGGTATCAAAGAAGGAGCTGTCAGGGCTTTGGCTAGAACTTTATTTGGAAGAGAAGGTATTATTACCTTTGTTGACTGTGTATTAGTTGATGAGACATTAGTATTAGTGTTTGTGTTATTGGTCGCTAGTTGTGATTTTGTAACTAGGGGTAATGATTCGATATATTTCAAAGTTTGTGGTCCAGCTACTCCATCAACTTTAAGCTCTCCAGAGGAATCACGCTGTAGATTCTTCACTGCGATTTCGGTCATTTTGCCAAAGTGTCCATCGATTGCACCTGGATTATATCCGCGATTCAACAAAAAACCCTGAAGTAGGGATACTGCAGGATCTTTTACTCCAAACTTGAGTACAGTTAAATTAAGAGAAGCTTTCTCTGGTTGATAGTTTTTAACCACTGGTGCTGGTATCACGGTGCGTTGTACGGTAGAAACCGTAGCGACATGACCAGGGCTTGCCATGGAGATTAGAGGCAAGACCAAAAACCCAAACAGTATTAAAAAACTAAAGTATCTTTTCATGTTACCCAATATATATTATTAATAATCCAATACACACTATTTGACTGTTTGAATTATAATATATATTGAAAAAAATTGCTCAAGTTTAGTTCGGGCTCTGTATAACTTCCCAGTAATGATTTGGGGCGTTATGCCTAATTAGCACAGCTTCCCTGCTATTGAGCACTAAATCTGCATTAGTAGAATTGCGGAACTTATCATCTGGAGCACAAGACGAGTCATAATTATTGAAAGTCAGCTGACTGTTGCCTTTATTAACTAGGTAAACCATTTTATAGCCAACGCTGAAAGGATTAGGTTTTTTTATACATTTCACTGTCCCTGATCCACTAAGGTAAACAAGTGGTGAGTCACCAATATCCAAGTTATCAGCATTGCCCGAGTTTACGGTGATACTTTCTGAAGACAGAATCAGGGAACCTGTTTTGAATGCTGATGAAATTTCAATACCGCTGGCATCGTTTTTGATATTAGCGTTTCCCAAAGTTCCAGGAGCAGTCCACTTCGCCACCATATTAGGTGTTCCACTACCACCGATTCCGCCTCCACCATTACCTCCTCCGCCTCCACCATTACCTCCACTACCTACGGCCATCCAGTTAGTACCATCAAAGTAGTAGAAACCTGGAGCGTTGTCTGTTTGATAGATTAAAAGTCCAGAAGCAGGTGATGCTATGGCATCTCTTTGAACTAGGTTCATGCGTGGTGGTAAGAAACCTTTAGTTGTACTGCGTAGTTCTAGTACTGATGAAGCGTTTGGTAGATCGAGTGCACCGAAGAGTCCGTTTTCTACACCGATTACTGAAGTATCAGAACGTAGACCACCGGCGATTAACGCACCGTCTTTGTCTTGACCAGTTAGACTGACGTTGATTGGTGGTTGGGTGTTGTTAGCTGGAGCAACGCCTGTTGGATTAGTCCAGAGTGCTAGTGCTTGGATAGACATACCAAAGAGGGCTAGTACGGTGAGAGATTTTAGAATTGTTTTTGTTTTCTTTGTCATTTTTTTGTTTCTGGTAATAATTATATGCTTATTTTGCTAAATCAACAAAAATAACTGACAAATTTCTTTTTCCATTTTTTGGATCATATCCATAATCTTTTAAATAAATAGTTGGTTGCCCGGTTTTTTTATCAAACACCACTGGTTCTCCCCACGTTGCCTTCTCGTTAAAATCGATACTTCTGTCGATGTTAGCTGGTGCTGCGTACTCTTCAACAGATTCAGTTGGTCTGTTGGTTAAACCTAAAACTTCACAATTAGAACCACGACAGTAATAACTATTGTTTGAATTTTCTCCAGATAACGAAGTCGCGGTGCATTGTTCGGTGTGTTCGCTGGTGGTTACACATGTATATGTAGAATTAGCGACAGCAGAAGACCCTCCGAAATTAGTATTCAACACTGCTGAAGAATTGGAATTAGTAACACTTCCTGGGTTGATGATATTTATGTCATTAGATCGTGTACCTGTGGTGTTCAGTTTTGGTTTTTTAGTTAAACTACTGACGAGTGAGCCGACAGCAGAAGAAGAATTATTGAATTCTTCAACGCCGGGTTGATTCTTTGATAAAACATAAGTCAGAACACCCTTGGGTGTTGTTGGTAATTGAATCTTGGTCACTCCAACAAGATCTTTTTTGGTTACTGCTACTTTTTTATTACTTTGTTTTAGTCCACTTTTAAAGTCAGCAAATTCTTCTGGTAAAAACTTTTTTACTTCCGATACCTTCTGGTTTGGAAACCTATCAGAAAAATCTCTTAAAGAGGTGGCGGTATTGGCGCCAAAAACACCGTCAGCAGAAATACCTAAATCTTTTTGTAAACTCTTAATGGCTTGAATAGTTTTGGACCCGACAACTCCGTCTGGTTCACCTGGGTTATACCCAGCGTTAATCAACCCAACCTGGAGTAATACATTTAATGAATTACTGTCACTGCTTTTTTTTATAACTTTGCTATCAACATTTTTAACACCAGTGTATCTTGTTATGGTCTTGCTGACCGTCGCCTCTGTTTGCGCAAAAACAATAGCTGGCAACATGAACACTGCTAGCAGGATTATACTTACGTATTTTTTTGTGTGTTTTTTATTATTTAACATTTTAAGGAGTATTAGCATAAGCATCTACAATACCTTTGATATCGTTTGCATTTGGATGTTCATTACTTATACCAAAGTTTACTGATTGACCATCACAATTGTGGGTTCCACCTATTATAGAATATGTATAGTCCATCACACTTCCTACGTTTGGGTCACAAAATTGAGTGTTTTGATGGTCGAGTCCCCAGGCATGACCGAGCTCGTGTGTTACCACATACTGCTGCTGAAATTCATTATTGTAGGAAGAGGTTTTCATCCAGTGATCATTGATATATACAGGGGCACTGACAATTTGACTACCATTTAAATCAACTTGAGTAACACCCACCCATCCGGTTTCACCAAAATCACAGTTTTGGATTGAGACCCGAATAGAGTCACTACCACCTTTGGTAACTACTATAGGAGTAGCTTGGTTCCAGTCGCGAAGAGCACGGGGCAAAAATTGTGAAAACACTGGTGATAATTGATCATCCACGCTTATCTTTACTGGCCGATGTGGGTCGGGCCAATGACCAAAAAAAGCTACATTACTACCAGGACCTGTGCCTCCCAACATTGCTGGACTACATCTACCTCCAGAGTCAACTGCTG
>Ga0208373_1002030_pt1 | contig 24004 bp, 38 predicted proteins | sample RifOxyC2_FD_184036 | JGI IMG/M metagenome (GOLD analysis project Ga0208373, IMG submission 184036) | Soil microbial communities from Rifle, Colorado - Rifle Oxygen_injection C2 (SPAdes) | ecosystem: Environmental > Terrestrial > Deep subsurface > Rock core/Sediment | place: Rifle, Colorado... | reverse complement strand
TCTCATGGTGGCTACTTTGTAGCCAACTAGTATTTATAGTTTTCGGTACTGGAAAAGATATATCAGAAAAGAATTCTTAGAGGGAGCTTAATACATACGAGAAAGAAAAATGCGGGGACGAGGATTTGAACCCCGGTAGGCACTAAGCCAACAGATGGCTCACGAAGTTGATTCCTTCATCGCATTGCTCTGCAACACTCTTGCATTCAACATGCCTTGAGTCTGCCCCGTTTGACCGCTCCGGCATCCCCGCACGGCAAAAAGAAAGAAGAGAAAAAAAAGCCATTATAAATAAATTTCCAAGAAAAAAAAAGGATCACCCAATCTGCCCAAGCTTCTTCTCTATGTCAGCCAATTCAGCCTCAATCTCCTCAATCTCAGATTTAGGCCTTGGTGCCTGCTTCTCCTTGGGAACTTCCTTTTGAGGCTTCTCTTTTTTCTTCTTTGGAACAACAGCCTTGAACTGTGTTTTGGGAAGGGTGCTCTTCAGTTTAGCTATCAGCCGGGAAATCTCAGAAGCATTTCTCTTGAGGCTCTCCACAGCCTCGATTCGTTTAGCCCTGGACACCTTAAACTTTTCAAATTTTTCCATGGAATCAAGAATGTCCTTCAGGCAGCCAAGCACCTGCTTGCGAAGCTCAACTGGCCTGTCTATCTCTACAAACAGCACCTCGTCCTGTGGCTCTGCCTTCTTTGCCGGTTTTCTCTGTGCCATGATTTACGCGCTTGGTTCCTGCAGTTTTGTGTCAATGTCCCCTATGCGCTGCTCGATGTCGGCAAGGCTTGCGCTCCACTCCTGCAGGTCCTGCTCCTCATCACTCCTGAACTGGTTGATCTTCGAGAGGTTCGCTTTTGCTTCAGCGAGCTTTCCCTTGACCTCATCAATAACTGCCAACACGTCCTTATAGCTATCTATTTTCACGAAGACTTTTGCCCCGTCGTCCATTTCAATCACCTTTTACCTTTTCTTGAATATTGCGTGGTCTATTGCAGCAATCTTCCTGTGGATATCCACCATATTCTGGCGCCATGCCCGAAAATAGAGCTCCTTCTTTGATTCGTCGTCACCTAGGCATGAAATAGCCTCCTCAGCATCCCGAACAATTGCCTTAATCTCGCCAATGTCCATCAGCACTGCTCTGAAGCTTGCGCTGGCGACAAAAATCTCCTTTTGTGCATGCCCTCTTTGATTCTTTGGCTCTCCCGTTTGCATGTTTTGTTGCCCGTAGGGAACTCCCATCCATGAATCAGGCGCAGGCTTGGCAGCAAAAGGGTTAGCACCTGCGTCATTGAAGTCGGAAGGCATGCTGTCAGGAAACACAAAATCTGCTGCCTTCTCATCAAACGGCGGGATGCCAAAATCACTCCCACTGTCTTCAAGCGAAGGGGGAGGAATTGGCGGGGCATCAAACCCGTCGAGCATAGCGCCTTTTTTGTGTTGCAGAAAATCCAAAAAACCCATGTGAACCTCAACTCCGCTAGAACGAAGGCCGTATTAAAAGTTTTAGTAGCATTCAAAAATGGTGACACTTCTCAGCAGTTATGGCCATGCGGCGCATTGATGCCAAAATGCTCATTTTTCAGCGCATCTGCATCCAGTAGCTAAACTTCAGGTGGCCTCACAGGCCTTAGGCTTTGTAGAAAATATCAAGAACTAACTGCCGGCATTATATTTAATATTTAGTACAGCAAAATAAACCAAAGCATTTAAATAATACTTAACTTCATATTAAGTAAAATGGGCATCCCATCAAAAGAAGAAAGCGTGCTTGAGTTGTTTTTCAACGAGCCGACAAGGCACTGGCATTTTCATACTATAGCCGAGTCTGCTGGTGCAAGTGATGTTGCGGTAGACAAATGGCTTAAAAAAAATGCTTCCGGGAAGCTTATCAAAAGAATCAAGCCAAAAGGAAAAATGCCCTATTATATTGCCAACTGGGATAACCATCAGTACCATAGTGCGAAAAGGGTTTTTGCCCTGAACAAGCTTCATGAATCAGGCCTGCTAGGTAAGCTGCAAAGCTTAGACCATGCAAAGGCTGTGGTTGTCTTTGGAAGCTTTGCTCGCTCAGACTGGCATACGGGAAGTGACGTAGATGTATTTGTTTTAGGTGACCCTGGAGACCTCGGCAGCGGAACGCTCTGGAAAGGCTTAGGGCTGGGAGGAAAAAGCAGAGAGGTCTCAGTGCATAACTATCCTACCATTGGGGACGCAAGAAACATACATTCAGGCCTGATGAAAAATGTTGTCAAAGGCTTTTTTGTCAAGGGTAACATTTATGACATCGCAGAGGTTGCAGCATGAAAATAGAAAAGCTTGATGAGGCGTATGACAAGTGCATCGCGTCAGGCTCCATCAGGTATGCTAACGAGGTTGACACAGAGAAAGCAAAATCGCTTCTTGAGAACGCTGAGCACGACCTTGACTCAATCACAGAAGTTACAGCCGTTCTTGAGAAGAAAAAAAGCTTTGGCCTTCTGTGGAGCAACAGGTACGAGATTATTCGCCAGTTGGTTTCAGGCATCTTGCTGTTTGAAAAGACCGTGTCTGACAACCATAAATGCCTCTATGCCTATCTTTGCATGAAGCACGGGGGATGGGAAATCGAATGGGAAACCATTGAGACCATGAGGCTTTTGAGAAACGGCATACACTATGAGGGCAGGCCTGTCTCCGCCGAAACATGGCAGTCATTCCGGTTGAAGTTTGATGTCTATACAAAGTCATTTCTGAAGATTCTGAAGCAGAGGATTAAAGAGTATAGAGATTAGCCCAAAAATTTCACCGTAAAATTTAAATTAAAGATGAGAGCTTCGGAACTCCCTTGGCTGGGACACCTATGCGCAGTTGGTTGCTAACCTTGGGATGCTTGCTCGCCCTTCTGCCTTTTGCATCCTCCAACGTGCTCCTCTCAGAGGTCATGTATGATCCTGATGGCTCTGACACTGGCCGTGAATGGGTGGAGATTTACAACAACGCAACGCGGGTAAACCTTTCTGGCTGGAAGCTCTACGAATCAGGCATAAGCCATAGCCTTGCCCTTATCAATGGCTCATTCCTTCTTGAGGGAAGCGAGTATGCAGTCATCACGGACAACCCTGCTGCTTTCCTTGCTGACTATCCCTCCTGCAATGCCACCATCCTTGACTCTACGTTTTCCCTCGCAAACACGGGGGAATACCTTGCGCTCAGAAATGCCTCCATGGAAACCGTTGACGAATACAACTATACCGCAGATGCTGGCAATGGAAAGAGCATGGCAAATATCAACGGGACATGGGTGATTGGAAACATAGGAGGGACACCTGGCTACGCCAACATCCCTGATGGGGCAGGAGGGGCTACGCCGCAATCCTATCGCCTCACCATAGAGCCTGTTATTGATAAAACGCTATTCGTAGGAGTCACCTACACCTCTCTCTTCAAGCTCACCAACAATGAGCCTTCCCTTGGGAAGATATATAACATCACCGCGCTCTACAACATCACAAAAGGCTGGCTCCTTGTGCATGAGGGCAACTTCACCAAAGACGAGGTAAGCCACTACTCCTCAGCCTCAACCGGAAGCTTCACTCCTGCAGAAGAGGGCAACTACAGCCTTTGTGCGAGGGTTGCTGGAGCAGCGCTGCCACAGCCTGATATACAGGCAGAAGCAGCATGCGCTGCTGTCGAGGCTATAGACACCAGTTCAATCCCCTGCAACATAAGCCTTAACCTCTCGCTCAACCAAACCTTTTTTCAGGAAGGAGAGAGGCTCAGCTATAAGATAGGGATATCTGATGAGAGCTACCCCTACATCATCACCTATTGGATAGAGGACTTAGCCGGAAGGCCCATTCGTGATGCGGTCAACACCACAAACGACAACGTAAGGACATGGACCACAGCTATAGATGAATCAGACAGAATCCTTTTTGTATGCGCAGCCTTAGCTGAGGTCGCCTGCACCGACAATACTACTGATGACAACAACGTAAGGGCGATGCTGCTTGTCAACGGCTCACACAGCAGCCTGGCCCCATCAGGAGAATCAGCAATCGTCATCGAGGAGATATATGCTGGAACAGACGGCAGCGCAAAATTCGGCGAGGGCATTAGGGCTAGAGTCAGGGCATATAAGGCAGACGAATCAGCAAGCCAGCTCAAGGCATGGATAGAAAAAGGAGATGAGCGGGCAACCAGCGTGCAGACTACCTTCAGTATTTTCCAAAAATTCACTGAAACTACCATTACCTTGCCCCTCCAGCTTAAGCCCAATTGCAACAGGGCTTTAGAGGATGGCACCTACACCCTTGTCGTGGAGGGTTTTGGCAGGCAGGCACGTTCAGACATCAGGATTGGAGATGTCCTCAGCTCATTCTGTGACGCGGACAAAGCCTCTCCTTCAGAACAGCCTGCGCCATCCTCCACAAAAAAGGCCGTCTCCTACAGCCTCCTTGCTTCCCCTGTAAGGGCAGAGGCATCCTCAGTCATTGAGTCTGAGGTGGAGATAACAAACACCGATGATGAGGATCATACGATAACCCTCTACAGCTACGCCTATCTCGGCTCAAAAAGCTATTCAGGGGAGCGAGAGGCAAACAAACGGCAGGTCATCGTTGAGGCAGGGGCCATAAAAAAAGTGGCACTCAAAAACCAGTTGTCGGCTATGGAATCTGGCGACTACAAATATAAAATCAGGCTCTACAAGGACAGCCAGAAGACACCCTTTGAGATAACAACCTCTCTGCAGGTATCGGGAAACGCTGGAGAGACTCTGCCTCTTTCTGCTGCAGGTAATGTTGCCCCTTCAGAAGCGGAGACTAAAGCAGAAATGGAGGAGATAACCATACGCCAGGAGCCAAGAGTGGTATACCTCTCCTCAGACAAGAAAGCTCAAAGGCTTATTCCTTTCGTATTCATCATCACCCTCTCCCTCATGGTGATAGGTGTGCTGCTGCTCGGGGGTAATCTTGGGGAGTGAGTTGTTTTTTGGTGAGGGCAATCTTTTAGGTTTCAAGAATCTGCGTTCTTTGATGGGGCGCTTTTTTTTACTGAAGAGGCAGCGGGCTTTTTCTTTGCTGCCTTCTTCTTGACCTGCTCATGGCCTTTTACGGTTGTCTTCCCCTTATGACCAGATTTCTTTTCTGTCCCTGCCTCAGCCTTTTCTTTTGATGCCTGTGATTTTGCTTCCTTCTTCTCGGCGCTCTTTTTTGAGCGCTTGCTGACCTGCTTTTCTGCGGCTGCTTTTGGCTTGGTTTCTCTGGCTTTCCAGCCAAGCTTATCAAATTCAGCTGCAACCGCCTCGTGGGATGCCCCTTTCTCTATGTCGAGCTTGCCGCGCAGAGGCTCGATGTGGGATACGTTGCACTTACGCCTGCGCACCTCGCCATCAAGAAGGACAAACTTCTTATCAAGAACGTCAATAATGACTGCCTTCTTTCCTGCATCTCGCCCTGCAATTTTCAGGCATAACCGCCCAACTTCTATCATTTTCTTCACCGTTCCTCTTTAGGTAAAAAGTGTCGCCAGCTTTTTGGGGAACACACTATCTCTTCTCTAATTCCATGCCGCGGGCTTCCTTTCGGAACTCCTCCCGCATGGCTTTTGAAGATAATACGCCACCATATGGCCTTTCTGGCCTTCGCTGCGCCTTCGGAAGCTTATGTAGCTGCCCTGGAGTCCCTCGGGGAACGCCATGCAGCTTCTCCCCTGTGACTGGGCAGGTAGCAGCCTTTGGCACTCTCTTCCTGTAATGAATAGTTACCCTGTTTCCAGGCAACTTTACCTTGAGCCTTCGAAATGAGCGGGATCGCAATCTTCTTGCAGGCATAATCAATGCACCTTCAATAGCTTTCGTAGGAGGGAGTTGAACACCAACGCAAAGAGGAAGTATGCCCAGAACCAGCTCATGCCAAGCACGCGGATGGGCTCATTATCTATGCGGATGGACTGCACAATCCCGTCATTGACGGGGTTTTCGGGCTGTTTATATTTCTTTGCATTTGTTATAATGATGTCCTTGCTGTAGTGATTGTCCCCTATCTGATAGAGGATATCATATTCTCCCTCACTTCCCTTGAGCCTCCATGAAGCTTTCTTCAGGTTCTTTTTGAATAGCCAGCCCTTTGTCTCTTCCGATAGCTGTGGGAAGGTATCGCCGATAGTCTCAAGACCAGGAGCCTCAATAGAGAGGTTGCCTGCAAATGCAGGGTTAAGGATTACGGTTGTGGTGAATTCCTGGCCAGGCGTAATGGGGTAATAGGCAAGATTTGAAGCAAACCATGTGAAGATTATAAGGATGGGAAGCATGGTGATAAGCATGGGCTTTAGTGAATGCCTCATTTGCTCGCCAGCTTTCTGCATGGAGACCTTGTTGAGCTCCATGACCTTTTTAGGGTCATCCTTCACTTCCCTCATCTGCTTCTGGATGTCCTTCATCTCCTGCTTGAGGCTTTTCATTGCCCCCTGGTCAGTCGAGAACTTGTAGATGACGGTGATAATCAAGGTGATGATGAAGGTGATAATAATTATTGCCCATACCGGGTCAAGATGGAGGATGGGCCCAAAAATAGGGTCAAGAATGGGGTTGAAGAGGTTTTCAAAGAATGTTGATGTCATGGTGGCTGTGATTTCTCCTTGCTATTATCCGCCCATCAGGGGGCTCATGCCGCATCCATCTTTTTCGAAAAGCATGGCCAAAGGAGGGGGAATTCCCGCTGCTTTTAGATTCACGCTAACTTCCCCCCATGAACTTCCTCATCAGAGGGTTCATGTCCATCATATGCTGCTGCGCTATCTCTTCATAGAGCTTGTACACTATCATGACCGTGAGAAGGATGCCTGTTCCTCTAGACAATGCTCCAGTCAGATCGGCGGTCGCTGCCAGCACTCCTACTGCAAGGCCACCCATAACCGTGAGGGGCCAGATGTACCTGTCAAGAAGGCGCTCAAGGACGCGCTCATCTCGCCGAAAGCCAGGGATCTGGAGACCTGAACTCATCATCTGCTTTGCGACGGTCTTGGCATCCATCCCTGCTGTCTGCACCCAGAATATCGAGAAGACAATGCTTCCTGCTGCCATGAAGGCGATGTAGGCAAGGGCGTGAAGGTATTGCTCGCCGAGGAGGAGAGTTTCCTGCTGGATGATGGTCTGAATCATGTTTGGGCCGCGAATCCAGTAGACAAAGCCCGATATCAACTGGCCGCTGCTTTCAGAAAATCCTGCAAACCACGTCGGGCCTCCCGCTATATTCTGGACCAGGCGCCCCCAGAGCTGGAAGTTTGCTATGAGGGCTGCAACAAGGATGACAGGGATGTTTGAGGTGTAGATAAAAGACAATGGCCACCTGATGCCGTGGCCGCGAATCCTGCCAAACGATAATGGAATTTCAACCTTCATTGCCTGGGCATAGACTGCCATGACAAAGACAAGAATGGTGGATGCTATTGCTGCTATCTTCTCTATTGCTGTTTTGGGGTCGCCTGCTGTAAGGCTCTGGAACAGCGCCGGAATTGCTCCGACTGAATAGGTGAATCCTGATACACCGCCTGGGCCTGGCAGCCAGTTGAATGCCTGCACGAAGATTGATTGCGAAACGCCTGCTGCTATGAAGAGGGAGATGCCTGAGCCAAAGCCCCATTTACTGATAACCTCATCCATGAAGAGAATGAGCAGGCCGCCGATGATCAACTGCAAAACCAAAAAGAGTTTCATGAATGTAGCGGTCCCGGCAGACAGCTGGACAGCGCCAGGCGTAGCCTGGATGAGAAATGCCCCTGTCTCTGGGTTGATGTAGCTTCCTGTGGAGAGGCCACCCATGAAGACGTAGATTGCCGCCTCAAATATAATGAAGAATATGGCAAGCAGCTTCTGCGTTCCCTGAAAATTCCTCTTGCCTTCGTGGCTTGTGAGGTCGAACTTGACGATGCCTGAGCCATTGAGAAGCTGCAAGACTATGGATGCTGTGACTATAGGGCCTATGCCAAGAGATATCAGTGAACCGAAGTTTGCAGCAAGGAGGATGGAAAGATATTCAAACTGGGAAAGGGCATTGTCAGCAAGGCCATAGAGGGGCATTAGTCCAAGGATGTAAAAGATAACAAGAACTATAAGCGTCCACTTGAGCTTCTCCTTAAAGGAAAGCTTCTTCTGCGTCGGACCTGCAACCTCTGGCAGGTTTGTTATAATCGTATTCCAGAGCGACATAGTCACTGTCCTGTCTGCTCTTCAGAACCAACTCGCGTAAGGGTTACGGAACCACCAGCGCTTTTGACTTTCTCTGCGGCGGAAACTGACGCACTGCTCACCGTTATCATCATCCTGCTTTTCGGGATGCCTGTGCCAAGCAGCTTATCATACCCAAGCTTTCCTAAATCAATCACAAAGGTGCCATCTTTTTGCGTAATAGCCCCTTCTTCCTGAAGAGCGTTCAGCCTTACTTCAAGCGAAGCGATATTTATAGCTTTGCTTTGCCTTTTGCCAGGAATCTTAAATCCATGCTTGCCAAAGCGCCGAGTCTTCCAGAATGAGGGCTTCTTTGCGTCCCCCCTTTTTGAGGATCCTGCATTGCCTTTGCCTCCCCTGTTGCCTGAGCCCCGGTGCTTTTTCCTTGCTCCCCAGCCATGCGTGGTCTTCCCTCGCTGCCTGGTGTTCTTCTTTCGCTTGTTGATGGTCATGGTTTCTAAAGCATACGCCTGATAAGGTCGTTTACTGCCTCGCCCCTGTCTCCTAAGGCGCCGCCTTCTACGAATGCCCTCTTTGTGCCTTTTCTGCCATATCCTTTCCTTGGCGGATGAAGATTATAGCCCTTTTTGATTATTTCTTTCCCCTGCCGGTCAAGCCCTTTCTTCTGCCTCTTCTCAATAAGCAATTTTTCAGTTTCCCCATCAAGAGGCCCCCAAGTCACCATGTCCTTGACCTTTTGTATCATCCCCATCACAGAAATATCCCTCTGAAGGATAACGCACGCGTTCTTCCTGGATAGGCCAAGCACCTGAAGGGTATGCAACATATCCTTTCGTATGCGTATCTGACCTGCAATCCTGATAACTGCAATTTTTTCCATCATGATTCCCCTGCCTTTACGTTTGCTGCTGAACCTTCCGCCATGCCTGTCGCTTTGGCGTCCTGCTCGCGAACGCGGGTCCTTATGAGTTCCCGAAGCGCCGCAAAACAGGCATAAAGGGTATTCAATTTGCTGTTGGTCTGGCCCCTAGTCCTTGACCAGACATCCTGGATGCCTGCAAGCCTAAGCAATTTTTGGCATTCTTTCTCAACGACAAGGCCCGTGCCTTTGGGCGCAGGGATAAGGTCAATAATGACTGAGCCGCATTTGCCCCTCACCCTAAATGGGAGAGAATGCTGGTCAGTTGAATTAGACTGCCATGAGCCTGACCCTCGCCTAATCTTGATGATATTGAGCTTTGCGTTGCGGATGGCTTTTTCCCTGGCAGGAACGGTCTCCTTTGCCTTTCCGTGGCCTACGCCTACATATCCATCCATGTTACCCACAACAGCAAATGTTGAAAATTTTGGCTTGTTGCCTTCCCTTGTCTTTTTCTGAGTCTGTTTGAACACCCTTCTCTGGCCTCCGCCGAACTTTCCTTTGGCCTGGCCAATGAGCAGGAGATCAGTCTGAAGATTAGGCAGGAGCGTGTCTACTATTTCTGCTTCAAGGATGGGTCTTCCCTCGTCAAGTATCTCATCTATGTGCTTGATTGTCCCTTCCTTGACGGCTTTCCCAAGAGTGGTCCTGGGGTGCCATGTTTGTGGGTCAAAGCCCTTCTCCTCTCTCTGGCGTTTGCCTTTAACGTCTTTAGCGCCTGCCGATTCTCTTGACCCTTCCAGGCTATCCTCCTCCAATGGGGGAGACTCCTGTGAGGATTCCTCTTCCGTTTTGCTATTTTTCCTTGTTCGTTCTGCCATCATCATGTTCCAAGGATGCTTTTCTTTACCTGCTCAACCAGCATCGGAAGGTCTTTAGGTGCGACACCCTGTTTCTCATAGCATGCAAAGGCTTTTCTTGCCTTATCGCCCAGTAACCCGGCAAATGATGCTATGTGCTCGCCCTTTATGCGTGAATCATCTGGGATGACCGCATCGCTGTGAGGCACGCTTATGCCTGCGTCAACAACGCCTTTTAGCACTGCATAGACGCGTGAGCCCTTGACCGACTTGTTCTGGCCGATGTCAAGAATCATAGAGCGCATCCCCTTCTCTTTGGCGCGCTTTCCCACTAGCAGACCAACAAGGTATGCGCTTGGCATATTGCCTGGAGACCCTTTCCAGCCAAAACCTTTCAGCATGCGGGCATCCGCAGCCACAATGACCTTATCGCCTACTTGCTGGTATTCGACTACCTGGGCAAGGGTGTTTTTGAGTGATTTTCTCACGACAAGACGCGGCATGCTGCTCTTAAGCAGCCTGAGCCTGGTCCTGTAGTTTGTCTTGCCTGACCTTATTCGCCTGTTTCCTACCGTGAAATTGACTGATCGTGCCATGGTTATTGCCTGACCTTCAAGTCATGCTCCTTGATGTAGAGGGTGATGTGACGCCTGCTTCGGAAGAAGCCGCCCTTAATCTTTGCGTAGAGCGAGCGATAGGGGGCCTTGGCAAGCTCGCCTTTCTGTTTCAGGGAGCGTATAAGCCTGCGCTGCGCCCTGACCCTGCCCATCCAGGCTTCTTTTCTTGGAAGGCGGGCTGTCTTTGTTCCTTTCCTTGAGCCTCTGCCTGACTGCCTTCCTTTCTGTTTCTGCTTCCTGCTTGCCCGCACACGCGCTTTTGAAGAGCCCTTGACCGCCCTCTTGCTGATCACTCCGTCCTTGACCATCTGGCGCATGTCAGCTTTGGTTATGACCTCTTTGATTTCCGCTGAGCTTTCAGGATTGAAATGGACTTTTTTTGGTGAGCATCTGAGCACCGATGCTGCAATCCTTCGCTGTGATGAGAGATTTACCATTTGAATTGCTCCTCCCGTTTTGTCAGGAGCCGGTCTTTCTCTTTCTTTTCAGCATCTTCTGGCTTTGCCTCTTCTTCTTTCTTCAATTTTCCCTCGAGCTTTTCCTCTCTCTTGGGTTCTTTTGCCTTTTTCTTTGCTTCCTGTTTCTTTGCCCGTTCTTTCCTATGCTCTTTTCTCTTCTTCAGTAGCTCTTCTGCTGCCGCAACAAAGTTAGGGGCATCGGCTATGTTGAGGATGGTGAACTTCGCTTTTTTCGCTTCTTCTATAAGGGCGAGTCGCTTTTTGAGACCCACGCTTCTTGCAATGATGATGCCGTCGGCCTGATGGTTAAGCTCCTTGATTTGGGAAACTGCGCTGACAACAACCTGCCTTAGGCCATCACGGCTGAGGCCGCGCACTGCGGCAGGGGAACGATATCCCTGAGCTATCTTTCTTGCGTAGCCTCTTTTCTTGAGCCTGACCTTTGACTGGATGCCTCTTGCCCTTCTCCACCTGTCCTTGAGCCTCAATTTTTTGTGGGCATCCTGCGTCCTGAAGGAAGGCTTGCGCTTCTTAGCCTCCGCTCTGTGCTTGAGGAGGGCAAGCCTCTTCCCCTTTATGTGCTCGCTAGCGTTTGCCATTGCTATCGTATCTCTTTGCCGTCCTTTTCAATGATGTAGATGCCGTCCTGAAAGACGCGCCGATCAAATCCTGACCTTCTGGTGAGAATCTCAATGGATGCTGCACATTGGCCAGCAAGCTCTTTTTGCACTGACTCAACCGTTATGATGTCTCCCTCCACCTTTACCTGCACGCCATCCCTTATCATAAACTCCCTTGGGACTTTTTCTCCCAGAAGGTTTTTGACTGAAAACTTCTTTCCTGTTACTACAGCAGTCATTGGGAAATGGCCTGAGCACACCTTGAGTCTGTAGAGGTGCCCGGCAGTTGCTCCTTTGATCATGTTCCTTATATGGGCATCATATGTCCAGAGCATCTTCTTCTCCCTCTTGGTATCTTTTGCCGTAGCCAGGGTGATATTGCCTCCATGGATTGCTATGCTGAAGAGTTTACCTGGAAGCTTTCGGGCTGATTCCCCTTTCCTGCCCTTGATGATGATGGTGGACCCATCAATCTTCGCTTCTACTCCCTGAGGAAGCGGGATGAGCGCAGTGAGTCCTGATAATTGTTCTTGAGCCATGGTCACTCTTAGTAGCAGTAGGCAATCAGCCTTCCTCCGATTCCCTTTTTCTTTGCCTCGTGGTGCGTCATGATGCCCTGATGGGTGGATATGATAAGAACGCCAAAGTCCTTTGCAGGAAGATAACGCTTCTCAAAGCGCTCAATGTCCACGCACTGGACTGCATAGCGGGGCCTTATCACATTACATTTGTTAATCTTCCCAAGCAGTGCTACGGTCGCATAATCGCCTTTGGCATCTTTTGTCACCGTTGCCTCGCCAAGATAGAGGTTGTCCTTCAGTATTTCAAGCACCCTAAGAAGCATCTTTGAGATGGGCTTGAGTAGCACATCCTGCTTCATTCTGGCCTCCCTGTTCAGGATGGCCGATACCCCATTCGCCAGTGGATCATTCATTGACATTCTGTTGCACCTTAGCTGTATTTCTTGAATCCTATGTCTTTTGCTATTTCTCTAAAGCACTGCCTGCAGAGGTTGAGGCCATAGGAGCCTATGACTGCTCTGGGCCTTCCGCAGCGCCTGCACCGCTTGCTGGCAGTCCCAAGGCGCTTCTTGGGTGAGCTATGCTTACGGAATTTCTTCTCCTTGATTGGCTTGCTCTGGAGCTGCTTTGCAATCTTCTCATGGCTTGCGTGGGTCATTCTTCTTCACCTATCTTTACACCAAATTGCTCCCTCATAAAGCCAATCGCCTCCTGCTGGGTTATCCGGTGGCATTTTGGGAGGTGCGCCCTTCCCCTTGCCCTTCGCTTGATGCGAAAGCCAGGCCGCTCAAGGGTCACACATGCCTGCAATCCCATGACCCCTATCTTAGGGTCATACTCTATGCCTGCGATGTCAATGTATTCATGAATCCCGAAAGAGATATTGCCGTTATCATCAAAATTGCTCTTCCTGAGGACGTTCCCTTTTGCGTCAAGGAGGCGCTTGAGGAGCTCTTTGCCTGTCCCTTTTCGGATGGTGAGCTTACATCCAATGGGAAGACCTGGACGCAACCCCCATTCAGGAATGCGCTTTCTTGCGTGCGTCTTGACAGGGTCAATCCCGGTTAGGTTCTTAAGGAGAGCCATCCCCTTCTCCAGCTGGACCTGATCCTTTCCTGCCCCTATATTCAGGGTGAGCTTCTCTATCCTAATCTCTTTCATGATATTCATGTTAGGTTATGGCTAGTGCTGACTTTCCTTTGCCTAAGACAAACGCGTTCTTCTTCGGTGTCTTGCGAATTATGCCCTTCATTGATTTGTACACTATATTTCCCTCATGAACCTGCTCAACAACGCCCTGATCGCCCCTATGGGAGCCTCCCGTGAGGAGGATATATGCCCCACACTCCAGCGGGAAGTGCTCCTTGAGTGCCTTGCCGTCAAGAATGGCGCTGTCGCCTACCCTGAGGGGGGTACCCTCTTCGGCTATGAGGAGTGTTCCGTCATGAAAAGTTACCTGCATCCTGCCTTTGCTCTTGTGCTTTGCCTTGATTCTTCGCACCTTGTGCTCTCCGGCCTTAGCCTTGAGCACTGCCAGCCTGCCTTTTGCATCAATTGCTACTCTGTATCTCTCCTGAGTCATTGGAAAGAAGACTTCATCCAGAAGCCCGACAGGATGGCGAGGATCCTTTCTTGTCTTCCCTTCCACCATAACTTCGCCTGCATTAAGCAGCACCCGTATCTCTCTAGCCGTAGCACCAACGTTGAGCACATCCCTCAGGATGACTGCCAGAGGGAGCACCTCTGCCAGGGGATGGCCTGATGGCCTGGGCCGAGCTATGAAAACTGCCTGCTTGCGACTGATGTTCCATGTCTTAGGAGTATTGATGCGCTTGAGGTGGCTCTTAGTCATGGTGTGCTCTCCTTTGCAGTCCGTTGTGCTGCCCCTTTTCTTGGCGCTTTCTTCTTTCCCCTTGTGGTTTCTGTGATCATCACGTTGGAGGGGTGGATGGGGCGAAGCGCTTTTGTCCCGTCTCGTTTTGTTACTTCTATCCCGATGACATAGATTCTGATGCCTTTGCGGTCAACCCTCTCGACGGTTCCGCTCTTTTTCTTGAACTCGCCCGCCATCACCTGCACCTTGTCGCCCTTGCGAATGGTTGCGGATGCTATGCCTTCTCTCTTTGCAGGTTCCTTAGCAAGGGGAGCGCAAAGGAACTTCTGCCTGAGGTGTAACGGCGCTTTAGCCCTGTATTTCCGCTGCCTTCTTGGCTGGATGCTTGCCTTCCATTCCGGTGAAAATGTGCTCTTCATTGCCCATCACACGATAATGTTTGCTATCTTTGCAATGCCAGGCCACCTGTCACATGCCTCTTTTGCAATTGCTCCCTTGAATATGGTTCCCTTCGGGTTGCCTTTCTCATCTTTGACTATGACTGCTGCGTTGTCCTCATACTGTATCCTCATCCCATCTGGCCTGCGATATGACTTCTTCTGCCTGACGATGACAGCCAGCACCGTGCTCTTTCGCATGTCCGGCCTTCCCTTCTTGACTGATGCCCAGACCAGGTCGCCTACGCCTGCTGCTGGCTTTCTTCCCTTGACTGTCTTGAGGCCGATGACCGTGAACACACGTATCCTCTTTGCGCCGGAGTTATCACAGGTATCAACCTCGCTTCCTACGGGTAGTCCCCTTGTGATGGTAGCCCTGACTGCCTTCATTTCCCTTCTCCCTCCACGCCCTGATGAAGAACAGCTATGATGACAAAATGCTTGGTCTTTGAGAGCGGCCTGCAGGCAGCAATCCTTACCCTATCGCCAACCTTTGCGCTGACTACAGGAGGGTTGTGCGCCTTGACGCGCGTCCTTGCTTTCTCGTAGCGCTCGTATTTGGTAACATAGCGCCTGCCCTCCCACTCAACAACGCATGTCTTGCTCATCTTATCTGAAACGACAATCCCCGTGTATGTCCTTTTGTGCACCCGAAGACTGCCTGTGTAGGGGCAGTTTTTGTCGTTCTCTTCTCCCTTCTGGAGCTCTCTTGCGCCCTGCACTTTGATTCCGATGTTTTTCATGATAGTCACCTAATGCAACTCAATGGTTTCTGGGGCAAACCCCACTTCATTGAGGATGTCTCGCATCCGTGAGCGATGATCCCCCTGCAGCTCAATCTTTCCGTCTTTGATTGTGCCTCCGCAGGCGAGCTTGCTCTTGAGGCTTTTTGTAATGTCACGGATGTCAATCTCCTTCTGGTCTATTCCCTCAATAACCGTGTAATACTTATTGAATTTCTTCTTCTCAATCCGGACTATAATCTTCTGGCTCTCCTTTGCCAGATTCTCCCATGTGCCAAGCTCTTTTGGCAGGCCGGTGATGGGGTCTATTTCAGGCATGCTTTGCTGATGCCTCCTTTTCGCTTAGTGCGAGCATTATGCGCGATATGGCCCGCCTGCTCCTTGCTATCTCTCCTGGGTTCTTGAGGGCAGCTCCTTTAGCGCGCTCAGCGCCAAGCTTTATCATTTCCTTGCGAAGGTCAGCAAGCCCTTTTGCAAGCTCTTCCCTGCTCTGGCTACGGATTTCACGCATCGCTCTGCTCATGTTCTGCCTGCTCCACAGTTGCTGATGGTTTTTTGGCCCCTTTCCTGATTGCTTTTTTCTTAACGGTTTTCTTTTTGGTTACCCGCTTCTTCTTAACCTGTCCCTGCTCTCCCTTTGATTCCTCTGGCGGGGCATCTCCTTGAGCGAACTCCTCTATCTTCTCCTTCACCAGCGTTATGGTATCGGGAAGGACTATGTCTTTTGGCATGATTGAGACCTTCACCCCGATTATCCCTGTCTTGAGCTTTGCGACAGCATGGGCCTTTCTTACGCCTTCTATTGCCGCGTCGCCGCACTTCTTGAGGTAGCCCTGATAGAAGCGCCATGTCCTTGCGCGTGCGCTTGGAATCTTGCCTGAGATGAGGATCTCTATCCCCAACGCTCCTGAGGCAAGGACGCTTGCCATGACCTTATGGCCAACGCCCTTGAATCTGGCGGTTCCGTAGCGCTCGAGGGAGCTTACTATGCGCTCTGCGATGTTGATGGGATCGAGATTGACATCGGTGACTTCGCTGATCTCTATCTGGGGATTCTCAAGGCCGAATCTCTCTTTCAGCGCTTTAGTCAGGTTCTTGATGTTCTGGCCTTTCCTGCCAACAATGAGACCTGGCCTTGATGCGTAGATTATTATCTTCTCACCCAGCGGCGTATTCTGAACTTTTGTATGGGAGTGCCCCACATTCCTAAGAGTATTACGAATGTACTCCTGAATGCTATACTCCTTCAGTTTCTGTGCTACGAATTTGCGCTCAATCATGCTTCTTCCCTTCTCCTGAATGGGCAGGCTCTTTTTTTGCTGTGGGCTTTCCTTTCGCCTCCACAAGCACAACCTCAATGTGGGTGCGCTTCATCTTGCGCCTTCTCTGCCTGCCATAATGCCAAGCTGAAGAAGCCTTGTTTGCCGTGATATGGCCGATAATCATGTCCTTTGCCGAAAGCCCTTTGAACACTGCATTTTTCTCTGCTGATTTCAGCAGTTTCAGGAGATAATCGCTTGCCTTTGCTGGATACCTGCCAGGGCCGATGCCTTTTTTATGACCTGTATTTTTATTGAATCTCGTAAGCCTCAATGCCTGCTTTTTTGCGGCAATATCTCCCAGGATAGACGTGGCCTTTGCTACTGGCTTGTTCCTGAGGAGGCTGCAGAGCTCAATGGACTTTTTTGTGGATATAGGAAGGGATCTCCCATAGGCTCTGGCCATGCGGCCTGCATCGTACCTCTGGAAAGCATAGGTTGTAGTCATGTCATCGCACCGATAATGACGAGCTGGATTTTGTTGCGCCGATTCCTGGAGCGTTGTGCTTCAGGCTCTTTCGTGTCATTGCGTACTCGCCAAGGAAATGGCCGACCATTTCTTCAGTGATTGCTATGGGGACAAAATCTTTTCCCTGATAAATGCGGATGGTTATTCCGACCATCTCGGGGATGATAACCATATCCCTTGTATGGGTCTTGACTGATGCCTTTTTGCTCCTAATGTGCTTGAGGAGCACTTTCTGAGGCTCGGTGAGCCCTCTTCGCAATGAGCGGCGCTGCCTTGCTGGTACCAACTCAGCAAACTCCTGCACTGAAAGCTTCATGAGCTCTTCGAGAGTCATCCCCTGATAGGTGAATGCCTTGCGTGCCATTTACCTCTTCCTGCCTGTTCTTCTTGGCGCGATGAGACCAACTTTTCTTCCTCTTGGGGCATTGCGGCTTGCCTGCGTCGGCCTTCCTTTTATCTTAGAGCTCTTGCCGCCAAATGGATGATCAACCGCGTTCATCGAGATGCCTGAAACGTGGGGATAAAGCTTGTTTCTTGCCCTCATCGCCCTGCTCTTGTTTCCTGCCTTGAGGATGGGTTTCTCCTTTCTCCCTGAGCCTGCCGCCACGCCAACCACTGCCCGGCATCCTGCATAAAATTCCTTCTTCTTTCCTGATGGCAGAAGCACGGTCACCTGAGATCCAATCTTCTGCAGCACTTTTGCGCTTGCTCCTGAGGTCTTGGCGAATTTGCCGCCGTCGCCTGGGTTTGCTTCGATATTGTAAATGCTGGTTCCTTCCGGGATGTTGGTCAGCGAGAGTATGTTGCCTGGGGTGAGGGACGCTGCATCGCCATAGGCAATGGCATCTCCTACCTTCACGCCAATGGGCGCCTGGATGATGAAATCCTCGCCGTCCTTTCTGGCTACTGCCATGATTGGTGCGCTGTGCGCCGGCGAACGATAAATATCCTTGATGATCCCTGAGCCTGTCCCCTCGATTGCTGCAGGCAGCTTTGCCCCTGCCACGAACCGAAAGCCAGGTGACTTGTAGGTAGGGCTTCCCTTGCCCCTTCTTTGCTGAATGAGATTCTTTCCCATGTTCCTTCTGTCCTAGAGCAACCCAAACTGTGTCGCAACATCTATTGCAGGAGTATCATCTGAGAATCGCACATAGGCTCGCTTTTTGCCATCCGGCCCTATAGCCGTATTGACTGACACTATCTTCACCTTGAAGAGCGATTCAATGGCTTCCCTTATTTCCTGCTTCCTTGCTTTCTTATCCACCACAAAGACCAGGGTGTTCTCCGCCTCTATTGCGCGAATGGTCTTCTCAGTAGAGATGGGGAACTTGATGATAACCGCATCAGTCATAGGAACATCCCCTCCTTCTCAAGAAGGTCTATAGCTGGTGCAGTCCAGAGTGCAATCCTTCCTGGAGCGCTTCCTGGCGCAAGCGCCTCTGCGTTGAGGTTTCGCACTTCGATAACGTCTGAGCCTGGCAGGTTCTTTGCTGCTTTCTGGAGGCTGCATGTCCCTGATACGATGAAAAGGATGCCTTTCTTTTTGCGGTACTTTCTTGCCCTCGATTTCCCCTTGCCGCTTCTGACGGACTTTGCGCTTGTTCTTGCCAATTCGCCTGCCATGCCAAGGGCTATAAGCGCTTCCTTCACGTCCTTTGCCTTTGCAAGGGATTCAAACGACGCATCAATAACGAAGGGGTATTCCTGGGGCGCTTTGTGGCCCCTTTTCCTGACAAGCTCTGCAGAGACGGTTGCGGCTATTGCGCTTCGAATTGCTTTTCGGCGCTCCTTGACGTTGATGTCTTTTTTCCAGATTTTCCATGCTTTTGGTGGGTGCGCCCTTCTTCCGCCGACGGTTCCTGGAGCGACTGCCCCTACCCAATTCCACCTTGAGCCTTTCCCTGACATAATCTTTCTTGGGACTCGGGAGATGCCGTGGCCATAGGATGCCTTGTAGTCATGCCTCCTTCGGGATAATTTTGCTGATTGGCGCAGCCCTGCCTGTGGCGCAGCGCCGTAGGCCTGGCGGGAGTTGCTCCTGATTACATCCACTGCCCTTGCAATAAGGTCTGGCCTTATTGCTTCCTCAAACTGCCTTGGCAGGGTGCGCTTGCCTTTTGCTTCCTTTGTGGGTGTGTAGATGATAAGTTCCATTTCTGCCCTGTTGCTATGATCTCTTTGATAGGTACTCTATGGGTGGAGCCTCTGGCCCTGCCCTTCTATTCGGGCGCTGGGCAACAACCATCCTCACCATGGATTTTGACGGCCCGCCAACTGAGCCTCTCAGGAGCAGGTAGTCATTCCTGATAAGACCATAGTGCTGGAAGCCGCCTGCCGGGCTGACTTCTTTTGCATCTGAGCCTATCTTGAGTATCCATTTATTGTATTCTGTCCTCTGATGGTGGCCCATCTTGCCTGCGTGGGCTACGCGATACATGAAGTGCGCCTGGGCGCTCCAGCCGCCAAGGGTTCCAGGGCCTCGCTTGGTCTTCTCTGACTTGTGCCTGCGTATGGATATGCCAAATCGCTTTATTGGGCCCTGCGTCCCTTTCCCTTTAGTGATGGTATGAAGGTCAAGCTGCTGGCCAGCTCTGAATACCTCTGAGACTTTCAACTCCTTTCCTAGAACATCCCTTGCTTTTGCAAGCTTCTCGTCCTTCTTTCCGCCGAGGGCAAGTTCAAACGCTTCAGGCTTCTTCTTGCCTATTGCCGTAAGCTTAGGCTGGGTGTGGACGAGAAGGCGGATGTCGTCAAAATCGGTGATGCCGTCAATGCTTTTCTTTTGGGTTTTGGGAACAATCAGCTTTCTTCCTAGCTCCTTATCGGCCTGCGCTGCGAATACCGACCCAACAAGCATCTTATTGTTGTCCATTGTCTTGTAGAAGTTGAGCGCTGCAACCCTGATGGGCGGGCACTCTATGATTGTTGCCGGGCAGAAAACGGATGAGCCCTTGGTAAGGGTTGTTTTTTTGGTATCGGTGATGAGAAGATGGGTCATGCCTACCTTGTAGCCTGCAAAACCAAGAGGGGCGGCGTCTTTTGCTGCTGGCCATGAGCGCACTCTTGCTGCCACGCCCTTGACCTGCCTTCGCGGCCAGACTCCCATACTTCCTTTTCTTGGTTTCCTTATTCTTGGCATGAATAAGCCTCTTTCCCCTAGATTGTCTAGGGGGGAACATTGCTTCAAAAAAGCCTTTTTATGACGCAGCTTCTAGAATTCAGCTACAGCAACTGTACTGAAAAGCTGTTCGTCTTTTCAGGCTTGTTGAACCGTGTATCAATGGAGTGACACTTACATCATCCACATGTTTTGCTGTTTTGGGGGAAATCTTGGATTGTTTATAAAGCTTCTGATTGGCTGTAATAGTTCACGGGCCTGAAGTTCAGCGACGACAGACATTTGGATTGATGTTGCGGCTTCCGAAGGAGAAAACGAAGAAAAAAAGGTGATAACCAAAAATGCTCAGCTGGCCAGCAGGGCGTTTGTTGCAGCCATCGCCTCAGTATTAGAGCGTTGCTGCCTGCGGGCATGAAGGATGAGCGAGGGTACCGTGCACGACGGAATTTCCATCATCAATTTCACCGCAGGCAAAAGGAGAGAGAACGGCAACGCTGATTTTGGCAAAGTAGTCGTTGGCAATGAGCTTTTAGGGAATGCATTTTTTCGGGAGCGATGCTCATCGTAATTACAAAGAGGCAGGCAGGCTCGTGGAAAAGGGGCATTCCCCCAGAAAATCATTATGAAAAAAGGCAATAGCGCATATCTCCTCGCTTCCACAGCCAATGCGTAACTTCATTCTTTTCTGTTCTGGTAATCGTCTCATTGCACTTTCCGACGGGAGGAAAGAAAAATGAAGACAATAAAGCCTCAGTTGGCCAGCAGGCCATTGCCGCAGTGTAGCGCGCCGCTACTTACGGGTGTGAAGGATGGGCGGCAATGCAGTGCACGACGGAATTTCCATCATCAAGATTTGCAGCACAAACAAAGGAGGAAAGAAAAACAAAGGGCTCGGATAAGAAAGAAGCCATAGGCAATGAGCTTTGGGGGAATGGCCTTTTTCTGGAATGATGCCCGTCAAAGCTGCAAAGGGGCAGGCCAGCGAGACTAGCGTCTCTGGCCATGCGACAGGGTCGCAGGCTTCATGATGGTGAAGTGTTACGATTGGCTGGTATGTACGTTCCGTCGCTTTTGCCCCTGTGCTATTACCGTTCTTGCGTCTGGTTCGCCCCATCCCTCCTATACGTATGCGGCAGACCGTCATCGTAAGCTGATGGCTGCGTGCTTGCACTGCATGCCGACAGCACACCTACGATTGGTTTTTAGGGTTGCTTTCTTTGGTTGCTATATTTTGAAGCCGCGGATTGTGAAAAAAATATAAATAGGATGCGGTCTGCCTAAACTGCTGGGGCAGGGGATTCTCCAGAGAAATGCAACTATGGAAGAGCGCGTGATGCAGAAAAGGCAGACAGCATATAGGGTGTGGGTCAAGCACCTGCTGCAGGGGCCCTATGTGAGGAATGAGGAAGACTGGGCGCCAAACTACGTAGACCTTGGCGATAAGAAGGTATCGCGGGTCAATCTTCTTGGCGCTATCGTTGCAAAGCAGGATGGCGATGCAAGGTCGTTTGTGCTTGATGACGGGAGCGCAAGGGTCATTGTGCGAAGTTTTGATGGCCTGAAAGCCATTGAATCTCTTGCTGTCGGAACAGTTGTTGTTGTTATCGGAAGGCCAAGGGAATATGGCGATGAGCGCTATGTCGTCCCTGAGATTGTGAAGCCTGTTGCCGACTCTGCTTGGGTGAGGGCAAGGGCGCTTGAACTTGGCGACAAAGATAGGGACATTGCTGCGCCTCCTTTGCCTCAGCTGGCAGGGCAGACAATGAAAGAGGAAGTCATCGGGAGCGCAAGCGAAGAGGTTGTCTTTGGTGCTGCTGCTTTTGCAAAGGGCGTCCCTGCTGGCAGTTCTGTAAGCCCAAGCGAAGCTGTCTATTCCCTCATCAAGTCCCTTGATTCGGGGGATGGAGCCAATACTGATGAGGTCGCTTCACGCTCAGGCGTTGCCGACGCCGAATCCATCATCACCCAGCTGCTCTCTGAGGGAGAGGTATATGAAATACGGCCTGGAAAACTGAAGGTTCTGGAGTAGGTTTTTGAGACGGGTGCACTGCGTGATGAAGCCCGTTGCCTCCTTATCGTGGTTGTGCAAATAAGATTTAATGCCTACTTTTCTCCGTACTTCTTCACTTCTATTCTGAAAAGCCCTAGGGAGAGGAGGCAGTCTCAGGGGGGGCGGGCATTCCAAAAATATCATTATAAAAAAAGGCATTAGCACTCCTCCCGTCGCTTCAACAGCCAACTGGTAACTTCCTTCTTTTCTGTTCTGGTAATCGTCTCATTGCACTTTCCGACGGGGGAAAGAAAAATGAAGAAAGAAAAGTGAAAACAAAAACGGCTCGGGCTGCGCTTGCTGGCAAGGGCATGTGTTGCTGGCATTGCCGCAGTATTAGAGAGCTGCACCTGCGGGGTTGAGGGATGGGCGAGGGCAGCAGTGCACGGCGGAATTTTCAAGAGCAATTTCACCCTAGGCAGAAGGAGAGAGGGCAGCAGCGTCGCTTTTGGTAAAGTTGCTGCCGGCAATGAGCTTTTAGGGATTGCCTTTTCGGGAGCGATGCCCATCAAAGCTACAAAGAGGCAGGCAACTTCATAAAGGCGGGGTGCTCCTTTTCTCCCAAACATTTATAATCAATCCTAGGATGCCTTCCTTTCCTATGGACTACAAAGCAATGCTGACTGAAGCAAGAAAGAAGCTTCCTGAATCGGTCTTCCACAAGGAGAGGTTTGAGATCCCGAAGATAAGGGGGCACCTGCAGGGCAACAGGGCAATCCTGAACAATTTCCTGCAGATAGCGCAGGACCTTCGAAGGCAGCCTGAGCATATGCTCAAATTTGTGCTCAAGGAGCTTGCAACGCCTGGCGAAATCAAGAGCAACGGAACGGTTATCCTTGGAGCTAAGGTTGCTGCCTCCATGCTCAATGACAAGGTGCGCAAGTATGCCAATGAGTTCGTGTTCTGCAAGGAGTGCGGAAAGCCTGACACCATCCTTGAGAAAGAAGGCAACTTCCATCACCTCAAGTGCTCTGCGTGCGGAGCTCGGTATCCCGTGAAATCAAAAATCTGAACATGACTCTTGTTCTGAAGCGGCACGACATCGGCGATGGGCGCATCATGCTTGCCGTAGCTGATAAGCTGTTGGTTGGCAGGGTGCTTGAGGAAGGGGAGAAGCGGCTTGATTTGGCTTCGCCGTTCTATCAGGGAGTAAAGGCTTCTGAAGAAGAGATTGCGCCGCTAGCCAGGGTGAGTTTCACTATGCATTTTGTTGGCGCCGAGTCGGTAACGCTGGCAAAGAGATTAGGGCTTGCCGATGATTCTGCTGTGCTGCGCGTGTCTGGCGTCCCTTTTGTGCAGATTGTAAGGATGTGATTTTTTCTGGTGGCTCGCGCGGGGTGAAGCTTTGGTTTTGAGGCATTATGTCATTTGGCAAATTACGCCGCACGCCTACCATCGATGATGTCCTCCTTGATGAGGTAGCTTTTTGCCTCCCCTTTTGGAATGATATAGGTGAATAGTGGCCTTTGCTCGTTGCAGGAAGTAGCATAACAGATTTCCCCGCCCATGTTTTCAAGAACAAATTGGGTCCCATAAAGGCCCATGCCGCTTGATATGGTATCATGGCCGCCGCTGAGCCTGGCAAGGAATGCGCAACTAGCCAAATCTTCTCCTGTAATGCGATTAAAAAAGTAAGGGTTTTTTGAATAATTTGTAAAATGGCACATCGTGTCCTTCGATGTCCATGCGATGTTATCTGGACCAACGTCCTCCATTTTTTTTGCTATTTCCCTGAGGATCATATTTAGGTCTAAAGGATTGCCGTTGTCTGTGAATGTTGCTGTAATATACTCAGGATAGTCATGCATTATCACCCTCGATTCTATTGTAATACTTCACTATCCTGAAGGATTTAAGAGTATCTCCTGCAATTCTTGGAGGACATTCTTCTTGCTGAGCCGCAAGGTTTGAATAACAGAGAGCAGTATTGC
>Ga0208373_1002029_pt1 | contig 24006 bp, 27 predicted proteins | sample RifOxyC2_FD_184036 | JGI IMG/M metagenome (GOLD analysis project Ga0208373, IMG submission 184036) | Soil microbial communities from Rifle, Colorado - Rifle Oxygen_injection C2 (SPAdes) | ecosystem: Environmental > Terrestrial > Deep subsurface > Rock core/Sediment | place: Rifle, Colorado... | reverse complement strand
TGGGGAAGATTCTCGACTGCAGCCACCCGTAGGTGTCTGGGCAGTATCTCAGTCCCAGTGAGGCGGGTCGTGCTCTCACACCCGCTACCCGTCATAGCCTTGGTGGGCCATTACCCCACCAACAAGCTGATAGGACCTAGGTTCATCTCGTGGCGCCAAAGCTTTATAAAAAAAGTCTTAAGACCTCTTTTAACCATCGTGTATTACTCCTCGTTTCCAAGGGCTATTCACGACCTCGAGGTAGATTACCAAGGTGTTACGCTCCCGTTTGCCGCTCACCTATTCTTGATGTAATCGCATATAGGTGCGCTCGACTTGCATGCCTTAGACACGCCGCCAGCGTTCATCCTGAGCCAGGATCAAACTCTCAGATAAATAATTTTATTCTTTCTTACGAAAGAATAAAACTCTGTGAATTTAGGCTCTCTATTGTTTTTTTGAGTACCGTTTATTGGTTGTTCGAAGAATAGACGTTACAATCGCACAACTGACAATTGTGTTCGTCATTTAAGTCCTTATTTAGTTGTGAACGAACAGCTGTCATACAAGCTCCAAATTGTTGGAAGACTTATATGAACGCGCGGGCATTCTATACCAACCATAAAAAACGTGTCAAGCGTGCGAGATATTCTTTATCTTTTTGCTTTATTCATTGATTTTTTTTATGGAATTTTTTAAAAGTGATAAAGACGAGGATAGATCAAAAAAGAAGATTGACAAAAAGGAAAAAAAGATGGTATCATTTTATTTGTTAGTGTATTTCCGTCTGTGCACAATTACGTGCGAACCAGGTCGGCAGGCGGCAACTAACAGCACCTATTTATAAAGATGACTTGTTGTTATGGCAGAGATCGACCAGGAGTTCGTTGAGTACGTTGTCCGCGCGATTGTCAATCATCCTGATGACGTCCGCACAGAGCGTACAGTAGACGAACGTGGCGTTCTCATTACCCTCTTCATCAATGCAGAGGATATGGGATATGTCATTGGACGTCAGGGTCAGACGGCCCGCGCCCTCCGAACACTTCTGAAGATTGTCGGAGCGAAAAAGAACGCTCGCGTTAATCTGAAGATCTACGAACCAGAGGGTTCCCGCCGCATGCGCAGCGCGGAAGCTTCTACAGAAGAGGCCGAGACGACCGTTGATGACCTCGGGATCTAAATGAAAAACAAAAAATCGTAGTCTTAATGGCTACGATTTTTTGGTAGAAGGAAATTTCCTTCTTATTGAATCTGTGGTAAAACCGCACAATAGAAATTTTTTTATGCCAAGAACAAAAAAAAGACTATTTGACGTGGTTACAATTTTTCCAGAGGTTATCAATGCCTATACAGATATTTCCATTTTAGGTCGTGCCAAAATAAAAGGGTTGATTCAGACACGAGCGCATGATTTGCGTACATGGACATTTGATCGACACCGAACAGTGGACGACACCCCGTATGGTGGCGGTCCTGGAATGGTGATGAAAGTTGAACCATTTGATCAAGCAGTACAGTCCATTCGATTAAAAGGAAAAAAGACTCGCATTATTCTTACTTCAGCCAGTGGTTCTTTTTTTACAGAACAAGATGCAAAACGGTTGGCTCAATACGATCAAATTATTTTTTTATGCGGACGATATGAAGGAGTAGATGCGCGTGTGGAAGAATATATTGCAGATGAATCTCTTTCCATTGGTTCGTATGTTTTAACTGGAGGAGAATTACCAGCACTCGTTATGTTGGACGCCATTGCTCGACTTGTTCCCGGTGTATTGGGAAAAAAAGAATCTTTAACAATGGAATCTCATACGCAAAATGGGTGTTTGGAGTATCCACAGTATACAAAACCAGAACAGTATCGAGGTTGGAAGGTTCCTCCTGTCCTCCTTTCTGGAAATCATAAAGAAATTGAAACCTGGCGTGAGAAACAAAAAAAATATCCGTCGTAAACGACGGATATTTTTTTATACTTTTGTTTCACTTTGTTTTGTTGCAATTTTTTCTTGTCGTTTTTTAGACAAGTGTGTGACTCCACGTTTCTTGCCTTCAACAAGTTTTTGGTCAAGAAGAAAATTCCATACCGTATCTGTTGCCTGAGCTCCTTTTCCAAGCCAGTGTTTGATACGTTCTGCATTGAGAACAGTTTCTTTTGTGCGTGGATTACGATGTCCGAGAATTTCAATGGCTTTTCCCCATGGATCTTTCCGTTTGTCAGTCAAAATGACACGAAATGTCGGTTGTCCTTTTTTTCCGACACGTGTCATGCGAATACTAAGCATATAAAAGAATTGATATTACAGATATTACAGTCGCATGATAGAGTCATACCTTGAGCACGGTTGACGGTTGACGGAAGTGTAGAGAATAACGTCTATTTCGTCAATGTCGAGCTGTTCCAAGATGTTGAATTTCTGCTAGTTTAATAGAAAGCAAATGGCTGATTCCTTCTTCTCCCATGGTGACTCCATACAAGACATCTGCTTTTTCCATACTTGCCCGATTATGGGTAATGACAATAAATTGGGTTAATTTACACAATTCATCCAAAATTCCAGCAAAACGAATTGTGTTGGCTTCATCGAGAGCTGCATCAACCTCATCTAAAACAACGAATGGAGCTGGATTAATGGCCATGATTGCAGAAATCAATGCAATAGATGTTAAGGCACGTTCTCCACCAGAAAGAAGATTTAAGGCTTTGAGTTTTTTTCCAGGTGGAGTGGCTTGAATATCGATTCCAATGATGCGATCCTCACGCTTTTCCATGTTTTTACGCAATGTTTCTATTGATTCTTCTTCCTGTTCTCGTTCGGCTTGTCCGGTTTCCGCAAGAGAATGATCCAAAGCAATGTGTTCATCTTCGTCTTTTTTGAGATCTGCCGCAGTCATTTTAACCAAATCACAAGAACCACCACCAAAAAGAATTTTGAAAAAACGTTGAAATTCTCGATTGATATGACGAAAGGCTTCATCTGATTGTGTACGAATTTTTTCATCAAGCTCATCAATCATTTTTTCTGTGGCACGCATGGCTTTTTTCAAATCCGCTATTTGCGATTCAAGAAAAGTAAAACGAGTATTTGTTTCCTCATATTCTTTTACAATTTCAGGATCAATGCCTCCAATCAATTCAAGTTGATAACGCAATCGTTGAATCTCCGGAAAAAGTACTTGTCCTTGTGTCGTTTTTTCTCGCCGAACATTTCTAACAAGTTCTGCCGCTTTTTTCATTTCCGTTTCCATTTCTCTATGAAGGTTGTGTTCACGTTCTTCTAATCGTGCGAGGTCAATTTGGATTTCATTGCGTTGATTTTCAAGAAGATGCAAATTTCGTTGTTGTTCGCGCAATCCACGTTGAAAATCAAAAAGTTCTGTTCGTTGAGCATGTTCTTGTTTTGTGTGTGTTTCCAATTCATGTTCCAAACGATTCAGTTCAAATTCACAGACAGAGCGTTCTTTTTTTATCGCCTCCAACCGAGAAAGATTTGCTGGATCTGGTTTAAAATCTTCTGGAGCAGGACGCTGAAGTCTTCCAACAAGTGTTGTTGAACGTTTAAGGGAAAGTGTAACCATTTCTTCAACCATTTGAAGCTCATCTATGACTTTAACTGTGCGAAGTTTTTCAAGAATAATTTCTTGGTTTTTTGTGAGTTCTTCCACTTCACTAATAATTTTTGAAAGAGGAAGAGGTGCCCAATTTGATTGACTTCGTACTTTGGCAAGTTCCATTTGACGTTGAATATCAAATTCCTCATCTCGAAGTTGAACACGTTTTTTTTGTGTTTCTTGATATGCTTTTTGTAAAACAAGAAGACCAGCATCTGGAGTATGTTCCGCACGTTCTGCTGTTTCCATAGTAACAACTTTTTGTTCAAATACATTCATTTCTGCTGTTGCTTTTCCAATTTCCTGTGCGATTACTTGATGACGTACACGAACAGAAGAAAGTTCATCTTGTAATTGCCACCAAAGTCCACCGTAATATTCTTGTTGAAAAGCATGAAGTTCTTGTTCAAGTTCCTCACGTTTTTCCAGACGGCTCACTTGTCGTTTTAAACTTTTCAGACGTGGTTCAATTTCTCGTAACAACATGTCTACTTCATTCAAATTTTCATAGGTTCGTTTCAACTTCAACATGGTTTCGTGGCGTTTCAATTGAAGAGGTCTGACTCCTGTTGCATCATCAAAAAAAGCTTTGCGTTCTTCCGGGCTTGAAATAAGAATATGATCAACCATTCCTTGACCAATGACTGAATAGGACTGTTGTCCAACGTTGGCTTGAGCAAGAAGAAGACGAAGATCTATCAGCCGAGTAGGAGTTCCATTTAAAAGATATGCGCTTTCTCCATCTCGATAGAGACGACGTGTCATGACCACTTCTGAAAAATCAATGGGCATGGATCGATCATTATTCTGAAATGTTAAGCTCACTTCAGCAAAACCAGCTCTGCCTCGACCGGCAGAACCGGAAAAAATAACGTCTTCTGAACGTCTTCCGCGTAAAAGTTTAAGACTTTGCTCGCCTAATGCCCAACGAATAGCATCTGCGAGGTTTGATTTTCCTGAACCATTAGGACCGACAATACAAGTGACCGCATGATGATTTTCCTTTGCTCCTGGAAACAAAAGCATTGTTTTTTGAGCGAAGGTCTTAAATCCTTGAATTTCCATTTTTGCCAAATACATAACGATTCTATTATAGCCGGTTCTATTCTCAGCTGGTAGTCTGAATAAAAAATAATGTCTTGACGTGATTTTTTTATCTGTTTAGAATTATTTTTCCTCTTTTATATGCCAACATTTTCTCGTCAACGTATTTTTCATCGTCTGAACGAAGCTCAAAACATCATTTTCATCCCTGACAAACGCATTGATGGTGATTCTATTGGTGCAGTGCTTGCTCTGGCAGATTATTTTAAACGCCTTAAAAAAAATGTTTGTATTTTTGTTTCTGAATCTTTACCGGAAAAGTATCAGTTTCTTCCGGGAGCGAGTGTCTGTATTTCAGATTTTTCCCTTATTGAAAAAGAGATGTTTGATCTCGCAGTTTCTTGTGACTGTTCCGATGCTGTCTATGTGACTGATATTATTCATCGATTTCCTCGTCCTCCTTTTTTAATTAATATTGATCACCACAAAACAAATTCATATTACGGAGATATGAATCTTGTAGAAGAAGAAGCATCTGCCGCATGTGAAGTTGTTTATCGATTGTTTCGAACCAATCAGATTATTCCAAGTCGAGAAGCAGCAACTTGTCTTCTGTGTGGAATTGCTTTTGACACAACGATTTTTTCCAATGATGGAACAAATGCCCGTGCATTAGAAGCTGCCTCAGAACTCGTTTTATACGGAGCACGAACACAAGACGTCATCCGAATGATCTTTCGAAATCGAAGTATTGCCGCATTACGAATCTGGGGTTTGGCTCTTGAACGTCTTCGGACACACGAAGGACTTAGTTTTGTCTCCACATGTCTCACACGAAAGGATATGGAGGAAAATGGTGTCACAGACGATGAAGTCGACGGTCTTTCTGATTTTCTTAATGTGGTTGTTAATGTTCAGACGTTGTTTGTATTGCGAGAAACAAAGGATGGAGGCATAAAAGTGAGTATGCGGACAACTGATCGTAATGTCGCAAATCTTGCCCGAATGTTTGGAGGCGGTGGACATATAAAAGCAGCCGGTTTTACTATTCCACACATGCAACTCATTTCCCATTCTCTAACTGGAATTTGGTGCGTGGTTGAACGAGATAGGACATGTTAAACTATGCAAGATCTGTTTTTTCTTTTATGATTCAAAAAAATATGCCTCCACAAGCTCAATTTCTTATCCCTACCGTGATTGAAAAGACTCATTATGGAGAACGAGCCTATGATATTTATTCGCGTCTTTTAAAAGATCGTATTATTTTTCTTGGGACGGAAATTGATGATGGAGTTGCCAATACGGTTATTGCCCAGCTTTTATTTCTTGAAAGTCAGGATAAAACAAAGGAAATCAAGTTGTATGTGAACTCTCCAGGAGGTTCTGTGACAGCAGGTTTGGCTATTTATGATGCCATGCAATATGTTAAACCAGATGTTTCAACGATTTGTGTTGGGATGGCTGCTTCCATGGCAGCAGTACTTCTTGCAGCTGGAGCAAAAAACAAGCGACTTGCCTTGCCGAATTCTGAGGTGATGATTCACCAGGTTTTAGGAGGAGTCCAAGGGCAGGCGACAGATATCAAAATTCATGCGGAACGAATTCTTAAGATGAAAGACCGTTTGAATGACATTTTAGCTAAACACACAGGTCAGCCGAAAAATAAATTAGAAAAGGATACGGATCGGGATTATTTTATGGATCCAGAAGAAGCATTAAAATATGGATTGATTGATAAAGTTATTCATGCAGTTGTATGATGGTTCCCGATGGAAAGAATGAAAAAATTTGGCTAAAATAAAAAGAAAAATAGTATAATATTTTTCAAAGACATTTAGACTCTTGACAAATATTCTTTCTAAATATATAATACCCCGTTCATTGTAAAAAAGATGTAAAAAATCTGTCCAGTAATAAGGACAGATTTTTATCCCGTCGTCGTCAATCATCTGCAGGCACGACAAGCATGGGGTTTCAAGGGTGGATGATTCGGGTTTCGACTCGAACACTCCTTCGTTGAAACTTCTTGCCTGCAGTTGATTTGCGACGACTTTTTTATTTCCTTCTTTTTGAATCTTAACGCGTTTATGCGTTCATGCAAGAGCGTTTCTGTGGATAATAAAACAGACGAATTTTATCCGTCTGTTTTTGTGTGTGAATCTTCCGGAACCTGTGTATTTGTGATTTCAATGGAAGGATCTATTTCATTTTCCGGAGTTGATTCTTCTACAGGCATTTTTCCCACAAGACACATTTTCGGCATTGATCGATAATGAGAGGTAAATATTTGTTCATCTTTGGTTCCATTCGGTCGTTCAATCGTGTAGACAAACGAAGTATCTGCGCCTGAAAAGGCAGATTTACATTCTTCTTTCCCCGGAGGGAGAGTATCTGTTTCAATCATTTTTGGTTCTCCCGCAGGAAATGATCGAAGAACTTCCGGTGGTGTATAAGAACCTTTCCTGCCATCGCTCATTCCCCAAAAAGTAAAGAAAATATCTTGAGTTTCTTCATTCATTTCGGCTTGAAAAAGAATGGTATTTTCTGTGTCATTAAAAAAACGCAGATCTGGAGCCGGATCATAAATGGTTGCATCAGAACCAGGTTTTCCATTTTGGGGATCATTGTAATATCGTACGAGGAGTGAATGATTTTGACGCTCAAGAATAGGGAGTCCGGAAAGCATGGCTGCACGGAAAGTTGTCGTTCCAATTTGACAGAGACCACCACCCACTTCAGGAATAATTTTATTTCCTTTAATAACCATTTCTGGATAATAACCGTTTTCTATTTCAATCGGTCGCAAGGCAGCAAGAAGAGAAAATTCTTCGTTTGGTTTAATCAGAATACCATTGAGGAGACGAACACCATTTCGAATGTTTTTGATTCGATTTGTCGGGCTTCCTTTATAGTTCGATGTTCCCACTCCGAGAATTTCTTTGATTCCTAAGTGATTTGCATTATCTACTGTCATTTCCGGCTCTATCTTTATAACAACAATAGATGTTTGTTTTTCTTCTGTATGAAACATGGAAATCATTTGTTGAACAGTTGCTTGTTTATCAACCTTAATGCCAGAAACACTTTTTTGAAATTCGACAACTTTTCCATTTTCGATTGTAAAACGTGCATCAGTAGGTTGTTTTTCAATCTCTTTAATAATGGGTTCAAAAAAAGAAGACAAATGGTCTAAAGAAAGGCTAAGGATAACCGTTCCATTTGATTCATGTGATGGCTCGAGTGTTTCTGCGAGAAGTTCCGGAGTGAATATCCATGTTTTTGGCTGAGAAAAACTATTTTCTTGATAAAGAAGAGTATAAGGAGCTTGATTTACAGCAGATTTTGCCGCAAAAAAAAGCGGTTCTACATCTGATTCTTGAATAGATGGAAATGTGTGTTGTTCTAAAATTTCAATTGGTTGAGCATTCAGATGTTCAAATTGATTTTGTAATTGTGAAAAGAAGTTTGTATCAAAAATAAACTCTGTTCCTTTCGTAGAATGAGAAAGAGAGATCGTCCATTCTGTTTCATCTTTCTGAAAAAGAAATCCTGCATTTTTTGCTGGAATTTCTTCATCTGGAAATAGGTCGCGTACCGCTTGAGAAAAGGTGTCTTTTTGAAAAGAAATAGGCAGAGGAATAGAAGTTTTTTGAAAGAGTGAACCGGCAAGAGAGAAAAAATCTGGCCAAATATTTTGATCTCGATTGGCGTGCATGAGTTTATCTACGGCTGTGGAAATATCGAAATCAACCATGTCCGTAACCGTATCTGATTCAGTTGTTCCGACTGTTGTGAGAGAAACATTTTTTCTTTCTCCATTTACCACGATATCTAGTCCTCGATTCAGAAAATGATCAGCGGTTTGTTGAAGTTTTTGACGTGCCATTTCCGGATCCATGCCTCCAAAAGCAAATCCTGCCATCTCTACATTTGGAGCAATACGTCCTTCATAAGATTGAGCCCACACATATGCGCTTGTTGTTCCGATACCAAACAGAACAAGAACTACGCCTGCTCCAATAGCAAAATAACGGAACAAAAAAAAATTTCCTGCAGGAAGCATACGGGAAGATTGCATCCATTTTGGGAAAAGCCCAAATTTCATATGAAGAAGTTAATTTTGCTAACTGCCTTTTAACATTTCGTTTAAGACGTATTTTGCCAGACGTTCACGTTCTGATTGAATGTCTTCTTTTGCAAGAAGAAGAAGATGAACTTGATCGCCAATTTTTATGGATTCCGGAAGAAGGTGAGTTGGCCATAGAAGAGTCTGGCCATCCACGATTTCGAGAGTAATACGTTCTTTTTCAATTATTCTTACATGTGCACTAACTGTATGGGGTAGTTCAGACATATTTTATTCGATTTCAAGAATGGAAAGATGTTCAGTTATTTCAGCTTTTGGAAGGGTGATTGTCAAGATCCCATTTTGGATGTTTGCCTCTGCTTTATCAGGTTGAATATGACTTGGGAGGACAACAGAACGGGAATATTCTCCCCAATAGCATTCTTGGAGATGAATGATAGTATGTGTATTTTTTGGGAGGGAATGTTGTCGTTTCCCTCGAATAGTTATTGTGTCATAGGTTATGGCAATATCTAAATCTTCCGTGCGTGTTCCTGCGACAGCTGAACGAATATAAAGAGCTTGATCATCTTCCAGAATATCAACGGAAAGTTGTCCTTCATGTTCGGGTATACACGAAGGACATTCGGAAAAGGATTGTTGTTCTTCCATACAGCAAGGGGAGAATCTATACTTTAAAACGGAGATGTTTAACGTATTCGTAAAGGGGACCAATGGTAAAACCAACGATTCCGACCCAAAGAATGTTATTTGATGCGATTGGATTCAATAAATTATCGATTGTTATTTCTGTTGAGGTGGAAAATAAGAGAGCACGGAAAACATATTCAAGGGCAAAAACAAGAAGACTGAGAAAAACACCAGAAACAAGAGCATCTAAAAGGAGATCATGACGATCAGCAATGATATATATCCCAATGAAAAGAGTTGCGATCAGGAATGCGTTTGAAAAATTTAAAGGAAAAAGAAGCAGAATGACAAGGGAAATAATGATCCAAATACCAAGAAGAATAATGAGATGAGAAATCCAATGAATCATTCGAGATGGAAGAATCAATCGTTTTCGGTGTATGAAAACAAGTCGATTACCAATGATGACTTGATAAATAACAGCAGCAACTCCACAAAAAGCAAAGAGAAAAAGAAATTCTGTAAGACCTACAACAGGGAGAATTGTTTGTGGTGGTTGAATTTTGATCGATGTTAAGAGAAGGGCTGGAGAAAGAAGAAGACCAAGGAAACTCATGAAGAGTTGTTCTTTTCGTGTTTGTTTTGAATAGAGGAAAAGAATACCCCAAAAGAGAAAGAAGAAGGAAGAAAGAAGAAGGGGAAAAAATTCATGCATAGACAAAGAATGAGATCTTCCCGTTTTCTGAAAAAATCGGGAAAGTAATCCGATACTTCATTGTAACGCAAAATGCTAAATGTGCGCCAGGATGTGAATCCATTCTTTTTTCTCATTTTTGTTTCATCTTTGTCACTTGACGACTCAGACATTTTTTTCTATCATTCGCCTGCCATTTATCATCTGGCCCCATCGTCTAACGGTTAGGACACGGGCTTTTCAAGCCTGTAATCCGGGTTCGATTCCCGGTGGGGTCACCATCGCCGAATCGGCGTCCAAACAGAGCTCCCTGAAAGGGGAGTTTTGTCTTATCTCAGCTACTTTTTCGTCCTTCACAGTGAGGTTCGAGAAGAACTTTTTGATGATAAAATTCAAGTCTTTTTTGGACATCTATATTTTAAGAGGAAAGAGAAGAAATGACATGGATGATTTTGTAATTGGAATAGTTACTTTATATCTTCATTTTTTTGTTGTTCTGCTTACGTTTTTTAAAATATCGAATCAAGAGGATAAAAATAACAATTATTCCAATAATTAGAACAACACGATGAACAAATACTAAAAATATAATCAATGAAATTCCACCAAGAAAAAATACACCAAAGGCTAGTTGTTTTAATTTGTGTCCTTGGTTTGCATCGTAAATGGTAAGTTCAACAGTTGATCCATCAAGTGTATAAATATTTGAGTATTGACTTTGACCTTCGATTGGTGAAAAAATTTCACTATCTAGTTGTTCTTGATCATCTGAGAAACGAATTTTAATAGCTTGTGAACAAAGTGGATTAAAAATTTTAACAGTAATAACTTTACATTCGTTTATTTCCGAACAATCAGAAGTTGTATAATCAGGTTTTTTGGATTTAGATGCATAGGCGCTATCGTGTTTCAAAATAATTCCACTGCATCCTGAAATACATTTTAACGATTTAACATCCCAAATATTTGGTGTGTATTCATTTCCACAGGTACTACGAATAGATTCAAATGGAGGTTGAAATCCTGCATTTACATAAGTAATACCGAAAGAAAATAAACCAAATGTAATTAGTAAAATTATAGTGATTAGCTTCATATAGTCTATATGACTCTAACATAATATTTCAGGAAAAAACACTTATCTTTTTAAGATTTATTGATACAAAAAATATCGTCGATATAGGGATTCATTATGATGGTTCTCATTTGTAGGGCCTTGTTTTGAGAGAAATCGTTAATGAAATAAATACTTAGATTATTATTTCCAGGTGTTTCATCCTAATCCGTCTTGGGTCACCAAAAGCGGCTTCTCAACATGAGAAGCCGCTTTTGTTTGTAAGAACAGCGGCATTCTGGCGGTTCAAAATCCAACGCCGTATTTATAGAAAATTTCGGTACGATAAACGACTTGTTGGAACTAAAAGATCCTTTTGATTTCTTGCGCGATTCTTGCGCGATTCGAAATTGTTGTTTATATTCTGATTATCTATGTTTAATCCTGAATATCATCTGACGGATAAAATTGTCCAGATGCTGACGACCATCGCGGAAGGGAGGGCTGTCATTGAGCGGGCACGTCTTTTGCCAAAACAGGAATTGCGTTTGCGTCGTCAGGCATTGATCCGTTGACCCATAGTTCGACGGCTATTGAAGGAAATCGGCTGAACATGCGCGAGGTCGAAGCGTTGGCAGATCGAAAGAAAATCGATGCACCTGAAAGAGATATTTACGAGGTCGAGAATTACCTTAAAACTTTGAAGTACATTGAAAGCGTTGTCGAAAAGAAACAGACGATCAGTAAGCGAATTATTCTTCAAATCCACAAATACGTCACGAACAAGACGCTTCGGGCAGATGTATCAGGTCATTATCGTCCAGGACCCGTTTATATTGCGAAAAACTATCGTGACGGTCGGCGGGAAATTGTCTACACTGCACCGGAGGCAAAAGAGGTCGCTTGGCTCATGAATGCACTGATCGCTTGGATGCAAAATAATGAAACCGAAGGAATCGACCCTGTCATTGCGGCAGGGATTGTTCATCAGGAAATCGCCGCCATTCATCCGTTTGTCGATGGCAATGGCCGAACGGCTAGGGCGCTCGCAACGCTAGTGCTTTATCAGCGAGGATACGATTTTCGTCGTCTCTCTGCGATCGAGGACTACTATAACACCGATCGGTCTGCTTATTACACCGCAATCAACATTGGTAAAAACTACAAGGGACGTCGAATAGACTTCACTCCCTGGCTCGAATACTTTGTGAAAGGATTCAAGGAAGAAATCGATCAGGTCAAACATACCGTCATGAATCTCGCGGTAAAAAAGATTGATACGGATATCAATTCACAAGTTTTTCTCGATAAGGATCAAATCGCCATTCTTGATTTCATGGAAACCGTCGGAAGAATTACGGTGACCGATGTTATTGATGTAGTGCGATGTCCAAGGCGCACGGCTCAGTTTCATTTGCAGAAATTAACGAAACTGAAAATGATCTTGAAAATTGGAAAGGGTCGCGCGACGTACTATATATTGAAGTAAAAAGGAAACGAACATGCAAGATTTCTCTCAAATTATTGAGCAGGCCAAAGCCTTCGGTCATACCGTAGCGGTTGTTTCACATATCAAATCAGGTAAGGAGGCTGCTGTCTTTCGTGCCATGCTCGACGGCAAGATAGTTGCTATGAAGGTGTATAAAAATCCAGAGGAACGGAGTTTCCAGAATGCCTACGAATATCTTGCTGGCAAATTTTACAAAAGCCCGTCGGCACGGAGAGCGGTTGCGAAGAAGAACAAGTTTGGGAGGAAATTGAAACAGAAAAATTGGATTAAGCGGGAGTTTTTTATGCTCCAAAAATTTCACGAAGCCGGGGCTGCTATTCCTCGACCGATTCTCCAGATCGACGACTCTATTTTTATGGAATTGTTGGGAGATGAGGGTATAGTTGCGCCTCGATTGATTGATATCGAGCTTGACCAAAATGAAGCGGCCACTGCCTATCACTCGATCATCGAGAGTATACTTATTTTTTGGGAGCACGGAATCGTCCACGCCGATCTTTCTCCGTACAACGTCCTGTGGTGGAAATCCAAGCCGTTTATCATCGACTTTCCGCAATCAATCGACAAAAGACTACACCCTGATGCACGCAACATCCTCGATCGAGATTTGAAAAACATCACAAAGTACTTCGGTCGATACACGGAAGTTGATCTGGCGGCGGCCGAAAAAAGATTCAAGTAAGCCGGTGACTAAATCTTTTGTATGAAAGAGTATTTTGCCAACGCTGCGAACTATTACGTTCAGTCCCCCATTTTATTTGTCCGAACAGAAAAAAACTCGGAACAGTTCCGAGTTTAAGACGATTATTTCGTTTTGCGATTGATTTTCATTGAGTTGTTGAGTGGACCTTTTCCAATCTGCCATTCTGGGTAGAGTCGCTGTCCACAACAAGGACAATCGACCCAAAAAGTAGTATCTCCCTCGTAGTCTGTACTGTGTTTGATATCTGCAAGTGTAATTCGGATGAGAGAAAAACATCCTTCAACTCGATGGAGTCCAAAACCACAGACAGGATGAGCACACCGAATAACCGTACTCCATTCCTGGGGACCTTCGATAACCGTTGCCATGAGTTATCTCCTTTTATAATTCAGAAGAGGAATAATATGTCCGTTTCCGATCAACTTCTTCCCGTACCCGTTGAGAAATAAGTTTTTCTTCCACGAATGTCTGTTTTTGACAGATGGGGCAAACGCAATAATAACTTCTTGACTGGTTGGTTGTTGGTTTTACATCTTTTTCATCAATAAGAAGTGTGGCCGCACACGTCGTACAGGTAATTTCTTTAAACCAAGGAATATTCCAGGTGCCTTCCTTGATAACTTTCATGAATTTCTCCTTATGAAAGAACATGTTTCATCAGCTGACAGGTATCAGTGTAATCAGGAGAATAGATTTTGAGTATCTTTTTTCGTAATAAAAATAGATGATTGGAAAAAATCCTTTAAGATAGCTATAATAATGTTCGATAATTATTACGAAATAAATCGTATGTTAAAAGATCCTCCTTGGACGTCTTTGGAAAAGAAGGAAGTACAAGAGGTTTTGAATCATTTTGGTTTGCGAGATTCAGATCAAGATGTGTATCTCGCATTGCTTTCTTTGGGAGAAACCACTTTATCTCCGCTTGCGGCAAAAACAAGTCTTCCTCTCACAACAGTGCAATCAATTTTGAAACGTTTGGTTGAGCGTGGAATAGTGCGCGCCACAAAACACAAAAGTCGCCATGTATATGAAGCAGATGAACCAAGTGTTTTGCGACGTATTCTTGAAACGCAGATTGAGGAAATTGGAGCTATTGTTCCATTTCTTCAACGATTGAAAACAACATCAACTGAACCACCAAAAGTGCGTGTGTATTATCGAGATCGTATTTCAGATGTTTTACATGATGCATTGAAATGCAAAAGCAAACTTGTTTATGAGGTGGTGTCCGCAAAAGAATTTCAGGAAGTCCTTGGAGAAAAATTTCACTTTACCAGACGACGAATGAAAGCAGGAGTTCGTTTGAAGAGTTTGCGTGTCGAAATGGAAGAAATAAAAAAATACTCGCAAACAACACATGTTCGAGAGTTGCGGGAAGCAAAATTTCTCCCGCGGGAATGTACGTTTCAATCCTCACTTCTTTTTTGGGATGATACGGTTGCTTTTTTTACCACAAAAGGAGAGGGGATTGCTCTTGTGATTGAAAGTAAAACATTGCGCGAAATGATTTTTCAAATTTTTGATCTTTTGTGGAGTGTAAGTCGTCGTATGGAAACCGCGATGAATGAAAACAAATAAAAATCAATTATTTTATCATGTGATTTTTTATGTGAGAGAGAATTTCTTCTGGAGAAAGATGAGTTGTATCAATGATGAGATCGTAGTTTGATGGAGTTTGATAATCGACTCCATAATATTTGAGATATCGTTCACGAGAGTTTTGAACACGATGAGCAAGAATTTGTTTCGCATGTTCTGGAGATTGATAGGGAGGTTCATCTTTTTGAACATCATTTCTACGTTCTTCATAAATACGTTGAGCAGCAATATCTGGATCAACGGTAAGAAAAACTTTGAGCGAGTGTGGAATAAAATACCAACCCATCCAACTGTCGATGACAAACTGATCTTCTGTTTCTCCGAGTTTTTTTTGATATTGATCAACTTCTTTATCTGTAAAATCTTCTTTTGTACCTAATGCATTCAATTCATCAATGGTGAGGCCACGGTCCTGTGCCATTTTTCCACGCATATCCCCCATGGAATACCACTTCATATGAAAACGCTCCGCAAGAAGTTTGGCAATGGTTGTTTTTCCGGATCCTGGGAGACCGGAAAGAGTGATAATCATACAAGAGAAGGAGTTGGGAGGGTTGTTAAAAGTTGAGAGAGTTCATCGGGAAGGGGGGCAGTGAATGTTTTTCGTTGTTCGTCAGGTAAAGAGATCGTGAGTGTGTGTGCATGAAGAAAAAGACGTGGCAGAGAAATAGGACGAATGTGACGCATGGTGCGTTTTTTATAAAGGGGATCGCCGACAACTGGATGGTCGATCGCTTTGAAGTGTGCGCGAATTTGGTGCGTTCGTCCTGTTTCAATATGAACACTGACTAATGTGGCTGTTTTGAATCTGGAAACAACTCTGTAATGAGTCACAGCTTCTTTTCCTGTTGTTCCTTCTGGATTTGCAGACATGCGTCCTGTTTTTTTTGATCGACTGAGTGGAAAACGAATCGTTCCAGCCTCTTTTGGAAGTTGACCATACACAAGAACGAGATATTCTTTTTCCACAAGACGGTTTGCAAATTGCATTTTCAAAAAATCAAAAGCTGATTGTGTTTTTGCAACAATAATAACTCCAGATGCCAGTTTATCAAGGCGGTGTACAATACCTGGACGTGTTGGATTTTCTCCAACAGTCCGAATGGATGGAGTATGTTTGAGAACAAGATCAACAAGTGTTTGTTCTTTTCCTCCAGCTGTATGAATAAGAAGTCCGGCTGGTTTATTTACAACAAGGACATTTTTATCTTCATAGACAATAGTAAGTATTTTTTTTGTTTCTTTAGGTAAAGAAGGCTCAGTCACTCCTTTTTTATACGTAATTTTATCACCTGATGAAAGGAAAAAATGAGGTTTTTTTATTTCTTCCCCATTTATATGAATCATTCCATCTTTAATGATTTTTTGTATTTGTGCCCGTGAATGCCCTAAAACTCCAACAAGAAAAAGATCAAGGCGTTTTCGGGTCGTTGTTTCTGGAATATTCCATGTCTGCATAATATGAATATGGTAGCAGAAGATAGTATTCTACCAAAGGATAAATCGGAGTCTCTTCACGAAAATGGGATCATTCAGTATGATATTGTCGTAGTTTATTCTATTTTTATGGGCCTGTAGCTCAGTTGGTTAGAGCACCGAGCTTATACCTCGGGAGTCGATGGTTCGAGTCCATCCGGGCCCACCAAATCAAATATTTTTTTGAATATTTTATGATCTTTCTTGTTCTTGGTACATTGATAACGGTTTTTGGTCTTCTTTTAGTGCGTATGGGAAAGAAAACCGGTTCAAGAGAAATGTTTCGTGGAGCCATTGGAATGACTATTGGAGGAATCCTTCTTATTTTTTTAGCTCTTTCTTTGTTTGTATTCGGTCGGATGCCTTCCTAATCAAGATACCGAATATATGATTTCTGACGCAACATTTTTGATGATTTTTTTGAGTTTTTTTCTCTTTCTTTTTTATTGGGTTTTTGGCGGTGTTTTTTTTGCTGTAGTGGCATTGTTGCGTTTAATGCGACTTCGAAAAGCTCGTTTTAGTTGTTTTTTTACTTTATTGGCTGGAGTGTGTGGTGTTGGAGCAGCCTATACTGGTTTGCGATGGGCAGAGTCTTCAGCTATTCAATGTTTATATGAGAAAGATGTTACGCGTGAGATGGAGGTTTTTTTCATGACTGTTGGATGCAGTTTTTTTCGTGTGCTCGCTGCGACTGTCCTTTGGTCGGCTGTTTTAGTTGGGTGTGGATTTCTTTGTATGATCGCCTGCCGATCAAAAGATCGAACTTGGTTGACTGAGCTTACAGAAGATTCTTCAGCACAAGATGAAGAAGAATAAAATATGCGATTTTTTTTCTTTTTTCTCATTTTTGCCATTTTGGTGATGAATATTCCAACGACTTCCGTCTCCTGTAGCCGTTCATTTTTCGATTTTTTTGTTCAAAATAGAGGAGGAGATTATTGCGCGGTTCATCAAATTTCTCTCCCTATCTCATTATTTTCTCTTCATGAGTTTATTATTTTTACGAATTTACAGAGAGATTTTTTGTTCGGAATCTGTTTTTTTCTTTGTTTTTTCTGTAGGTTTCCTCGTTTTTTTCGATTAGATCCAGCGATCCGTTTTCGTTGGCGATTTATTCACCCAAATTTACGATTTTTTTCTTTTTTCTCAAAAGATTGGTTTTCCTCGCCATTTCTTATTGTTCGTGACCATTAAAGGAAGACGGTGCAAAGATTTCATGTGATTTTATTTTTTGTGTATGGATTTATTTCAAGAAAAACCAAAACCATTTTTTGATCTGCTTCATCCAAGACAGGCTTTTATTCTGGGATGTGTGACTTCGTTTTTAGTCATGGGAACCGTTGGATTCTTTCTTTTGGGTGCGTATCTTGTTCGTGGGTCAGCAATGGGAGCAAAAGGATTTCCAGTTGCGACTGCAGGAAATAAGGACATAAATCAACCGGTGGTAGTTAATACAGCAAAAACCGGTACAGGAGATGTAGCTGCCGTTCAACCAGCAGGGAAGGTTCCTCCTATTTCTGAAAGCGACCATATTTTTGGTGATCCAAAAGCTCCAATTACCATTATTGAATATTCCGATTTTCAATGTCCTTATTGCGTTAATTTCCATCCGACCATGGAACAGGTGATGGAACAATATAAAGGAAAGGTAAAATGGGTGTATCGTCATTATCCGCTTTCATTCCATCCGCAGTCTCAACCGGCGGCAGAAGCATCTGAATGTGCTAGCGAGCAGGGAAAATTTTGGGAATATGCAAAAGGGTTATTTGAGAATCAGAAGTCTCTTGGTGCGGAATTTTATTCCAAACTTGCAGGCGACATTGGGTTGAATGTTAGTACATTCAATACGTGTCTTGAATCAGACAAATATCTCTCTCATATTCAACAAGACCTCGAAGGCGGATCCGGGGCTGGTGTGCGAGGAACTCCTGGATCATTCTTAATTGATAAAGATGGAAATGCACAAGCAATTAAAGGAGCTCTCCCTTTTAGTTCTATTCAACCTCTTATTGATGAAGCCCTTCAATAAACGCAAGTTTGTTTAAGAAGATAAAACCTCTGACAATGTGTCGGAGGTTTTTTATCTAAAACAAAAATAACCCTCACGGGTTTTTGGACAACAATATTTTTTGTGGTGGGCGGTAGTGGATTCGAACCACTGACCTTCACAATGTCAATGTGACGCTCTAACCAACTGAGCTAACCGCCCTCTTTCTGGAACTGATACTAATAGATGTTTTTTTGAGTGTCAATGTAAAGAAGAAGACAGAGAATAAAGTTATTTGTTTTTTATGCACTTTTTAAAGAAGTTATTTGAAGAAAAAAATCAAGATGAAAAATATTTTTTCTTGGACAAAAAAATTATCCACAATCCTTCGCATAGATTTCTTCATCGTGATATAATCGAGACAATTGTTTTTATTTTTAATTTTATTTTTAATTTTAATTTTTTTCTTTACGCGTCCCTTTTATGAAAAAGCTCGCCGCTCTTCTCATTGGTCTTGTGACCTTTGTGGGCAGCAGTTCCGTTGTGCACGCCGCTGGTGCGGGAACGATCACGTTGTCCCCCACAAGTCTATCTGTGCAAACAGGAGAAACTGTTACCTTGTCTGTTCTTGTAAACCCGAATGGAGAATCCATTGACACGGTTCGTGTGGAATTGGATTACGATCCTCTCCTTTTGGAAGGAGTAAAATTCGAACTCGGGAGTCAGTTTTCTTCTTTGTCTCCCGGGTATGAAATCGATAATGGAACCGGTCTCATGAATTTTGGAGCATTCAAGTATGGAGATCGTGTGACAACAAGCGGAACTATGGCGAATGTGACATTTCGTGCACTTTCTTCCGGAACAGCTCTTATTGATGTCACAGATAACTCAAAATTGATCAATAATGGAGAAGAAAAAGTCAATGTAGCCGGTTTGGGAAGTGCTTCATTGAGTTTAAGTGGAACAGCGGTCGCTCCAACGTCTGGTGGAACGACTCCTGCCCCAACAGGTACGTTGGAAGAACAAGCATTGGTTTATTTTGGAGCATTCGCCGGTCGACTTCCATCAAGCAGTGTTGATTGGGAAGCTCTTCATTGTATCGCATATGATACTTGCAAACCCACTGTTCAGAATGTTGAACACGAACAAACAGCTTTGGTTGTGTTCGGTGAAAAGTATGGTCATCTTCCCGTTGTGAGTATGGATTGGAGTACGATCCATGCGCTTGCCTATACAAATGTTTTCTTTAATTGGGATGAAACATCTACTTCAACTGCGGTACAAGAAGAACCAGTACCTGTTGTAGAGGAGGCAACTCCTGTTGTTGAAGAATCAACCGAAACCACGACTGAAACAACAGAACCGGCTGCTTCAACATGGGACGATGGAATTAGTGCAGATGAAGCAATCGGAATTTTTGGACAGCTCACAGGACGTCTTCCTTCTACTTCACAGGATTGGACAGCTGTTGACTACATGCAACACGGTTATAAACCAGCTGTTCAGGATACTGCAAAAGAACAGCAGGCGATTGCTTTATTTGGAAGCGTATTTGGTCGAATGCCATCGACAAGTGCAGATTGGAATGTTGTGGCAGCTATCGCTTACTCAGGGGCAATCCTTTAGGAAGGAAGCTCAATTTTTATTGTGAGCTGCACCATGCATATGAAAAATCGATTTCTTTATCCTCTTTCTCTTCTTGTTCTTTTGACGTTTCCTTTGATGAGTGTTCGGGCTACGTCAAGTACAAATTTTGAGATTGAGCCGACCACAGATGGTACATCTGCAACACATACCTCAACTTCTGCCAGTTTTTCTGTTGATGGAGCGATTGGATCTATTTCCGGTCGAGGAACATCCGCCTCATTTATTATTGAATCCGGAGCGTCTTCTGGTGGGGTTTGTGGTGATGGATTTGTTGATCCTGATGAGGATTGCGACAGTGGAGACATGAATGGTGGAACATGTGATTCAGAAGGTTTTGATTCCGGAACACTTACTTGTGACGTCGACTGTACATATGACACTTCTGATTGTGAAGAAGATGAAGACGGAGGTGGTGGAGGAGGAAGTGGCGGAGGAGGTGTTGCATCCAGTACTTTAACGACTCCAACATTATCTTCTTCTTTAAATGTGGACAAATCAGATGAGGGAAAATTGATTAGTTTTGATAATACCGTTCTTCTTTACGGATCTCGTTCAAGTGGTTCTACTGTTTTAGTAAACGGAAGTTCAGAAGGAGTAACCTATCCGACATCAACGTCGTGGCAAGCAATAGTCATTCTGGTTGATGGAGATAATAGTATAAGGATCGTGGCTAAATCCAGTTCAGGTCGAGAATCGACACCAACAACTGTCGTTGTCAGTGCTCGTGATGTTGGTGATGTGAACGGAGACAGTGAAATTGACGATTACGATTTGAGTTTATTGGTTCATGGATGGAATAGCGGTGATCCTGAATCTGATTTCAACGAGGATGGTATGGTAAATGATTATGACTTTTCCATGCTTGTTTCTCGATGGTTGGTTTAAGATGATATGACGTTTTCCGTTGCTCGTCTGATATTTCTTTCCTTTGTTCTTTCGGTTTTTGTTCCGTTTCAAACGTTGGCCGCTGGTATTGCTGTTTTTACCCTTTCGCCCACATCTTCTTCTGTGATTGTTGGAGAGCGTTTGACAGTCGATATCGAGGTCCATCCCAATGGTGAATCATTGGATACTGTCCGGTCATTTCTCTCTTTTCCTCCGCAATTGTTAAAGATTGAGGAAATAACATTACATGATCTTTTTTCAAGATCATCACCGGGAAATTCCTTTGATAATGTTCAAGGGACCATGTCATATGGAGGTTTTAATCTGGATCACGTCGTAACGGAATCGGGAGTGTTTGCAACCGTGACATTTTCTGCCCTGACTGCCGGAGAAGCAAAGATACAGGTGTTAGATACGTCCCGACTCATTTTTAATGGAGAAGAAAAAGCCAACCCGTCTGGACATGGTTCAACAGTTGTCATGATTATTCCTGCGAAGGCACAAGAAAGTTCAGTGTCTATTCTTGTTGAAAGTCTCAACCATCCCAACCAGGAAACATGGAGTAAAGACAATGATATTGTTTTTACTTGGCATGGAAATGATTTTCTGCCTGTCGGATATAGTGTGACTCTTGATCACGATCCACAAACAGAACCATCCGGAGAATTTGTCATGCAGACTTCTCAGTCTTACTCGGATGTCACTGATGGAATATGGTATTTCCATGTACAAGGAATATCAGACGACGGATTTAAGACAGATACTGTCCATTATCAAGTAAAAATTGATTCACATATACCGAATGTTGTTTCTCCGACGTTAGAACGTATTCGATATATTGAGGGAGAAACGGCACTTCTTACATTTGGAACAACAGATGATGATTCTGGAATTGATCATTATGAAGTGTCTGTGAACCAATCTGCTTATGAACAAAAAAAGAGTCCAATTGTTATTTCAGATTTAAAAGTTGGTGATTACTTGGCAGAGGTAAAAGCAGTCGATCGCGCAGGAAATGAACGGTATGGAAAAATAGGATTTCGTGTGTATCCGAAAGGAACAATTTTACCACCAGAAGACAAACCAAGTGTTCGCGAACAGTCTCTTACATCTCAAGTAACAGAATCTGTTTCTTTTTTCAAAAATCATCTGCGACTGTTGATAACTGTCGTGTTGGCTGCACTTCTGATTTTTGGTATAATAGGAACAATTCTTTTTAGAAGGAGGAAAAGTCGATCTTAAGATCTACTTCATAACTTATTTATAAATTTTGAATCGCTCACTAAGCCTTCGTGCAAATATGTTTAAAAGGATATTTCACACGACTCTGGCTGTTCTGACGATATTTGGCGCCATTGGTCCGGCACCATTTATTGCTCAGGTCGCTCGGGCCGAATCCCCGAGTACTATCAGCTACCAAGGTCGTCTCAAAGATGATGACGGTTTGGCCGTAACCGACGGCGCGTACGATTTTACGTTTCGACTTTATGATGCGTTGGCTGCTGGAAACCTCGAATGGACAGAGGAACAAGATGCAGTCACGGTTACAGACGGGTATTTCAGTGTTCAACTTGGAAGCGTAGATGGCTTTCTCGATGGAGCTGACGATGAGGTTGATTTCTCCGAACCACTTTTTCTCAGTATTGAAGTGGATGCTGACGGTGAAATGACTCCACGTGTGGCTATAAACAGTGTGGCTTATGCGTACGTTTCACGAAGTGCAGAAAGTTTCGCGAGTGAAGTAGCAGCAGAGACTGCAGCAGAAGTATACGGTGGTCGTCTTTATTACAATGAAACAGACGGCAACCTCTATGTTTATGATGCTGATGCTGTTGACTGGGTGGATGTAACAGCTGCAAGTGGAAATCTGGATGATTCTTACAATAACTTTGGTGCTTCAGCTGCCCTTGTGGAAGTTGATGCGGATGAGGGTCAAACAGGTGGTCTTGAATTTGAGTCAACCATTGCAGGTAATATTATTTTTGATTTACAGAGTACAGGTGACTTTGTTGTTCAAGATGGTGGAGCAACATTTATCACTTTTTCAGACACAGGAACAGCAACATTTGGAGGTGCTGTGACGTTGAATGGACAAAATACGATTGGTGATGGTGGTGATACCGTTGCCATCAATTCCTCTGATTGGGATATTGATGCAACAGGTGTCATGACAGGAATCGGAGCCATCACTACAGATGGATTATTGACAGGAACTCTTGGTGCAACTATTTCTGGTGCCACAACTTCCATTAATGCAGATTCTAATTTTGGAACAAACATCAATACAGGAACTTCGACAGGAGCTCTCTCTCTTGGTGGTGGACTTGGAACCGTTGCCATCAATTCCTCTGATTGGGATATTGATGCAACAGGTGCCATGACAGGAATTGGAGCCATCACAGCGGATGGTATTGCTACCTTTGCTGCGAACGTCAATGCCAACGGCGGTCTTGATGTGGATGATGCATTCGTTGTTGCTGATGGAGGAATCCTTACGACTTCTCAAACAGCAAACTTTGACGGAACAGCTGATTTTGATGGACAGGTGAGTATCGGAGATGATGGAGATACTGTTTCGATTGATTCATCTGTCTGGGATATTTCCACTGCTGGTGCAGTTTCCGGTATCACGACCTTTACCTCAAGTGGTGATATGGATTTAACTGCGACAGGGGGAACAATAGGTGATCCTGATTTTGATGTTGCTGGATATTCACAGTTTAATGGTACTGCAGAATTTAACGCCGCAGCGAGTTATGATGGTGTTGTAACTTATAACGCTGTTGCAACATTTAATGCTTCCCCAAGTTTTAACGCTGCCTCAACCTTTGCCGGAAGTATTCTTGCAAATGGTGGTATTTCAACAAGTTCCAGTTCTTTAACGATCAATCCTGTTACTTATACACAAATTGGTTCAGGTTCAGCCCCAGCAGTTGCCACAGGAGAGGATGATCTCTTTGTGGTTGGTGATGCGGAAATTGATGGAGAACTAGAATTGGATGGTGCTCTTGATTCAGATGGAGATGTATCCATTGCTGACACCAACATCTCCTTTGACGGAGCCACAACCACCTTCACAACCACAGGAGCATT
>Ga0208373_1002027_pt1 | contig 24024 bp, 23 predicted proteins | sample RifOxyC2_FD_184036 | JGI IMG/M metagenome (GOLD analysis project Ga0208373, IMG submission 184036) | Soil microbial communities from Rifle, Colorado - Rifle Oxygen_injection C2 (SPAdes) | ecosystem: Environmental > Terrestrial > Deep subsurface > Rock core/Sediment | place: Rifle, Colorado... | reverse complement strand
GGATTGCGTCGAACGCGAAAATCCAGCCCAGGACGCGCTGGATGAAAAAATAGGTCTTATATTCGAACAGGCAGGCGATTTCGGAAAGCAGGAAGGCGCTGGTGGCCGCCCAGAAGACCGGGGGCATTCCGCCCAGGGTGCGCTCCTGGAGGATAATCAGGTAGATGATGGAAAAAACTATCAGCCGCAGGACGACCACGACATTCCGGCGGTTACCCAGCCACAATGATTCGGGTTGCTTGCTCATGCTGATGATTCATTCTGGCGCGGTCCGGGCGCCTCAGCGGCCACCGGCCCTTGACGATGTTGTCATATAATATAACCGGCTTATCACGGGATGTCAAGGAGAATCTGTATAATAGCGGCGCTTGGCCAAAGCCGGAAAATACCCGGATAAAAATAATTTATGATTTTTCTTTACATTACATCAGATTATCCCTAATATCAGCAAAATAAAAATAGTACTGTTAAGAGAAAAGAACCATGAAGAAGAAAACAGCGGTTAAGCCGCAACAGACATCCAACCTCTATCGTTTCATCCGGTTGGTCCTGGGCCAGAAAATCACCGACACCGCCATTGCCAAAAAATGGAAGATGGACATCAAGAACTTCTCCGAGTTCAAGCACGGCCGATACCCGGTGCCCCGGGTGGAACGGCTGGTGACGCTGGGCAAGCTGCTCGGCGTGGACGACCATCTGGTCTATGCCGTGGCCAAAGGCAAGCCGGCCGAGCAGATGTATAAGCTGATTGCCACTCCGGCCGGACGGAAAGAGCTGGTTAAAACCATCACCGTCAGGTACACCACCGGCAAGCTGGCCCTGGCAAAAAACCCGCTCAATATCTGATGCCCGGCTTGGGGAAATAGGGTTTTTATAAGGAGGCCAGGAAGGCAAGAAAAACCCCTGTGCTCCTAGTTTCCTTATAAAACGAATTTCTATATTAAGTATTATTCGCGCGCGTTTACCCCCACACCAATACATTGGTGTGCGGGGTTTATCGGCCTGCCCGAATGACCGGGTCATCCGGTCGGGCGGGTGGCCTCCGCGTCTCATTACTCTTCTCCGCGCCCAGTTTCAGCTCGATGGCCTGGGCCAGTGCCTCCAGCGCGAACGGTTTATGGATATAATCCGAAATGCCTAACTCAGCCAGCTCCTGGTTGATATCTTCATCGCCCAGCCGGCTGCCCATGACCAGGAAACTCAAATCAGGTTTTATAATCCGGGCCAGCCGGATAACCTCTATCCCGTTTATCTCCGGCATATTGATGTCGGTCAGGACCAGGCGCGCGTCACTGCTGACCAGGTATTCCAGCGCCCGGTGACCGTTGGTGAAACTGGCCACCCCATACCCTTTGCGGGTTAGGAATTTAGTGAGAATCTCGCCGATGCTCGGCTCGTCATCCACCACGACTATGGAAATAACTTCTGGCATATTCAAATCTAATAACGTGTCAAGACCGGAACCGGCCGGGCTGATGAACCAACAAGATGCGGATGCTTTAAGCCAAATCCCGAAGCGTTATTTTATAGGGGCACTATACCAACGCGCGCGGCCCTGTCAAGTATTGGCGGAATAATTTAGATAAAATAATCTACAACCGCCATCACCCAAAGGGTTGCGGTCATTTGCGGCAGAAATCTGTTATTTTAAGGTTGACAAAAACCGAGCAGATGTTATAATTCAGCTAAAGAGAAAGGATTTTCTATGACACAAATTAAAATCGTGGTTGAAAAGCATCCGGATGGTTATGTCGCATATCCATTAGGCCTGAAGGGTGTAGTAGTCGGCCAGGGCGATACCTATGAGCAGACACTGGCTGATGTAAAATCGGCCATTCTTTTTCATATCAAAACCTTTGGGAAAGCGTCAACGAATTAAATTCCCATTATTCCACTTTTTCTAATCCCCCTTTCTTCCCCCTTTGCAAAAGGGGGATTGAGGGGGATTTTATAACCCTTGTAACTATTGTAACCTTACAATCTGCACCCAATCCGGTATCGACAGAAACGAATTCCTGACTGCTTATCAAAAAGCATAAAAATCCTTTCGCCACCGGCACCAAAAGACGCAAAGAAAGAGAAATAAACCACAGATAGATTCGCTAAGTTTACCCTGCGTAGCGACATCCCGCCGGGGCGGGACCCAGCGGGGAGCGAATCCGAAGGGCTCACTACAAGTTTTCACCGCCCTCCCCGAAAGCATTCGGGGTGGTCGGACATCATTCAGCCGGCGGCCTGGAACGGCCTGAGGCCCCGTTATTTCTTACCCCGGATTTCCTTTATTATCTTGTGCCGGGTGGTTCTGTCCCGGTGTTGGTTGCGTTCGGCCAGGGCTTTTTCGGTGACCCGGATGAGCGTCTCGAGCGAGACCGGTTTATTGATAAAATCGCAGGCTCGGTGGTTGAAGCTGGCAATGACCTTTTCCCGTGAGCCGTAGCCGGTCATCATAATCGCGGCGATAGCCGGGTCAATCTTTTTTATTTCCTCCAAGGCGGTGATGCCGTCCATGCCGTCCATGTGGATATCCAGGAAGACCAGGTCAAACGGCTCCTGCTCGACCTTGGCCAGTCCGTCCGCGCCGTCTGAGGCGGTTAAGACGGCGTAGCCATGGCGCTGGAGTAAGAGCGAGACCATGTCCCGGATGTCCGGGTCGTCGTCAACGACCAGGATTTTGGCCTTGGCCGCGATAGGCTCGTCCGGGGTGTGACTGATTGGGCCGGCCGGTTGCCTGATGGCCGCGCCAGCCGGGTAGTGAAAGGTGTCGGCTTTATGGCGGTTGTTTTCCCAGTATAACGGCTGGAGGTTGTCCAGCTCGTCCGTGCCGCCCTTGACCACCGGCTTGATATGGTCTATTTCCCAGCCCCATCTGGCGGTGGTCTGGTATTTATTCTGCTGCATGGACGCGCCGTAGCAGTCCTTGCGGAATAACGGGTAGTTCGGCTCGGCCAGGCCCTTGGCCCAGACGGCCGAAACGGTATCGTTATCAAACGGCCGGCCGTCTGATGCGGTGCCAAAATCTCTGCTCATATAAACTCCGTAGGTTATAAATTATGAAACACGCTTTGCCGTACCGAGAGACGATGGACGATTCAAGCGCACGATAGACGAAGTGACGGAAAAACGAATGCGCGAAAAAAATCGCTCATCGCCTATCTTCCTTGTTACTTGCAGAAACTATCCACCTTTCGTTCCATCGTGATTAACATCGCAAATATATGCTCGTATTTCTCATCTAATTTGTCAAATGTTTGTTTATTAATATAACCGCAAGCCAGGGCGAACTCCAGCCAGGTTTGCGTTTCGGATGCCTCCTGGGCAGAATCCAATAATTTAGCAATAAAAACCGCCTTATATTTTCTTTTACGCCAACCCTCGGATAAATTGGCGCAGACCGACCTGGAAGACCTGCGAATTTGGTCAGTCAAAGAGTATTTTTCTTCAGCCGGAAATAATTTTGATATCCGAAATATTTCCATTGCCGTATCAAATGCCAATTTGTAAACTTCCAAATCCCTAACACTACTTATTCTTCCTGTCATCGCCGGCTATCCTTCCTCTTTTCGTCACCTCGTCTATCGTTTATTTCTCCAGCATGGCCCGGATGGTCTTGAACAGGACGCTCAGGTTATAGGGTTTCTGGATAAAGGGCAATCCGCGGGCGCGGATGACATCGCCGTAGGCGCCTTTGCTGGCATAGCCGCTGCTTAACAGAATCGGAATCCCCCGCCCGCAGGCGAGGCTCGCCCCTGTGGCGGCCGGCTTGGATTTAATCAGCTCATCGCTCAGGTCAACCCCGTTAGTATCAGGCAGGACCACGTCGCTCAGGATAAAATGGAAGACGCCTTTTTCCCGGGCAAAGAGCTGCCGGGCCTGGGCGCCGTTCGATGCGGTGAAGACCTGGTAATTCATCTTGCCCAGGGCGTTGGTAACCAGGTTGCGGATGCCGTCATCGTCTTCTATAACCAGAATGCGTTCGGACTTGCCTTTGAGTTGCTCCGGCAGGATGATTTTGGTGTCGGATTTGGGCCGCGGCTTTTCAGTCGAGACCGGCAGATAGATTTTGAAGACCGAGCCCTGACCCCCGCCATTAGGGCGAGGTTCGCCGGCGGGCGACGGCTCGGAATAGACGTTAATCCAGCCCTGGTGTTTCTTGACGATGCCGTAAACGACCGAGAGCCCTAATCCGGTGCCCTTGCCCTGTGTCTTGGTGGTATAGAACGGCTCAAAGATGTGGTCCAGCACCTCCTTGGACATTCCGGTGCCGGTGTCGGACACGGTGAGCATGACGAAATCGCCGCAACGGGATTCGATATTGAGTTGGCAGTATTTATCGTCCACCGCGACGTTCTCGGTCTTGATGGTAATGGCCCCACCGGTGGGCATGGCGTCCCGGGCATTAACGCACAGGTTCATCAGGACCTGCTCAATGTTACCGGCATCGGCCTTGATGGTCGCGGCGTCGGGCGCCAGTTTGGTTTCAATCTTTATATTCTCGCCGATTAATCGGGTGAGCATCTTGAGCATATCGGTAATGTTATTATTCAGATTCAGGGGCTGGAGTTCGGCGCTGTGGCCCCGGCTGAAGATGAGGAGTTGCCGGGTGAGATTAGCCGCCCGGTCGGTCGAAGCCACAATATGCTTAAGATATTCGTAGACGGGATTGGATTTATCGGTGTCCATCAAAGAGAGTTCGGCATAGCCCTTGATGGCGCCAATCATGTTATTGAAATCGTGCGCCACGCCCCCGGCTAAGGTGCCGATGCCCTCCAGTTTCTGGGCCTGGAACAACTGGGACTCTATCTTCCGGCGCTCGGTGATGTCCCGGATATTGCACTGGATGACTTTTTGGCTGCCGACATCGTAGAGGTTGCTGACGAACTCAACAGCTATCATCCGCCCGTCGGCGGTTTCCAGCGGCATATTTTCATAGCGGAGGTATCCCTTGCTTTGTAATTCCTTATATTTCTCCCGGTTGGGAACGATGTCCTTGAAAAGTCCGATTTCCCAGATTTTCTTGCCCAGGAACTGTTCATGCGAGAAGCCGAGCAGGTTAATCAGGAATTTATTGACGTCCATAATCTGGCCGGTCCCGGCGTCCAGGATGATAACGCCGTCCCGGGCCGCTTCAAAGAGCCGGCGGTAGCGCGCCTCTGAAGTGATTAATGACTTTTCGGCCTGCTTGTGTTCGGTGATGTCGCGGACCATTCCGGCGATGGTATTATCTTCCAGTTTGGCGCTCAGGATGACGTTCCGGGTCTGGCCGGTCCGGGTGACGAACTCGGTCTCGAAGTTCTTGATGAATCCGGTTTTCTTAAGAATACCGATAAACCGGATTCTTTCGGCCGGGTCTTTGTATTTTGCCGTGGCGCCCTGTTTGACGAATTCATCGACCGAATCGAATTCCATCATCCTGGCAAAGGCGTCGTTGGCGTAGAGCACCTCGCCCGTGATGGTGGTCTGGTAAACGCCGGTCAGGGCGTGTTCCACCAGATTGCGGTATTTTTTCTCTGATTGCTCCAGGGCCCGCTCCACCTGTTTCTGCTGTTCCTCCATTTCGATATTATGCAGGGCAAAGGCAATGTCACCGGCCACCTCGATGAACAGGCCCAGTTCCTCGGCGTCCGTTTTGATGTGGGGCGGAATAGCCACGGCCATAACGCCGTAGATCCGGTCTTGGTATTCCAGCCGGATGGTGATACTGCTTTTGACGGGATATTTTTTGGAGACCGGGCAGTCGGCGCAGGCCTTAGCCGGGTCGGTGATGATTTGCGGACCGGGTTTCTTGAGTGCCTGGCCGGCGCAGGCCGGTAATCGGCCCGATTCCAGGAAGGCCTGGAGCGGCTTAAATTGTTCGTCCATTCCGGCCTCGGCCGCGGCCAGGAATTTGCCGGATGGGTCAAAGAGCGAAATCCAGGCGCTCAGGTAGCCCCGGGTTTCGATGAGTTTGACGCAGGCATCCTTAATCAGCCGGTCCCGGTCATGTTCCCGGACGATGAGTTGGTTGATGTTGCGGATGGCCCGGAGGACCGCGTTAAGATGGAAGAGTTCCTCGGTGCGCGCCTGGACCTTGATTTCCAGTATGTCGTGCGATTTCTGGAGTTCGGCATCGGATTTATTGAGCGCGCCGGCATAACGGATGACGATGAAAAACAGGATGACCGTGGTTGAGATGACGGTCAGGGAGATGCCGAATTCAGTATCGTAGAGTCCCGATTGCTGGCCGCGTAATCTCAGCCAGCCCAACAGCGGCGGCACAATAAAGACCACGGCCAGGAGGTTCCGCGCCATAACACTGCCCGGATTTTTCCCGGACAGGATGGCCATCACCCCGCGCTCCGGATAGATGAGCATAATGCCGACGGAGAGCAGAACGAAGGCCGTAATGGTGTGCAGGGCCATCGGGGTATAAGAGATATTATAATAGATGGTCTCCACGCCGTAAAGATAGCCGATAAAATTCACCAGACAGTTGAAGATGCCGATGAAGGCGCAGGCCTGGACGAATTTGAACCAGGATTCTTTTCTTAAAAGCAGGAAGGCCAGGCCCAGGAAGAAGAAATTAAACGCGGTGGCCACAGCCATCCGGCCGAGATGGGAGGTGTTGACCGCCGGCGGCGGTTCTGTCCAGAGCAACTGGTCAATGCCGAAATTCAGACCGGCCAGATATTGGATTAGGGTGAGCAGGCCGATTAGGGCGACGAGCAAGGCAAAGAGATAGGCGACGCGCCGTGTCGTGGTGCGTTCTGTGTTATCCCGGCTCAGGAGCCAGAGTGCGATACCGGACAGGACGAAACAAAGGGCGGTATTGAATTTCATCTCCACGAAACCGGGCAGGACGCTCTTTAAGGCCGGAATGTCCAAGACCCAGCCGGTCATAACAATGCAGCCGGCCAGGGCCACCAGGATGCCGGCGATTTGGGCCAGGAATCTGGTTTTGGGAACATTGGTCATAATTTATATTCTCCTCTACATACTACTCCCCCCTTAGAAAAGGGGGCGGGGGGTTGTCATCACTCACTACCGGCACTGCTCGCAGGTTTCCTTAAATTTATCCGCTAACCTGATAAAGGTTTTTAAGACCTCAGGGTCAAAGTGGCCCGGCTCGGTTCGGCCGTCGCCTTCGGTTATTATTCTCATGGCTTTGGCGTGGTCAAAGGGCGGCTTATAGGGGCGCTTGGAGCGCAGGGCGTCATACTGGTCGCAGATATTGACGATGCGGGCTTCTATGGGAATGGCATCGCCCTTCAAGCCCCGGGGATAGCCGCCGCCGCTCCACCTTTCGTGATGATTGCCGGCGATAGAAGCCGCCATCTTGAGGATGGGGTATTCGCTATCGGCAAATATATTGGCGCCGATATTGGTATGCTCGGTCATAATCTCAAACTCGTCCTTGGTCAGGCAATCTTCTTTCAGGAGAATATAATCCGGGATGCCGATTTTACCAATGTCGTGCATCATAGATGTAAGCGAAATGGTTTCTATAAACTCATCACTCATGCCCATGGCCCGGGCTATCATCCCGGCATAGGCGGAGATTCTTTTGATATGTGTCCCGGTCTGCTCGTCCCGGTATTCCGAGACCATGACCAGGCGCTGGATTATATCCAGGTTGTTATGTTTCAGGTGTTTTAAGGCCTGGGATAATTCCGCGGTACGCTTTTTGACCGTGTCCTCCAGGAGTGCCTTGTGGTGTTTTTCCTGCCTGATTAACTGGTGGTATTTGATGGCCTTGCTCAAGGTGTAATAGAAATATTCGGCGGCAAAGGGCTTAATCAGGAAATCAAAGGCGCCTTTGCGGATGGCCTCGGTCGCGTATTGGAGTTCGGCCGAGCCGGTCATCATAATCACCGGCAATTCCGGCTTGAACGCCTTGATTTTATCCAGCAGGACCAGGCCGGACATGCCCGGCATAGAGATGTCGGTTAAAACCAGCTCGAAGTCAGCGCTCCGTATTTCATTGAAGGCCTCCTCGCCGTTTTCGCAGGTGGTAACCAAGTAGCTCTTGGCCTTGAGGATTGACGAGATGGCGTCCCGCATCAGGGAATCGTCGTCCACCACTAATATTTTATGACTCATAGATGTTGAACTCTTTAGTTATAAGGTGATGGGCTGTTGAGAACCACTACTTTATATACTATAACCCATTCTTATGAAAAAACAAGTTAAATCTCTTATAAATGTGACTTTATCGCCGCGCGCGGACCGCATCCCCGCGGCGAAAAGCTCCTGATGGACTTTTATGGCCGGACCGATAACCTTTCACCGCCAGGACACAAAGAAAGAGAAATAAACCACAGATTTCACTGATTACACCGATTAATCTGTGTCATCTGTATCGCATCCGTGCAATTTACTCATACCCGTATCCTTTGCCTCTTTCGCACTCAATCAAATCTGTGTCATCTGTGAACTCCGCAGAGACCGCGTCAGCGAAATCTGTGGTTCACATTACGTATCCTAAAATATAAATTACTAACTCCGTAGAATTCGTTCCGCTCACATAAGCTTGCCATAACAGCGTCCTATCAACCGCCACCGGCATCAGGACCGAGCCGCCGTTAGAAATCCCCGGCGCATTAACCGGCGGCGCCATGACCTGCAGGGCATACTCCGCTCCCAACTGGCGAAAGATGTATGCCATCATCCCGCCATCGGTATAACCCTGATTGATACAGGCGATGGAGACAATCACCCCTTTGGTGCCGACCGGGATGATTGTAGACAGGTCAACGCTGGCCGGCTGGGTGGTGGCAACAATCCCGCCCAGGTCGAGCGCGGTCTGGGGCGTTGGGAACATAGTCAGCGTATCCCCGCCGCCCACGCCCGGGGCTAACTTCTCGGCGGTAACTGCGCCATTCAGGATTTTCTCAGTTATTACGCTGTCTACTGCCAACTGACTTGCTCCCACTGCGCCAGCCGCTATTTCATCGGTAGTAACCGGTGGGGTTAATGGCCTGGACGGCACGGAGAAAGACAGTTTGGCTGGCGTAACATTACCATCTGCAATCTTGAGTGTGGTCACGGCGTTGTTGGCGATTTCAGTCGTGCCGACCGCATTAGTTGCAATCTCGCTTGACCCAACCGCATTAGCCGCAATCTTTGAAGCGGTGATGGTATTATCGGCTATCTTTATGGCCGTGACTGCCGCATCGGCAATCTCGGCTGTAGCCACCGGCGGCGTGATAGGCCGGGCCACCGATGGCGGCATAAAAGATAATTTCGCCTGGGTGATTGAACCGTTGGCGATTTTATCCGTAGTCACTGCCCCGGCCGCGAGTTGGCTGACGCCCACCGCGCCCGCGCTGATTTTCGGCATGGTCACGCTGGCGTCCCGTAGTTTAGAAGTCAACACCTGGGCATCGCCGATTTTATCCGTTGTCACGGCCCCGGCGGCCAGTTTGGCTGGCGTCACGGACGCGCCCTTCAACTTGCCGGTGCTTATCTGCAAATCGCCGATTTTGGCGGTGGTCACGGCATTGTCCTGCAACTTCGGACCGGTCACCTGTCCATCGCCGATTTTCACCGTTGTCACCGCGCCGGGGGCAATTTTTCCCGGAGTGACACTGTTGTCGGATAACTTGGAACTATCCACCTGCAGGTCTGCGATTTTCTGGGTCGTTACCGCTCCGGTGGCGATTTTCGCGCTGACGACACTGCCGTCAGACAACTTAATTGCTGAAACCGACTGGTCGGCCAGTTTCGCCGTGGTCACCGCGCCGGGCGCGATTTTATCGGTCGTTACTTCATTAGGTTGTAATGGCATAAATAAATTACCTTTCTAAATCCCCCCTTACCCCCCTTTGACAAAGGGGGGCTGGGGAGATTTTCTTAATTTAGTATCCGGTCTGTCTGCTGACCGTCACCGGCATCGGGTCCGAGAACTGCCCGACCTGCTCGTCGTTGATGCTGTAAACGGCCTTGTAATCCCAGACCGCGGTCTGGACGCCGGCCGGCACCGGGAAGGTATCCAGGTAATCCGGGAAGGTATCGGTAACCAGGAAGACGAATCCGGCCCCGTCCTTGCGGTCCACATAGATGTCAATGGCGTCCGCCGGTCCTTTTTTCCAGATAATCATCGGCCGTCCGGCATCCAGGCGGTGTTTCAATACCGGCTTGAGGTTGGGGATGTCAATCACCTGCTCGTCGCCGACGAGACCTAAGGCTTCGCCGATGGCCTCCGTATAAGCCGGGGCGGCCTTGATGCGGGCCCCCAGCTTATAGATGCGGATAAAAATGCCATCGTTGACTAAGGCGGGCGCCACAGGTAGTACCGGAGCAATCGGCAACGCGTTCGGCGATATTCCGAGCGGCCCGTCCCGCAGGGCATTCTTATACTTGGAAATATCCTGCTTGGCGGTCTTATAGCCCTCCTGCATATCCAGCAGATAATTGAACATAGCCGCGTCGTTCTGGACCGAGGTAACATCAGCCGGGGTCAGGCCCAGAGTGACCTGATATGAGGGGATTTTATTGCCCAGATTGTCCAGAAAATCCGCCTTGCCTTGGTCGGTTGTGGAAAGATAAAAACCTTTCATAATTTGCCTCTCTTAGAGGCTGTTAATCCGTCAGGATGTTACAGCCTCTTAGACCCCGCAGAATTGCGGGGCCTTTATTACAAGTTATTAAAAATCAATGCTTTATATAAGCATTTCCCGGTATTTCCCATGCCTTTTTAGGTCGTTTCTAAGCCATTCAGAGAGTTCTCTCAGCCACTCAGAGAGTTCTCTCAGCCATTCAGAGAGTTCTCTCAGCCATTCAGAGAGTTCTCTCAGCCATTCAGAGAGTTCTCTCAGCCATTCAGAGAGTTCTCTCAGCCACTCAGAGAGTTCTCTCAGCCACTCAGAGAGTTCTCTCAGCCACTCAGAGAGTTCTCTCAGCCATCCAGAGAGTTCTCCCAGTCACCCAGAGAGTTCTTCCAGTCGTCGGTTAGGACGTAGCAATCACCTCCTATTCTTATCCCTTATCCCGCCTTTGGCGGATTAATACAGTTAAAACACCGCCTTTGGCGAGACCCACTGGGTCCCTGCGGGATACGACCATTATAAGATTAGAAAAACGTTGCCTGAGAAAGGGGATTTTCGATATGCCGAAACATCACCTGAGAAGGTCTTGCCATCAGCAAGACCGAACGACCTGGATTAGACGATTCTTTTCTCGCCTGCCAGTCTTAGAGTCAGTTGGACCCCGAAAACATTCGGGGGACTTACAGACTCTTAGATCCCGCAGAATTGCGGGAGAGTTCCTCCGTTATTCCGTTAGTTGCCTGGTTTACGACAAAGCGGTATTGTTTGACCGAGGACAACACCACCTCCTTTTTGCCCTTTTTCAAAAACCTGACATCCATCCGAAGCTCGCTGAAACCGGGATGGTCCATCAAATCCTTGAGCAGGACCGCAATTTTTGACTCCACCGGTCCCAGATTCTGCCACTGACCGTTGGTGCCATTATTGCCTGTGCCGTTCTTATCCATACTAATCGTTACATCACCTCCTTTAGCGGTTGTTAGAGCGAAGCGAGTTACAACCGCTTAAGCCTCGCCGTAGTCCCAAAGGGACGCAGGCGGGCCTTCATTGTTAATAATATTCTCCTCCCGGCTAATTGGGCCGGGACCTTCATTTTTAGATTATATTGTTTACAGCCAATACCATTAATAAAATAAACAGAATGATAAAAACCAGGGCGATTTTATAACCGATGCCGAGTTTCTTTTTTTCTTTGACCTCAGATGTCTTTTTATCAAGCGAGACCTGCAGGATAATCGCGGCTATCAGCGGCGATAAAAACAAACTCAAGAAAAAGTAGAGTATGGCGTTTTTCCCCTTGCGTTTAGCCCACCAGCCTACCAGGACAGAGAAAAGAACCGCAATTCCAAAAAGCATCAGTTTTAACTCAGAAGCACTCATAATAAATTCTCCTTTCTATGATTAAGCCCTGTCCCCGCTTTAGCGGGGCTAATTGGGCGGGTTCAGATTTTCATCTTGATTTTGCAGTTGGCCTCCCAGTTGGGCTTATTATCCAGGCATCCGTAGGTTTTCATATCCTGAACCTGCTCCAACAACTCCTTCACGTTCAAATTCCTGTCTATCTTGAACAATTTCTCAACACCGGAAATAAGTTTCAGGTAGACCTTGGCGGCCTGGATATTCTGTAAATCAGGCGGTTTTTCCTTGAGCAGGCACTCATTAAGTTCGTCCGTAATGGCCGCCTTCATCCGCGCGCAGGACTCAGGGCTCTCCACAATCCGGTTAATAATCCATTGTTTTTGCCTGCCGGTAGCCATTTTTTTCTTTTTCATATTTCTTTTGGTCTTCATATTTCACCATCTCCTTAATTAGTTTGTGCCTGCCCCGTCGTATGACGGGGTCCCCAGACCCAAAATCCGGAAATACCGTTATATATTTTTACAACTGGATTTAACCGATTAAACTGATGTCCGTTAAATCCCGTTTAATCCTGTTGTAAAAGCTATTTCAATTACTCTGCTCCTCCAGGAACAGGATAAAATCCAGCAACATTGCGGATAGAATAAGCTTCCCGGCTGGGAATTTCCCGTGTTTTTTGAGCGCATCCTTAATCATTTCCTCCAATTGTTTTTTTACCCGGGCGCGCGTCTTCAGGTCGCATATCACGGCCCGGGCCGCGTTAGTCGGGTCACCCATCAACTCCCGCTCCAGCAATAAATACTTTACCTGTCGTTTGTTGGGCATAAAAATTAATTACCTTCCTTATCCATCACCCTGATAACCGCCAGCATGGCCTTCATATTCCTGATATAGCGTTTGGCATTGGGCATCCGCTTATCCTTCCGGAGCATTTTAATGGCCTTTTCCAGGATATATTTCAGCCGGGCGCGCCACTCCGGTTTTTTCTTCAGTGTCCGGATTATCCGGCCTACTGCTTTATACGTCTTCCTCTGCTCCTTGGTCTTCATGGTCTTCCTGGTCTTCTTATTTCTTTTGGTCTTCATATTAAATCGCCTCAATTCGGTAAGGTGTCCCCCGAATTCCCATATTAAATCGCATTAATTGGGTTTACCCCCACACCAATTCCACCTGCCCGACCTAACGGTCGTTCGGGCGGGTTGGTGTCGGGGGTGTCTCCGGATTACTGCGAACTGAATGATGATCAACGATAGTTAATCTATTTGTTTAAATTACGGCGTCTCTGGTCAAGAGGCTGTTCCAGATATTTAAGCGTTTCGGAGATTGTTTGTTTGATTTTGCGCGATAAAGATGGTTTTTGACCGAGGGAATCCAGTAATTGTTTGGTGTTATCGGTATTCTCGATGCTGATATTGCCCAGCGTAGTTATTACCAAACAGCGTGTTTTTTCAGCCTCCTTTTCATTTCCGGCAATTTCAAATAGCTTATTTATAACAACCGGGGAATCAGGATAATGCTTAAACAATGAGATACTCCAATAACGTAAATCCACGGCAGCTTCATTGCCGGAATCATCGGCGATATCCATTCGTTTTAGCAGCCAGTTAAGAAAAGCATCATTTTCCAGCGCGGCCAAGGTTGCGGCCGTGTTGTACACCAGGCGTGTTTGCGCTTCTGTGATGTTTGGCTGGTCGGCCAGATTCATTATTTCCCATAGCATCGTTGATACCTGCGCATAATAATAAGAGAAAATGTCAGGATTAGATTTTTTCACTTGAGGTAATGATGATATGGCTATGGCGCGCAGGTTGGAATCGGAATCAATATCCTGGATTAGCGACAGGAGCAATCCGATATTCTCAGCATCATGGGCATACGGGAGAACGCTTAAGAGAGCATAGATTTTAATATTTTCATCAGTTTCCGGCGTAACGACTAAACCGCGCGCGAAATTTCCGATTGCCGGATTCTGGTTTATGCCCTGGCCTAATATCCCGAGGAGCTCTTGCCTCGTCTCGCTATCCGTCTCCTGATTAAAGAGTTTAATAAAGATATTGGCCGAGTAGTCCCGAGCGAGTAATTTAGGGAGATAACTGTTTCGGCCGACCTTGCGCAGGACGGTTTTTTTTTGCTCCTGACTTATCGGTTTATCCCAAGCCCAAGCAAGCATCAGGGTTAATTCCTGTCCAAGTTTTTCCCTGAGATTGTCGGATAGGGGCGGTTGGGTTAAATTTAATGTGTCCGTTATTAAATCAATTGATGCCTCAAGCGGCAAATCCTTAAGGAGCTCGGCGAGATTGCCGGATTCTTTTTCTAATATTTCAATAGTCGTGGTCATTATTCTCCGGCCTATTTTGTCTAAAAGTTTATTGTTCCTTGATATTTCAGGAACAGTAAATATCTCATATATAAGAGCCAGAGAGGTTTTACCGGGCAGGGTGTTCAGGATATCAAAGAACCTGTTAATAGAATCGGTATCCGGTTGCGATAATAGGATACCGCTAAGTTCGTCTTTTATTTCACCGATGCTTTTGGCTTGAGCAATATGGGCTGGATTGGTTTCTTTATTCTTGAGTTGTGTCTCTTTAGTATCCGCAGATGGAGCCTGGGCTTGCCGGACCTTCATCTCCGGAGGCGGCGGTACCGGGCCCGGTACAATATCCTTGTCTGTGTTTATAACCGGGACATCCGGTTTTGGGGGGATTTCGACGGGTTTTAACACTACCTGGGTTAATATTATCGCAATTGCGATAATAGAAATCCCCCCAAGAATAATTAGCCGAATGTTTCTAATGTTCATCTCTCCAATAAATTTTTATTACGGTCCAAGGTGCCAGAGATACTTTTTCTCACAGCGTAATATATCCGGTAAAATCCAGAATTTTTCCTCGTATACTTTTAGTTTGAGATATATCATAGTGGATTCAGGTCCTTGAGTTGTATCTCCTATAAAGGTATTGCTTCTTTCCAGGTTTTCGACGTCTTCCAGGTCTTTGATTTGCTTATACGAGAATTTTCCGCCACTTGAATCAGTTGTGTAAATCTCTGGCACCGGCGTGGTATCTTTAGGGCTACTAGTTTCCATATGGATAGGCCCAATATATCCGATATGCCATAAACTCCTTGGCACTTCACTAACGCCTGTTTCGGGATTAGGAGCAGGAATTCCTGGCATGGATAAATCGCAACTCCAGCCCTCAGCGCAGACATCGGTACCGTCTCTAACCTGGTTAATCCTATCTATCGCCCATTGAGTTATGACATCAATAGCGCTTTGATATTTCCCGTAAGTGTCAAGTGTATTTTTAGCATCTTTGGCGATGGTGTCTATCTTATCTTTTTTTTCTTTTTTCTCTTCCTTTGTTAAATTTTTATTGTCATCAATGGCTTTCTTTGCGGTTTTGGCCGCATCGTCTATCTTCTTTTCCGCATCCTTTCGGGCATTATCGATATCCTTATCTTTATCATTTTGTTCTTGGCTGCCAACGGCATTCTGATACTGGTTAGATTTCCCTTTTAATGCCGCTAAAGCATCCGGCGCGCTAACGGTTGATGTCAGGGACACCTCAATAAAAGGCGTCCAACCATGGGCTCCGCCGATGCCCCTAAAAGCAAACAAATAAACGTATTCACCTGCTACGGTTTTATTAAAGGTAAAGATTTTACTAAATTGGCTGCCCCAGGCAAAGCCCTGGCTATCGATGAGTACCCCGTTCTCATATAAGGACCATTGATAAATCGGGGCCGGCGTTACCGCGTCCAGATTAACAGTGTAGGATTTATTAGCGTCCACTTTGCGCGGAGCGGTGATAGAGGCGGTTGAGTCATATTTGATTTTGCTGTCAAAGTGGATGTCATAATCTTGCAGAACCAATGTTACGGTTGAACGAAGGTAGGAATCAAGCTGTGCCGGGTGGAAGTTATAACTTGTAGAATCATTTGCAAAGACATCAAAGACGGCATCCGAGGTGGAAATCACCTCGAAACCAACTCGTAAAGGCGAAGCCCCGTATTGGCCGCCGGCATAGGTTGAGGTATAAAGCCGGATGGCGCCTAAATTAGAAATATTACTAATGCCTTTATTAATCAGCGCCTGGTAGTCTGCTGAATTCAGGTCAAGAGCGGAACCGTAATTTGGGTCAATTGTGCCGACCGGGCCGCCGCCGCCATAAATATTAACCCAATCCTGCGCCCATTGTGAACCCTGGTTGGCAACACTTGTACCGGCGACGTAATCATAATAATAGTAGTTTCCTCCGCCTCCATAAACAGATTGGCCTGTGGCATAAGTCCACCAGGTCCAGAATCCGTACCAGTTATCCGGGTTTTCTTCCAGGCTGACTGCGTTTAATTTTGTCTTGTCATATAATACGACGATGTTACCCCAGACATAATTAGGCACGGTGGCATCAAGTTCAAAATATACGACTTCATTTAATTTGTTTACTGCGACCAGATTTGAGTTGTTCGGGCCGGTAACTTTATATGACCAGGGCGTGCTGGCTAAAGTGACGGAAGAACCTGATAGCATTGATTGAGAGCTTCCGGCTTCAGAATGCTTTACGCGAGAACCTTTGTGGATGATATCTTCTGCATAACCTATTCCCCAGATAACCGCCAATAAAACGGCTATGCAACACAGCCATACCCCCATTTTCTTTTCCATACCCCCTCCTTTCCGCCCTGATGTTAGAGCAGATGTTGTTGGCGAGTCTGGCTGGTGTTTTACTCAATGGTGAACTACACTGCAGATTCGCTAAGTTTACCGTTAAACTTAGTTAACGGTTATTATATTTATATATTATTAAATATCAAGAGAAACAATATTATCCTTGTCCGGCCGATAGTATACATTAAATTTAACGATGATGCGGGATTATTTTTCGGGTGATACGCATTGATATAGAATTGATATAGAACTGATATAGTATTGATAACATAGAATTTTTGGACTATTTTTTACGCTTACACTTCTCTATCGCCCGATCAACTTCTTTTTCCTTAAAGTAGATTGACTTGCCATTCACGTGGTAAACCGGTATTTTACATTGCTTTCGGAATCTGATAGCGGTAATAATGCTGCACTTCAGGTGTTCAGCCAGTCCTTTGTTGCCTTTTATCCAATTTATTTTTTCTTTGGTCTTATTCATAAAACCTTTCTTTCTAACAATATAGAAGATAAATCTGGAGATCTGCCGAAACCGGGATGGTCCATCAGCTCCCTGAGCAGGACCGCAATTTTTGACTCCACCGGTCCCAGATTCTGCCAGCCAGTGTTGCCTGTGCCGTTCTTATCCATACTAATCGTTACATCACCTCTGACGCCGCAGCGTCATGGCCCGTACGGGCCACTTTCTTCCCGACATGCCATCGGGAGTTACAGTATAAACAGTTAGTTCAAATACAAAAAGTTAGACAACAGGATTAAACAGGATTGAACGGAAAGAAAAATCTGTTTAATCCGTTAAATCCCGTTGTAAAAGCTATTTCAATTACTCTGCTCCTCCAGGAACCGGATAAAATCCAGCAACATTGCGGATAGAATAAGCTTCCCGGCTGGGAATTTCCCGTGTTTTTTGAGCGCATCCTTAATCATTTCCTCCAATTGTTTTTTTACCCGGGCGCGCACCTTCAGGTCGCATATCACGGCCCGGGCCGCGTTAGTCGGGTCACCCATCAACTCCCGCTCCAGCAACAAATACTTTACCTGTCGTTTGTTGGACATAAAAATTAATTAGTTCGCCTGCCCCAAATTCCGCTGATTGCGTCAAGTTCCTGTTTAATATCATGCTCATCCATATCCCTGATAAACCCGAGCATCTCATTTATAAGTATGATATAACGTTTGGACTTAGGCGTACTCTTATCCTTACGGAAATTTTTAAGCGACTTCTCCAGGTAACGCTTGAACCCGGCGCGCAACATCGGTCTTTCCATTATTGCCGCGAGTTGCCGGATATGGCGCTCCTTAAGCTTCTCGGCTGAGCGGCCCCCGCCCGAACGACCAGGGTCGCCCGGTCGGGCGCCCTGGCCCGGACGCCTGGTCTTCCTGGTCTTCTTATTTCTTTTGGTCTTCATATTCTTCATATTTCTTTTGGGTTTACCCCCACACTCCCCGCCCTTTGCGTAGCAATGGTCGGTAGCATTTAGCCGGCGGCTAAAGCGCACCGGGTACATGCTTTCGGGGTCGTGGGTCCCCGAATTACCGAAAAGCATTACCCCAAAAATCTCTAGATCAATTCTCTATGGCCTACGTTCAAAGATTTCGCTAGTCCATAATGGATCATGTATATTTCATCCTTTTTAACCTTAGGACAAATATTCGCTTGATTCCTTTCCCTATAACACCATCTAAAAAGAGGATCTCCGGTATCAAGCATTTCAATATAACAAATAATATTTGTATCATACAAGAACTGTAAAAAAGTATCGGGATTTCTTATGAATTCTGGAATTCCATCATTATAAGATGCTAAATGCCCAATAAATAAATCGTGAAACTGCATATAATCGGCATAATTAAATTTTATTCTTCCCTTAAGATATTCGAAAAAATGTAAAAACATCTCGGAATGTTTGTCAGAATAATAAAATGAAAGCTGGTCCTTAATACCCCCCATTAAATATTCTGAAAATGTGTTTTGAACAGCTTTGTTATTAAAATCTTTTTCGGAAAACACATCATTACTACTTTTATTTGATTGAGAAAAATTTTTCTGCAAAATTTTCAACATTGCTACTATATCACGTGGCCTTGAGTATGAAATTCTTAGAAAATGTATGAACGAATCATCAAATCTTCTATCTGGACTGGTTGTGCTAGATTTCCATGGCAAATAGTAATCCCATGATTTTCCCGTCGGGACCACCATATCTTGTTGCGAACTTAATATTTTATCAGCCATCTCAAACAAATATGAACTGCGATATTCTGGATAAGTAGTCCTCCACTCTAAAAGAACAGAATTGTCCTGTACTTTATTTGTTTGATTTTGCAAGCCAATTGAATTAAATATATCAGGACGCATTAATAATACAACTCTAAACCTACCCTTTGAATCTCTAATTTTAGAGAAGAAATCATTATTAATGCTCCAAATCGCATTCGCTAACCCCTTTATACAGTCCAGGTAATCACCATATGGAATTCGACCTGGCCTAATATCAATGCCGTCAATAAATAAAAGATGATTTTCTTTAATCTTTATGTCACTCAATGCTTTTTCAAATTGATTCTGTATAAATAATAAATTAACTTGGAATTTAGATTCTTGAAAAGATGACGATAGAGAGTGCTCCTCGCCCATCTTTAAATACTTACTTATAAGCTCTGCGGCTTCTGTTGTATTTTCAATAAGATTTAAAGCGTAAATAATTTCTGGCGCGAATGCGTTCTTGTAGTATTCATCAATCGCCTGACGGATTGCCTTTAATCTTTTATTCCTGGAGAATGGATTATGATCCAATTCATCTGCATCAATACTCTGCGAAAGCAACAATAAAATAATCACCTTCCATATACTCGTGTAGTCCGACAATTGGAGATGCTTCTCTTTTTTTAATGTAACAAATTTCTGATAATCCGTCTCCCTGATATACTTAAGAATAGATACAGTGTCTTTATAATCATTATTTGAAAGAAAAACAGCATAGGCTGTTTTCCCCGTTCCTTTTTCGCCCATAAGAAAAAAAGTATTGGGTCGTAGTAATTGCTCAAGATATATATTCTTAACAAAAATCTTATTAAACAAATCTTTATTTTCTCTTCTATTATAGTTCTCCGCATCACTAAAACCAAATTCAAGAGTGCTAATCGGTTTCATAATAATCTCCTTCAAACACTATTTTTTAAAATGTCATCTGGGGACATAATGCCTCCCGGTGCGCTCCTGTCGGTGTTCGGTCCGCTCCAGTTGGTACTCCCGGTCTCTGCGGAGTTCCCGACCAGTGCTGCGCACAGGGCTAATTTGGTATCGCGTCCCCCGAATTACAGAGTTAAATATCTCGTTTCGAATTCCCGATACTTTTTTTAATTTTATTCTTAATTAAAAGCATCCATTGAGTTCCCATTACAACATGCCAACACTCTCTTAGTGTTATGCTTGAAAAAGTAAATAAAACAATCTTTATTACAATATACCAGACTGAGTCTGAACTAGTCGGCCATGTTTTGTCAAATACTTGTAATCCAGCAAGGCACCATAATACTAATGTAATCATTATGGTTAATATCGCGGTTTGATAGATAAAAACATATTCTTCGAAACCGCCTTCATGATACTCAGCTAATTTCTCTATTTCGCGGCTTTCCATTAATGCTTGAGACTGACCAGCCCACGCAAAAGATAACCCGATGAAAATTCCAGCCAATGGAAGCAGTACGGTGTTTGCAGTGCTGGTCAAATCAACAGGGACTATAAGTGCCATAATAATTCCCACTGATAGATGAACTAAAAGCCAAATATTTATTATCCTGCGATAACCTGGCTTACCCCCACTTCCTTTGTTCAGCCACTGCCAATAATTCATAAAGTTATAATTCATTTGTTTCATCCTCTTTCCCTCTAATCCTAAAATACACTTCTCGTATCCGCTCTAAAAACGTCTTTTTTTGGTCATTATCAGAAATGTCATCGTGTTGAATAATAACCGGGTTCCCTTTCAGGTATTTCCTTGTTTTCTTGCCTTTTTGCGACACTTGAATCAAAGCGCTCGCATCATCACCGGTTGATGCTGCAGAACGAGCAAGATTTTCTACTACATCAGGTTTTAATTGATCCCCCATTAGCTCAGATTTACCTTTCTCACCATGTATTTCTTGTAATAACTTTTGATAGGGTTTAACAAAGTCTTCATTTGCATCAAAAGGATTTGGCTTTTTAAATGTAATCCAAAATTTTGATATTGCATATGCTTTTTGTATATGTCCAATAAAATCGTCAGGATCATTAATTTTATCAGCTTCAAATTTAACGACAAAATGAGATGCTTTTCCCGATTTATTAAGAAGCTGAATAAACTGATTAGCAATTCCAGAGACAGTGGGAGAGACCTTGGTTCTATTAGCAATAGCACAAACCTCTAATTTCGTGTCTAATAATACATGCGTGTAAGGTGCGGTTTCAAAATTCTGTTCCATAAAGTTCCCATCTTTAAACAACTCTAATGTAGACGGAGAAGTCCTTCCTATACGGAAATACAAACCTGTTGCATCAATTTTTGCTATATTACCAATATGCCATATTATATTCGTTCTGAGTTCAGCAGAAGGAAGTGAATTAATCACTTCATCTAAAACTTCCGACCTTGATTTGTCTTTTTCAAATAAGTTCTTTTGGCCGGCCGAATAGACTTTTATTCTGAATAGCTGAAAATCTAGCATGATAAACCTCCTTTATAAACGCATAATTTCGGTGACACAATATTTCCTCGTGGACTCCTCGTGGGACAGAGAGCTTGTCTAAAAACTAGGCTTTTTAGGGTTCCGGACGCCTTGAAACCAGCATAAAATCTACGTAAATAGACTTTTTATGAGTAAAATGACCTGGAACCCGCATAAAATCAACATCGGATTTACGAAAAACAGAGTTTTTAGACATGCTCCAGACCACATATTTTCTATCCCTTCATTTTAGCGCCAATGCCGACGCTGTTTTTATAAAACGCTCCTATTTTTTCAGCCCGTTATATATTTTCTGTTCAATCTCGGTCAGGCAGAAGCCGTATCTCTTGCTCCCTTTGCCCTCGGGATTTTCAAACATCCTCAGTTTCCCCTCGCAGGCCAGCCAGCCGATGCCCATTCCGGTATATGCTTTGGTCGCTCCTATTTTTTTATATATCAGGTCTGGGGTCAGGCGGCATTCTTTGGCGGCCTGGCCTTCCGCGCCCAGGCAATGCCAGATTTTGCCGGCGGTTTCACCGACTGTTTTCCGGCATTCTTCAGCGGACTTCTTTTCTTCCTCGGTCATTTCATAGTTTACCTGATATGCCGGCTCGTTGTAGATTGATTTTTCCAGATAGTCAACCTTGCCGATTTTGACCAGTTCATCCAGTTGCTCCTTGGCAACTTGCAGGGGAAGCCCGGTGGTGGCGGCTACCCGGCCGATGGTCCAGACGCTTTGCTGATATAGGTAGCGCCATACCTTGCCGGCTAGTCCGCCGATAACTACTTTCGGGTCTACTTCCTTCCATTGCGGCTGTAGGACTGTTTTCTTGGCCATATTTTTCTCCTTCCCTGTTAAGGGTGGTCGCAATTTGCGACCGGTATCATTTCACGAATTCAACAATCTTCATTGCCAACGCCCAGGCCGAGTAGGCCATCAGGGCCATTATCCCGGCCGTAACACCCCAGTAAACCAGCGTGACCAATTTTTCAGACCGGTCTATTCCTTGCCTGAAGGTGGCAATGTCCTCCGGCCAGCGGTAGAAAATCTCACGGCACCAATAGAATCCGCCGATTAGGATGAGCACGTAAAGAAGCCAGACGTTTTCCCTGCCTACGTGAAACCCATACCGCATTATCATCGCTATTCCTTTTCACTCCGGAAATATTCTTTATAAAGAAGCCCCTCCAGAGGCGTACCTTGGGACACATACCAATGGCACATAGTTAAGGGGTAATCATCCCCTTATTGTCATTCTGAGCGGAGCGAAGAATCTCATTCCAAGCACAAATTGAGACCCTTCACTTCGTTCAGGGTGACATTTGGGGCTTAACTATGTGCCATTCGGGACACATATCAATTTATTTCAGGAATTTTCGTTTTTGTTTCGGGTTAGCCAGGTAATTGGTTTTAGTAACGATAGACCGTCCCAGCCGTTTTTCCAGTTGTTTCCGGGCGCCGCCGGCAATCTTGCCACCGGCCTTGGAATCGGATTTCAGTTTCGGCACGCCTTGCGAGTCCTCGGTCCGGTGGATTTCGGTGGTGGCGCGTTCGCCCAGCATGGTGAATATGAGTTCGAAGTCGTCCATATGGTCGCGCAGGTTTTCCCGCTTTAGCCCTTTCAGGCGTTTGTATTGGCCGGGCGTAATCCCAAAGGTGGCTTTGGATATCTCGGCGGTGAGTATCTCATAATCCCGTTGCTCTTCGGCCCCGCGCTTTTGCCATTCATCGGTCAGTTCTTCCCGGATGGCAATCCCGCGCATCCGTTTCTCAATCCAGTCATCAGGATAACCCTTAAGTTTATAAAGCGTTCTGGTTCTTTTGACGGCCAGTTCCGGATTCTCTATTTCCCGGACCCGTTCATAGCCGACCTTGGCCAGCCAGCGTTTGAACGGCTCGGCCTTGGGCGATGGGATGGATTGGATGATGCGGAACATCCCTTCGGTATTGGCGCAGTCGGTTTCCCTCATTTTTCCATCCGGCGCGGGCAGTTTCAACCCGTGACAAAATGTCACGACTTCACCTCTTTCCTCTTGAAGTCTTTGTTTCAGTTTTCTCCAATACGCTCCGGCATCAACGCTATCCGTAAGAGCCGCGCACACGTCGACAACCGAAAACCACCATTCGTTATGATGAATGGTTTTCCTGATTTTCTGGCCTTTGAACAAGGCAATTTTTGTAGTTTCCATATTTCTCCTTCCAGCAAGTGGGTTTTTGGTGCTTAACTCTAATGCGCGCTGAATCTGTCCAATTGCTGGTAATATTTTATCAATTCATTTCATTGGGTCAATTAATTCTAACAACGCCCTACGAATTACTAATTACCTAATTACGAATAGGGTCGCTCTTTACGCTATACGCTCCACGCTCCACCCTGTGCTCCCCGCCCTTTCGGGCCGGGCGTCAGATTTGGTTCTCCAATCTCTTGTCATATTTTTCCCTTTTCGGTTTGTCATGTTCCGAGGCGCCGGTTACCTTAGCCCGGTCTTTCACTTCCAATATTTTACGCCCGGTCAGCGATAACAGGCTGTCTTCCAGCCCGTTTAGTTTCCGGGCGTCCTTGATATCGAAGAGCGCCTGATATGTCGGGAGAAAGGCCGCCCGGGCCAGGGTTATCCGGGTTCCTCCACGGACCGGATAGACCATTTTCGGGTTGAAGGGTTCGATAAGTTCATCCCGGGTGGATGCCGGGATGGAGTTGCCGCGCAGTAAGAGCATCAAATGGTCCATCTCCGGGCCGGTTCCGGTGACGCTGATTG
>Ga0208373_1002025_pt1 | contig 24048 bp, 22 predicted proteins | sample RifOxyC2_FD_184036 | JGI IMG/M metagenome (GOLD analysis project Ga0208373, IMG submission 184036) | Soil microbial communities from Rifle, Colorado - Rifle Oxygen_injection C2 (SPAdes) | ecosystem: Environmental > Terrestrial > Deep subsurface > Rock core/Sediment | place: Rifle, Colorado... | reverse complement strand
GGAAGCAGAAGCAAAAATGGTGCAGAGACAACAGCAAAACTGTTGTCTGTTGTGCAAACTATGAAAATGCAAGAGGGAAATATTATAGATAATATGGCAGATTTACTTCAGAAAGCTAAGTAGATACTAAAACCGTCGATAAAAAGAGAACCCACAATAAACTAGGAGACCTCAAAAAACAGAATAGTAGTTATCTCTAATGCGCTAAACCTCTCGAACACAAGAAAATCTGAGATTTTCTGTGCAACAAATCTAAAAGATTTGCTCGCATCAGCTAATTATTTTTAGATTATTTAATTGTAATCCTGCTCAATTGATAAAAGAATGAACGCCCACACCAGGAATCTAACACTTCAATCTCGCGAGAGTTGAAGTTCCCGCGGATCTCTGCTCTGCGAGGACTGGATAACCCGAAGGTAACACGCCGCTGGCAGGAATCGAACCTGCATATCCCGAAGGAGGCCTGCTTTCCAAGCAGGTAGGCTACCACTGCCCAACAACGGCACACATCCAGTTAAAATCTCAATATTATAAACCTAACGACTTTTAAGGTTATTGTGTAAAAACCAATATCATAAAAGGTTAAATATTCTAACTAGATGAATTCTACTCATAAAGATAATTTATTTTTTCTTTAATGTAAATAAAAAGTAACATATTTACTTTCTTCCAGTCAAAAAATTCTTATACAATTCTACTGCCTGTTCGGCAGTGGATTCCCTGGAAATACCCGCATCAAGATATTTTACGGAAGTTCCATAGAATGCAAATAACTCCCCAATCCATTTCTCTTCGTAAAACGGCTTTAATGCTTTTTGAAACTGAGGATTTTCAAATTCACAATTGTCATCCTTTCCATCTGTTTTTTTTCTTTTTTCTATTCTTTCCATAAGTTCATCCACATCTGCAATTGTAGGAATTATAAGCAATCCTGGAGCATTTTGCAACTGTAGTCTGTTTCCCTCATGATGTAAAATAGCTTCTCTAACCGTGCTGATGTTTTCTCCGTCTTGTCTTGCTTTTAGAGATTGATAACAAAGAGTAGAAGCAACAGACCTGCTCTGAATAACATTTATCCCATTCTCCAAACAGGGAACAACAAGTCTCCTCATTTGAAATAATCTATCCAAAGAATATGATTCAATTTGTGTTTGCACGGAATACTCTCTTCCATTTCTTGCAACCATCTCCTCTCTTATCATCTTACCTATTCCTGCTCTCGTTGGTTCAGCAGTAGTTATTGTATCATATCCATTCACGTCATCAGATGTTGGAATTATGCCATGTTTAATACTGTAATCTACAGTGTTGAAAACCTTTCTTCCCTGAGAGATTTCATAATCAACCAAAGATTTTTCTATAACTCCCTTTCCTATTCCATCAAGTCCATCAACAACAACAAACCATCCTCTGCTTTTGTTTTCCATCGGCTTTCCTAAGAAAAGAACCTATAAAGCATTATGATAATTGAAAATATATATCTTACCCACATATAAAATGAGAACAATTAATTATAAAAAGCAAATAAAACAAAATTAACGATGGAAGAGGAGATAAAAGAGAATTTAACAAAAAGAGTTGTTGTTCCAGAGGCTGAAGAAATACTTGGAAAAACAATAGACTGCCTAGATCATGGTTTTGTAAGATTAGTTGATTACATGGGAGGAGACTCTTCAATAGTTCAAGCAGCTAGAGTAAGCTATGGAAAAGGAACTAAAACAACAAATGAAGATAGGGGATTGATAAGATATCTCCTAAGAAACCGCCACACTACTCCTCTGGAGATGGTAGAAATGAAATGGCATTGCAAAATGCCAATATTTGTAGCAAGGCAATGGGTAAGACATAGAACCGCAAGCATAAATGAGTACAGCCTAAGATATTCTGAGCCAAAAGATGAGTTTTATATCCCAAAAGCCGATGAAATAAGATTTCAAAGCGTCACCAACAGGCAAGGAAGTTCCGAAGAAAAAGTCTCTGATGAAGTAGCCTCAAAAGTAATAGATTTCATAAGAAACACAAGCACATCCTCCATGAAAGCATACGAAGAAATGAGCAAAGATGGAATAGCAAAAGAGCTTGCAAGAATGGGTCTTCCCATTAATCTTTATACCGAATGGTATTGGAAAAATGATTTACATAACACTCTGCATTTTCTAAAGTTAAGATTAGACCATCATGCACAAAAAGAAATAAGAGTTTATGCAGAGGCAATGGCAAATGTAGTAAAAAAAGTAACACCTCTAGCTTATGAAGCATTCGAAGATTATGTTCTTAATTCGGTTTCATTTAGCGCTCTAGAATTAAAGGCATTAAAAACCTGTATGAGCGGAATTCCAGCAGCAGAAGCATCGTCGATAATAGAAAATAAAAGAGAAAAAGCTGAATTCTTAGATAAAATAGACAGATATCTAACAGATTGATTTAAATTACTCTTAAATAAAATATTAAAATATTAATATCTTAATCAGATGAATTCTACTACAATAGATAACTATGATTTATTCTCAAGATACTTCTTAACCAAACCCCAGGAAACTTTTGTCCAAGATTCAAAATTTTCTTTTTCCATCATCTGCTCCAATTCATCGGGAGAAACAAATTTCTCCTCGGTAACTTCATCATTTTCCGCATGCTTAACTTCTCCTTCAGTTTCCACAACTGCCAAGACACCAAAATGAACTTCTCCCACGCTGTCCGTATCATCATTAAAGAAACCAATTATCTTCGGAGTGTAAGTTCCTGGAATTACTACTTCCTCTCCAAGTTCTCTCATCATTGCATTAAATATTAAATCCTCTTCGTTATCTCCCTTATCTATATGCCCTCCAAGTCCACAGCTCCATTTTCCATGCAATCTTTTTTCCTTATACTCAATGGAGTTTTTCTTATCTCTTTTGTATGCAAATACTTTCCCTTCCTTATTTACAATCCAAACATAGGGAATAATTTGTTTAAACTCTCTATTATGCTCCAATTCATCGTTCCTCTCTCTATATTCAAAACTTCCATTTATCAAAGATAAAAAGTCTTTTTCCTCGAGAGAAACAAAACCCTTTTCAAAATAATTATCATTGAATAGAACATCTCTTTTTACACCCATTATCTCCCTCGCCATTTTACTTTCCAGGATTATTAATATATAAAGATTTAGATAAACCTCTATTAATGTTAAAAATATAATTATCTCTTCAATAACTATTTAATCATTGAACAACAGATAACAAAGTTTTGTTTTGTTTTATTTAACTTAATTTATTAGAAATTATTGAAATGAAATTAGTTTACTTGTAAATCTCGTTATAGGAATCATAGAACCTTGGTTCGTGTCCTTGGACACTTTATTATAGGATCCGTAAAACCTTGGTTTTACTCTTTCATTTCTATTTTGATTTGAACGCTTCTTGGGATTTGCAACTTCATTATTGGATGTAATATTCTATCCTCGGCAGGTATGTCAATTATTCTTCTGTGAACTCTCATCTCAAATCTGTCGAATGTGGCAGTTCCGTTTCCACATGGGCTCTTTCTTGTTGTTACTTTTAATCTTCTTGTTGGCAAAGGAATAGGTCCTCTCATCATAACACCTGCTTTTCCAGTAATATCTTTTATAGATCCCATTACCTGATTTAAATTAGCGATATCAATGCTACTTAGTTTTATTCTTACCTTACTCATCATTTCCAGAGAGAAAATTGCTTTTTAAACCTTTCTTGTTAAAAATAATTAGCCAATATTCTATAAAGATTAATGAAGAGAACAATTTACATCTAATTCATTAATTTATTATAATAAACTCATTTCATATTACACTAGCTCATTTATACAAAAATGAGTGGGCCCGAAACGCCGCGAGTCTCGGGCCCTTTCATCCCAGCCTAACCGGGATGAATATGATGATTAGCTTTCAAAAACTAAATATATAAATACTTGCAAACACTCTCCAGGAAAGAGAAAAATAAGATAATTTCCCCTAGTCATAATTGTACAAAATAACCAAAAATTAGGGTTTTCAGAAACATTTAAAAAGCCACTTTTACACACAATATTTGCGAGACAGACTGAAGTCGACCCCTTAAAAATTAAAACCTTTCGCTTATAATCCAGATGCACGTCCTACAACCAAAACACATAAAACTGAAGCCTCAAGAGGTTCAAGAATTATTAAAAAAATATAACCTTTCTCTTTCACAATTACCTAAGATAAAATCAACAGATGTCGGATTGCCAGAAGGCTGTCAAAAGGGAGATGTCATAAGATTAGAAAGAAAAGAGGAGGATAAAACCAACGTCTATTTTAGAGTTGTAGCTTAAACATGGATAAACACATATTAGTTAAGAAATATCTTGAACAGCACTCCCTAGTTGAATCCAACATCATCTCATTCAACGATTTCATCCAAAATAAAATGCAGCAGATTGTAAATGAAATAAGTGAGTCCTTAAACAACGAAGAAATAGAAATAAAACTTGGAAAAATAAGAATAGAAAAGCCAAGCATAATTGAAGCAGACGGTTCAACTTCAATGATTACTCCTTCAATTGCCAGACTTAGAAACCTAACCTATTCTGCCCCTGTATATGTTGAACTCTCGGTTAAATTCGGAGAGCAAAATGACAGTGCAGAAGTTGAAATAGGAAGAATTCCAGTAATAGTCAGAAGCGCAGCATGTAACACCAGTGGAATGAGCAGAGACGAACTAAGAGAAAATTACATGGACCCCTTGGAACCTGGAGGGTATTTCATAGTTAATGGAAATGAAAAAGTAATCGTAATGTCTGAAGATTTGGCAGCAAACCAGCCATTCATCGAAGAGCCAAGAGGAAAACTAAGCTTAAGATTATTCTCCCAAAGAAGTTCCTACAGAATTCCAACCACAATAAACGAGTCCTCCGAAGGAATTATAGAGGCAACATTCTCAAGACTAAAAAACATTCCAGCAATTGTTTTGCTTAAAGCTCTTGGATTAACAAAAGAATCTGAGATAGCAAAGAACATAGGATATGAAACTGATTGCCTCATCGTCAACTTATACGAATTCGTAAATATCCAGAGCGCAGAAGATGCAATGGTTTACATTGCCGAAAAATCCGGAATCCAGGGAACAAAGAAAGAAATAGTAGATAGAGTAAAGCAAAGAATCGATTCCTTCTTCCTACCTCACATAGGCTTGGATAAATCAAATAGAAATGAAAAAGCTCTTACCTTGTGTAGATTGATAAGATTATTCCTTAGAGCAAAGGACAATCCAGCCATAAGAACTGACAAAGACAACTATGCAAACAAGAGAGTAAAGCTTTCCGGAGACTTGATGTCAGACCTATTCAGAGTAAATATGAACATCCTCATCAGAGACATCGAATACTCGTTGCAGAAAGTAGCAAGAAGAAAGAAATTCTATTCTCTAAAGACAATTGCCAAGTCAACATTATTCACCCATAGAATAGAATCTGCAATCGCAACAGGAAGTTGGATTGGAGAACGTTCTGGAGTTACTCAGAACATGGACAAAACAAATTACTTGGCAATGTTGTCTCAATTACAGAGAGTTTCTTCCATGCTTCCAGGAGAACAGGAAAACTTCCTTGCAAGAACATTACATCCAACTCACTACGGAAGATTCTGCCCAACAGAAACTCCAGAAGGAACTGAAATCGGACTTAGAAAAAACCTTGCCATATTAAGTAAAGTATCAACGCACATTGATTTCAATGAACAACAATTATTCAAGAAATTCTCGGACCTTGGATTGAACAAAGATTCAGGAAAAGACGTATTCTTCAATGGTAGATTTATAGGATTTGTAGAGAGCATGCAGGATTTTGCAAGCAAAGTAAGAAACGCAAGAAGAAATGGAGATTTGCCAAGAGAAATGAGTGTAAAAGTTGATTCACTATTGGAAAGCATTTCAATCTCCACTGAAGTGGGAAGAGTTCTTAGACCATTAATAATTGTAGAAAATGGAACAAGCAAATTGAAAGATGAACATCTAGTAATGTTGGAAGAAAATAAAATAAAGTGGTCTGATATAATCCAACAGGGAATTATAGAATATATTGACGCAGCAGAAGAAGACAACGCTCTAGTTGCACTATACCCTCAAAATATTGAAAAGAATAATACTCACCAAGAAATAGACCCAATAGACCTATTCGGACTTATCACCTCTCTAGTTCCATTCGGAAACCATGACCAGTCATCCAGACTTAACAGAGGATCCAAAACTCTTAAGCAGTCTCTAGGAATCTATGCTGCAAACTATCTAACAAGATTAGATACAGATGTTTCCATTTTGCACTATCCACAGAAACCACTTGTAAGAAGCTTCGTCTATGATACTCTAGAAGTCTATCCATCTGGACAAAACATTGTAGTTGCAATCATGCCATTCGAAGGATATAACATGGAAGACGCAGTTGTCCTTAACAAAGGTTCAGTTGACAGAGGAATGGGAAGAAGCACCTACTTCAGACCATATGGGGCAACAGAAATGCAATATCCTGGAGGGCTTTCAGATGAAATAACTATCCCAGATAAAGACATCTCAGGCTACAGAACAGAAAATTCATACAAATTCCTTGAGGACGACGGAATGGCCTATCCTGAGGCAGATATGAACTCGGGAGACGTATTAATTGGAAAGACAACACCTCCAAAATTCTTAAGTGAAGCAAAGGACATTTCCATTCAGGCGAAGAAAGAAGCTTCTGTTGCAGTAAGACAAGAGGAAAGAGGAACAGTTGATGCAGTATTCATCACAGTTGACCAGGAAGGAAACAAGATTGCTCAGGTAAGAACAAGAGATTCAAGATTGCCAGAACCAGGAGACAAATTCTCCACTCCACACGGACAGAAAGGAGTAGTAGGATTAATTGCAGACTCTGAAGACATTCCATTCACCGCAAGAGGAGTTCGCCCTGATTTAATGTTCAACCCACACGGTATCCCATCAAGAATGACAGTTGGATACCTAATTGAAATGCTTGCTGGAAAGACTGCAGCAGTTTCAGGAAAGATAATTGACGGAACAGCATTCTCCGGACAATCAGTTGAAGAATTAGAAGCACAACTTAGAGAAATGGGCTTTTCATTTGATGGAAAAGAAACAATGTATCACGGAATGACTGGAAAGAAAATGCAAGCTAAAATCTATATCGGAAACATGTATTACTTGAAATTGAAATACATGGTAAAGAACAAGATGCACGCAAGAGCTTCTGGAAAAGTCGCACTATTGACAAGACAACCAATTGAAGGAAGATCAAGAGGTGGAGGACTTAGACTTGGAGAAATGGAGCAGCAAGCACTAGCAGGACATGGAGCATCATTATTATTGAAAGAAAGATATGATTCAGACAAAACAATAATCTACATCTGTAAAGAATGTGGACACATGACATATGAGGACATAATAAGAAATAAAGTTTCATGCGATGTATGCGGAAGCAATGAAGCGGAACCTTTAGAAATCTCCTATGCATTCAAACTCTTAGTTGACGAACTCCTTGGATTAGGAATTCAAACCAACTTCGAATTAAAGAATAAATACGAACAATAAAATGACAACATTAACAGAAGGCGTTAGCTACATGAGAGAACTTGCAAGAAAAGATAGTGCTAAACATAGAATTAATTGCGATGATGTAAAAGATTCACATAATCCTGATAAACAGATATTCTATTCAGATAATAAACCTCAACAAAATACATATTATGATGGAGGATTAAGATAACAATGGAACAACACTTTAGAAAACAAGTCAGGGCATTAAGATTCAGTTTACTTAGTCCAGATAAGATAAAGAAATTGTCTACAGCAAAAATAGTCACACCAGAATTATACGACATTGACGGATTCCCAGTTGATGGAGGATTAATGGACCTTAGACTTGGAGCAATTGACCCTGGAGTAAGATGCAGAACCTGTGGAAAGAGAGTCAAGGAATGTCCTGGACACCCTGGAAGCATCGAACTTGCTCGTCCTGTATTCCACATCAAATATATCCCACTTATAGAATTATGTTTGAGAAGCTTCTGTCCAAATTGTGGAAAGCTTACCTTGTCCGATGAAAAACAAGCAGAATATAAAGCTGCTGAAAGAGCGAAGAAAGCAAGAGATGCAAAGAAATGCCCACACTGTAATGAAATGATTGAAAAGATTAAACTTGAGAAACCATCAACATTCATGATTGGAAAGAGAAGACTTTCAGCAATTGAAGTAAGAGAAAGACTTATTCACATAACTGATGAAGAAATGAAGAAAGTAGGAATAAATGCAAAAACTGCAAGACCAGAATGGGCAGTCACTTCCCTTCTTCTAGTTCCATCAGTTACAGTAAGACCATCTATCACCTTGGAGTCAGGAGAAAGATCTGAAGACGACCTCACACACAAACTCTCTGACATCATAAGAGCAAACCAAAGACTTTGGGAAAATCTTAACGCAGGAGCACCAGAAGTAATCATTGAAGACCTTTGGGACCTATTGCAATATCACGTAACAACCTTCTTCGACAACAACGTAACTAGAATTCCTCCAGCAAGACATCGTTCAGGACAGCCACTTAAGACAATTACAGAAAGAATCAAAGGAAAAGAAGGAAGAATAAGACACAACCTTGCAGGAAAGAGAGTAAACTATTCCGCAAGAACTGTAGTTTCTCCAGATCCATTCATTAAAATAAATGAAGTAGGTATTCCATTCGAAATTGCAAGAGTAATAACCGTTGCTGAAACAGTTACAACATTAAACTTGGAATCAATGAAAGAATTAATAAGAAAGGGAGAAGTTTATCCTGGAGCAAATTATGTAATAAGACCTGATGGAAAGAAAAAGAAAATCACTGAAGAATTGAAAGAAGAAATATGCAATGAACTAGTTCCAGGATACAAGATAGAAAGACATTTGGTTGATGGAGATATAGTTCTATTCAACAGACACCCTACCTTGCACAAACAGGGACTTATGGCTCACTATGTAAAAGTTCTTCCATGCAGAACATTCAGATTACATCCTGCGGCTGCAGCCCCATATAACGCAGACTATGACGGAGATGAAATGAACATTCACTCACCTCAGACTGAAGAAGCAAGAGCAGAATCTAAAGTACTATTAGATATTAATCAAAACATTATCTCCTCCAAGAATAATATGAACTTGATAGGAACAATAGGAGATTCAGTTACAGGAGCCTATCTTCTTGGTAAAACAGATTTATCAAAAGCAGATGCAGACCATTTATTATACTCATCAAATGTAGAAAGCATAATCAAGACAAAGAGAATCTCAGGAAAAGATGTCTTTGCCCATGTATTTCCAAAAGGCATGAATATTAAGATGCCAGATGAAATAACAAGCAGTTCCTCATTCGGTTCTGAAGACGGAAAAATGGTAAAGTTAATTGATGCTGAAAGAGGAAGAAAAGAAACAATAAAATCAATAAATGAAGCATTTACTCTTGGGGCATTATATCTTTCAAGAACAGGATATACTCTAGCATTGCAAGATTTAAACATTGCAGATAAAGTAAGAGTAATGACTGATGCAGTTGTTGTAGAGTCTGAAAGAAAAACATCTGAAGTAATAAAACAGTCGGAAAATGGAGAATTACAAGCAATGCCAGGTAAGACCGTAGAAGAAACAAGAGAAACAAAGATTCTTCAAATTCTTAACGAAGTCAGAACAGAAATAGCAAAAATAGTCAAGACAAACTTCCCGGTAGATGGAAACGTTAACAAGATGATTACACCAGGAGCAGCAGGTAGCATGCTTAACATCACTCAGATTAGCGCTTGTGTAGGTCAGCAGGCTCTTGGAAGCAGAAGAATTAACTTTGGTTACACAAATAGAACATTACCTTTCTTCAAAATAAATGACCTTGGTCCAGAATCCAGAGGATTCATCAAATCTTCATACTTCAAAGGACTTAAGCCAACAGAATTCTTCTTTGGAGCAATCACTGGAAGAGACTCTCTGATGGACACAGCACTTAGAACTCCTAAATCTGGATACTTGTATAGAAGACTAGTTTCCGCGCTACAAGACTTAAAAGTAGAATATGACGGAACAGTAAGAGACGCATCCGAAAACATAGTTCAATTTGTCTATGGAGACGATGGAAAGGATGTTTCAAAGCTACATTTAAAGGAAGATAAGATTGCTCCAGGAGAAGCAGCAGGAGTCATTACAGCACAATCATTCGGAGAAGCATCCACACAGATGGTTTTGAGAGTATTCCACCACGCAGGAGTAGCTCAAATGCAGATCACATTAGGATTACCAAGAATAATTGAAATTCTCGATGCAAGAAAGATACCTTCAACACCTTTGATGGAATTATACTTGGATAAAGAACACAATAATGAGAAAGACGCAAGAGTAATTGCAGAAAAAATAAAAGAAGTTAAATTAAAAGAAATTGCTTCCGAAATAAAGATTGACTTTGCAAGCAAAAAGATAGAAGTTATTCTTGATGCTAAAGCACTTAAAGCAGTTCACGCTGGACCATCAACAATAGTGGATAGATTGAAAGAGAAAGACTTCAATGTTAAAGGAAATGATATGAAGATAAGCATTGTTCTATCAGAATTAGACTTCAAAGCAATATACAAGCTTAAGGAAAAATTGAAAGAAACAATAATATCCGGAGTAAAGGGAATTCTTCAGGTTGTAGTTGCAAATAGAGAAAAAGATTATGTAATTCTAGCTTCAGGTTCAAACCTTAAGGAAGCAATGGAAATAAAAGGAATAGACAAGAACAGAGTATTCTCCAACGACATTCACAACGTAGCAGAAGTTCTTGGAATTGAAGCTGCAAGACAAACAATAATGGATGAAATAAAGAAAGTTATTGAAACGCAGGGTCTTGATATCAATGAAAGACACTTCAAACTCATAGCAGATGCAATGACTTCATCCGGAGTAGTAAAGGGAGTCACAAGAATGGGAATTATTTCCGATAAGGCATCTATCCTTGCAAGAGCAACATTCGAAACACCAGATAAGCAGTTTGTAAATGCAACAATCCAAGGTGGAAGAGATGAGCTTAAGTCCGTAATAGAAAATATCCTTCTTAACCAACCAATTCCAGTTGGAACAGGACTTCCAGGACTTCTTGTAAAAGTCACAGGTTCACTTGCAAAGCCAGCAAAAGAGAAAAAAGGCAAATAACAGCTAATAGTTATCTCCCAATAATCTAAACCTCTCGAGCATCAGCGATTTATTTTTATCAATTATCTTAATCCGATGAATTCTACTACAAGAGATAACAAACATTTTTTTCTCTATTTTTATTAAATCTCTTTATAAATTATATAAAAACCACTTATTTATCAAATAAACCGACGACAAAACAACACATAAGTTTATAAACTAATTTGCTAAAACAATAATATCTTAACATGACAGTAATTGACATGCAAACAATGCGTTATATAAACATCCTAGACAGAGCTTCAAAGGTAAAAACAAGCAAATGTTTTATCTACAACAACACAATTATTTTTGCAGTTCCTGGAAGCATGATGTCCAGAGCAATTGGACCGGGAGCATCAAACATAAAAGATATTCAAAACCAGCTTGGAAAGAAAGTAAGAATAATAAGAGAAGCTTCAGGGGTTGAAGATGCTGGAAGATTCGTCTCAGATGTTGTGGATCCAATAAGATTCAAGTCCCTTGACATCCAAGAAGGAACATTAATCATCTCCTCTGGAAATATTCACAGCAAAGCCTCTCTAATGGGAAGAAATAAAACCAGAATGGATGAATTAGCAACAATAGTAAAGGATACTTTTAATCTCGAATTAAAGATAATGTAATTACATTATTTTTTATATTTAAACAAAGAAATTAAAATCATCTTTGCCAATACAAACTTCTAACCTCTTTCGAGGAGAATTTCTTGTCAATTCAACTTCACTCAACTTATATAAATTTGACAAAGTATAAACTGCATTGGGAACAGGCACTCTTTTTCTAATGCCTGCAGCATACATCATTGGTTTTTTTGCAAATGAAAGGGCAATATCCAAAGCTTCTTTATCATCCATAGCTTTAAATTGGTATCTCGGACACATCTCCCCTGCTTGGCACCATTCACCAAGTTTATGATGAGCAAGATATTGCGCAACGTATGTTTGTTTAACTTCAGACATAAATTAAACTATTGCATTCTATTTTTAAGGATTGTTGTTATACAACTACATATTCAATCAACGCCAACTATAATTACCCTTCATCACCTTTACAACGGCAGTAAGAAAAGTAAATGGGTACAATAACATATAAACAATAAGGTAAAACATTAAACTTATTATGTCCTTCTTCCCAAGCAATTCCTTAGCTTCCATTATCCAAAGCCCAAATAATGTAAACCAAAATGCAAGAATAAACATTGCCGCACCAAAGAAGTTCAATATGGATGGCGTAAAAGTCAAATCACTCATGGACAAAAGAGTAGTGCTCGCATAAAATGAATATTTAACACTAAGATAAGATAATATTACATTCTTAAACATTAAATAGGCAAATAAACCAATTCCAAACACTCCTAGACCCATTCCAAGGGCAAATAGGGGCATTACAAACATCCCCAACATCTCCCTAAACCAGAATTTCTTATACTTAAACAGCGTCTGAATTCCTCCAACATTCCATCTTACTCTCTGCTTCCACCACCCTTTAAATTTGGTAGGAGAAGCCGCATAAACTTTAGCATCCATGCACATCTTTGCATAATATCCATGAGCCATGATGTTCCAGGTCATCTCTATATCCTGAGTTATATTCTTAGTATCAAATAATCCAACTTCAAATAAAACGTCTTTTCTATAGAGTGCAAGAGGCCCAGGAGTAACATAAATAGAATCAACCATATCTAAAAGCTTTCTTGTAAATGCAATTATGAAATATTCATATGCCTGTATCTTCTGCAAAAAGTTCCAAGGCTTTTTAACTAAAATTGAACATGTTACTACCCCTACTTTTTTATCTCTCTGTATAAATCCAATCATCTTCCTCAGAGCATCTCTATCGGGGATAGAATCTGCATCAGCAACTGCAACATAATCGTACTTTGCTGCCTTCACACCAAGATTAGTAGGTTCTGCAGCCCCTCCAGAATTTCTACTATTTATAATCAATCTTACATTTGAATATTTCTTAACATATCCTCTAACAACATCTGCCGAATTATCCGTAGATTTGTCGTCGACAATAATTATTTCTATCATATTTTTAGGATAATCCATTGCCAGTAATGCCTCAATGGCCTCTCCTATGTGATGCCCTTCATTGAAGCAAGGCATAACAATGCTCACCGGTTCAGGTTTTCCAGGAGGATAGTGAAACATTTTATTCTTATTTGTAAAATAAAGTACCAAAAAGAAATTTAGCATATATAATGAAATAAAAGTATATGCAAAAAAGACCACATCTAGAAAACTAAGATTCATTTATCTCATCTCCCGTAATATAAATACCATATTTTTCCTAGGCCTACAGACTTTTAAAAGCTATTTGTATAAGGATAGTATAAACCTTAAACAACTCAACATTATAATTATCTCTCCAAACCTTAACATTTATAATATTCTGCTCAGATAAACTCCGTTGTTATAGATAACAATTTTTTAGTTAGTGGGTAAAAAGGTTTAAAAAGCTCCAAAATTACACATAAAAATGGATATGAATAAACAAGAAGTAAATGTAATGGAAGTTGAACTTCAAGAAACCGTAGGTGTCTTAAGATGGGATTAATGTCAGCAAGAAAACTAATGAAGAACAGAAGCAAGCACAGATGGAGTCAGAAAGCCTACAAGAAGAGAGTTTTAAATCTTAAAGTAAAAGCAGACCCTCTAGAAGGAGCAGCTCAAGCTAAGGGAATAGTTATTTCAAAGTTCCAAAAAGAAGCAAGACAGCCTAACTCTGCAATGAGAAAGTGTTGCAAAGTCCAGTTGATTAAAAATGGAATTTCAGTAGGAGCTTTCATTCCAGGAAACTTAGCTCAGAAATTTATTGATGAACACGATGAAGTCATAATCGAAAGAAACGGTGGAAGAATGGGAAGAGCTAAGGGAGATATTCCTGGAATCAGATTCTGTGTAATTAAAGTAAACGACCAACCACTTCATTTGTTGTGGCAGGGCAAGATAGAGAAGGGTAGAAGATAATGGAACAAGTACAAACTCAAGCCCCTGTTGGATTCAAATTATTTGATTTATATGATGTCTCAGAGGTAGAAATAAAAGACCCTGCCCTTCGTCCATATATCTGCATCTCTCCAAAACTTCTTCTTAAAACACATGGAAGAATAGGAGAAAAATTGGCTAAGACAAAAGTTAACATTATAGAAAGACTTGCCGCAAGATTGCAAATTCCTGGACACGTTGGAAAGAAACATAAAGTAATTACCAACTGGGCATCAGGAAAATACAATAACACGATGAAAATAGTAATGCAAACTCTAGAAATAATACAAAAGAAAACAAACAAAAATCCAGTTCAAGTTCTTGTCACAGCAATCGAGAATGGTTCCCCAAGAGACGAAATCACAGTAATTGAGCACGCAGGAGCAAGATATCCTCAGGCAGTTGATTGCAGTCCAATAAGAAGAATAGACCTAGCATTAAGATGGTTTGTCCAAGGCTCATATGCAAAAGCATTCGGAAAGAAAAGCAAGATGGCAGATACTTTGGCAAATGAAATAATAAAAGCAAGTGAAGGAAATCAGGAAAGCTTCGCAAAGAACAAAGCCAATGACGCTGAGAAACAAGCGGATTCAGCCAGATAATTAAACCACTCTATAAATTTATATTCACAAAACAAAATGGCAGAAAAAGAAACAAGTTTAAGCAAAATCCAAAGATTGACGAGTCAGCAGAAGACAATCAGAAATGTAGCAACAAGCGCGCACATTCACCACGGTAAAACTGCTTTCACAGACAATCTTCTAGCAGCAGCCGGAATGATGGCTTCTAAGAACGCTGGAGACCTTGAAGAGGGAATGACAACCTGGCAGCACGCAGATGAACAGGAAAGATTAATGACAGTAGACGCAGCAAACGTCTCCATGGCACACGAATATCAGGGAGAAGAATATCTTATCAATCTCATTGACACTCCAGGACACGTAGACTTCGGAGGAAACGTTACAAGAGCCATGAGGGCAATTGACGGAACATTCGTTCTTATCTGTGCAGTTGAAGGAATAATGCCCCAAACAGAAACAGTTCTTAAGCAAGCCCTAAAGGAAAGAGTAAAACCTGTTCTATTCATAAATAAAGTTGATAGATTAATCAAAGAACTTAAAGTAACCCCAGAGCAGATGCAGGAAAGATTCATGAAGCTCATTGCAGACTTCAACAATCTAATCATGCAGATTGCCGAACCAGAATTTAAGGAAAAATGGAAAGTTAATGTCATGGATGGTTCCGTTGCATTTGGTTCAGCCAGAGAGAATTGGGCTCTTTCATTGCCTTTCATGAAGAAGAGAGGAGTATCATTCAAAGACATCTATAAAATATATGAAATGGAAGAAGCAGAAAGAAAGAAGTGGGTATGGGAAAAAGCACCATTAAATGAAGTTATTCTTGATATGGCAGTTAAACATCTTCCAAATCCTCTAGAAGCACAGAAATATAGAATTCCTAAAATATGGCATGGAGATAAAGAAAGTCAATTCGGAAAAGATTTGTCAGATTGTAATCCTGCCGGAGAAGTTGCATTCGTTATCACAAACATAATCATAGATAAGCGTTCAGGAAAAGAAATCGCTGCGGGAAGATTGTATTCGGGAACCGTAATAAACGGAATGGAAGTCTATGCCAATAACGCAAAGAAGAAATCTAGGGTTCAGCAAGTTTTAGTTTACAATGGTATCAAACCAGAACAATTGGAAAGAGTCCCTGCTGGAAACGTTCTAGCAATTGTAGGCCTTAATGCAGATGTTGGAGATACAATCACAGTAAATCCACAAACACCATTTGAAGAAATCAAACACATATTCAAGCCAGTTATCACAAAGTCCATCGAAGTTGTCAGATCAAGTGATTTGCCAAAGCTAATTGAAGTAATGAGAAGAGTTGGAAAGGAAGACCCTTCAATTAAGATTGAAATCAATGAAGAAACTGGGGAAAACCTTATGTCTGGAATGGGAGAATTGCACTTGGAAATTATTGAAGGAAGAATAAAGAATGAAAAAGGTCTTGAAGTAAAAACTGGTCCTCCAATCGTAGTCTACAGAGAAACACTTATTAAAGATTCTGGAGAAATAGAAGCAAGAACTCCAAACGGACACAACATATTCTGGTTCAGCATGGAACCTCTTGAAAATGAAGTTTTCAAAGCAATCGAATCCGGGGAATTGCCTGAAGTAAGATTAAAGAAGAAAGCTGAAGATATCTGGAAGAAACTTAATGAATTAGGAATTTCAAACGATGAAGCAAGACAATACCAAGAAATATACAAAGGAAATGTATTTGAAGACAGAACAAGAGGATTAGTCCTATTGCCGGAAGTAATTGAATCTATAATCGATGGTTGGAAGCTTGTAATTGATGGCGGCCCATTGGCAAAAGAGCCTGTAATGAAGACAAAGATAGTTTTGCACGACGCAAAATTGCACGTAGACCACATGCACAGAGGCCCAGCACAGATTTATCCAGCCGTAAGAGAAGCAATGTTCAATGCTATGAAGAGAGGCGGAGCCTCTTTGTTCGAGCCAGTTCAGACCCACATGATAGAAGCTCCAGTTGACTTTATGGGCGCAGTAACAACCCTTGTAGGTGGTAAGAGAGGAATATTGATTGACGTTCAACAGGAAGGAATTGATACAATAATCAAAGCAAAGATTCCGGTAGCAGAAATGATTGGATGGTCCAATGATTTGCGTTCATCAACTGAAGGTCGTGGTGTCTCGAGTTTGATGGACCAGGAATTCCAGAGACTTCCAGGTGAATTGCAAGTGGACGTTATAAGAAAAATAAGATCAAGAAAGGGTCTTGCAGAGAATCAATAATTATTTTACGATATTATTTAAAATATTTTTATCAGTAACCATTTCTTTTAATATTTTTGTCAATTCCAGTCTCCTGTCGTGATTATTTTCATGATTTAAAGCTTCAAGCAACTCATCCACGCCACTATCCGAATAAATTTTATCGGAAGATTGAGAAGCATTAACTCTATTAAGAGATATTTCAAACGCATTCTTTGTTATTAGAAAGTATCTTTGAAAATTAACACCTAACTTATCCAAGATTTGAGCTTTCTGACTACTTCTTCCTTCCCTCTCTTCAAAAAATGCCGAAGCACGCCTATAGCATGAAGCAGAACAAGCTTTTTCTCCATCACAATAGGGAACAAAACCAGAAGCCATTCCAAAAAGCCTAAAATCTGCGTTACATTGTAAGACTCTTGCTTTTTCTATGTTTGTGCCAACTGAATTCACCCAGTTATATATTTCTATTTCATCCTTACCTATTTTTTCAGAAAATCTCTGAGGTGAATAGGCATACTCTGTAGATCTAATGATTAAATAAGTCATAACATCATCCTCAAACCTTCTCCTATTATCTCGATATGCTAAATTAGTAAGTGTTTCATCAATTAATGTCTCCGGTTGTTCCAAATCAAAATAAGACAGACCATCGGAATCTTTATTTTCTTCATCCTCTTTCTCAAGTTCAGAATCATACCCTTCATTCAACTTAACCCCAAGAACCCTACATGCCATTCCAAATGCCTTTGAAAAAACTTCTCTCACCTGTTTTGAATCATTATACTCCTCAATCATCTGGAGAAAGATAAAAACCACCATTAAATACTTTATTATGCTCTAATCGCCATATTTTTATACTCTTCCTGCTTATTACATATATAAAAAAGATGGATAAAGAAACGTTACACACAATTCAGGTCTTGGAATCAATCTCCGAATCTCTCTCAGCAGGAGATGCAGTAAAACTAAAAGAACTCTCAAATCAGACCATCCACAGCGCCTGCGGAATACAAGACGCAGGAAGTCTAACAATCGCAGTTCTAGCCTACTCTCTTGGAAAAATCCTAGAAAGAAAAGAAGGAATGAAAATGAGAGGTTGGGATGATTTTGTAAAAAAGTTTAATTCATATGTTCCTCTTGCAATAAAAGCCCTTAAAGATAATAAACCTGAAGCATATGAAAATTATTTACTTCTAGCAAGAAAATCTCTTTCTTCAATTTCAGGAAACCTAAGAAAAGACATAAATGATGTTTTAAGAAAAGCTTCCATCAACAAAGCTTCTAAGATATATGAACATGGTATTTCCCTTGGAAAAACTGCAAATCTCCTAGGAGTAACTCAATGGGAACTGGCAGATTACACAGGACAAATGAAACTAGAAGAAGCCCATACTCACACTTTAAATGAAAAAAGAAGAGCCGAAATGGCAATGGAGTTTTTTTCATGAAAATCGAATTTACTAGTTTAAATCAAATCAAAAAGTTATCTGATGCCCAATATAATTATCAGTTCTGTATTGAAGATAATATTATTTATAACGAGGTTTTACTGATATGACAAAAGCACTCATCTTTGATTCAGGAACCCTAATTAATCTCTCAATGAATGGCTTGTTGTACATCCTTGAACATCTGAAAAGAAATTTTCCCGGCAAGTTCTTAATTACAAAATCAGTAAAATATGAAATAGTAGATAGACCCATGGGAATAAAAAGATTTGAATTGGGGGCAATAAGAATTCAGAATCTTCTAGATGCAGGAATTCTTGAATTCCCAGAATCCATCGGAGTCTCAGACGAACAGCTGCAAAAAGAAACAAGAGAACTAATGGAGGCAGCAAATCATTTTATGCAGTATAAGGGAAGCTTCATGAGCATAGTAAGTGAAGCAGAAATATCTTGCCTTGCGCTCTATAACCAACTTGAAAAAAATGGAGTAGAATGTATGATTGGTATGGATGAAAGAACAACCAGAATTCTATCTGAAAACCCTGAAAGCTTAACTAAGATGATGTCTGAAAAGATGCACATGAACATAAAAAGAGCTGCCAGAAATCCCAGAATATTTCCAAATTATAAATTCATCCGTTCAACCGAGCTTGTCTTCGTAGCCTATAAAAAAGGAATAATAAACATACATGGCAAGAACGTCCTTGATGCACTATTATATGCAACAAAGTTCAAAGGCTCATCCATCTCATTCGAAGAAATCGAAGAATTGAAGAAAGTTTGATCGTACAAAATTATAGACTTTATAAGTTTCTTTCAACTCCTAGAAGATTTCTTTTCTAAAGAAAGCTTGTAGAATGGACCTGGAGGGAATCGAACCCCCGAATGACGGTTACTCACAAAAAATATTCGCTGGAGCCGTCCAGTTTACCACTAGCCTACAGATCCTTAAATATCCTATAAAATGAGAGATTTTAAGCTTTGCCATTTACCAATAAGGTTTATAAACAAATTTCCCCTACAATTAGCATGCCAAAAAAAGGGATGAATGGAGAGGTTTCCGGCTCTGGAGCGCCTGAGAAAATAAGTGAAATAGAAAGAAAAATAGTTGAAAATCTTGTTTCTCTGCAAAAGATACATACAAATCTAGCTGAAAAATTCGACAAACTTTCAGATCAGATTAATTCTCTTCTAAACCTATTTGAAGTAGCTGCTAAAACATTCACAAAACAACCTGCATTCGAAGCAGGAGATAGAGATAGAGAATTTGCTGAAAAAATAGACATGCTCCTAGAACAAAATAGAGTTTTAGCAAAAGGAATAACTATGATGGAAGAAAAAATAAGCAGCAGCTATGAACATGGTTATGAACCTCCAAGAGCACAACCAAGAATTGAAGATAATCCTGAAGCAGACATTGAAAGCAGAGCCCTTACCTCCCCTCCTTCTCCATCAAACTCCCCAGGAGTTCAAGACATAGAAGACCAGCCCACTCCAACAACTAATAGGCCGTTGCCTAGGTTCTAAAATGGTTCCAAAAACGCCAGATGAATTAAGAGCGATATTTTTAAGAGAATTTCTAAAGGCAATTATAATATACAAAGCACAAAAAGAAATTTTGTCAAATATAAATTTAAGTGAAGTTTCAAAAAATATTCCATTGCAGGTTCCAACACCTCTAGAACCAATGATTCCTCTAGTAAGAAGATATAAAGAAAAAATTATCGGAGGAGATATAATAAAAAAGATAATAAAACCAAACGTAGAAAAACCTGATAAAAAAATTCAAGAACCAATAAGGGAAGATGAAGATCAGTTCTATGAATCCATGAGAATAGATCAAACCCCTCAAAGAATGCCTTCAATGCAGGGAGAAAATAAACAAAAGCTAATTCAAATAAAAACACCTGCCCCATTCCTAGGACAAAGAATGCCTTCTCTAATGAGCCAGCAATCTCAAAGAACACCGGCAAGAGGGCCAATGCAAAGACAAACAACACCAATAATGGTCGGAGCAGACTTCTCAAAGATAGGTTCTGAAAGACTAAAATATCTCATATTCCTCATGTCAGATGGTTCCGTATCGAGCATAGAATGCCCTGGCCCTGGAAAACAATTGATACTAAATAAAATGGGAATAGTAAGCCCAACAGGAGTGTCCTTAACAGCAGAAGAAATAAATGACATAATGAAAGAAATATCAAGAAGAACGAGAATTCCAATAAATCAAGGGTTGTTTAAAACCGCATTTGATAACCTCATTCTGACTGCAGTAGTCTCAGAATTCGTAGGCACACGTTTTCTCATAGAAAGAATGCCCATGATGCCTCCACCAGGTTATCCACAACGAAGATCAGTTAGATAACTAGGTTTAATCTCTTAAAACAGAAATCAGTAATTATCTTAATTCGATGGACTCTACTACATCAGATAACAATAGTTTTACAATTCTTAACTTTATCAAAAATCACCATCTTTAATAATATTTAAAACTTGAAGCTTTGCAAGCGAAAGTTAAAGATTGCCGAAAAGCAATCTTTTTAACCCCCTAATCTCTCTAATAAACATGGCAAACATCAATGAGATAATTGACTCCCTTTCACCAATTGAAAGAAAGATAGTTCCCCATCTTAAATCAAATATCACCGAAATAGAGAAAAAATCATCTTTAGATCAAGTTTCAATACTTAGAGCTCTCCGTTTTCTAGAAAATAAGGGACTTTTGAAAGTTAAAACTGAGATAAAGAAAGTTGTTGACCTAGGAACAAATGGGATATATTACAAAAAGAATCATCTTCCAGAAAGGCGTCTTTTAATCCTTCTCGAAACAAGTAACCACATTTCATTGGAAGAAGCGGCCAAGCTTTCCAAACTCTCAGATAACGAATTCAAAGTCTCCCTGGGAGTTCTAAAAAGTAAAGCTCTCATTAATTTAAGCAACGGAAAGCTTTCTCTTAATGCCTCGAAGGAAGAACTTGTAAAGAAATCATTTGAAGAGCAATTCCTAGACATTCTTCCAGTAGCAATGGAACAAATAAAAGATGCACAATTGCTTGCATTTGAAAATCTAAGAAAAAGAAAAGACATAATTATTGTAGAAGAAAAATCCCTTGTTACTTTTGAACTTACAGAACTAGGAAAGCAAATTGCAGGAAAAGAAATAAAATCAGACCTGGTAGAAGAAGTCACTCCCGAAATAATCCATGACTTTAAAGGGAAAAGATTTAGAAAATACAACATCCAAGCACCAGTTCCGAGAATATATGGTGGCAAGAGACATTTTGTAAATCAAAGCATAGAATATGCACGAAGAGTCTGGACAGATCTTGGCTTCAAAGAAATGCAAGGCCCTTTAGCAGATACTTCCTTCTGGATATTCGACTCCCTATTCACTCCGCAGGACCACCCTGCAAGAGAAATGCAAGATACTTTCTTCCTTGGAATAAAAGGTAAGCTTCCAAATGATAAAATTGTCAATGCAGTTAAACAAGGCCATGAGCAAGGAGTCGGAGGAAGTAAAGGCTGGCAATATAAATGGGAAGATGAAGATGCAAAGAAAATTGTTCTCAGACCACACACCACTGGATTGTCAGCAAGAACCCTTGCTTCATTAAAATTAAAGGACCTTCCTGCAAAATATTTTGCAATAGGAAAAGTATTCAGAAATGAAACAGTAGACTGGAAACATGGATTCGAGTTTTATCAAACTGAAGGAATTGTTATAGACGAAAATGCAAACTTTAGGCATCTTCTTGGATATTTAAAAGAATTCTACAAAAAAATGGGATTTGAGAAGATAAAATTCGTTCCAAGCTTTTTCGCTTATACCGAACCAAGTGTAGAAATACAAGTTTGGCATCCTGAAAGAAAAGAATGGTTAGAGCTTGGAGGAGCAGGAATGTTCCGTCCTGAAGTCACAGTGCCTTTGTTAGGAAAACCAATTCCAGTTCTCGCCTGGGGGCAAGGATTTGACAGAATAATCATGGATTATTATAAGATAAAGGACCTCAGAGAAATGTATGCTAATGATATAAAGATACTCCGCGAAAAGCCGAGTTGGATAAAATAACATGGAACTAAAAACAAAAAGATTATTGCTAAGACCTCCAAGAATGATGGATATAGATGAGATTATAGAAGGAGCAGGAAATCTTGAAGTTTCAAAATGGTTATTAGTTGTTCCACATCCGTATAAAAGAAAAGATGTAATCGATTGGATAAAAAAGAAGCAGAAACAAGAAAAACAAAAGAAAAAAGAGAATTATCAATTCGGAATTATTTTAAGAGAAAATAATGCTTATATTGGAGGTATAGGTATTCATCACATCGATATGAAACAAGGCACTGCTGAGGTGGGTTATTGGATCTCCCAATCTCAATGGAAAAAAGGTTATGGTTCTGAGGCTTTAGAAGCAGTTTTAGACTTTGCTTTCAATAAACTTAAATTAAGAAGACTAGAGGCAGGAGTTATTAAAGGAAATCCAGGCTCGAGAGTGCTTCTTGAGAAGTTTGGATTTAAATTAGAAGGCACAAAGAGAAGAGCTATTATTCCAAAATCAACTGGTAAAATCACAGATGAGCATATTTATGGATTATTAAAGGAGGAATATAAACCTAAATAATGGCAAACGTAAAATTCCCAAGAAAAGAAGTTGAAAAGCACATAAAACTAGATGATAGAATGTTAGATAGAATAATGATGCTAGGAATTCCAGTTGAATCTTTAACAGATGATGAAATAGAAATTCAAGTTTTGCCGAATAGACCTGATTTGCTTTCAATGCACGGTTTTATTAGAGCAGTTAGGGCATTTATTGGAAAGGAAACGGGGTTGATTAAATATAAATTTACAAATTCAGGATATAAGTTATTTGTTGAAAAATCTCTTCCGAAAGAATGGCCATATGCTGTTGCTTGTATTGTTAAAGGTTTAAAGTTTGATGATAATAAAATAAAAGAAATCATAGATATACAAGAAAAATTAGGGATAACTCTTTGTAGGAAGAGAAAGAAGGGAGGAATTGGATTATATCCCTTACATAAAATTGCATTCCCTGTAAGACTTAAAGGTATGGAACCGGATAAAATAAAATTCCAACCTCTTGAAATGCCTCAGGAGATGAATGGATTGCAGATATTACAGAGACATCCTACTGGAAGAGAATATGCACATCTTGTTGAAGGATGGACAAGATTTCCAGTTTTTGTAGATAATAATGACAAAATTATGTCCATGCCCCCAATAATAAATTCTCATGACTTAGGGAAAATTGATGAAAAAACTACTGATGTTTTTATTGAAGCAACTGGACCAGACTTTAATACTTTGAAAAAAGCAATTAACATAATCGTTTCTGCTCTTTCAGATATGGGTGGAAAGATATATTCTATTGAGTGTATCCAACAGGATGGAAAGAGAGAAAATATTCCTAATTTAACGCCTGAAACAATGAAGATTGATATAAATAATGTAAATAAGTTAATCGGATTGGAGTTAAAGGAAAAGGATTTGGAGAAATTACTTCCTAGAATGGGATATGATTATTCAAAGGGAAAGGTTTCTGTTCCAGCCTATAGAACTGATATTTTGCATGAGGTAGAT
>Ga0208373_1002021_pt1 | contig 24089 bp, 22 predicted proteins | sample RifOxyC2_FD_184036 | JGI IMG/M metagenome (GOLD analysis project Ga0208373, IMG submission 184036) | Soil microbial communities from Rifle, Colorado - Rifle Oxygen_injection C2 (SPAdes) | ecosystem: Environmental > Terrestrial > Deep subsurface > Rock core/Sediment | place: Rifle, Colorado... | reverse complement strand
TGGCCGGTGCAGCCGGAGCTGCCGCCGCTGTAGCAGGCAGCTTGGCCGGTACGGTAGACGTCCCAGTGGGAGCCGAGTATGGTGCCGTACTTGGACCCTACCAGCCCACCGTATGTACCAACCCCACTCACCGACCCGGCGGCGTAGGAGTAAAAAACAGAGCCGCCATACATGTACCCCACCAGCCCGCCGACGTACGACCCGGATCCGCTCACCGCGCCGGTGGCGTAGGAGTAGTAGACGCGGGATCCACTGGTATACGAATACCCCACCAGCCCGCCGACGTAGCTGGTGCCGCTCACCGCGCCGGTGGCGTAAGAGCTGTAGATGTAGGACGAATTCCAACTGCCGCCGAAAAGACCTCCGGTAAAATTCGACGACCCGACTACGGTAGCGTTGGACGAGGCGTTGTGCGTGATACCGTCGTACTGATAGCCGGCCAATCCGCCAATATACTGGTTGCCCGAAACGCTGCTCGTGCCAATAACGGAAACATTACGGGCGGTCATGCTGCGGAACGTCCCGGCCAACGGACCGGTCTGGTCCCGTCCGACTATTGTGACGTCGGACAGCTTCAGGTTCTGGACGTAATGGCTGGTCGAGGACATCACATAGCCGAAAAGTCCGACGTTGTCGGTCGACGGACGGTTGATGTACAGGCCGCTCACGGTATGGTTGTTGCCCTCGAACCCGCCGGTGAACGGCGCGTTGTAGTTGGCACCGACCGGTACGAACCCGGCACCGCCGTTCCAGCCGGAGGTGGCGCTGCAGTCCACATCCCCGTTCAGCACATAGTAGGACGACCTACCGCTCTCCATGTCCTGCAACTGGACGCAGGTCGATATCTGGTACGGGTCGTTGACCGTGCCGGTACCGCCGTCGAATGCGGCGCTGGCGCTATGGGAAAAAAGCACGAAGAACAGCGAAAACGCGACGATGCCTACGGCCGGTGCGTTTCTGAAAAGATGAATGACTCTCCCTTGATTGACCTCCATACTCATGGACATGACCCAACTGGAAAAGGTTTAGTTACGCGACCCAACGTATGGAGATTATTTTACCATAACTGTCCGCCGAAAAGGGCAGTGTACGTCCACCTTCAAGGGTTACACATTTTCTTGGCTAAACTGAGCTAACTTCTCGTAGGGCGTGAGTCCGTCCATGCCGCGGCCCAGGTGCGGACGTTCAGTGTTGTACCAGCGCACGTAGGCGGACAGCGACTTCCACGGTCGGTGCGGATTCAGGTAGTACTCGTCGTCCACAGAGCGGTTGGCGCACTCGACCTTGCCGTTCCAGGGAGCCGAACGCTTCGGAATGAACCGCTGTGGTATCCCCCGCGAGTCGAGGTGCCGGGCGAACGCGCCCCGGAACTCGCCGCCGTTGTCGGTCTGGATCTCTTCGATGGAAGAGGGCAGATTCCGTTCCGCCAGGCGCAGGGCGGAGATCGTGGACCGTCCGTTCCGCGACGGCATGTCCACCGCATACTGGATGTCGGTCACAGTGTCGACGAACCGGTACTGGTAGAGCCACGAGCCGTCAGGCCCAGACACGTATTTCACGTCAATCTGGAAGCTCGACTTATTCACAACCAAAAACCGCCCGGAAATGCGGACGGTTTTACCCTATTTCATTGAACCTACTAGCCCGGACAACTCACTCAGCCTGCCGAAACCTCTCCGGCACCGCTTCTGGGCATTCAGTGAAGAAGGCCTGCAGCGCTGTCTGCCGATCCCGGAGCAGTGGAAACTTAGTATTGTTGAGCTGGCCAAACTTGGGCCGTTGAGCTGGCCGAGGGAAAGCTGAGGCTGGTACTGGATCGCAAGGTGTCTCAACTCCCAACAAGCCAAAGAACTCCTGAATGAAACCGTACCAAGTCACACCTGCTCCCTCGTTAATCAAATGATAAATACCTGGCTCGTACCCACCGGACAGTAACCGCACCGTGGCTTCGGCCAGGTCGGTGGTGTAGGTCGGCGAGCCAACCTCCTCGTCCACGACGGTCAGCTTAGATCGCTCGGCCGCCAGCTTGAGCATTAAACTCACAAAGCTCGGTTTGGACGAAGGTGATGTGCCTGGCCGACCGAACAGCTTGGACGATCGACAGACATACCACTTACCACCTACCTCCTGAACAGCGCGCTCACCAGCCAATTTGCTCTCACCATAAACCGAGATCGGCGCCGGGGTGTCGTCCTCAGCGTACCCCTCAAGTTTAGTGCCATCGAAAACGAAGTCGCTGCTGTAATGCACGAAGGTCGCATCGACCTCCCGAGCCAGACCAGCCAAAAAGCCCGGCGTTGTAGCGTTCAGCTTCCAAGCTAGCTCGCGCTTGATCGGATCTTCAGCTCCATCTACATCATTCCAAGCCACAGCATTTACAATCGCGCCGTACTCGCCAGCCAAAACGTGACTACGGACAGCCTCTTGGTCAGTCACATCCAACCCCTCATGATTCAGACCAACCACCTCGTGCCCCGCCAAACCGAAAGCTCGAACCAAATCTTGTCCCAAATTACCGTGCGCACCCAAAATTAAAACTTTCATATCGCCAACTCTTTAACCTTCTCCTCCTGCCAGACAAATGGTGACTGCAGCTCCGAGAGTGTCGGGAAGTTACGGTCGCGCTCGTTGACTGTTGGCTCGCCATCCAGCGGCCAGACGATGCCCAAATCATCGGCATTAAAGCGCAATCCGCCTTCTGACTCTTTGTTATAGCCGGAACGTCCGCACAAATACATCAGCTCGTTATCCTCGATCGAATAAAAGCCATGCGCAAAACCGCTAGGCACGAACAACATTTTCCTATTCTCAGCTGATAATTCGACCCCAAACCAACGACCGAAGGTTGGTGAACCGACGCGAATATCCACGGCCACATCATAAAGACTTCCACGCAGACAACGCACCAACTTGGTCTGGTCATTCGGTGGTGCCTGATAGTGCAAACCCCGCAGTACACCTTTGGTGGAAAAACTATGATTGATCTGTACTACATCCGACTCAATACTCAACGCTTCGAATTTAGTACGACTATGCGCCTCCATGAACCAACCCCGCGCGTCGCCAAACACTTGTGGTTCGACCATTAGCAGTCCGGCAATTCCTGTTTCAATAGTTTTCATACTTTAAATGACTGCAAAAAATAATTTATTCAAACGGCCACCTTGGCTGTCTCGTCCTTCAATGTCTCAAAATAATACTGATGGTAGTAATCCTGATAAGCGCCAGACTTTACTCGCTGCCACCAATCTGGATTGTCGCGATACCATTCGACCGTCTGCTTGATACCCTCGTCGAATCCAATCTTAGGAGCCCAACTTAGCTCGGCTCGAATCTTTTCGGTCGAGAGTAAATAACGCCGATCATGTCCTTGTCGATCGGGCACATAAGATTTGAGTGTCGCTGGCTTACCGAGAGTATCCAAAATAACGTCAGTAATTTCTTCGACTGATTTTTCGATACCAGTACCAATGTTGTAGGCCTCGCCTACTCGTCCCTTCTCTAGAATTAAATCCACTGCTGCACTATGATCATCACAATGAATCCACTCCCGACGATTCTGGCTACTCTTAAAGAGCGGCAACGATTTATCCTCCATGGCGTTGGTCGAAAATAGCGGGATCAATTTCTCTGGAAACTGATATGGGCCGTAGTTGTTGCAGCAATGGCTAATCGTGACTGGTAATCCAAAAGTGTGATGATAGGCCATGACCACATGGTCGGTCGAAGCCTTGGAGGCGTTATAAGGCGTGCGTGGTCGAAAGGCATCATTCTCAGAAAAAGCTCGTTCCTCGTCGAGCGCCAGGTCACCAAACACTTCGCAGGTTGAGATGTGATGAAAGCGCCCAACTCCAGCACGACGGCAAGCCTCAAGCATGGCTTGAGTACCAACCACATTAGTCCTAAGAAAAATACCTGGATCCAAAACACCACGATCATTGTGTGACTCGGCAGCAAAATTTACGACTGCGTCTGTATCCTGACCTAATGCAGCCAAAGCTTCGTCTAAGTTACCTATATCTCCTTTGACAAACGAATAGCGTGGATCTTTCTCGACATCTCGAAGATTCTCAAGATTGCCGCAATAGGTCAGTTTGTCATAGTTGACTACCTGAACGTCGTCGTGGGTTCGCAGTAAATAACGCACGAAAGCAGAGCCAATGAAGCCAGCCCCGCCGGTCACGAGGATTTTTTTCATAATGGAAGAATTAGGCACCTAATCTATTTAAAAATGCGCAAAAAGGATCGATTCCGTTTCTGATTCGCTAACCATCTTCAGTAGCCGAATCCTGACTAAACATAACAGTCCAGCCGTACAAATTTATCCACAGGTGATAATAGAACGCTGCTACAGCTTATCGACTCCAATCGTTTCTAACTACCAAAATCGATCTTACTGTGGATAAAAACAGCCCCGAAACCGGAGCTGCCTAAATTCAACTTGGTGAAGGAAGCTTATTTAAGACTATCTTTGATCCTGATAGCCAGCTCATCCAATTGTTCATCTTCTATCTCAATCTTCGGCCAGTGCCGCAAACCATCACCAATAAAACGCGGAATAATGTGTATGTGAGTATGAAAAATCACCTGACCGGCGGCTTCACCCTTGTTGACGATCAAGTTGAAACCATCGGCTCCGGTAGTCAACTCAACCGCCCGACCAATGGACTGAACAGCAACAAAGACGCATTGTAAATCTTCTGCGTTCATGTCTAATAAGTCGGCACTATGTCTCTTGGGAATAATCAAAAGATGACCCCGACTAACCGGCTGGATGTCCAAAAAAGCCATTACCGTATCGTCATTGTAGACACAGCGTGCAGGAATCTTACCTTCAACTATTTTGCAAAATAGACAGTCAGACATATGAATATTGATCATTTCTCAATGGTTCTGTGACCGATCCTTGTAGCCGCCGCAAAAATAATAACAGTCACTCCTACAGCCGCCACAGTAAGTGGAACACGATCATTACCTGTCGACTGAAAATAATCTCCAATTGATCGCCAAATACTAATAGCTATTACTAGTCCGATAACCATAAAAACAAGACGTCCCCAGATGCTGTGCGGTGCGGTCGGCATTAAGAGTGATAGTCCAGCAGTCAAAATAAGCAACCCAACCAATATCTGCGGTGCCAATAAATTAAAAACCATTCCCGGATGCACTATCTCAACTGCCGCTCCGATCAAAATCACAATTATTAAAACTATAAAACTAACTCGACCAAGATCAGCCAAGTATGGCAAAAATGAACGCCGAATAAGTTTTTTGATTCGTTTGAACACCATCTCAAGTGATTTTAATTATCAGCTGTGTCTTATTGTACCTCTTCGCCGAAGCTTGACCCATGCGGCAAAATAATTGCCGTGGACCGTTCATCACCATCGACACCACTCCAAAATCGTTTAAGTCCGGTCAGCCAATCTGTCTTAGGACGATGCAAAATGAAAGTTACTGACTTTAGACGTAAATCATTCTCAGTCAAAACCAAACCTGGGGCAGAAAAGGCGAAACGATAGGTATTATCCTCAGTCAACGCTAGACGATCAAGATCAAAAGTAGTTTCGGCTACAGTTAAATCACCGTCTAACTCTGGCGGTTCATACTCAGTCAGAACAAAATCAATATCAGCCGAATCTAGGTCACTGGAAGTCATATGCCAATCGAGTTCAATGGGTAGTGATTGAAAATAATCGTCTTCACTAAGAGCAAACACACCACCTGTCTCGAGCAGAATATCACGTCGAGGCAACCGAACTTTGACCGGCTGACTAGATTGACCCAACTCCACATCCTGACGAACACCCGGTTCTTGTACCTCAAAAAACCGGTCGCCAACAACAATAGTTTGCAGTCCTTCAATGTGAGCAGTCCGAACCGTCAAAGTGTTACCTCCAACCAAAACATCGAGTGGTAGAGTTTGATCGCTATAGCCGACATGATCGCCAAGATAGAGACGACCCAAGAAGACAAACTTAGACTGACGAGTAGTTAGCTCGCGAATAAAAATATCATCTGGAGCTGTAAACTCGATGCGGTACAAACCCGGCGTTGGGTCGGCCAGAGATACGGCCACAGTTCGTAACGGCGAAGATTTTTGATTGTCAGCGGCATTACCATCATCAGCCAAGACAGTACGTGTCACAGCTGTCTCTTGACCTTCACGATAAACCGACAAAGTAACTGGATCAGCCCCTAGCTGACGATTCATGTCGTGCACCACAAAACTAAAAGATAACGTCTCCCCGGCCGTATAAGTCAAAATGCGATGATGTCCACGCAATGAAATAACATGTGTCTTTGGCTGATCAGCTGGAACATAATTCTCTGGTCGATAGGGCCAACTAAGCTCGGTTCTGTACGTTACAGCACGAGAAGCACTCGGCGGATTGGTCAAAAAATCGTCCAGTGTGACGTAAGTCTTGTTTCGCTGTAGTAGACTCATACGTCCACTCGATAGCCGCGACCAACTAAGTGAGTCCACTAGCCGATTCTCTACTGACCTCATGTCATACTGACCGTCGAGTCGGTTGGATAAAGCACCAATCTCAACTAATGGCTGTCCATGATTTATATACTCAGCGCGCACTGTAACTGTCTCAAAAGGCGATGGTGGTTTTAAATCCAAATAAACCGGACTACCGATCAAACGAAACGGAGAACCTTCATCCAAGTACAGACGATCCATTGGCTTTGGATCAGAGATAAAGGCCGAAGGACTCTTAAGGTCGGTGGTCACGGTTAAATAACCATTCGGAGAAGCGGCAGTAAAAACTACGTGAACAAAAATTGCCCCGACCACTACTACGGCAGCAAATCTAACTATCCAAGCGAATACCTTATTCACTTTCGGTCGTGTCGACATCTTTAGGTAATGTTAAGTCCGTACTACCAATCGAATAGGTACAGAAAATTCTATAGAGAGTATTCTCATCGATTTCCTGAACAACTTCCATATCCAAACCATAAGGAATCAATCTGTTTGTACGGAACCAATCAAAATCCTTCAAGGGAAAGGTCAAGCCATAATAGTAGAGTGGACGAGCTGCTACTGCAGCCGGCAAAGCCTGGTAGGTTTGCTCACTACGTAGTGGATTAATAATCGAACGGTAGGGATAAATCATTTTGTCGGCCCGATCAACAATAATCAAAGCACTACTATCAGTCAGCGACAAAACTGTTCTAATGTCGGAACGGTAGTCAACTAGACTAGCACGCACGAATGACAGTCCTTCTTGTTTCGATTCAAATACTGCAGTAGCTGAAATTATAGTTATTACTAATAACACCATCCAAACTACTAATGAGCGCCACCAAGAAAATCGCTTAGAGGATAGACTATCAAACGCTACAGCTAGTGGAACGATCGATAAAATAAATATCGGTAACCAATAACGCAGATACGACGAACCAATAGTCACAGCTAATGGATCGGGGTTGTCTTGTATTTGCCAGCTGCCATAAAAAAAGATCAACCAAATCGTTATTATTCCCGAAACAATTAGGAATGATTTAATCCGACGAGATTGCTCGACTGAACAAAGTCTGTTCTGTCGTCGCAAAAGTAGATAACCGCTGGCTAGTATAAAAAGTGCCGACCACCACCAAAAAAACTTAAGGCCGTAAGTCCAAAAATTAGCCAACGCTAAACGAGGAGCGAAACCAAGTGGAAACAACCATGGACGCAATGGTCCTAATAGCCGTGCCCACATTCCACCTTGTGTGGTTTCCGAAACACCGGACGTCACATCACCGTAGCCACTCATTAACCAGTGGCCGTACAAACTCTGATTCAGGATCAAAAATGGTGTCAAGGTTAACAAACAAAAAACACCAGCAACCACGACACGACCCCAAGGTATCGATCGACGCCAAATCAACGCCAAAATTAGTACAGCTGGAATAATCCAATACAATTCAACCGGTCTAACTGCTAATGCTAATCCTAAGAACATGCCAGCTAACGCACCATCGGCTTGTCTCAATAATCGCCAACCATCTTGATTACGACCTTTGATCGTCCTAAAAAACGGTGCCCAAACAACGAACATTAAAGCCAAAAGCAACAACGAACAAAAAGCTACATTTGGCATCAGCGATCTAGCTGCCCAATACCACCAGACTGGATTGACTAGGAGTAACAAACTTCCAAAAATTCCGATTCGACGACCAAACAACCAACCCAACAGACAACCCCAAGCCAATACACCCAACAAAGCCAAAGTTGGAGTAACGAATGGTAAGCTAGCAGACCCAAAAGCTTTAATGGCCAGACCAAGTAAAACTGGTAACCCCAAAAAACCACCCGGAACCTGAAAACCATCGACCACTCTAACACTACGTGGATGCACCAAACCCTCGAGTCCAGTCCGTAAATTTAATTCATCAACCCGATATAATCGACCATCTACAGCGAACTGACGAGCAAAAACCGCATTAGCACTTTCATCTGGTGAGTTATAAAGGTTGGGTACAGACAATCCCAAAAATGAATAAGCGAAAAAGAAAATGACCGCTAAGGCCAAGCCCAGTACTGTCAATGATAATTTTTTTCTGAGAGTAGTCATTACTATCAATAAAGTCTGGAAAGAAGACTCAAGATGGCCACAACTAGAGCAACACCTAAAGTACCGTTAGACAAATCAACAAATAAACTCATGTCGAGCCAAAGTGCAATCAAAAGTAATAGAATTCCCAGCACTTCAGCCACCATTTTTACCTTACCAAAAAAATTTGCCGGCTTAACCACGCCACGACGCTGCATCAACCAACCACCAACTATCATTAAACTCTCAACCATTAACAATCCGAAGCCGAGGTAAAAATTGACGTGCCGCAATACAATCAGAAAAAGTACCGAACCAATCAACAATTTGTCAGCCAAAGGATCATAAATAATTCCCCACCTAGTAATCTTTCGACGAACTCGAGCCATTGAACCATCTAGCGCATCAGTTAGTGCAGCAACCAAAAACAACGGCACACCCCAGGAATAATTACCGATGTATAATAGGTAGACTACCGGTGCAATCAGAAAAAAACGCAGGACTGTTAGATGATTGGGTACCAACCAATCTGGTAATAAAATATCAAACGTTCTGACGTAAACCCGATCGTGTAGTAGAAGTTTGATTTTTTCGTTCCACTTATCGTCTGACATGGCCAAAAAATATGCTATGCTGACCTACATGATAGGAAAATATTCCAACAAAAAGTATAGCTTTTTCGCCGTGATCTTCACAGCGGCCGGACTGCTTTCTCTATTACTATCAATACCGCTTGATGTCCACATTTTATTGACCATTATTTACTTCGTGGGTCTCGGAACAATAATTGGTTGGAAATCCCTACCACGAGAAATAGCCCCCTGGCGAACACTACTCGGTACACTATTGCATCTATCACTGACCATGGTGCTAGGTAGTTTAGTTTATCTATTACAAGACCTTAGTACACAATCCGTCTTTTTGATCATCTTAATCGCACCGATTCTAACGACCGTCCTAACTGGTCGACGAACCGAAGAACCCAACCTGGCACTGGCTGATTCACCCACTAAAAAGAAAACCAAACGACGACGTTGGCTTAATATCTTACTCGCAATCATTGGTGCATTTTTAGCACTAGCCTTATTAGCTCTCACGGTCTACGGCTTTGGACTACTCTCTGGTGTGGCCACCGACCTCTCAATTCGTTCTCCCTGGGATAACGTACCACGTTTATTCTTCATTTTATTATTCCTGATCACTGCTGGATCGTTCGCTTTATCGTTCGGTCGATTCTCTGGTGCACCTACCATACCACTCATGATGGGACTGTCGGCTCTAGCCACGACTGTAGCCATCTCGGTTTATTCGATTGGATTTGGCTTTGATCCTTTTATTCATCAAGCAACTGAACTACACATTTTCAACTTCGGTGAAATGTTACCCAAGCCACCGTATTACCTTGGTCAATACGCGCTCGTGACCATACTCGCCAAAATGATTGGTGGTCAGGTGATGAATATCGACAAATGGCTAGTCCCTGCAACCTTTTCTCTCTCCTTCCCATTAGCCTATTGGTCACTACGACGCAGCTTCGGTTGGTCTAGTTATACAGCGGCAGGTGCAACGCTCGGACTTCTACTTCTGCCGCTTGCACCGTTCGTCCTAACTACTCCTCAGGGACTGGCCGACGTCTTTGCTTTACTGACCATACTGACCTGCTTACCAATGGCTGTCACCAAATCCATACCAAAGCGTTACCCAGCTATGTTGGCTGCAGCAACCACTGCTATCCATCCTTTAGCTGGTGTACCACTTTTTTTGTTCGTAACCACTCTCTCCTACCTCGACGTGTCAAACGGACTACGACGACTACCAAAACTGCGCTGGACCATCTTTATTAAGCTTGTCTTGCTGACTGCTGTCTCCTTACCACTACTTTTCCTACTCAACTCAGCACTCTCCGGCACAGACGTAACCCTGGACCGCGAAGTGCTATCTGCACCAGCAGCAATCATTGAAGTTCTAAAAGCACCTGACCTGGTTACCCGACGATTCTCCGCCATGCTTGACTTCGCCTACGGTTGGCGAACCTCTCGTACGACGATACTGGCCCTAGCCGGACTAGCTGGTCTAATCCTACTCTGGCTAGCTGGACGTCGCTCTAAGAGTCGACGAAAACGCGAAACAGCCATTGCCTTCATGGCTGGGGCAATCGCCTTCTTGGCTAACTTCATTCTATTACGACTCTGGGTCCAGTTCCCGTTTTTAATCTCCTACGAACGAACTAACTATGCTGACCGCTTAGCCGATCTGACACTGATCGTGCTAACGCCAATGCTGCTCTACGCTCTGGGACGATTAATCATCCGTATTCGTCGTCACGGCTTCCCTACTCTGGCCTTGGGTTTAACTCTGCTCTTGGCCGCCACCATTACCGCCAACGTCTATCTGGCCTACCCGCGCCGCGACCGCTACGAGTCGAGTCGTGGCTGGTCCACTAGTGGTGCCGACGTACAGGCTGTGCAATCGATCGACAAACGAGCTAATAATGCTGATTATGTCGTATTGTCTAATCAATCAGTTTCGGCTGCGGCTATTCGCGAGCTAGGTTTCAAAAAATACTTCGACTCGAAGGATCCAAATATCACTGATCAAATTTTCTTCTATCCAATCCCGACCGGTGGACCGCTCTACCAGATTTTCCTTAAGACCAACATGGACTTCGGCCAGCGAACGACCGTCCTGCAGGCGCTGGAGCTAACCGGAGCCGACACTGCCTTTTACGTGGTCGACCATTACTGGTGGCAAGCTCAGCAAATCATTTTAAACGCCCAACACGAAGCTGATAGTTGGTGGACCGAAAACGACCGAGTTTGGGTGTTTAGATACGATAAAAAGTAATCTAAAAATTTCACAAATTACTTAAAATAAAAATGACCCGCTCTGGTGACGGATCATTTTTATTTTCTATTTAAAATCACTTCTAATCTTTCTAAGTACTCTCTAGACGTCTTTGTAATCGATGATGGTTTTAATTTTTGAGTTACAGCTTTTGCTAATAACTTAATTAGCATGTCGACATTCCCCGGCTCGAACAACAGGCCATTCTCCCCATCCCGAACCAACTCCGGAATACCACCGGCACGGGCAGCGATGATTGGTAAATCATAAGCCAAAGCCTCAACGATCACAGTCGGTGCGTTTTCAATCACTCGCGAGGGTACAACCAAACAATCAGCAGAAATAAACTCGGTCGACAACTCATCTGGTTGTAATCGCCCGCGATATTCGATGCTTGGATCACTGATTGTAGCCCGATGGACATCCGACTCCAAACTTCCATCGCCAACCACTACTAGTCTGGCGTCACCCCGATCATTCCACTCTGACCAAGCCGCTAATAAATCAAGAACACCTTTGTGTTCCTCGAGTTGTCCAATAAACAAAAAACTGCGTATCCGACGCACCTCCCGATTTGTCTTGATTGTCGCAACCGAAACCGGATTCCTCAACAGCACCTGCCTCGAATGCGGAAAAAAGCCGAACCGAAGATGCAGGTCACGAACGAACTCCGATGGCCACAACACGATCTCTGGTGAACCCATCATCCGCTTCATCAACCAAATATAGGCTCGTTCATGTGGCCAACGTGGACCGGTCCAGTCCGCCGGCAGCAAACCCGATGGATGTAGTAACTGTACATCGTGAACGGTATGGAAATGTCTGAAGCCAGACTGTCGCAACTTGGCTGGAATAGCAAAACCCAAACCCATCAAATTGTGAGTATGAACCACATCAGGACGCCAGCCGATAGCAATATCAACCAATTTATTGGCCGATCGCCAATTAAAAATATCAAGCCAGTGCCAAATCAACCGACTAAACCAAGTTCGCTTAGATAGTTCAGTATAAAAACAAAGATTCGGTGGAAAGTAAGTAAACAACTCTGTACCGTCCGAAGCGACCTCGTGCCCAATTCCGTTCCCGCCATGTTTTCTTGCAACAGAGGGAACTCCGGAAACCACTGCCACCTCATGACCGCGCGACCGCCAACCAGCAGCCTCGATCTCCGCAACTCGTTCGGCTCCACCGCGTGCTAACCGTCCGTACAAATTCGAAACTATCAGCACTCTCATAAGTAGGCAAATAGTTCCGAAGAGATTCGCCCCCAGGCATCAATGCGATGTAGTTCGGAGTATTCGGCAACCGCCATCTCGCGACCGGCGACACTAAGCTTGGTTCGACGCCGATCATCTTGAACCACATCCAAAATGCGCGCTGCTAGAGCGGAGATACTTCCGGGCCGAGCTAAATATCCGGTCTGTCCGGAACGAACGATGGTCCTAACTCCAGGCAAATCACTTGCCACCACTGGCACACCACAAGACATGGCCTCCAGCGCGGCAATACCGAATGCTTCGGAGCGATCTTGTGACGGAAAGGCAAAAACATCACCCAAAAGATAATGCGCAGGTAACTCATCATCCGAAACTGGCCCAGAAAAAACCAATCGACCGGTCACACCCAACTTTTCGGCTAGAGATCGATAACCACCAAGTAGCTCGCCACCACCAATTACCACCGCTTGTAACCTAGACAACTCACCGATCGCCAAGGCCCTAATCAGTACTTCAATACCTTTAAAATAATGAGCTTGATCTAATCCACCAACGAAAATCACTGTTGGTCGCTTTGGATCGAGTCCATATCTCCTAATTAATTCAGCTGGTTTCTCTCCTGGATGAAACCGTTCAATATCAACTGCTGGTGGAAGCTCTCGAAAACGTCCAGGATCTGCTATGAGCATCGAACCAACTGCTGAAGATCGTGCGTAATCGAAGCTAGTCACCAAAATCCTATCTGCCTGCTCGAGAATCCACGACCGAAGCGTCCGACCATGTACTGCTGCTACTGCTCGAACTAAACCATGACCCAGGACATCCATGTGATAATAGACAATCAATCGACGGCAACGACCGAACGATTTAGCTAGTGCCACCGGTTCAGCGCCACCAAAAAATGGATAATGCAAAATTGTCAGATCGTAGTCGTGGCAGGTACTAAACGCCCCAGGCACTAAGGCTGCATTACCATATCTAAACCAGGTCTGTAGAGCTTTGACCGAGTAGCCACCTACTTCACCCACTCCATCACCTGATGGTGCCCACACATCGACCTCATGTCCCAAAGCGGCAAGTTGCCGTGCGTCTTGTTCAGCAACGACACACATGCCACCGCGATACGGTAGGAAGGTTGGTGTAACAATGGCGATCCTTTGACCTGTCATGTAGCTCAACGAATAAATGGCCGAACGATTCTCCAAGCCACCTCTAAAAGCGGATTAGCTACCCACATAGCAAAAAGACTAGCCTTTTCTTGATCACGAATAGTCGGTGTAAATAGCGCAAAAATCTCTCGATCACTAACCTTTCGCCAAGCAGCCACACGCTCACGTTCCTTGATGATGTAGCTCCAAACCGACGGTCTCAAAAAATAAGTCAGAGCTTTAACCTTCTTACTCCACCAACCACCAAGCGCCGCCGGAATAGCCATGCCAAATTCAGTCATAATCAACCAAGGAGCCAATACAATCAGTGTCCACAAACGCAAATTTTTAAACAAAACCAAATATCGGTTGCGCTCCATGTAGTACCACTTACCGATACTCCGAGAGAACTCGTACTTGTGCCAGACTACCGACTTGGGAGCTAGAACGTTTTTATAGCCAGCCAATCGCAAACGCCAACCTAAATCCAAATCCTCGTGATACATAAAGAAACGTTCATCGAAGTCACCTACCTGCTCCAATGCAGATAAACGACACAAAACTGCAGCCCCCGAGGCATAAGGAATCTCACGTACAGTCTCAGTATCAATCCGATCCAAACGTCGCCGATAATCCTGACAATAACCAAAACCAAGAAAATGTACGGCATTACCAGTACTATTCACTAGCTCGCGATCCGGATGCAGTAATAAAAGCGATTGTACACTACCAATCTGCAAATCAGACTCAGCTACTCGTACTGCCTCAATTAAAAAATCTGGACTGATTTCAGTATCGTGATTCAACAAATAGACATAATTCGCGCCCCGTTCGATAGCCAACCTAATACCAAAGTTGTTCCCGCTGGCGAAACCCAAGTTACTGCCAGTATCGACCACTTCGAACAATGGCCAACGTCGTCGAATCTCGGCCGGTGTACCATCAGACGAACCGTTATCTACGACCAAAATATCAGCCTCCAAGCCCTCAGTGTTCATCTTCTCCAGTGTGCCAAAACACCCATCCAAATACTTGGACGAATTGAAGGTCAGAACAATAACTGTAACTTTCAGCTTCTTCGGTAATGACATGTACTATATCGATTAGATTTAAACGGAATGCGATTCTTTGTCGGTACAATCTTTTTCTTTCAAATTTTCCGGACGTCGATCTTTAAGCTCCATTTCTCTAACTAACAACGTAATATTATGTTCAATCTTCTCTAGACGCACAAACAGACGAAACGTTAGATAGAAAAGTATTACTACGGACAAATATATAGCTACATCCACACCACGACCTACTCCAACTAGTTCAGCCAACCAACTAGTAGCCTGTGGTAGAGCAACCAAAAAACCGGCCATTAGCCATAGTAGTAGCCACAACACCAAATGAAAGCGTCCTAATTCACCGGACCGAAATTTGATAATGGTCCGCCAGACGGCAAACAACGAAAAAGCGATAATCGTGATCTGAATCAGATGCATATCGACTGATAATTATCTCATGACCCGATGTAGGACCAGTCGGCCAGCAGTCTTGAGTCCCATGACAAAACCTTGTCCTTTAGAGAGCGAATACGGTGTATAGTCTGGACGAATTGGTTGCTCATGGAGACGTAAACGATGACGTCTAATCTCATGCACGATCTCGGACGATACATCCATTCGATCGCAACGTAAATCAAAACACGAAGCGGCTGACGAAGTAAAAGCTCGCAGGCCAGACTGACTATCTTGAACCCACAAACCAAACAAGGTGAAAGTTAGAGCATTACCAATCCAGTTGGCAGTACGTCTACTTCGAGGCATTAAATGACGATCTATGGTTCGCACACCGATTGCCACATCAGCTCGACCGTCGAGTAATGGCTTAACTAAAGATGGCACATCCTCAGCTCGATGCTGACCATCCGCATCAAAAGTCAAAATAACATCAGCATTCAAATCTAAAGCATGTCGTAAGCCGGTTCCTATGGCCGCACCCAATCCACGATTAATGAAATGACGTAAGACCAATGCTCCGGCACCACAAGCTTCAGGTCCGGTACGGTCAATCGAGCCATCGTCAACCACAATCACCCGATTTGTTACTGGACCGAGCGAACGAACCACATCAGCTACCGTTTTCTCCTCGTTGTAGGCCGGAACCACGGCAAAAACGTTCATATCATGAAGTAAAAGGCGGACGCAAAATATCCTTGTGTGCCACAGTGTATTCGATTGTCTTCTTTAGACCTTGCTCCAATGACATAAGTGGAATCCAACCAGTCTTGTCTTTAATCTTGGTCAGATCAGGCAAACCCAACTCACGCATAAACGGCAAACGCTCATGATAAACAATGTTCGACTGAGAACCGGTCATTTCTTTTATCTTGGCGGCCACATCAGATAACTTGATGTCGTAATCACTACCAATATTCAGCGGACCAGGATCTTCGGACAAAGCCATTAACTGCATAATTCCATCAACTACATCCGAAACATAAATCAACGAAGATCTAAAATTTTCATCACCATAAATAACCAGATCACGGCTGTCTATGGCGTCGAGTACGAAATCAGGAATCATGTGACCATCAGAAAGTGGTTGACGTGGACCGTAAGTACGGAAAATCCGACCAATCCTGACATCCAAACCATGTACATCATGATAAGTAGCACAAGAAGTCTCGGCGAAGCGCTTACCTTCATCGTAGCAGCCGCGCGGAGTTAGGTGATCAAACAAACCATACTCGTCTTCACGAAACGGATGACCATCCTCGGGTCGCAGTCCATAAATCACCGAAGATGAGGCTAGAAAAAATCTAGCACCATAACCGACAGCTAGTTCAAGCATGTTGCAAGTACCAATCGAGTTGGCGCGCAAAGTATCCTTCCTAAACTTATCGAAGTTCTTGGGTGAGGTCGGACAAGCCAAATGATAAATTTCTTGCACGCCTTGAAAACGAATTTTGAAACGCTCAAGTTCGGGATAGGTCGTCAAATCAATTAGTGAATTGACATCAGCACGAATAAACTCAAAATCTGGATTCTTTAATAAGTGAGAAATGTTTGATTGCTGAGAGGTGGAGAAGTTATCTAGACAGATAACCTTACTATTACGGAGCAGATGTTCACACAAAAAAGAACCAATGAATCCGGCACCGCCGGTCACCAGTACATTCTTTTTCTCGAAAATCGGGCCATCGGACATAGGATTTTGGCTAAGCTTGAAACGCGGTTATTATACGACTGACGAAACCTAGAGGCAAGAAAAAACGCTCGGTTCAGGCAAAAAATAAGGACTATAGTTCTAGAATCACCATTTAAAACAAACTAAAAAGTCCAGTAATGAAACCGGACTTCATTGATAAATTTTCTCTTTAGCCAAACGTCGGACGTAAAGTGTCCTTATGAGCGATGGCGTATTCAATCGTCTTACTCAGTCCTTGCTCCAAAGAAACGAGCGGAATCCAACCTAGACCCTTTAGTTTGGATAAGTCTGGTACACCCAAAGTAACCATATACGGCAACCTCTCCTTGAGCTCAACCTGGGCATCCGAATGGGTTAAATCCAAAATCTTCCTAGCCACACTCTCCATGGTGACCTCATAATCACTACCAATATTCACATAACCCGGATTAACAGTCCTGGCCATAATTAAAACGATTGCATCAACCACATCCGAAACATAGATCAATGAAGACTTGAAACTATCATCGCCATAAACCACCAAGTCGCGTCCATCAATAGCATCAAGTACAAAATCAGGAATCATGTGACCATCAGAGAGCGCCATACGAGGTCCATAAGTACGAAAAATACGACCAACTCTGACATCCAAACCGTGCATATCGTTATAAGTGGTACATAACGTCTCAGCGAAACGTTTACCCTCATCGTAGCAACCACGTGGAGTCAAGTGATTGAATGAACCATACTCGTCCTCATGAAATGAATGGCCATCCTCGGGTCTCGCGCCATAGGCAGCTGGTGTAGAAGCCTGAAAAAACTTGGCACCATAACGCAGGGCTAGTTCCAAAATATTGCGCACACCAACCGAATTGGCGAGCATGGTGTCTTGGCGCAGACGATCGAAATTCTTAGGTGAAGTCGGACAAGCTAAGTGGTAAACCTCCTGCACGCCTTGAAAGCGAACCTTAAACCGCTCAAGTTCGGGATAAGCCGCTAGATCAATCAGTGAATTGACATCGGCACGAATGAACTCAAAATCCGGATTCTTTAACAAGTGAGAAATATTCGAATGTTGGGAAGTAGAAAAATTATCGAGACAAATTACCTTACTGTCGCGGAGTAGACGCTCACATAAAAAAGAACCAATGAATCCGGCACCGCCGGTCACCAGTACATTCTTTTTCTCAAAAATCGGACCATCAGACATAAGATGTGGGTAAAATTGTTGATCTCTAGTGATGAATCTCGGTCATTCGACTACCGAAAGTCCATCTTTTTTGAAGTGTAAAATTCCAAATAGTCACACCGACCGTGGCCAAAATTTTAGCCAGTACATCATGCCAACCTAATCGAATAAAAATCGCCATTAAAACCAGATTCCAAATTCCACCACTTAAGGCCACAGTAACGAACTTGCTCATCCTGTTCCGAAGTCGAAGTGTACCATGCTTGAAAGTCCAAAAATTATTCAATAAGAAGCTCGACAAAACCGCTAGACACCATGAAACAGCAGCAGCGATCAACAAATGTCCGGACCAAAAATCAAATAACCTAGTCAGTAGTAGATAGAGACCGAAATCTAATACTGTATTCACCACCCCAACCAGACAAAAGCGCAACAATTCATGAGTTATTGTCCCTCCGCGCCAAACTAACTCAGCCTGTCCAACCACGAAATTAACCAATTTTAGGTTACGAATCCCCATAGAGCGATCCGTCTTCTCGGTCATTATTCAATAACAAAGGCTCGTACACCGCCACGGAAAGATGGTTCGAAGGCCGAGAAAGAAAAGTTTAATCTCCCAGGAGACGACAAGGTCACTTGCGGTGACTCCCCCATTAATGAACCCCAAACTGTCATCATTTTTGACTGCTGAAAATTCCAATTTGTCAGACTGGCATATAACGACGGAATTGATCCACCTCGTCCGACATAATGACCAGTTCCATCGAACACCGCTACTCCACCCAGATCACCAACTCGCTTACCTTGAACAATTATCTCTGCTCGACCGTCTGAATTTAGATCCTCGGCATCTACCTGAAGCCCAGTAGTGTAATCGTCTCCGAACGGTTTGAACTCAAATAGACGTTCACCGCGTGCACTAAAGACTCTAACCGAAGAACCTCCAAAACCGGAACCAACTATAATCTCATCCAACCCATCACCATTTAAATCACCGGAAGCAACATCCACACCACCAATAAATGACTCGTCAAAAGCGAAGAAACCACCAATCACATTACCACGTCGATCGAAAGTACGAACATGCGGCCCACCACCAGGACCAGCTCCAGTCACAATCTCGTCCAATCCGTCACCATCCAAATCGCCGGTTGCCAATTCGACTCCACCACTGAACCCAAAATCATAAGCGAAAAATCCACCGATTGGTTTGGTGTTCAGATCAAAAATACGGACATGCGGCCCTCCACCAGCCAAGGCACCAACCACAATGCTACTATGACGTGTCCCATCAAAATTACCTAAGGCCAACGAGACACCACCACGAAAACCAACCGGAAAAGCATTAAACGAACGGACGAATAAACCGTCTTCAGTAAAAATTCGGATTTCTGGGTCACGTCCCGGACCAGCCGAAGTAACTACTAATCGATTGGAAGTCCCATCTGGAGTTAGTGCCGAGGTTGGAACATAAGTTTCAATCGGTGGTTTACGTCGTAATTCAGTTACTTTTAAAACAGCTTTAGCGGCATCAATTCGTCCACGTCCGAGACGTCCAACGTACTCAGGATTCTTCTGATTAACATCAGTCGACGTTTCAGTGATGATATTAGTCACCTGTTTAGGTGTCAGATTCCGATCAAGTGAAAACATCAGTGCAGCCAAACCAGACACTAATGGTGCGGCCACGGACGTACCTTTAAAATACCCACCGTACGGCTCATCAAACTCGAAATCTCCTGGTAAATAAAGCTGAGTCGAGATGACCCGATTACCGGGCGCGCTGATGTCCACGCAAGCAGCACCATAATTGGAAAAAGTGGCCCGTTGATCACCGGTGTCTGTGGCAGCTACACCGTAAACGTAGTTCTCACTGGAGTCACGATCAAAACAAATTGGATACATCGGCTCACGATCAAGATCGATAGCATTACCATCCTCTGGTGCATTACCAGCTGCCGCCACAATAAACACTCCTCGATCGTAGGCACGACGCAAGGATGTGGCTAAACGCAAACTATTAATTGGACCATCAAAACTTAGATTGATGACTTTGGCACCATTGTCTACAGCATAATCGACTGCACTGGCCACATCATCAGGATCACCCGTACCCATCGAGTCGAGTGCTCGTAAAACCATAATCGGCGACTGCCAGGTCACTCCAACAATACCGATACCATTGTCACCTTTAGCTGAAATCAACCCAGCACTAATAGTGCCGTGATTCGCTCCAAGTACCGAATATTCACCATCCAAATCAGGTCGTGGATCATTGTCATGATCAATGAAGTCCCAACCGTAAAGATCATCAATGTAGCCATTACCATCATTGTCAATACCGTCGTGTGTCATCTCATCAGTATTGAGCCAAATATTCTCGGCCAGATCCGGATGATCAACATCAACACCACTATCAATCACAGCAATCGGAATCGTCTCCATGCCCAAACTGTAATCCCAAGCCGCTGGAGCATTGATCTGCTGCAAATACCACAGCTCGCTAAAATATTGGTCGTTTGGAATCCTGGCCAGAACCGTATTAGGCACAGTCATGAGTACGACGAAGATCGCGGCCATCAAGCTACGACCGATTAAATTGCCTTTTTTGCTCTGTTTTTCGAACATGTTCGAATATTTAATGACGAAAGTCATTGTACAAAGTGTCTAAGGAAAGATAAAGGTCGGAAAAAGCGCCTCGACGACGCTTTCTCTAAAGAAGCAATGAAACAATCAACCATTGCGCAGTTTTTCGTGAAAATGCAATCCAACACCAACTGTATCACTTTCCTCGACTGGTTCTTTCTTTTTGAAGTTTCCGGCTTCATCAAAAAATTCAAAACCCGGAAACTCGGCACCGAAGTCACCAATGGGCGGCAAGTCAATCGGTTCAAAACCGTCCTTTTCATTATGGTCTGGAGGGAACATATACTATTGGAATAAATCTTATTTTTAATAAACCTTCTGCATTTGTCATTCCGAAAATCGCGAACATTTTTATCTGACATCCTCTCTAGTTTGTCATCCCAATCCTTCTTACGTATTTGTCATTCCGAAAATCGCGAACATTTTTATCTGACATCCTTTCTAGTTTGTCATCCCGGAAGGCCGAACGAAGCGAGGACTATCCGGGATCCAGAATCCGATCTTTTTTGCTTCTGGGTCCCGGATACTGCTCGCTACACTCGCAGTTCCGGGACGACAGAAGGAATAATGTTCAGTTCGCAGTTCCGGGACGACAACATTCTTTTGTTATCTCAATCCTTCTTACGTATTTGTCATTCCGAAAATCGCGAACATTTTTATCTGACATCCTCTCTAGTTTGTCATCCCGGAAATTGCGTTAGCAATTATCCGGGATCCAGAAGCTAATCCCAATCTTTCTGCTCCTGGGTCCCGGATACTGTTCGACTCGCTACGCTCGCTCGCAGTTCCGGGACGACAGAAGGAATAATGTTCAGTTCGCAGTTCCGGGACGACAGAAGGAAAGATGTCCGGCTCGGAAGCCGGGACGACAGACAGGGGTGATCTGAAAGAAAAGGTAATACGAGTTATGACGCAGTCACAGCCGCTATCGATGCACCGACAGTATAGTTAACAAAGAAAGCATCGGACACATCGTCAACCATCTGATTCCAATGTGCTCCATAGAGTGCTGTGGCCACAGCTTCGGTTTCGATCCAGCGCAGCGTACCGCCGGCATCAACTGCATAAACCTTGGGATCAGTCTGAATCTTAATCAGTCTAATACCTGGACGGTAAGTGACATTGCTACCGAGTTGTACTCGAGCCAATTGGTCGTCAGGCACTTCGACCACACCAGCGAAATCGTCGTACCAAGTGTGGTGAGTGGCTAAGTTAGGAAAGACATAACGCTTTCCGTCGACACCACAGTAATAAACAGCGGGGTTGGAAAATGATTTCAGACGAGTGTTGGGAATGCAAGAAGTCTGAGCTTCCGAGGCGACCAAGCCATGATCAATGCTGATTGTTGCTGCCGTAATAGTAGCGGCAGCACGATCGTAACCCAAATAAGTCAGGGTTTGACTGCCAGTTGAGCCATCAGAAACCAGAGTATCTTCGGATTCAACTGTTTCTGTGGATTCGGAGATTGCCTCGCCGATGGAGAACTGTCCACTCATGGCCAGAGCCACGATGAAGCCGGAGTCGTAGCCGTCTAGCTTCAGCCGGGCCTCGCTGGCCGACAGGTCGGATGGAATGTTCCAAACGTAAAAGCCATTGTTGACTAAGTTATCAGCTAGGACAGTGTCAAAACTCTGACCGCCATTAGTCGACAGGCGTAGGCGGACAGCATTCGGATTGCGACCAGACAAGGTGGACCAAAAGATATTGATTGTAGTGCCGGGCAATAAAATGTCCCCGGTGACCGGAGCGGAGAAACCGATCTCTGGTGCGGTATTAGTACTGTAGGCAGAAGCGACAACCGTGCAACGATCTTCTCTTGGGTGAAAAGTCACGGTACGCGGGCCGTAGACGAAGACACGATTCTCCCGAGTGGTGATTACATTGCAGACCGCCACTCCACCATCGTTCTCGATTGATGATGGGTAGAGGCCGGGGGTTCGGACCTCGAAAGCTTCATGATCCGGAATCTGCGCCACTAGTTCGGTATCGTTAACCGAGATCCAGTTGTAGGTCGAACCAGCTTTGACGATCATAGTCTGACCATCCAAGACGTACTCGGTGTCAGTTAGATAGGTCGAAGTGTCGACCGTGTCAGCCAGAGCTGGTGCGGTTCCCAGGACCAGCGACAGAACGGTGGCCAAAGCGATCAGTTTTGTTCTCATGGATTTCATAAAATATAGAAAGGCGAGGATTTATTTCTGTGATTATTATAGGCGTTTAAAGAATGAATGTCAGGTGATATTTACTGATGTCGCTCGATTTTGATTCTGGATCCCGGATAGACCTCGCTTCGCTCGGCCTTCCGGGATGACAAATAAGACTTTGTCGTCCCGGGCCGAGACCCGGGACCCAGGAAAAACAAAAGGGCCCTGGATCCCGGATAGACCTCGCTTCGCTCGGCCTTCCGGGATGACAAACTAAAAAGCCAGGATGACAACTTAAAAAGTAGGGATGACAAATAAGACTTTGTCGTCCCGGGCCGAGACACGGGACCCAGAAGCAGAAACTAAGCACTCCAATCAGAATAAAGATCCCTCCAAGACGGATTCATGTCTTCAATCAGTTCTAGCTTCCATTTGCGTTTCCATCGTTTCAGTCTTTTCTCCAATTCGAGGGCCTCACGAACGTCATTGGTGCTTTCGAACCAGACCAGCTTTTTGACTCGATAATCTTTGGTAAATCCAGCTATTACACCGCTTCTGTGCTCATAAATACGACGAATTAAGTTTGAAGTTACACCAACATAAAGCGTGCCGTTGCGCTGGCTGGCCAAAATATAGACATAATATTGTTTCTCCCACATATACGTTTATGGTCGATCCTTAGCAGGGCTATGCCAATGTTGCAAACTTCTGGATCCCGGATAGACCTCGCTTCGCTCGGCCTTCCGGGATGACAAATAATAAAAAGCGTTTCCGGGATGACAACTTAAAGGATGGTCCGGAATGACAACTTAAAAAGTAGGGATGATAGATAAAAGTTTTGTCGTCCCGGAACCGCGAACGCAGTGAGTGGTATCCGGGACCCAGAAGTAGAAAGATCGGATTCTGGATCCCGGATAGACCTCGCTTCGCTCGGCCTTCCGGGATGACAAAATAGATCCCCACGGGCAAGCCCGTGGTACTACTCCAGCACAAGCTTCGCTTGACCTGAATCCTGTCCTTGCTGGTATCTGACGTAGGCGAGAATTCGTTTCTCGTCGATGCCTACGGTCGAGACGAAATATCCGGGCGACCAGACGACGTTCTCGTTCCAGTACACCCTGCCGAGCCAGACGAACTTCTTGCGCAGGGCAGAGGCCGACTGTCCCTTCAGCCTTCCT